>ERZ795052.688-NODE-688-length-50347-cov-13.824823_pt1 | contig 50347 bp, 42 predicted proteins | sample MGYA00375136_ERZ795052 | MGnify/ENA primary metagenome ERZ795052 (study PRJEB30181, sample SAMN05720156) | activated sludge metagenome | isolation source: Anaerobic digester | place: Japan | collected 2015-05-26 ... | reverse complement strand
TTTTCATCGCAGAGGCTGCCGGGGTTTCCGTTGACAGCGTCCAGGGCCTGGTCATGGGGGCCCATAACGATGACATGATCCCCCTGGTGAACCATGCTGTGGTAAACGGTATCCCGCTCGCCGAAATGGTGGACCGGAAGACCATGGATGCCGTCAGGCAGAGCACGAGGACGGCGGGAACCATGATCGTTCAGATGCTGAAATACCACAGCGGATTCTATGCAGCAGCCCGGGTTGTCTCCCGTGTGGTCGAATCGCTCGTGCTCGACAGGCGGGAGGTGTTTCCTTTGAGCGTCGTATGCTCCGGGCACTACGGGTATGAAGGAATCCCTCTTGCCCTCCCCTGTATAGCGGGCAGTCAGGGCATCGATCGGGTCCTCGAAATCGATCTCGATGACGATGAGCAGCAAGAGCTGAGCAAATGCGCCTCGTCCATGGCTGAGGTCATAGGAGGCCTTTCGTGAGGCTCTCCGAGAACGCCGCCATCGGAAGCCTCGTCCTGGCCAACCGGCTGGTGAAGTCCGCCACCCTGGAAAACATGGCGACCCCGGAAGGCCTGCCTACCCGGGACACCCTACGGTTCTACGAACGGCTCGCGCGCGGTGGATCCGGGCTCATCATAACCGGCTATGCCTATGTGCACCCTTCGGGCCGTTCATATCCGCTCCAGCACAGTGCTTCAAGCGATGCCATGGTAGGCATGTGGCGGCCCGTCACGGATAAAGTCCACGAGAACGGAAGCAGGATTGCACTCCAGATCGTGCACGGCGGGAGGCAATGCAGGCCCGTCCCGAAAACAGGCACGTCTCTTTTCGCCCCCTCCCGGATTCCCAACCTCGTCTATTTCACGCTGCCCCGGAAAATGACGGAAGAGCAGATCATCTGCACCATCCGCGACTTCGGCCGGGCGGCGGCGAGGGCCAGAGAAGCGGGATTCGACGCAGTTCAGATCCATGCGGCCCACGGATACCTCATCTCGAGCTTTCTCTCCCCGCTGACCAACCGCCGAAAGGACGACTGGGGAGGAACCCCTGAGCTGAGATTCCGCTTTCTCGCAGAAGTGTTCCGGGAGGTTCGCTCCGCTGTCGGCGACGATTATCCGGTCATGGCGAAAATGAACATCAGCGATTTCGTCCCGTTCGGCCTGAGCCCGAAAGACAGTTTCCCTGCCGCTCGCAGGCTCGCCTCCCTGGGACTGGATGCCCTGGAGATCAGTGGTGGATTGCTGGAAAACCCCATGGCCATGTGCCGGGGGAGCGCGCCCGTCGATGTTATAGGCCGGGGCAAGACGTTTGCCGTGCGGATGTACTTTTCCATGAGCCTCCAGTTCATGAGGCTGTTCCTGCCCTTCAGAGAGAATTATTTCCAGGATTATGCAGCCAGGCTCAAGCCCACCCTCTCCATACCGCTGATGCTAGTGGGGGGGATTCGAAGCCTGAGCGGGGCGGAGCAGATTCTCCAGTCGGGCTGCGCAGATTTCGTATCGCTTGCCCGCCCCCTCATCAGAGAGCCTGACCTGCCGAAAAAGTGGCGGAAGGGCATCGCCGATCGAGCGGGCTGTACCTCGTGCAATCGCTGCCTGGGAGAAATGGAACAAGGGAGCAGGCTCGCCTGCTACCTGAAGCCGGAAACCGGCTCTACGTGAGCAACCCGCCGGGCGAACGGACACGGTCATTCGCGGATGTCTCGAAGGCTGTTGATATCGGGTGTGCACCCGATACTCATCAATGATATAAGCCACGATGGGAGCAGGCGGCATGCTTCACCGGGACTTCACGTCGTGCCGGGAGGGCCCGGACGCACGCTTTCCTGCGCGGCGGAGTTGGAAACGATCAACGCTTCACCTGGGTCGGGTACCGCGCACATACGACTATGAATCGCAGGCTCTTCCGGAAACTTCGTGTGGAGAGCAGGGAGGACAGAAAATGAAAAGAAGACCCATAAGTATCTCGGAATTTGTCATCCAGGCGCACTCCATATGGTCGCATCAATGGCTCGTGCTCACCAGCGGCGATTTCGAATCCGGTATGTTCAATTCCATGACTGTCGGTTGGGGGAGCTTCGGAGTCATGTGGAATGTGCCCTTTGCTCAGGTTGTGGTGCGTCCGGGAAGATACACCTATCAGTTCATGGAACAATACGACACGTTCACCCTGTGTGCACTGGGGAAAAAGCACCGCGACGCGCTCAAGATCCTCGGCAGCCGGTCCGGCAGAGATGTCGACAAGATATCGGAGGCGGGCCTGACCCCGATTCCATCAACCAGAATAGCAGCCCCGGGGCTCGCCGAGGCTCAGCTCATCATGGAGCTCAGGAAGATATACTGGGACGATCTCGAGCCCGGGCATTTCCTCGACCCGTCCATCGAGAAAAACTACCCCGACAAAGACTATCACCGGATGTATTTTGGAGAGATACTTGCTATCACAGGCACAGGGTCGTATTCAATTATCTGATGATGCACATCGCCCCCGGCGGCCGGAGAAAACCATGAAATATTCGAAAAAGCTCTGGACGCCTGCATCAGCCGTTGCCTTTCACAGAACGGCCAGGGCGGGCCGCTGAAAGGAACATCTCCATATGCTCGAAGTACGATGGCTCGGCTGTGCAGGACTTGAAGTGACCATAAACTCCCGCACTCTTCTGATCGATCCATACATCTCCCGGCCAGGAATACTCAGGGTTCTGTTCGGCAGGCTCCAACCAGACCGCGACCTGATCGGCGCCTATACCGCCAGGCTCGCCGGGGCCGTTTCCGCGGTGATCTGCGGACACACCCATTTCGACCATACCCTCGATATCCCGGAGATTGTCCGTATTCTCGGCTGCAGGGCGGTGGGTGGCTCAAGCCTCAAAACGCTGATGGACATCTCAGGGGTGTCCTCCGAGGTGCTCGTCTGTTCCGGGAACGAGTATCTGAAGCTCGAAGACGATATCCGCGTTCGGATGATACCGTCGCTGCATGGACGCGTCCTCTTCGGGAAGATCCCCTATGCCGGAGAGATCGATCCGTCCCTCCCGCCGCCGCTCAAAGCCGCCCATTACCGGCTCGGCACTATGTTCATGCCGAGGATCGAGGTGGGAGGCCTAACGCTGATGCATGCCGGCAGCGCCAATTTCATCGAGTCCGAGCTCGACGGCCAACGCTGCGATGTGCTCTTCATGTGCGTACCCGGCTGGAAGGCTGTGCCGGAATATACGACCCGCATGGTGAATATCCTCAATCCCGAAGTGATCATCCCCTTTCACTTCGATGACTTCACCCGTCGCATTCCACCCTCCGGGAATATCCGCACCCTCGCGTTCACCGACATGAAAGGCTTCATCGAGCGCGTGCACAGGTACTCGCCGGGTGCTGTGATCCGTATCCCGAAAACAAACGAGGTGATGCGGTTCTGATCGGTCGCACCCGCCTTTTCGAATGGACCTCCTCCGGGAACCGGCGGCGCGGGAAGGAGCCGGGAACGCCGAAGTCCTGCCGTCTGTCTCCCGACAGCCCGGGTGGAACATGTCCCGCTCGGGGCTGTTTCAAACGGGGAAAGATTTGTCTTGAGCAGCCTCCAGCGAAGGATGGCCGGGCGCCCGATCCTGTTCGGATGCACAAGGATGGACAGGCTCCGGCGTCCTGCTCTGACTCATGAAGATGCCCAGAAAGACGAGGGCCGAGGCCAGATACTGCACAGCGGTGAATCTCTCTCCCAGGATCAGCCAGCCCAGAAACACGGTGAAGACAGGGATCAGGTTCACGAAGGCGGTTGCCTGGCTCGCCGGAATGCGACTGACGCCGAAGTTGTACAGTCCATAGGCGCCCAGGGTCACGAAGACCCCCAGATAAAGGATGCTCAGGGCGGGGACGGCGATGAATTCCGTAGGCAGGAGGGCTCCAGAGAGAAGCATGGCGGGAAAATAGAAAACCGTGCCGGCAAATGCCTGCAGTGCCGTGAGAAAAAACGGGCTGTATCGCTCGGTGAGCTTTTTGAGGGTAATGGTGTATCCTGTTGCGCATACCATAGCGAGAAATTCGAGGAAATTCCCCAAAGCCGGATGGGGGGCGCCGTCCGACGGAACGCCGCTCGCGCTGAGCAGGCAGACGCCCGAGATCGCTATGAAGAATCCGGCAATGGTCCTTTTCGTCACATGCTCACGGAGAAAGACATAGGCCGCCACAGCCACCATCAGCGGCAGTATCCCCGTGATCATCCCGGCCTGAGACGCAGTAGTGTTCCGTACCGCCGCGCTTTCCAGGAGAAAATACAGACACGGCTCGCACAGGATCATGAAGGCGAGATACTTGAAATCACCTTTCTTCGGGATATTTCCCCTGAGGCCTTTCGCGAAGAACAGGACGGATATGCTCCCTACCGCCATCCGCCCAAAGATCACCACCATGGGATCGTATCCTTCAAAGGCGAGCTTGAGCGCGATAAAGGAGCTGGCCCAGAGCATCATGGCAAGGATGAGACACATCACGGGCAGCGCGGCTGTTCTCCTCTTCATCTAAAAATCTCCGATCCTTTTCTTCAGGGTGAAGGCGTTCATCACATATCACCGGCGGCCGGCCTTTGGAATAGGAAACATCTTCTTCGTGTGAGCGTTCCGGGACATCCCTGATGTCCCGATGTGGAAATAATGGTGGAAATCGGATGCCCTTGTTTATACAATGAGGTGCATCTGCTGCAGAAAAAAACAGGAGAAAACGCCATGCGTTTCTGTCCGAAATGCGGAAACGGCCTGATATGGAAGGACATCGACGGGAAGTCCCGAAAGGCATGCTCGTCGGACGGTTGTCCCTATGTGTTCTGGGACAATCCCACGCCCGTTGTCGCGGCTGTTGTGGAATATGAGGGCGATGTGGTCCTTGTCCGCAACAAAGGCTGGCCTGAAAAGATGTTCGGCCTGATTTCCGGGTTTCTGGAGAAGGGGGAATCCCCGGACGACGCCGTCTTGCGGGAGGTGCGGGAAGAGCTGGACCTCGACGGAACGATCGAGAGCTTTATCGGGTATTATCCCTTCTTCGAGATGAATCAGCTGATCCTTGCGTTTTCCGTCATCACCCGCGGTACGATACGTATGGGGGATGAACTCGAGGAATACCGGCGGGTGAGCCCGGCGAAGCTGAAGCCCTGGCCCTTTGGAACAGGTCCTGCAGTGAAGGACTGGCTCCTGAAGAAGGGCGTTTCTCAATACTGAGGTGTGCGCATACACGGCAGGCCTCTTTCTTGGCAGCATCCGGATGGAGCCCGCCGGAAACAAAGATGAATGTATGAGTCATTGATCATACGTTCATTGAATCACAAAATAAGGAGGATCGTCTTGAAGAAAATCTCTGTGCTGTCATCAATGCTGCTGTTCGGGCTCGTATCTCAGGCAGGAGCCGATACAGATATGCCGAGAGTCCGGCTCGAGACCACCAAGGGGGATATCGTCATCGAGCTCGATCGTGAGAAGGCGCCGAAAACCGTAGAAAACTTTCTTTCTCTTGTGAACTCAGGCTTTTATGAAGGCACGACCTTCCACCGGGTGATCAAGGGGTTCATGATCCAGGGAGGCGGGCTCACCGCGGATATGAAGCAGAAATCCGCAGGCCCTGCAATTCAGAACGAGGCGGACAACGCGCTCGAGAACCGTCGCGGCACCATTGCCATGGCCCGCACGCAGGACCCCCACTCCGCCACATCCCAGTTCTTCATCAATACCGTTGACAATGCATTCCTCAACTTTAAGTCAAAGACTATCAGCGGATGGGGATACTGCGTGTTCGGCAGGGTCGTCGAGGGCATGGACACGGTGGATGCGATCGAGAGCTTCCCCACGGGTACATCCGGGATGTACAGCGATGTGCCTGTGAGCCCGATCGTGATCAGGAAAGCTTATGTTGAGAAGGCTTCGGGCGCGTAGCGCTCCAGAGGCCTCGACGTGGCGGCGAAGAGGCGGATGATCCGAGGCGGGTCGTCCTCACGGTCCGCCGCCCTGCCGGATGATGCAGTGTACGCGCTAGCCGCTGTAGCGCGATGAAATCACGCTTCAGACATGAGAGGTGAGTTTGGACCGTCCCCGAAAAAGGGCTGTCGTTTCCTGGGCGCTGTATGACTGGGCGAACTCCGCGTTTGCTACGACCATCATCGCCGGATTCTTCCCGATCTTTTTCAAGCAGTACTTAAGCGCCGGGGTGGACACCGCCGTGAGCACGGCCCGGCTCGGACTGGCCAATTCCATCTCGGCGATCGTGATCGCCCTGAGCGCCCCTTTCCTGGGTGCAATCGCGGACAGGGGCACCTCTCGAAAACGCTTCCTGATGTTCTTTGCCATTATGGGCATAACGGCAACCTCCGCCATGTCCCTCGCCTCGCAGGGGTCCTGGGTCATCGCCGTGTGGCTCTACCTCTTTGCATCCATAGGATTTTCCGGCGGCAATGTGTTCTACGACTCGCTGCTGCCCGGCGTGGCCCCGGAAAACCGGGAACACTTCGTATCCTCCCTGGGATTCGCCCTCGGCTATCTCGGCGGTGGGGTGCTCTTCGCAATTAATGTGTGGATGACGCTCAGGCCATCTTTCTTTGGATTCACCGACGCATCACAGGCGATCCGCTTTTCTTTTCTGAGCGTGGGCCTGTGGTGGGCCCTTTTCACCATTCCACTCATCATCTTCGTGAAGGAGCCCCGATCGATCTCGGCTGCTCGCGGCAAAGACATGGTCATCGGGGGGTTCCGCCGTATCAGGAGCACATTCCGCGAGATCAGACATCTGCGGATGATCTTCCTCTTTCTCATAGCATACTGGCTTTATATTGACGGCGTGGACACCATCATCCGGATGGCGGTCGACTACGGGCTCTCTCTGGGCTTCGAGGTGAAAGACCTCATCCTGGCTCTGCTCATCACCCAGTTCGTGGGGTTCCCCAGCGCTATCGCATTCGGTTATTTCGGGCAGAAGGCGGGGGCGAAGAAGGCCATACTGGCCGCTATCTGCGTCTATCTCTTTATCTCCGTCTGGGGGGCCTTCATCCGAAGCAAGGAAGAATTCTACCTGCTCGCCGCGATCATAGGACTCGTACAGGGAGGCATCCAGGCCCTTTCCCGGTCGTTCTACGCCCGGATCATCCCCAAGGGCAGGTCTGCCGAGTACTTCGGATTCTACAATATGCTGGGCAAGTTCGCTGCGATCATCGGACCTGTGCTGATCGGGCTGACCGGTCTACTGGCCAGGTCGCTCGGCATAGGCGGCACCCTCGCCACCCGGTTGAGCATCGTTTCCATCTCTGTGCTCTTCCTCTCTGGCGGCATCCTCTTTCTATTCGTGGATGAGGAAAAAGGCAGGCAAGAGGCCGCCCGCCTCGGCGCGCAAGAGACTGGAGGATGAATAGCCCGTGAAATTCATTGTCCTGCTCATCGATGCGCTGAACCTCATCCGCAGAGTGGATGCCGCGCGTCGCAACCATGCGGGAAGCCCCGCGGGGTCATCCGTCGACGCATGTGCGCAGTCGCTCACGCGAGCGGTGAACGAATGCGCCCCTACTCATGCGGTGTGCGTTTTCGAGGGCACTGGCACGAGCTTCAGGACTGAGCTGTATCCGGGCTACAAAGCGGGCCGATCCCCTATGCCCTCAGATCTTCAGCGGGACATACCCACAATCAAACAGGCTTTTTTGAACATGGGGATAGCGTCCGTCGAAAAGGACTGCGTGGAGGCGGACGACGTCATTGCGACGCTCGCATCGAAAATAGAGGCGGCGCGTGGCTGTGCGGTCATCCTTTCCACGGACAAAGTGTTCCTTCAGCTCCTCTCGGACTCAATCCGCGTGCGAGACCACTTTGCCAGGCATTATCTCGATCAGGCATACGTTCGCGACAAGTTTCAGGTCGAGAGCGCTCAGATGGCGGATCTCCTTGCGCTCGCCGGAGACCCGACGAACAATATTCCAGGAGTTCCGTCAGTAGGCAGGAAAACCGCAGCGCGGCTCCTTCGCGACTATTCCTCCCTGGGGAATGTGCTGGCTCATGCGCCACAGATCAAAGGCCCGGCGGGGAAGGCCATCCGCGAGCACGGCAGCGACGCCCTGTTGTTCCTTCAGCTCACGCGCCTGAAGAAAGACATCGATCTGGGCCTGAACCTCAGGTCTTTCCGGTATCGCAGGACTTAGGGGCCCCTCGGGCGGATTGTCGCTCGAGAAAAACCCCGGACCCTGAGCCGAAGAATCGGAGGCCGCGCACGCCCCTGAGGGCGGGAGTGCTACTCGGTCCCTGAGACGACGAGCCTGCCGTGCTTGATACCCTTGATGGCCATAAGCCGGTCTGCCAGCCGCTGCAGCCGGGATGCCCGGCCCTTGAGCACGATGGTTTCCAGACAATTGCTGTGGTCCAGGTGTATATGCTGGCTGGAGACGATGTTATCGGTGTAATCGTGTTGAATGTCGAGAAGCCGGTTGACCACGCCCCTTTTGTGATGATCGTAGATAATGACGATGACCCCGGCGACCTCGCGGTCCTCACTGCGGGCTTCTTCCACCAGCGCGCTCCTGATGAGGAACCTGATGGCTTGGCTTCTGTTGGGAAACTTGTGCCTGGCGGAGAGCCTGTCGAGCTTTTCCAGGAGATCTTCTTCAAGAGAGACGCCGAACCTTCGGACCTTCATCATACCACCTCATTGGAAAAACTATCACATGAGTGCGCCTGAGAACAATCGTGTTTTCATCGGCATGCATCCGGATCGGTACGCCGTTGTCCTGTGATGATCATGGGGACACTCCGGCTGGATGCGAAGTCGATCAGAGAATGGTGCGCTTGCCGTTATAGCGTTCTATATCATAATATTTGTCCAGATCCACGGTCTTGATCTTGTTGATGATCTCCTTCATGGGCACGGATGTGATCTCACCGTGAAGATAGCTCACCATCCTGCCGAAATCCTCGCTCACGATCATGTCTACCGCAGCGATCCCAAACCACCGCGCCATGAGCCTGTCCCGGGCGGAGGGGACGCCCCCCCGCTGAAGATGGCTCAGGATGACATATCGGGATTCGAAGCCGGTGTTGCGCTGGATCTGATCGGAGAGAAACGCCGCAATGCCGCCCAAGGTTCTGTGGCCGAACTCGTCCAGCCGCTCGTCCTTGCAGAACTCTCCTTCTCCCTTGAGACAGGCGCCCTCGGATACGACCACGATGCTGTACTGGACCTCGCGGCCCTTTCTCCCCCGCAGGAGCTCGAACACCCGTTCCAGCTCGAAGGGATACTCCGGAATGAGAATGATGTACGCGCCGCTGCTCTCTCCGCCCTGCAAGGCGAGCCACCCGGCATGTCTGCCCATGGTCTCCACCACGAAAATGCGATTATGAGATCCCGCAGTGGTGCGGAGGCGGTCGATCTCTTCGGTCACGACATTCAGCGCCGAGTCGTACCCCAGTGAATAGTCGGTCCCCACCAGGTCGCCGTCGATGGTCTTGGGGATGCCGATGGTCTTGATGCCGCGTTTGTAGAGCTTGTAGGCCACGCCGAGCGTGTCTTCCCCCCCGATGGCCACCACGACATCGATGCCAAGCTTGCCGATGTTATCGATCACAAGATCGGACCGGTCGTTCTTCGGGTTGAACGGGTTGGTACGGGACGTTCCCAGATTCGTGCCTCCATAGCGGTCCCAGGTCCTGACCTTTTCTTCGTCCAGGGGTTCGATATAAGAATTTCTGCTTTCCTCGTCGTCGGGGTCGACATTCACCAGGCCCTTCCATCCTTCCTTCACACCTATCACTTCGAACTTCATGGAGCGTTTGTCGGCCAGGAGAGGATCGAGTGCTGTCTTGACGACCCATTTGACGGCACCGTTCAGGCCGGGACAGTCGCCTCCGCCGGTAAGGACAGCGATTTTCGTCGTCATGGGCTTCCCCCCTTTTCTTTCATGCGCGATCACAAAGGCATCGAGTATGCCTGAAATAATTATATTCTATTTGATCGTCTCGGCAAGTCGGTGCTAAATATTGAAACCGACTTGAAAAACCGGAGGCAGAGATGAAAGTGGTATTCCATGAGGACTTCTATCGGGCGTACACCGCCGATCCCGCGGCGGAAGAAGGCAGAGTGGAGGCCGTGGTCGAGGTCATAGGCCCGCACGTGGAATTCGTGGATGCCTCTCCGGCACGCATCGAGGACATAGAGGCCGTCCACACGAAGGACCACATCGAACGCGTGAAGAGGATGGGTCTTCACGAGATCGCTTCACTTGCGGCCGGAGGGGCGATCCGGGCCGCGACCATCGGTCTTGTCGAGCCATGTTTCGGGCTCATCAGACCCCCCGGCCACCATGCCTCATCGGATTCGTCGTGGGGATTCTGCTACTACAACAACATGGCCATTGCGCTGGAGCATCTCAAAAACAGCGGGAAGATCGATACCGCCTTTATCCTGGACTTCGACCTCCACTATGGTGACGGAACGGTCAATATCTTGGGCGGCAAGAACTATGTCACCATTTTCAATCCGCAGGCACACGACCGCCTGTCGTACATGAACGAAGTCATGGACGAGGTTGACCGCTGCACCGCAGATATGATCGCTGTCTCGGCCGGGTTCGACAACCACATCCAGGATTGGGGCGGAACCCTTGCAACCGGAGATTATCAGGAGATGGGGCGCGCCGTCAGAGAGGCGTCCGTGAGAAACCGGGGGGGATGCTTCGCCGTTCTTGAGGGCGGATACAATCAACGGGTTCTGGGGCACAATGTCCTGGCCCTGATCAAGGGACTTTCCGGGCAATGACCCGGGGCAGCGGCCCGACATTGCAGTAAAGGGAGCAGAGAGACCGGCGGGACGGGTCATTGCCCGGCACCGGGGGTTCAAGTGTGGCCGGGCCGTCACCGATAGGCACTCTGTAACGGAAGCGGATCGGGAGAGACAGTCCCGATTCCGGCAGTGAGGAGACACAGATATGCAGAATGCATGGCTCCTGGACGAGCCCTCCCTCTATCTGAGGTTCGGCATCGCGCTGCTCATCGGCGTCCTTGTGGGCATGCAGAGAGAGTATTCCTTCGGAGAGCCCGAAAAGGAGCACGCCGCCGGCATCCGCACGTTTGCGCTCATGGGGCTTATCGGCTGCGCCTCGGCACTCGCATCGGATCTCCTCGGATCTCCCTGGCCCTTCGTGTCCGTAGTCCTGGTGCTCGGCGCTTTCTTCGCCGTCACGTATTTCGTGGACGCATGGAGAGGGCAGGCAGGCCTCACCACCGAGGTCTCGGCCCTCATCACCGTACTGAGCGGGGCGCTGGTATTCTGGGGCAAAATCACCCTTGGCATCGCACTGGGAGTTGCGACTACTGTTCTGCTCTCCATCAAGCCCGAAATGCACCGCTTCGTGAGGCACCTCACCCGGGAAGATCTCTACGCCACACTCAAGTTCGCGGTGATTACGGCTATCGTTCTTCCCATTCTGCCCAACCGCAACTTCGGGCCGCCGCCGTTCGACGTGTTCAATCCTTTCGTCATCTGGCTCCTGGTGGTTTTCATCTCAGGCATCAGCTTCATAGGATATATCCTCATCCAGGTGCTGGGCGCCCAGAAGGGTATGGGCCTCACAGGGCTCCTGGGAGGCATCGCATCCAGCACTGCAATCACATTCGGCATATCCCATCAGAGCCGGCGCGAGGGAGGGCTGTCCCGGCCGTTCGCCATGGCCCTGCTCATCGCCTGGACCGTCATGTTCGCCAGGCTCATGGTTATTCTCGTGGTACTGAACCGCGATCTGGCAATCCTGCTCTGGCGTCCTCTGCTCATCCCCGTCCTGGCCGGGGCCGCCTACTCCCTGTTCCTTTTCATCCTGCACAGAAGTGAACGTTCCGCGGAAATGAGGATTAAAAACCCCTTTGAGCTCTGGCCTGCGATCACATTCGGCATTGTTTTCACACTCATCCTCTTTGCGGCACAGGCGGCACAGATCTATCTGGGCACGAGCGGCATATACATCACGAGCTTTCTCTCCGGACTTGCGGATGTAGACGCGATCGCCCTTTCTCTGGCATCGCTGAGCCACGCAACGAGCGGTATCCAGCTTTCCACTGCCGCGAGGGCCGTTGTCTTCGCAATCATCGCCAACACCTTCCTCAAAGGCGTTTTCGTGCTCGCCATCGGCTCTCCCGGATTGAAGCGCACCATCATGCCCGGATTCTTCCTGCTCATGGGCGCGACTATCCTCGCCGTATTCCTCACCTGATCGATGACGGGCGGGACAAGGCTCGACATATTTTTTGCATATTCACTTGTGCGTCTGGTGCGGCCTTCTTCCGGTGCGTACCGGCGCCGATATCTGCGCCGCCGGTCCGGCACGTTCCCGTGCACCTGCCGGCGGCCGGATTGAAAATTTCTTTACTGTCCGGTATGATACGGCGTCAGGGCTTCCCCTTGCCCGGGTCGCGGCGTCACGAACGCGAGAGACACAAGGAGGCGGTTCATGAAGGTGAGCAGTGTCGGTGAAATGAGGGCTATGGACAGGTCGGCCGTGGAGACCTACGGGATTGCAGAGCTTCTTCTCATGGAAAACGCCGGCTTGGCGGCATGCACAGTTCTCGAGAGGGAGCTGGGAATCCGGGACAGGACGTTCCTCATCTTCTGCGGCGGAGGAAATAACGGCGGCGACGGTTTTGTGGCGGCGCGAAAGATTCTTTCCGCAGGCGGAACGCCCGAGGTGTTCATCCTTGGCGACCCCGGCAAATACCTGGGCGCCGCACGGACAAACTTCGACATTCTGAACAAACTGCCCGTCGCCGCAGCCAGGCTCGACTCCCCGGCAAAAGCTTCCGACGCCCTTTCACGGTGCGACGCCGTCATCGACGCCCTGCTCGGCACCGGCATCGACCGGGAAGTGACCGGGCTCTACGCCGAGACGATCAGGATGATCAATGAGAGCGGCAAGCCCGTGCTCAGCCTCGACATCCCCTCGGGGGTGAACGGCGATACCGGCAGAGTGATGGGCGATGCGATAGAGGCAGACTACACCGTCACCTTCGGGCTGCCCAAGATCGGGAACCTGCTCATGCCGGGCAATGCCCTGTGCGGCAGGCTTTTTGTCACTCACATCTCCTTTCCGCCGGAGCTCTACGCAGCCCCGCACATCAGGATCGAGATCAACGACCCTCCCGCCCTCCCCCCCCGGGATCCGCAGGGTCATAAGGGGACATTCGGAGAGGCCCTCTTCATCGGAGGATCAGCGGGGTATTACGGCGCGCCGTACTTCTCCGCGCTCTCTTTCCTCAAGGCGGGCGGCGGCTATTCCCGCCTCGCGTGCCCGGAACGCGTGGCCCCCTTCATCGCGGCCAAGGGGAGCGAGGTCGTGTTCATCCCTCAGAAGCAGACCCCTGCAGGGAGCATCTCGTACGAGAATAAAAACGACCTGCTTGCATCGGCGGCACGGATGGATATCGTGATCATCGGCCCGGGCCTCTCTCTGAACGAAGAGTCCGCCCAGCTCGCGCGAGAGCTCGCGGCCGCTGTCGACAGACCGCTCATTATCGACGCGGACGGCATCACCGCGGTATGCAAAGACATCGGCATCCTGAAGAAGCGAACGGCCCCGACCGTTCTGACGCCCCACCTGGGCGAGATGTCGAGAATGACGGGGCTGAAAGTGGACCACATAGACGCCGACAAGATAGCAGTACTGACAAAGACGAGCCGGGAACTGGGCTCCATCATCGTGCTCAAGGGAGCCAGAACCCTTATCGGATACCCTGACGGGCGGGTTCTCATCAATCTGAGCGGAAACTGCGGCATGGCGACCGCGGGATCGGGAGATGTCCTCACCGGGACCATCGCCGCCATGCTGGGTCTGGGCCTGGACATCGAGAACGCTGTTGCAAAGGGCGTGTTCATCCACGGGGTATCGGGTGATATTGCGGCTGCAGATCTGGGCCAGGACGGCATGACCGCGCAGGATATCCTCGAGAACCTTCCCAGGGCGCTCATGATGGACCGTGCGCGCGATCTGGACGACCTCTATCCCGGAATAACGACTGTGTAGGCCGGTCTTCGACCGGCACCTGTGTGAGCCGCGCACCACAGTTTTTCCATCGCCACTGAGGTAACGCTTCGGGGCAAACATATGTATCCGTCCCTCAAGCTTTCGCTCTTGTCTGTCGATAGGATAGGTAACGGAAACAATACTCTCTTCATAACTGCCAAGATGCCTCGTGCTTCTTGGTTTTTTTTTGCCGTTTTCTGTACCGGTCATGCTTTTGATGTTATTTGTGCAATGAGGATAATATGTCATGAGATGAGGCCGCCTCCGTGATAACCGGCGGCACTCTTTGATTCGCCCGGCGAAAGGAGCTTCATGACAGCGCAGCGGTTTATCAATGGAATGCACGCCAGGTTCAGGGAAGCCGCCTCTTCGAGAGGGACCGTCCTTTACATCCACGGACTGGGCGATTCCGGACTGTGCCTTGAGGGAATCATGGCGCATCCGCTCTTGAACGGCTTCTCCCATCTGGCTGCCGATCTGCCCGGGTACGGCAAGAGCCCGTGGCCCGATAAACCCCTGAGCATTCCCATGTACGCCGATCTGCTGGCGCAATGGATCTCGTCACCAGAGGTCCCCCTCGATGTCGCACAGGTCATCCTTGTCGGGCATTCCATGGGCGGCGTGATCGGCACCGCGCTCTGCGAACGCCATCCCGAAAAGGTGCGAGCGTTCATCAATGTGGAAGGGAACATCTCTCTTCAGGACTGCACATTCAGCTGCACAATCGCGGCCCACAGCCTGGATGACTTCATCGAGCGGGGCTTTACGTCATTTCGGGATGATATCTACAAAAAGGGGCTAAGCGAGCGGGCGCTGAGAATCTATCATGCCGGCCTCCTCATGTGCGACCCTCGATCGATTCACTTCAACAGCCGGGAGCTCGTCGAGCTTTCTGAGAGCGAGGAGCTTGAGGCGAGACTCGGCTCTCTGAAAATCCCGGTCTTCTATGTATGGGGAAGCCCGGGAGGGACGGCAGAGCATTCCCGGAGCCTCCTCAGAACACAGGGCGTTCCACTGGTGCCTGTCCATGAATCCGGGCACTGGCCTTTTATAGACCGGCCCGACGCGTTTGCCGAGAGGATCATCGAAATCGCTGGAGCTTTGCGGGCATAGTCCTTGCCGTTTGCCATTCTCTCTCATCACTCTATTGTTTAAAAGAGGGGGACCTTCCATGAAGGGGAAAAAGCTCATACGCCAGGGAGAGAGAATACCTGTCAGGCTCAGTTTTTCCGAGCGCAATCTCTTGTTCGAGCTCACGTTTGCCGAACCTGCCCTTATTGACCGTCTGAGACTCTCCCTGCTCGATAAAGACGAGATCGTGGCGAAGTTCAGCCTCGACGAGCTCAACAGTCTTCTCGAGTCCATCTCAGCTGTAGCGAACCACACAGCGGACAGCGGCCTCGAGATGGATCTCGACAGGCTCTTCGATCACATCATCCGGATCTGCAACTCCTATGTTGAAAAGTGAAGGGTGTTATTCGAACATCACGAGGCGAGAAAACCGACGGCGTCCCATGCAAGGACGGCTGCGAACAGCCAGAGGATTATTCCCAGTCCTTTCATGCACAGGCGGTAAGCTCTTCCGAGCAGCAGGTGCCGGGCGGAAGCTGTAAGCAGAGCAAGCATCACCTTCGAGCCCACAAGCATGAGGTAAAATCCCACGACGAACGATACGGCCTGCGGCATCCCTTCATGGTATGCCCGGATGACTATCGGAGAGCCCACGGCCATCCAGAAAAGATATGGATGAGGGTTGAGCAGGTTGACGGCGACACCTCTGCGCAGAGACCGCATGTGTGATGCAGATTCTCCATGCTCGATCCCGGGGGAGAAAAAGGTCTCGTATCCGAGGAAGACGACAAACCCTGCGCCGAACAGCGATATGATCCCCATGGCGAGGTGGGTCCGGGTCAGATGTGCAATGATGAGCAGCGACAGGACAACGATGGGCAGATCGGTGATCAGAGGCGCAAACGCAACGCGGATCCCCCCCTTTTTGCCGTGCCTGAGCGTCTCTGTCAGAACAAGGGTGAGCAGCGGCCCCGGAGCGAGCCCCGATGAAAGACCGAACACTATCCCCGACACAAGATACGCCGCCATCCGCCTCCCTTTCATGTACTGTATATTCTCAAAGAACCCGGCAGACAATCATCATTCTTCATGAAAGAAATATCTTGATAATAGTGATTCAGGTTCTTACATTGAGAACACCACAATGCAGTGACAGGAGGGCCCATGTTTGAAACGATACTGTATCCCACCGACTTTTCGGACGTGGCGCAGAAAGCGCTTACGTATATCGACCGGCTGAAGTCCTCAGGGGCCACGACGGTGATCATCGTCCATGTCATCGATGCAAGGACTCTTGACCTGCTCGTCTACGCCCCGGCGCATTACATGACGATCGAGAAAGATCTGCGCGAGGATGCTGAGAACAAGATGGCGATCGTCAGAAAACACCTGGAAAAAAGCGGTTTCGATGTAATCATACGGATCGAGATCGGGATACCGGCGGATGTGATCCTTCAGCTGGAAAAGGAGGAAGACGTCTCGGTAATCGTTCTGGGCTCGCACGGCAAGAGCAACATCAAGGAGATGTTCCTCGGGTCTGTTTCCGAAAGAGTCATACGCTCGGCGCTCAAACCAGTGCTCGTAGTGAAGCGGTAGAGCTCGGGGCAGGGGTGCCTGTCTCGAGCCCGGAGAACCTGCTCCGGGAACAGTGCAAGCCCTGCGAGATTCTCACGGACGACAGACACGGGAGGATGTCGCCCTTGACTTCAGCGTTCTCGCTATGACGCGGCTGGGTGTTCTCATAAGGCCTTTGATCTTCCCTATGGATTTCCCAAGACATTCCGACATCGGACTCCATCGGCGCCGGAAGAATACCGGAACCGATGTGCCCCTTCATGCCGATCCGCAGGGCATACATGAGTTGTTTGATCGTCCTCTCTCTCCTGTATCCACTCCCTCCAGGGGCAGAGGAAGAAGAGCAATACCCTCCGCATGCAGCAGGGTATCTTCTGAATGAAGCCAGGCGCGCATGAACCGGGGAAAAGCCTTGGGGAAAACGCCTTCTATTCGGGTTCGACAATACTGTCAGTTCCTGCGAGGATGTATTCCCAATCATCCAATGTCTTGCTTTCCGAAAGGATCATGCTGACAAGGTTCCCCCAGGTTGTCCCCGGGGAGCGGTTGCAGGCGAGTTCGGCATACCTGCTGAGATCGTCCTCGGCAGCCTGATGCTGATCAGGAAAGTATATCGACATGCCCGATATCTCATCGGCCCGATCCATGCCGTATGTTTCGTTGCATATGACTATGCGGGACAGCGCCTTTCTCAGGTCTTCGCTCATGAGCCGGACATCCGGATCGGAGGTGAGCAGTGCGAGCTCATTCAGAAAACTCCCAAGATCGCGGTTCTCCGGATACTCAAAGCATACCGCTGCATCACGTGCATCTTCGATTCGCCCCTGCTCCGTATCCATGCAATCGCACAAACGCTCCGCCAGCTCGCACATGCCGGCGTGGAACCGATCGATCCCCGACATATCCACAGCCGACTTCGTCATTACCAGACCGTCCAGCCCGATCTGCTCGTAGAACTCTCTGCATTTCCCTGCGATGGTCTTCGCCAGCCGGGAGCCGTCCATGGAAGGCGAATTCACCAGCTCCCGGAGTATTGTGTCGTAAGAATCTCCATAGCTCGGGTAGAGGCCCTCCGAAAAAACGAGGTGATCTGCCGCGCCTCTGAATTCGTATGCTACTTCATACATTCCCATGAGGCAGGCGTCAAAGTTTATGATATCAAACACGATACCGCTCTCGCGAACAGCTCGAGCAAGTTCTCCGATCGTCATCATGACGGATCTGCCCGCCGAGGTGTAGTCGATAAACATTCCTTTGGGGGCGATGAATGAGGCGGTATATTCCTTCCAGCCCGATCCATGGCTCCACAGAACCAGCGCATAGCGGTCGGCCGGGTAGTTCTCGGCGGCCCAGGTTATGAACTCCGTCAGCGTGACCGGATCCGTCATGTCTCTGTTCCCGATCTCTTCATGCCACGGACCGATGACTCCGGGCCGAGCGTCGTGCATCACCCTGCCCCGAATGGTTGGGGCGGCCCCCCCCGTCGGTCTGCACAGAACTGAATTCCGCCTGGACCACGATGTTCACGTTGTATGAAGATCCCACCTCCTCCATCTCATCAATGTCGACCAGGGCGGCATGAGAGATATCGTTGTCTGCGGCTAGGTAAACCATATAGGTCCATGAACCTTCGTCAGCCGGATCGAAAAACTTCCCAGGGTCATCTCTTTCACTGCTGCAAGAGGTGAGCATCATGATGCATATCGCAGGCAGAACGCCCCGGAAAACTCGGAAATACCGGCATGGCCGCCGGGCGTCGTCATTTCCTCTTCGGCTCCCACATGTACGTTCCAGTTTGAACATGATCAGCACCAGCGTGTAACGGTCGCCTCTACTGCGCCTTTTTCAAAGATACATAGTAAGGTATCGCCGGTCTCCGTCAAATTCCCTGGAAGAGAGCCTGCTCGCAGTTGCTATGCATCTGCATGGAGAAATATGTTTTTTACTCTTATATATTACCTTCTATGAGCAACTTAAAATACAATATTCAATTGAATCAATTTATTATGTTTTTTGTTTATTGATTTATTGACATTTCTTATTATTGTCATATAAATTTATAAAACTAACAGCTAGGAATGTGCTACTATATGAGTATGAGTATTTTATTTGGAATTGGGGTGCTTTCAGTTTCCAGGTTCAGCCCTGTTCATTGCCTGTCAACATCTCATCAGGTGATGCACAACAACTTTCACAGCATGGAGTCCTGCCATGGATATGAAGCGTGATTACTACGAAGACATCGAAATCTTCAGCAGCGGCACGGTTCTTTTCTGGTCCATCGCACTGCTCATCTTCCTCTTTACCCTGCCTCTGTACTTCCCCAGCTACAACGTCTATCTCTTCAACATCATCCTGGTGCACGTGATCCTGGCCGTCGGGCTCAATATCCTCGTAGGCTACACCGGCCAGATATCGCTCGGCCACGCCGGGTTCTTTGCCATCGGGGCCTATGGAACGACCATTCTGATGACTCAGCTGGGCATTCCCTTCTTTGTCTCGATCATCCTCGCAGGCCTCATCGCCGCATTTTTCGGCTTTATCATCGGCCTGCCCGCGCTGAGGCTGGAGGGCCCCTACCTCGCCATCGCAACACTGGGCTTCGGGCTCACTATCATGCACATCATCGGCAGATGGGAGGTGTTCGGCGGACGGATGGGTATCCAGGCTCCGCCTCTGGATATCGGCGTCCCCCAGATGGGGCTGAGCATCCTGCTCGACTCTGACGTGAAGATCTATTACCTGATCCTCATCATCACCATCACTATGGTGATCGGGGCGAGGAATATGATGAAGACACGCGTCGGCCGGGCATTCGTGGCCATCCGCGACGATGATATCGCCGCAGAGGTCATGGGGGTGAACCTCACGGCGTTCAAAACCCTTTCCTTTGCCGTCAGCGCGTTCTATGCAGGTGTTGCCGGCGGCCTTTTCGGCTTCGTGCTGGGATTCTTCGATCCTTTCACATTCAACCTCATTCTCTCCATCATCTTCCTGGTGATGATCGTTGTGGGGGGACTCGGATCCGTGCTGGGCGCTATCATGGGCGCAACGCTCATCACCTATCTCCAGTACGACCTGCTCAAGAATATCGACGAGATGCCGTACCTGGGCGATCTCCTGGTCTGGGTCTCCCGCAAGTGGTTCACCGTGATCGGGCTCGAAAACTTCAACAGCATCCTGCTCGGCCTCATCATGCTCGGCATCGTCATCTTCGAGCCGCTGGGCATGTTCGGCATATGGATACGGATCAAGAAGTACTGGAAAACCTGGCCGTTTTAACTGCTGAGGAGAGGAGCGTAAGAGACCATGATTGAACAACTTATCATAGAAGGCTTGGCGATCGGCGCATGTTACGGGCTCTTCGGCGTGGCTGTGGCCATCATCTACAAAACCTCCGAAGTGGTCAACTTCGGCCAGGGCGAGATGGGGATGATTTCCACGTTCGTGGCATATCACATCCTGGCCCAGTACGGTCTTCCTTTCTGGCTCGCCTTTCTCATCACCATAGTATTCGCGATCCTGCTGGGCATGTTCATCGAGTTCTTCTTCATGCGGCCGGCCAAAGACCCCACCGTGCTCGGCCTCATCATCATCACGCTGGGAGCTGAAATGCTCCTCATGGGGCTCGCCAGTTGGAAGTGGGGGGCGGAGCAGAAGGACTTCACCTTCCCGCTCTCCGTCCAGGAACTCCACGAGCCCATCCCGGGTTTAGTCCTGAACGAATGGTCCATGGGCGTGTTTATTCTGACCGGGCTGATCATGGTGATGCTCTTTTTGTTCTTCCGGTATTCGAATCTCGGCATCGCCATGCGTGCGACCCAGCAGAACCAGAACGCGGCCAAGATCATGGGCATCAAGGTGGAACGGGTATTTTCTTTCACCTGGGGCATGAGCTCGCTGATCGGGGCCGTGGCGGCCATGTTCTTCGCCGCCAGGTCGGTCCTGGACCCGAACTTCATGATGGAGCCCTTCATGCGCGCGTTCGCCGCCGCCGTGCTCGGCGGGCTGACCAGCATACCCGGTGTCGTTGTGGGAGGATTGCTGCTGGGGATCATCGAAAACTTCTTCGGGTATTTGTGGCCTGTGTGGAAGCCGATCGTGGCCTTCGTGGTGATCATCATCATCCTGACCATCAGACCGAGCGGCCTTTTCGCCAAACACTATGTGAAAAAGGTATAAGCCGATGACACGTGAGCACGGGCATTCCCGCACCCTTATCATTGCAGGCGTCTTTGCGGCGGCCCTGTGCGCCCTGATCGTGACATTCGCCTTTTTCGAAAGACCCAGGTATGCCCTCGAGATGCTCTACGAGCGGCACCGGATCGAGCAGGCGCTCGACGCCTATTTCGCCGCGGAGATGAGGGGCGATCTCGGCGCCGTCTACCGCAGCCTCGCGCCGTCGTCCGACTACCGGAGAACCCACACCTACGAGGAATTTCTCAAAGACATGAAGTCCAATCCGGTGAAGATCGACCGCTACGAAGTCGTCGACATCTACGGCCTCCGGCCGAATCATGACCCGAAGACCTACCCGAATGTCGAGCGTTTTGCCCAGGTGGAGGTCGACGTCTTCATCACCTTCGAGGACACCCAGTCATCATCTGAATGCAATTTCTGCTTCACCTTTCTCAAGGAGGGAGGAGCATGGTTCAAGGGTTGAAGGAAAGCGCGGGAGTAATCGCGCAGGTGGAATTCAGGCTATAAACGATGTGCTGCTTTTGAGCAGCGGTAAGGAGGAAGTATGAAGGGGACGAGGAGTCTGGTTTTCTGGTTGATGGCTGTTGGTGTCGCGCTGGCGCTTCCTATTCAGAGCCATGCAGGGGCGCCCGGGTTCGACGACAAGGAGATCAGGATCGCCCAGTGGGGGCCTCAGACCGGTCCGGCCGCCCCATGGGGTTCGGTGGCGCGCGGAAGCGACCTCATCTTCAAGATGGTCAATGATGAGGGCGGAATCCACGGCAGGAAGATCAAGTATTTCATTCGAGACGATCAGTATAACCCTGCTCAGACCAAGGCGGTGGTAAAAGAACTTGTGGAGCGCAGGGGCATATTCGCCTTTGTCGGCGGAGTGGGCGCGGCCTGCGGAATGGCCGTGAAAGACTATCTGGCCGAGAACAAGGTGGTCTGGGTAGGCCCGTCGACGGCCATCAATGAATACGTGTTCCCGGTGAACCCGTATCTGTTCGGCATATACCCGCTGTATGAAGACGAGGCGAGCGTTCTCACCAAGTATGTCGTCGAAAAGCTCAAGGTAAAGAAGATCGGGTTCTTCTACCAGAACGACTCCTACGGAAAGAGCGGATTGACGGGCTGCAAGCAGAGGCTCGACACGTACAAGATGAGCCTTGTGGAAGAGATTCCGGTTGAGCCGGGCGAAAAGGACCTGTCTTCCCAGATGCTGAGGCTCAAGAACTCCGGCGCCGAAGTGGTAATCATGTGGGTAAACCCGACCACGGCAACAATCGCGGTCAAGACCTGTGCGACCATCGGGTACAAGCCGCAGTGGGTATCCTCCAACACCCTTTCCGACTTCCCGCTCATGAACACCATCACCGGCGGCCTGTGGGAAGGCGTCATCACCGGCGGGTTCGGCGTCCCGCCCGACTCCGACCATCCCCTCATCGTCAAGTATCGCGAGGCCGCGAAAAAGTATGCGCCTGAGGAGCGTTGCGGAACATTCTACTTGGCAGGGGTTCTGTATGCCGAGCCGATGATCGATGCATTGCAGCGCGTGGGCCCGAACCTGAGCCTGGAAGCGTTCCTGAATGCGCTCAATACGACAAAGGATTTCCAGGGCATCGGCCCCAAGATAACCTGGACTCCGGACGTCCATCAGGGCACGGACTCCATCCAGATCCAGCAGTGCGGCCCGAACGGAAGCTACATTCTTCTCCAGGACTGGGTTCCGAACGAGCTCGCCACCTGGAAGAAGATGTAACCACAGGCTCGATATCCCGACACAGTACCGGCTTCCTCCGGAAGGCTCTTCCGGGGGAAGCCTCAACAGAGCAGCAAGTGCAGGATGACGGGGGATAAGCGTATGTCCCACTTCACAGTGGATAACATCAGTATCAGCTTCGGCGGTATCCGGGCCGTGGACGGGGTGAGCTTCGACGTTCAGCAAAACTCCATCTTTTCCATCATCGGGCCGAACGGAAGCGGAAAGACAACGATTTTCAACATGATCAGCGGCATCTACAAGCCGAATTCCGGCAAGGTCGTCCTCGACGGCGAGAATCTGACCGGCCTCTCTCCGGACAGGATAGCCCGGAAAGGCATTGCCCGGACCTTCCAGAACATCCAGCTCTTCGGCAACGCCACAGTGATGGACAACCTCATGCTCGGCCGGCACATCCACATGAAGACCGGCGTGCTGAGCGGCTTCTTCATGCTGGGCAAATGGACGCCCTGCGCACGGGAAGAGGTGAAACACCGGGAGATCGTGGAGCATATCGTGGACTTTCTCGACCTCCAGTCCGTACGCGACCAGTTCGTCTCCAGCCTGCCCTATGGCAAGCGAAAGCTCGTGGAGCTGGGCAGAGCGCTAGCCCTGGAGCCCAAGGTTCTGCTGCTCGACGAGCCTTCGGCGGGAATGAACACCGAAGAGAAGGATGACTTGAGGATCTGGATCAAAGATATCCAGGAAGATTACAAGGTCACCATCCTGCTCATCGAGCACGACATGAACATGGTGATGGGCATCTCGGACCGAATCCTGGCCATAAACCAGGGAGTGAAGATCATCGAGGGGACGCCCTCCGAAGTACAGAAACACCCTGATGTGATTGCAGCCTACCTTGGCGAGGAGGACAGCGATGCTCACGATCAAGAACATCGAGACGTGGTATGACCTGATTCGAGCGCTCCACGGGATCTCGTTCGAGATCAAAGAGGGCGACATCGTGGCCCTGCTCGGATCGAACGGAGCGGGCAAGACCACGACATTGAAGACCATCATGCGGCTGCTGGACGACGATCAGCCCGAAAAGGGGACCATCGAGTTCATGGGCAAACGCATCGACCGGCTGGACACCGAGGAGATCGTCCGCCTGGGCATCAGCTATGTGCCGGAAGGCAGAGAAGTGTTCCCCGAGCTGAGCGTGATGGAGAATATCCTCATGGGCGCATACACCAGGAGGGACAAGAAGGGAATCAGGGAGGACATCGAATCTCTGCTCAAGCAGTTCCCCATTCTCGGGCAGAGGAGAAGCCAGCAGGCGGGGCACCTGAGCGGCGGAGAGCAGCAGATGCTGGCCATCGCGCGGGCGCTCATGAGCAGACCCAAGCTGCTGATGCTCGACGAGCCTTCACTGGGGCTGTCCCCGCTGCTCACCAAGGAGATTTTCAATATCATCAGGCGGATAAATGCCGAAGGGGTCACCATCCTCCTGGTGGAGCAGAATGTGAACATGGCGCTCAAATATTCGGATTTCGCCTACCTCATGGAAAATGGAAGGATCGTGCGGGCGGACAAGCCCGAGGTGCTCCAGAATGATGAGGATGTCAAGGAATTCTACCTCGGCATCGCAACGGAGCAGTCCGTAAAGGGATACAAGCGCTACCGGCGCAAGGTCCGGTTCAGGTAGAAAGGGTAAGCCAGCTATGGAAGAGTTCGAGAGACCCACAGACAAGGTACAGACACTGCCGCAGGCGCTCAGGGTGCTTGCCTCGATACAGCCCGATCGTGTCGCCATGCGCATGAAGGATTACGGCATCTGGCATGACATCACCTGGAAAGAGTATGCCGAGAACGTACGGCAGGTAGCCATGGGGCTCCACAGCCTGGGTGTCAAACGGGGCGACCACGTGTCCATCATCGGCGAGAACAAGCCCGAATGGCTCTTCTCCGCCCTGGGCGTCATGTCCCTTGGCGGCACCTTCGTAGGCGTATACACCACCAACCCCGCCGCTGAATGCGAGTACGTGGTGGGGCACTCGGAATCCGTGGTGTACATCTGCGAGGACGAGGAGCAGTGCGACAAGGCGCTGGTATTCCGAGAGCGGACACCCAGCCTGCGCAAGATCGTGGTGTGGGACATGGAGGGGCTCAAGCATTTCAAGGACGATATGATCATGAGCTTCGACGATCTCAAGGAGCTCGGGAGAAAGACCGACAGCGAGAATCCCGGCCTCTTCGAGAAGATCGTGGACGAAGGCAGAGAGGACGAGACCGCCTCCATCATCTATACCTCGGGCACGACAGGCCCGCCCAAGGGGGCCATGATATCCCACCGGAACTACCGCTGGATCGCCCGGCAGACAGAGAAGATCACCCGCACGTCGATCGACGACGAGACCATTTCGTTTCTGCCTCTGAATCACGTCTACGAGCAGATCTTCGACCTCATGATGCACCTGAGGGTCGGCCACATCGTGAACTTCACCGAGAACACGGACACGGTCATGAATGATCTCAAGGACGTCTCCCCCACCCTCTTCCACGCCGTGCCCCGGATCTGGGAGAAGTACCACTCGGGGATCGTGCTCAAGATGATGGACGCGACCTGGCTCAAGCGTACCCTGTACGGGCTGGCCTTCAAGATCGGCACCCGGTACAATGACTTCAAGCTGGCGAAGAAGCCTGTGCCGCTGCCGCTCACGATCGGATACTGGCTCTCCTATTTCTCCGTGTTCTGGAAACTCAAGGAGCGGCTCGGCTTCGACCGGGTACGGATCGGATTTTCGGGCGCCGCACCCATTTCTCACGAAGTGCTGAAATTCTTCCAGAGCATTGGCATCCCGATCCGGGAAGGCTACGGGCTCACGGAGACCACGGGCATCACCCATATCTCTGATGCCGTCAACTTCAAGCTCGGCACTGTGGGCAGGTCTCTCCCCGGCTCCGAGGTAAAGATTGCGGACGACGGCGAGATCCTCATCCGGCACGGGGGCATTTTCAAGGGCTATTTCAAGGACGACGAGCACACGAAGGAGGCCATCGACAGTGACGGATGGTTCCACACCGGCGACGTGGGCGAGATCGATTCGGACGGCTACCTCAAGATAACTGACCGCAAGAAGGATCTCATCGTCACCGCGGGCGGCAAGAACGTGGCGCCCCAGTACATCGAGAACCTCCTCAAGTTCTCGCCCTATATCAACGACGCCGTCGTCATCGGCGACAGGAGGAAGTTCATCTCAGCCATCATCGTCATCGACGAGGAGAACGTGGTGAAGTGGGCGCAGGACCACAAGGTCCAGTACACCACATTCGCGAGCCTCACCAGAACCGAGGAAGTGAACAAGCTCATCGGAGAGGAAGTGGCCAAAGTGAACAAGCAGCTTGCCCGGGTGGAGAACATCCGCAAATTCAGGCTCCTCGACAAGAAGCTCTATACCGAAGACGGCGAGGTGACCCCCACCATGAAGGTCAAGCGCAAGTCGATCAACGAGCAGTACAAGGACCTCATCGAGTCCATGTACCGCGAAGGAGAATGAAGAAAGCCGGACATGACAGTGTCCGGCTGCACGTGAACCGGCTTCTGACAGCGCGCCGCACTCTTTTGTGATCCTGTCGAGAGGAATGATGCGGCCGGAACCTGTTGGAGCCGGTTTTCTTTTTAAAATCCGCCGGGGCATGCGCGGGATCTGATTATCCCGGCAACTCTGAATCACATATGCGCTCCTTCACACGCAACGGGCGCCCGGCGACGGCCATATGGCATCGATTCCCAGATGCCTGCGGTGTTTTCAACTGAAATCTCCTCCGGTATCTTTTTCTTTGCGCACTGCATCACTATAGTATCTACATGCTCTCAGGAGCAGAAAAATGAACCAAGGAGGCTAAGCCATGAAAAGGCTTCTCTCGATGACGATGATAATGCTGATGTTCATGCTCACTTTCGGCGGCATGGCATACGGCAGCTACTACCCGTGGGGGCGTGGCCAGGCCAACGTGAACACCGCAACACAAGAAGAACTGGCATGGTTTCTCGGGAGAGGAAGTGTGGACAATGCGGAGCAGGTAGCGGAGAATATCATAACATACCGTGAGTCGAGCGGACCTCTTACCTCGACTGACGAGCTCCTGAACGTCGAAGGCATAGACGAAGATACGTATGATCAGGTTCGCCTCTGGCTCAAGACGTCAGGAACGACGGATCACGATCCTGAAAAAACCGTGCGGCCCCATACAGATCCATTCTTCGGCTTCGGGATAGAGAATTATCGAGACTAAAACAGAGAGCCTGTCCAGGCATTCGTACAGGGGTCGGGTCTTGTTTTTTCTTCATGGAATAAGCAGCCGGGAGCGAGAAACAAGACCCTACCCCATGTACAGTCCATCCATGAATATCACGACCGAGCGGGCGGGGCGTTTTTCCCGTCTTGCTCCTTCGGACGGTGTCGCTTCAGACCCTGTGGCTGTTTACCGGCTCGATAATATGCAAACGTCATAGAGACCGCCGCCCGCCTGTTGGCTGCGTTCAATACCGACTCTCAGCAATACCCGGTGCCGGGTTGTGTCCGGTGATGGGACATACGCGGCCGGATCCATCGCCGAGCGGCCGGGATGGCTCCCTGAGAGGCTCTGCCGCGCCTATCCTCCGTCCAGTATCTTTCTGATCTTCTCAGCCAGATCGTGAATGCCGAACGGCTTCTGGATGAACCCCCTGCACCCCTTTTCCATTATTTCTCTGGCCTGGCCGACCAGGCTGTAACCGCTTGAGAGGAGAACCTTCACATTGGGATCGATATCGAGCAGCCCGTCGAACGTTTTGCTGCCGCCGAGATCGGGCATGATCATGTCCAGAACCACGAGGTGGATACAATCCCTGTTGCTGCGATACGTTTCGATTCCCGCCCTGCCCCCCGATGCTGTGAGGACTTCATAGCCGAGTCTTTTCAGCATCTCGGACCCTACCTCGAGGACCATCTTCTCATCGTCTATGAGAAGAATTGTTTCCCGCCCTTTCGGGGCCTCTGTGGAAATCCGTAGTTCCTCCTGCGCGGGCTTGTCGGACGCGGGCAGATAGATGGTGAATGTGGAGCCGGCGCCTTTCCGGCTCTCCACCGTGACGAAGCCCCGGTGATTTTTCACGATCCCGTAAACCGACGCAAGCCCGAGACCGGTCCCCCTTCCCTTGCCCTTGGTGGTGAAAAAGGGCTCGAAAATACGGGCCCTTACCGAATCATCCATCCCGACTCCAGTGTCCGTCACCGACACCCTGACAAAGCGCCCGGGCTCGACGCCGAGGGGAGTCGCGTCACTGTCTCTGAGCTCGATATTCTCGGTCGACAGGTACAGATCCCCCCCTCCCGGCATGGCCTGCCAGGCATTCACGAAGAGATTGAGCATGACCTGTTCCATCTGATTGCGGTCAACCTCGACGGCCCATAGTCCTTCCTGCACCTTCCGATGAATCCGGATCTCCTTTTTGGTCCTTCCGAACATCTCGGAGCTCCTGTGGACGAAGTCTCCCAGATGTGTCGGCTTGACCTCGTACTTGCCTCCCCGGGCAAACCCCAGAAACTGCTTGGTGAGCTCGGACCCCTGGTGCACATATTCCTCGACGTTCTTGAGACGGTCGTAGAACGGGTGGGAACTTTCCATATTCAGGAGCATAAGCGAGACATTGCCGAGAACGCCCATGAGCAGATTGTTGAAATCGTGGGCGATGCCGCCTGCAAGCGTCCCTATGGCCTCCATCTTCTGGGCCCGTATGAGCTGCTCCTCGAGGATCTTCTTGTCGCTGATGTCGATGATGAATCCTCTTACTCCCGAGGGTGTTCCATTCCTTATGATCACTGTGGAATGCATCAGAATCGGGAAGGTGCCGCCGTCCTTTCTCCGGGCAATATATTCGGTCAGCCCTACATGCTCACCGGAAAGGACTTTGACAAAGTTTTTCATGCCCCGATCGCGGTCTTCAGGGGCCAGCATATCGATGCAATTCAGTCCGCCGGAAAAATCATCCCGCGAGTAGCGGAACTTATCGAACGCGGCCTCGTTGACAAAGGTGAGCACGCCTTTTTCGTCGGTTTCATAAATGGTGTCGGGCATGAGTCTCGCCATTTCTCTGAAGCGCTCCTCGCTCTGCCTCAAATTTTCTTCGGCCCGTTTGCGTTCCGTGATGTCCCGCCCCACCGCCCGGAACCCGACAGGCTTGCCCGATGCGTCCCGGATGAGCGATGCAGACATTTCATGGGTTCTCTTTGAGCCGTCCTTGCGGAGCACATCGTAATCCATCAGAAACGCCGGGGCCCCTGTTTCATAGATATTTCTGAACGCTTCATACATCCGCTGATGCGCCTCAGGAGAGATGAACACCCGGTAGCTCATTCCCATGAGCTCATGGCGATCGTACCCGAGCATCTTGCAGCAGGGATCGTTGAAGAATACGAGGTTTCCTGCAAGATCGAGCTCGATGTAGGCTTCATGGATGCTTTCGAGGATGTTCCGGTATTTTTCCTCGCTCCGGCGCAGCGCGTCCTGAGCCTTTCTCCTTTCGGAGATGTCGCGCACGATGCCTTTGAAGCCGACGGGATTGCCTGCGGCATCGTATTTCAGAGACACGGAGGCCTCTGCCGGGATCTTCTCCCCGTTCTTGTTGGTCGCGTCCCACTCAAAGCCGGTAACGGACTTTCCGGTGGCAAACACCCGGTGATACACCTCGAAAAGCTTTTGTGCGTTCTCCTCGTCCGCAAACCGCCGGTAGTTCATTCCCTGCATCTCTTCGACAGTATATCCCAGACTCGCCATGGTAGGCAGATTGAAGAATGTGAAGTTGCCCTTGAGATCCACCTCGTAGTAGGCCTCCTGCATGTTGTCCAGGATACTCCGGTAGCGTTCCTCGCTCTGGCGCAGCGCTTCTTCGGCCTTCTTGCGCTCGGTGATGTCACGGACAACCCCGCTGAATCCTACCGGCTTCCCCTGAGCATCGTATTTCAGCGAAACAGATGCCGCCACAGGCAGCCTCCCACCGCTTTTATTGATGACCTCCCAGTCGAAGCCCGTCACAGGCTTGCCCGTGGTAAAGACTCGATGATACGTTTCAAAGACCCTCCGGGCGTTCTGACGGTCGACAATCCGGTGGAAGTTCATTCCCTGCATCTCTTCGTCGGTGTATCCGAGCCTCTCCATGGCGGCCGTATTGAAGAATGTGAAGTTGCCCTTGAGATCCACCTCGTAGTAGGCCTCCTGCATGTTGTCCAGGATACTCCGGTAGCGTTCCTCGCTCTGGCGCAGCGCTTCTTCGGCCTTCTTGCGCTCGGTGATGTCACGGGCCGTGATGACGAGCCCGTTGATTCCGGGGAAATCGATGAGGTTCTTGCCGATCGCCTCGAGGTGTATCCAGCTGCCGTCGAATCTCTTCATCCGGAATTCGGTGGGCTGTCCGTCGTTGCGTATCCGGTATACATCATCCAGCTTCCGCTGAACCGTGGGAACATCATCCGGATGAATGAATTCCTGCGGGGATTTTCCGATCAGATACCCGGCCGGATATTGGAGAATCCGCTCCACTGAAGGAGATTCGTATGAAAAAAGACCGTCCCCGCTCAGGATGACAATAATATCGGATGCGTTCTGGATGAGCGATCTGAACCTCTCCTCGCTCGATTTGAGCTCGTCTTCCGCGCGCTTGCGTTCAGTAATGTCGCGGGCTATGCCCTGCACCGCATATGGATGTCCCCCCCGGTAGATCACCGTCGAGGTGGCTTCCACCCAGATATGGCCCCCATCCCGGCATTTGAAGCGGTATTCCGCCGTGCTCTCCTGTAAGCCGGTCCTGAGCAGCTCTTCCCGGGCTTTTGCCGCAGCCGCCGCCTGATCCTCGGATATCAGGTTCCAGAAATTCAGATCGCCCAGGTGTTCTCTGCGGTACCCCAGCATCTTGAGGCCGATGTCGTTTACATCGAGTATACGGCCTTCCAAGTCCATAATGAAGACACCGTAAAAGGACCGGTCGAACAGGGCCCGATAGCGTTCCTCGCTCTCCCGTGCCGATTCCCGCGCACGGATCAGCTCCTCCTCGAGTTTCTCGATTTTCCTCTTCAGGTCTCTCTCCGTCTCCTGGTGCTCCATTCACTCCTCCGCCCTTGAAACACGGGGCCCCTGTGCATGGTCATTGCACGAAAAATATGGCGACTCCCATGGGGAAAAGGGGTGTCTCGCGCATACCACAGACCCGTTATCGGAATACCAGGGGCAAAAATCCAGATCATTATCGCTCCCCGATATCGATGGGTCGGATATACGAATCATCACACTGCGCTTTGTCTCTCGGGGTGCCGACACTGATGTCTTGTTCCGGGAGACAGGGCTGTGGAGCTCCTTGGCGGTTGCCTTTGGAAAGATTCCTGTTATAATATTAAATACCGGATATTATCGGCTTCCCGGGTGAGGTGTCGAACTGAACATGCTGTGAAAGGAGGGGGTTCACGGTGATGAAAAAAGCGATGTTTCTGCTCGCCATTGTGATGTTTCCTTTGTCCGCTGCCGCCATGCAGCCTTTGGACGAAACAGATCTCTCGCTTATCACAGGCCGGTCTGGTGTGAGCTTTTTCGTCGACGTCACTATGGACATCCACATCGACACCCTGGCGTGGGGAGACTCCGACGGGCTCGCCCCGGGCCCGTACAATCCATGGAACATCGAGGCATCCGGCGGTTACGTTGGGGTGACCAACTTCACCATGAACGGCCTGTCCGTGAGGCCCTACTTCGCGGACCCATTCTCCGCATACACCGTGTCCCCCAACTCGGTGAGCTTCTGGCCGCAGGCGTCCACCATCGATGTGCATAACGGAATTCCCTATTACCGGGTTCACGCCGGACCCGGACGCCCCTGAGAAGACCGCCTCTGCGGTCGGCATAGATCACCGGGGAATCGAGTCTGCAAGCGTTCGGACAATTTCCGCCCTCACATCGCCAGGCCTGCCGCTTTTGGTCCGAGCGCAGGCCGCTTCCCTGACACCGGCCACATCCACTCCAGTGGGCCAGAGCCGGTACAGGTCGTCCTGGGATATGAAGCCGGCGATCCACAGCTGTTTTTTCAGTGCATGGCACCGGGATGCGAGTGATGAGATGTCTCCCGGTCTGCAGTAATCGAGAATACCTTTGCCCAGCAGCTTGTTGTAGATGTCTATGACGAGGCCGTCGGCCTTGATCGCCTGGAGCAGCTCCATTCCATCTTCAAAGGGATCGAAGTAACGGCGCATATCGGTGTCCGCATATGCTACAGGCATGACCTGCCTGTCCGGGTGGAACCTCTTGACTGACCGTACGATCGAGTCTCCCAGGTAAGCCGCGGCCTTCAGAGGCAGCTCTGCGATGCCGAACAGCACGATATCGGCGCCCGACGTCGCTGCACCCACCGCAGCCTGACAGGAAAGGGCACGGTCATACGGCCTTTCTCCGATATTCGTGGATATCGGAATGTGCAGGTATCCAGACTGATGAATCTTCCGACGTATCCCGAAGATGTTCAGGGGATAGGTAGTTCCTGATGCCGAAGCCGGATATTCGGCATCTATGATGTGGGCGCCGCCCTGTACCGCTTCGATTGCCTCCTTAGGCCCGCGGACCTTTACCAGGAGCCTCTGCATAATCTACCTGTAATAACCGGAGCCGGCTCAGGCAAGGGGCGGAAACACCCGGTATGCAAGGTCGCGATGCGAAGACGCCCGGATATCCGTGTGCCATTTGATAAAGAGCGCACGAGCGCCTAATAAAAGTCACAGGGGATATGGCGGCCATGTACAGGCTTATCGAAGGAACAGAGAAAGAAGGCTATGCAAGAGGCTTCGGGCTCACCGAGAGCGGTGCGCACGAAGAGGTCGATGTCCCTGTCAGAGACGGCAGACCGGTTGACAGAAACGGGATTCCTCTCGAACCGGACAACAAACTGATCACCTTGGGAGACACCCAATGTGAGTCTTTCCTGGGCGGCACGCTCTTTGTGGTATTGGAGTAGAGGGCCCCTGTGCATACAGCCTTGCCTGCAGAGACAGGCGTCTCTCCCGGCGTGAGGGCGCATGCGCGCAACGGGTCCCGCCGATGCGGACACGGGCGGCGCGAGGGGCGATCCTCCGAGGCCCCCTGTGCATCTCGCGTCCTCATCCTTACGGGGATATGACCAGCGCCCTCAAGACGGACATGAAGACAGTGACGCCTGTGAGAACGGCGATGATTGTACGTGTCGCGTATTTGAGCCGTGTCTGTCTCATTCCCTCTTCCCTTCAGTCGAGAAACGAGAAGATTTCCAGCCTGATCTGCCGGTCCGCCACGTTCAGAAACTCCAGGGCGTCGACCACGGAGTCTGCCAATCCGGGCGGGCCGCAGACGTAAAAGACCTTCCCCTGAAGATCCTCTCCGCACAGCCGCCGTATCTTTTCCCGTCCCAGAAGCCCGGTCTCTCCTCTCCAGCCGGGCGACGGCCCGCTCAACACATGAACCACCCGAAGCGACGGGTGCCCTCCGGCCTCGATCTCCGCAAGCTCCCGGGCGAAGACGATCTGCTCCTCATTCCTGTTTGCATAGAGAAGGAGCACGGACCGGTTGTCTTTCGTGTCCCTCATGTGCCGGATCATGCTCATGAGCGGCGTGATGCCGATCCCCCCCGCAATGAAGACCAAATCCCTTTCCTGAGGATGCAGGACATAGGAAAAGCGCCCGAACGCTCCATGAACCGCGGCCGTGTCTCCCGGCCGGGTCTCGCCTATCGTGGAGGTGAAGTCGCCCAGGGCTTTGATGGTGGAGCTCACATACTCTCTTCGGGCAGGAGACGAAGAGATTGTCCAGTGGTGCTCCTCTTCAGGAAGGTTCCGGCCGCGGAAAAAAGTGATGAACTGAAACTGCCCGGGCAGATAATCGAAAACAGGACCTCCCTTCTGCGGCGCCAGTTTGACGGTCCATACCCCCTCCGCCTCCGGAATCACCTCGGTTACCCGGTATGCGTGCTTTCTGAGAAGCACCGGCCTGATGATCCGGTGATAGACGAACGTGAGAAAGACCACAGCCAGCCCCGTAATCCACATCACCCGCATCGCGGCGAGGTTCAAGTCCATTCCTGTCAGGTAGCTGTGGATGAACGCAAACACGATGACCAGAGGTGAGAGCACGTCGTGAATAATCCGCCAGCGCTCGAACGTGAGCCCCAGCGGCCGCTGATACACACTCAGGATGATGCTGACCGCCAGAAGCACAAGAGCGACCCTGCCCAGCCAGATGTGCCAGGAGACATTCAACCCGGTCACAAGCCCCCAGTTCCCGCTCCCGGAGGCCAGGAGGAGAGGATGTGACAGAACCAGCAACAGGGCGAATATCCCCATATGCCTGTGATACCGGATGAGGATATCGAACCCGAACGGCCGTTCGATCCACCTGATGCGTGATGCGAGGAAGACCTGCAGGACTAGAATCATGAAGCCGAGCAGAGCGAAATTCCTGCCCATCTCATAGACGATGTTCCGGTATGGATACCCGTACAGCGACGCGTATATGACCGGGATCAGAGCCGCAGCCATATAAAGAATAACGATCAGAAACCCTTTCATATTCCTGAGAAACACTGCATGGAGAGAGATTTCTCAAACAGCGCATACGGTCCTGGGGAGCAAAGCCTCTCTGCATGGGCGGCAGCCCTTCTCCTCTGCCTGTTCATTTCAGTCATGTGTTCATTCCCCTTCCCGGAAAAGCGGATCACGGTGTTCTCCGCCGGCATGACAGCGGATGCAGGACGGGTCTCTGTCCGTCTCCGGGATATCCGATCCGGATTTTGCATCATCGCGGCCCGCGAAAAAGAATCCCAGACCGGGCCCGGAGCTCATGGCTTCCGGCATTTCCCAAGGTGTTTCTTTTCGGAGGCCTCCTTGAATGCCGGAGTCATCCTCTCCTGAGCATGTCCAGGGAGAATAGGGGCAGGAGCAGTCCGTCCCTCCGGACATCCCGGCGTCATTCACCGTGGCGAAGTGCAGAACCGCCAGTACAAGAAATCCGGCAACAGCAAGAAGAAAGACGCGCGGCTCTCTCACGCTCCTACCCGTACTCCCTTCAGAACCGACCCGTGACTAACAAGAAGCATACCAGGTCCAAAGCAGGAATTATCATGTGTTTTATTGATGGGTTACCGGCTCATGAAGAACATGGCCGGACTTTTTACTGTTCAGCGGGACGCCACACGTCCTGCCGCACAGGAATGTTTTCAGGCCCCGGCCGGCGGCAAAGACGTCCGGCAACCGGACCATGCATCCGGGCGGCACTGCATCTTCCGGGATGCATGGACTGATGCTGGCAATGCCGCAATGCATGTGATACATTCACCTTCACGTTCGCTCAAGTCTCCTTCGGGCGAACAGACGGCGGGACCGGGCTGTAAGAGGAGCGGTGGCACCGTTCCGGCAGGCCTGCGGCGCAAGGTCCAGAGCCGGACATGTCTGTGAGGCAACGCAGCGGGATCTGGGAGCATATACGGTGAAAGGCGACGTACTGCCGGGAAAGAGCTACCCTCTCGGGGCTACGGTGTATCCGGAGGGGGTCAATTTCTGCATATTCTCCAAGAGCTGTAACGCCGTCGAGCTGCTCCTGTTCGATGTTGTGGACGACGGCGTCCCCTCCCGGGTGATCCGCCTCGACCCGGTGCTGAACAGATCTTTCTACTACTGGCATGCATTCATCCGCGGGCTAAAGCCCGGGCAACTCTACGGCTACCGGATCTTCGGTCCGTACGAACCCTCTCGCGGACTTTTCTATGACGGGCAGAAGCTCCTGCTCGACCCGTATGCACTCGCCGTGTCCGTCGGGAAGAATTATGATCGCGGGCGTGCCTGCAGGCCGGGTGACAACTGTGCATGGGCGGCGAAATCCGTAGTAGTGGACCCGTCCGCATATGACTGGGAGGGAGACGAACCTCTGAGATCGCCCTATGACTCGAACGTCATCTACGAACTTCACGTAGGGGGCTTCACGCGTCACGAAAGCTCGGGCCTGCCCGAGAATATCCGGGGCACTTACGCCGGGCTCATAGAGAAGGTCGGTTATCTCAAAGACCTGGGCATCACCTCGGTCGAGCTGATGCCTGTCCAGCAGTTCGACGAACAAGACGCGCCCTACCCTCTGAAGAACTACTGGGGGTACAGTCCCATGGCCTTCTTCGCCCCGCACTGCGGCTACAGTTCGTCCCGCGATCCCTTGGGCCCGGTGAACGAGTTCAGGGACATGGTCAAGTGCCTGCACCGGCAGGGCATAGAGGTTATCATGGACGTCGTGTTCAACCACACCGCAGAGGCCGGTCGCGACGGCCCGACATTCTCCTTCCGAGGCATCGAGAACACATCCTATTACATCTACAATCTCGCCAGACAGCGTTACGAGAATTTCACCGGGTGCGGCAACACTGTGAACACGAACTTTTCCATTGTCCGCAGGATGATCATTGATTGCCTCCGTTACTGGGTCCAGCAGATGCACGTGGACGGGTTCAGGTTCGACCTCGCCTCCGTCATGTCACGCGGTGAATGCGGCGAACCGCTGGAACGGCCGCCCATCCTCTGGTCCATCGAATCCGACCCCGTTCTCTCCGGAACCAAGATCATCGCCGAGGCGTGGGACGCCGGCGGCCTGTATCAAGTGGGGTCGTTCATCGGCGAGAGATTCGCCGAGTGGAACAGCCATTTTCGGGACGACGTGAGGCGTTTCGTCAAGGGTGACCTGGGCATGTCGTTCAAGTTCTCGAACCGGATCGTGGGCAGCCCCGATATCTATCCCGAGCCCGGGAGGGAAACGAACCGGAGCATCAATTTCATCACCTGTCACGATGGGTTCACTCTGAACGACCTGGTCTCCTATAATGAAAAACACAATGCCGCCAATCTCGAGGGCGACATGGACGGTTACCGTCTGAATCACAGCTGGAACTGCGACATCGAAGGCCCTTCCGCGGACCCTGCGGTCGAGGAGTTGAGGCTCAGGCAGATCAGGAATTTCCTCACCATCCTGCTCACCGCCCAGGGCACGCCCATGATGCTCATGGGAGATGAGGTGAGAAGGACTCAGAAGGGCAACAACAACGCCTATTGCCAGGACAGCGCGCTGAGCTGGTTCGACTGGAGCCTGACGGAGAAGAACGCGGATCTGCTTCGCTTCGTCAGGGGGCTCATCCGCTTCACCCGCTCATACTCCGTTTTCCACCAGCGCCACGTACTCACCCGGCCCGTTTCGCACAACGACGCGACCATCACCTGGCACGGGGTCCGTCGCGGCAGGCCCGATTTCAGTGAGCACTCGCACAGCATCGCGTTCGAACTCAAGGCCCCTGCACGGGGAGAACACGTCTTCGTCATGATAAACGCCTTCTGGGAGCCGCTCTCGTTCGAGATTCCCCCTCCATGGGCGGACCGGACCTGGCACCGTGTTGTCGACACTTCTCTTCCCGCCGGTCAGGACTACCTCCCTCCCGAACAAGCCCCTCCGGCTTCCTCCGGGGCATATCGCGTAGGCGCCCGCAGTGTGGTCGTTCTCGTAGCTCAGTGAGGCAGGCCGAGGTATTTCTGTTGTCGCTTCCCGTCCTCCCACGCTTCCGATTGTGCATCCCCGCGAGAGTGATATTGACTCGATACCTCTGCGTGATATTAATAGACAGTAAGCATTTTATCGGAACTTGTTGGCATGTGTGCATGGGAAAGGCAATGTAAGGAGGAAAGGATGAGTATCAGAAAACAGTATCTCAAGGGGAAACCGGTCTGCAAGGTAACGTTCACCATCCCCAAGGACATGACCAGATCATCCCGGAGCGCCTATCTCGTGGGCGACTTCAATGACTGGAATGCCCAATCGACACCCATGAAACACCGTAAGGACGGATCCTTCGAATTGAGCGTCAATCTCGAGAAGGACCGCGAATACCAGTTCCGGTATCTCCTGGACAACAACACCTGGGAAAATGACGACAGTGCAGACAGATACGTCCGCACCCCTTATGGAGACGCCGACAACTCGGTGGTGGTCGTCTGACGGCACGTGCGGATATCGGCGGGCATCACCCCCGGTTTGTCGTGGAGCATGCGGTGCAGAATTTCACGGTCGCCGGAGGCACTTCTCTTCTGAGCGCCGGATAATTCGCCATCCTTCATCGAACGTGCAAGGCCCGTGAGCAGGTACGCGTCCACGCATGCCTTAGCCTTTCGGCGGCCGGCGGCCGAGCGCTCACTGACGGCGCCCTTTCATTGCAGCCCGAGGAGATGAACGATCGGCTCTCAGGCGCGGTTCAGGTATCCCATGCAGCTCAGATGCACGAGCACGATGAGTCCTGCAACGACCGCTGCCGCGAGGCCGAACCCTGTCAGAATGACTTTCATATCACCTGCCCGACGTGTGGAATTGTCTCTTCTCTCTAGCACAGAACCATGCCGAAAGGATATTGCCAGGATCGGTCCTTCCAGCAGGTGTGGGCCGCACGTAAAACAGCCGGTGCGCAAGCGGGATCACTCGTGCTTTTTGAGCAGATCGCCGAGGCCCGAGACCCGTTCGGTCCTCCTGCCCACTGCGGCCGCGAAGACCTCCGGAACAGCCCAGATATCAAGGCGCCTGCGTGCCCGGGTAATCCCGGTGTACACCAGCTCTCTGCTCATGACAGGGCTGTCTTTCGGGGGAAGGAGCAGCACCACCCTCGAGAATTCCGATCCCTGGCTCTTGTGCACCGTCATGGCGAACGCGGTTTCGTGCTCGGGAAGCCGTGCAAGAGATACCTTCCGTACGGTACCCTCAGGGCCGGGGAAAAAGGCCCGGAGCTCCCCGTCTTCTTCGTCCCGCAGAACAAACCCGATGTCGCCGTTGAAAAGCCGCACACTATAGTCATTGGCGGCGACGAGAATCGGCCTGCCGTGATAGTGTTGCCTGTCCGGGCGGATAAGCCCTTTGTCGGAAAGGATCTTCTCGATGAGACGGTTGACTGCTGCCACTCCGAACGGGCCTTCTCTCAGCGCGCACAGGACTCGGAGATCCGCATATAGGGCGAATCGCTCTTCGACCCGGTTTGTGCGCAGGCAGGGGCCGTATCCGTCCAGAACCACACGCTCGAGGAGCTCGGGGATCAGCTCCGCGCCGGGCACCACCCGGAACTCGACATCCGGAAAGCGCTGACCGCGTATCATATCCATACACCGTCCGGTGTCGCCGTCCCGCACCGCATCGCCGAGCCGTCCGATCCCGCTCTCGGGGCCGAAACGGTATGTCTCGCGGAGCTCGACCAGACAGTCCTGGACGCCTGTCGGACCGCCGGCGGGCAGCTCATATCCCGTGGCCTCCCGGATCAGCGCGCACGTGCGGCTCGAGTAGCACCCTCCTCCGCCGGTGCCGCAGATATCGCCGAGCACATGCCCGGGCTCAACGGATGCGAGCTGATTCCTGTCCCCCACCAGAATGAGCCGCGATCCCGGTTTGAGGGCCTGAACCAGCAGGGCGATGAGGTTGAGCGATGCCATCGACGCCTCGTCCACCACAACCGCATCATAGGGCAGAGGATTATTGCGCGAGTGCCTCACGCGGCTGCTCCCAGGCACGACACCAAGGAGCCGGTGAATGGTGGCGGCGCGCATACGCGATACCGGGAGGTCCGCGCTAGAGTCTTGGACCGAAGCCAGCGTTTCGGCAAGGGATTCCTCGAGCCTCTGGGCGGCCTTGCCCGTCGGAGCGGCCAGCGCCACGCGGGTTTTCGGCTCGAGACGGCAGAGGACGGCCAGAATCCGCGACACCACGGTCGTCTTGCCGGTTCCAGGCCCGCCGGTGATGATGGACAGCGCGCCCTTGAGCCCGATGAGAACGGCGATCTTCTGCCAGTTGATCTTCCCGGCGTCATCCCCGGGGAAATGCAGAGCAAGCAGGTTCCGGATACCGGGGACATCGAGGGCCGTTTCCTGGCGGCTCAGCTCGATCAGTCTGTCTGAAAGGCACTTCTCATAGTTCCAGTATCGCCAGAGATACAGTCTCGATCCCTCATCCAGGATCATGGGCCTGAATTCTCCCGGCCTGCCCACCACCGGCGAGGAGGCGAGAGATGATCTCCACCGGTCGAGAGGCGGGCACACCACCTGCCGCCCGTCAATCTCCGCCTCGATGACGCGGCCCGCGTGAGATGCGAGATCGATGCAGATGTGGCCCTGTCTGGTGAACCTGCTCACCAGTGCGGCGGCAATGGAGACGTCCCGGCTCTCGGCCCGCGAAAGGCGCTGCATGAGACCGGCGAAATGCAGGTCGATGTGAGAGAAGAACTCTGATGCGCCATTGAAGGCGTAGATGTCGTCGTCCTTCAGATACGCCCCATGTCCCGTCATCCTTTCCACCCCTGTCCCATCCCTTCCGGAGACATCCCTTTCAATTCAATGCGCCAGCCTCTCGTTCAGGGCGGCGATGATCTCTTGTTCGGGCACCCTGTGGTAGATGCCGTACTCCCGGCCCTGCGCAGGGTCAACTCCCCTGAGGAACACATAGATGATTCCTCCGAAATGCCTCTTGTACGAATATCCTTTCAGCCTGCTCTGAAGATAGCGGTGGAGGGCTGTCGTATAGAGATGATACTGCAGGATGTAGTAATTCTTCACCATCGCTTCCATCATCGCATCCAGGCTATAGTGCTCGATCCCGTCTCCCAGGTGGTTGGACTTCCAGTCCAGGAGATAGTACTTTCCACCCGAGCGAAACACCAGATCGATGAATCCCTTCAGGAACCCCGTGGTCTCATCGAAGCGCAAGTCCTCCATCATGCCGGGGAAGCTCTCCGGTACGGTGTCGCTTCCGCAGCCGCGGAAGATATCCTGAAGCATCTGCTTTGATAACCTCTTCACGGGCAGATAGAACTCCAGCTCCCTGACAGCGGCGTCACTGCGCACGGAAGAGAGAGGGGTCCCGTCCAAGGGTGCTGAGAGCACCTTTTTCACCATGTCCGCGATCACGCCCGCCCAGTCGCTTTCAAACCCGTGGAGCTTGAGCATCCGCGCCGCCAGCTCCGCTATGTCGGAATCGCCGGCCTGGAAATCCAGGGACTCGAAGATCGCGTGGAGCATGATCCCCGCCCTGGCACCACGGGGAAAGCGGAAGATGTCCCTGACACCCTGCCCCTCTCCGTCGTGTACATCTGCGGGCGATGCGTACAGAAAATCCCTGTCCGCGGCGCCTGCAGCGTGCGGGGCGCCCAGGACCATGGACGAAAAGCTCGATATGCCCCACGATTTATCGATGAAGCCCGAGAACGCCCGGCAGGAAATCCGGGACGCATCGATGCCGCGCCTCACATGTCTCGAGGGAATCTCCCGTGGAAGGTCTTTTACCGTCATGCAGCCTTTATGCTCGAGGCACAGGCGCTCCAGCCGCTTTCTCACGGTATCGCCGTCAGGGTTTGGAAGCGTGCGCGCATCTCCGTCCGCGTGCCTTTCGAACAGGTATGCGAGCGCCGAAGTCTCTGCCTGAAGAAACTTTCCCCACACCAGATAACAGCGGTTTCTCGCCCGGGTGAGCGCCACGTAGACGAGCCTCATATTCTCGGCAAGAAGTTCTCTCTCCGCCGCAATCCTGTGATCTTCGAGAGAATCCGACCCGAGGTCCAGAAATGCCCTGTAGCCGCGCGTGCTGTCATGGAAGGGGATATTCGCCTTGTCCCTCAGCTCTGACGCCCCCCACAAAAACGGGCAGAACACGATGGGAAACTCCAGCCCCTTGCTTTTGTGCACGGTGATGACTTTCACCGCATCATCGTCGCTCTCCAGCCGGATCTGGTGTTCTTCGGACCTGGGCATGGAGGGATCTCTCTGCTGATTGAGCCACTTCAGGAGCCCTCCCATACCGAGCTTTCCTTCCATGGACACCTGGTTCAGCACTTCCGAGAGGTGGAGAAAGTTCGTGAGCATGCGCTCGCCCCTAGGCAGCTTCAGGAGACGGGCTCTCACATTCTCCTCGGTCAGGAGCTTTCTGAACATCCTCATGAAGCCGCCGTGCTCCCAGATGTCGTGATACTGCCTGAACCTCTCGATCCACATCTCAAAAGTGCGCTCGTCCTTTTCCAGCCGGTCTATCTCCGATGCGTCGAGACCGAACAGCGGGCCTGCAAGCGCCGTTCGGATAAAGGGCTCCGAGTACGGCTGTGCCACAGCCCTGAGCAGGAACTCCATCTCCCGGGCCTCGTGGGTGTCGAAGACATTCTCGTCGCTTGAAATGACGCACGGGATGCCGCAAGAAGCCAGAACATCCCGGACGAGCCTCCCCTGGCTGTTCTCCCTCACTATGACGGCCACGTCCCGGGGGGCCACGGGTCTCTCTCCCAGCATCGCATTTCCTTGGTCCGCCTCTGTGAGGAGTCGGGAGATCTCCCATGCGAGCGCGTGGGAGATCCTCTTCTCCGCATCGCGCCTGTTCAGGCCGGAATGGGAATCCTCTCCGGCATACCAGATGGTCAGCGGCGCGCCGCCGGCGTCTCTGAGGACCTCGCGGGAGGGGATTTCGCCGGAGAGTGCGGGTTTGAAGGGTATCTCTTTGAAGACAAAGGGTTCCTTGACGGCAAACAGCCGGTTCACGGCCTCCACCAGCCCCGGCTCGCTTCGCCAGTTTCTTTCCAGGGTGTGCCTGGCATCCTCCCAAACCTCCCCGGCGGCGTTCAGATACGTGAAGATGTCCGCGCCCCGGAAGCTGTAGATGGCCTGTTTCGGATCGCCGATAAGGAAGAGCGGCGCACCGGAAAACACCGTGCTGAAGATCTCGTACTGAATCGGATCCGTATCCTGGAACTCGTCGATCAGGGCTGCACGGTATCTCTCCGAGAGGTTTTCCTTCAGGGCCGAGCCGTGGTCCGAGGCGAGGCAGTCACGCACCTTGAGCAGCAAGTCGTCGAAGTGAACGACCCCGAGCTCATCCTTCTTTCCGGGGAGATGGGATCTCACGTACCTGAACATCTGCACCTTGAGCCAGACGAGGATGCGGTCCATGCATGACGTCAGATCCTCGCAGAGCTCTCTGTGGCTTTCGCATAGTCGGAAGAATTCGTGCTCCAGAGGCTCGAAGCCCTTGTTGACAGAACTCCGGACAGCTGAGGAGGTGAACTTCGAAAAATCCCTGAACAGGGGCAGAGCATGCCCGCCCGAGAAGATATAAGCGTCCATGTCCTCTGCCATCCGGAGGATGCCCCCCTGACGGTATTTATTCCGGTTGAGACCGGCATCGTTCATCAGGAGGTGCACCACCTCGCGGCCGGCCGCCATCCAGCACCGCCGCAGTGCATCGAAGCTTTCCCGGTATGCCTGGAGAAGCGGATGGATCTCGGGCTCCTGCGTGTCGGGAATCACCCGGACATCCAGGCTGGCCTTCAGATAGAGCTGCAGGAAAAAGCTGAAGCTGTATCCCTTGCGCAGCGCATAGTGAGCGAGCTCGGGCGGCATGGACGAGGTGAAATGCATCCGGTAGAAGTCTCCCACGACCTCTCTGACGAGCTCGGTCTGATCGTTTATCAGCTCATGATCGAACAGGCTTCTGCTCTCGAAGGCGAGCTCGCTCAGCACTCTCTGGCAAAACCCGTGGATAGTGAAAATAGACGATTCGTCGAAGCGCCGCAACGCATATTCCAGACGCTGTACGGCATGGCCGGGATTTTCGCAGCGCTTCACGAGCTCAAGGAGAAACGGATCCGTGCCCACACCTGTCTCAAAGCACCTCAATGCATCGTGGAGCTTTGACCTTATCCTTCCCTTGAGCTCGTCGGTCGCGGCTTCCGTATAGGTGACCACGAGGATCTCCCGCACCCGGAGCATAGTTTGGAGAAGAAGCCTGACATAGAGCGATGCGATGGTATAGGTCTTGCCCGTGCCGGCGCTCGCCTCTATGAGATGGGTGCCTTCGAGCGGGATATGAAACAGATCCAGGGGCTTCATAGCCGGCCGGACCCCCTGTGGACGATGAGCGGACCGAGCAGGCTTTCAGATATCTCCTCGAATTCCCGGTCAAGGGGATCTTTTTCCCCAAAACAGATGCGGTATGCCAGATCGCGCGCCTCCCCCGGAAACTGGGGCGTTCCCTCCCAGGCGATCCGCGCCCTTTTCAGCCTCTCTTCGCGTGACACATCCGCCTGCCTGCCCGGATTCGCGTATTTGAGCGATGTCTCCGGGAAAAACCGCAGCGGCCGGCTCATCCCATCCCAGAAGCGTTCGAGCAGCTTGATCAGGATCTCCGGGCCGTTCTCCACGCGCCTGAACTCCACCGCCTCGTCCCGGGAGATGTAGCAGCTCCTGACGTCCGGGCTTCCCGGCAGCGAGCACAGGATCAGGTGGTGAATCCATGCAGTGAAGAGATCGGACGCCCTGGTCCTGGCAGGGCGGAAAAGGACGATCCCGGCGGGCCCGTACGTGATAAGGGAGCCGGTTATGGTGAAAGGGCCGAGCGGCAGATCCACCATCGTGTTCGTGGGCATTGTGTCGGCAATGCGCTTTTTCACGGCGCGGACGAACGACTCCGACTCGTGCCGTATCCTGGAGAAGAGAATCTCTCCCGGGGCTCCGTGTGGAAGGCGGCCGCTCATCTTCATGATCCGGTACGACAGTTCGTGGTCCGCTCCCTCGAGGATGCGGGTGACATGCTCGTTCCTGAGACGGTACAGCTCCAGGTCGCTCAGCTCCACCGGCTCGCAATCATCCAGAAAGGATGAGGTCTCCGAGATGCCCATGGAGAGCCTTCTGGTGAGAAAGAACCTGCAGGGGTTGCGGTAGAACCTGCAGAGCAGCCCCACATCCACGGTCCTCCATTCGTCTCCGGGCTCGGAGATCCTTCCGGGGATGAACACCCGCTCGCTCACGTCTTTTTCAGCCAGGCTCCGGGCCGCCTCTGCATTCTCCCGCGAAAAGCTGAACAGGCCGGTGCCGCCGCTGAAGTACCTGGGGCTGAACGCCTGGAGGCAGTGCTTCCGGACAATGCCGTCCGGCACCGGCCGGCCGTCGCTCAAGAGGAACCCGCTCTCGAAGTAATCGAGGAGAATGCTCACGGGCACTGCGGGGGGTATGGAAGAGTTGTCCTCGATGCTCTGACCGACATAGCTGATGTAGAGTGTCTTTCTCGCTGAGAGGATCGCCTCCAGAAACAGGTAGAGGTCTTTGTTCCTCACGCTGCAATCCCCCCTGCGCGGCTGGCGGCAGATGAGGTTGAACCCTTTTGCTCGCTGCTGCCTGGGAAAGTCGGCATGATTCATGCCGATCATGCATACGACCTTGAAGGGGATGCTCCGCATGGCCAGCATGGTGCAGAAGGTGACGCCCCCCGACAGATATGCCCTGCCCTCCTGCGCATCCTCAAGGGCGTTCTTGACATACGCTCTGATCACCTCGCAGCCGATCCCGCCGCCAGTGGCGGTGACCTCCTGAATATCGCCCAGGCGCTGCAATACGTCACGCACGGACTGCATCCGGGGGGCGAGAAGCTCGTCCGCTTCGAAGAACTCGTCCAGCAGCGCCGTGAGCGTCTCCGACCAGAGCTTCAGGGTTTTCTTTTCCCGAAAGGACATCACCCGCGAAAACAGAGTGGTGAGAAAAGTGAGGAACGAGCCCAGCACCCGGGAGCTGTCACCCTCCATATCGTCATAGGGCAGGATGGATCCGAACCAGCGCGTCCCTTCGGACGGCATGGCATATCCCAGCAGCAGCCGGTCGAGACCGAAGCGCCAGGTGTTCTCGTACGCGTCAAGCATGCCCGACTCACGCTTCCAGTTCTCATCATAGCCCCACCTGATCCCGCTCTCCTGAACCCATCTCAGGATCAGCTCCAGATCATTTTCGAGCAGGCCGAATTTTTTTCGTACCGGCTCTGACTCCAGCAATGCGATCACCTTCGTTGCTTCGAACCTGCCGGCGTTCAGTTCGAGAATGCCGATCAAGGTTTGCGCCAGGGAACTTTCCGCCTGCAGCGACCGGTCGGACACGGTGAACGGAATAAATGCGGGACTGTTCCTGGAGATATCGAATACGGCATGGATATAGGGCGCATAGATTTCGATATCCGGAGACATGACCACGATATCTTGGGGCTTCAGGTCGGGGTCCTCATCGAGCAGGGCCAGGAGATTGTCCCTGAGCACCTCTACCTCGCGCATGGGGCTGTGGCATGAGTGGATCTGCACGGAGTAGTCCCGTGTGTTTACGGTCCTCGGTCTGCCGGGCTGCGGATTCTTGAGATCGAGGATGTCGGCCTGGATGCATTCGAGCAGTGTATCGCCGGAGATGTCCTCGAAAAGCTCCGTCTCCTGGAGTTCGAAACTCTGCAGGTTCTCGAAGAGTTCTCTGCCCACCCCCCCCATGGCGGCCAGGATGCTGTTCCCTTCCTCGAGATGCAGCTCCGAGGGCCGATGCCCGGACTTTTCGGATATCATTCCGATCTCGCTTTGTGAACGGATGTCCCCCCAGTACTGTCTGCACGGGTTGAGAACAAACACATGGACCGGAATAAAGCAGGACAAGGCATGGAATACCTCCAGGTGAAACGGAGGGAGGTAGGATATCCCGAACAGGGAGATTCTCTCCGGAAGGTGCATGGCGGTCGAAGGGTTCAACGCTTTCAGAAAACGGTCTCTCCGTGCTGCAAGATGCGCCTGCTCCTCTCCCGTGCAGACTGCCCTCCAGACGAGAGACTGCCAGTATTCAAGCCCGGCGAGATGATCGGGCATGACATGCCTTCCTTCCTGCCAGGCAAGCAGCATATCCGGCCGGTAGATGATATAGTTATTGAAAATCTCTGCCAAATGGGAGCTGAGCTGGAAGAGCTTCACGCCCTTGGAATCGTCCTGAAGGTACGCGGCCAGGGTTTCGAAACCCGGCCTTGTGACAAACTCCGGGAGTGCATCCATGATCTTCCACGCCATGGCATCGGCTTCGTAGACGCCCGATCTTTTTTCTTCCGGAAGCACGCGGTCGAAGAGCTCGTTCAATATTCTGTTGGGAAAGGGAAAGGCGCAGTTCGCGCAGATGCCGTGCTTGAGGGCGAGCTGCATGGAGAGCCAGTGTTCCATGCCCTTGCTCTGAACAACGATGATTTCCTTTTCCAACGGCGAAGAAAGCGGCTCAACAAGGACATCGGCGATCCTGCACGCGAGTTGCTCAAGCCTGTTTCCGGTATAGAGTCTCAAACGCCGCATATCACCACCATGACATTGCCCTACCCATGCACTGCAGCCTATACCACAAAACACACTGGCACAAAAGGTTCACTTGAGATTTTACATGCTTTCCGGACATTTTTACAGAAAGTCAGTTCTTCTGAGATCTTCAGCCCATTTCCGACACTATGATTGTTTCTTTTCGTAATATACAGCCCTCATGTGAGCTTGAAGGGGCCATAAAGTCACATAAAAGGGTCACATAAAGGGGTCAGGTCTCAACATGTGACATGGTATGTCACATGTTGAGACCTGACCCCGGGATATTTTGAGAAATCTCTTGATCGGGTGAAGGCAACCCACTATCCTAATTATATCAGCTATTCAGGAGAGAGGGTGGAATGAATATTCTGATCATGTACTACTCGAGGAGCGGCAACACCCGAAAGCTCGCCGAGGCGGTCGCCGAGGGAGCGCTCATGGTCGAGGGCTCACAGTGTATACTCAAAGATACATCCGAAGTCGTGCAGGAGGATTTTCTGTGGTGCGACGCCCTCATTGCCGGCTCGCCCGTGTACTTCGGCGGCATGGTTCATGACATGAAGCGAGTCTTCGACGAATTCGTCGGCTTCCGGAAAAAGATGGAGAACAAGATCGGCGCCGCCTTCGCAACTGGAGGCGACCCTTCGGGCGGAAAGGAAACAACCCTTTTTTCCATCATTCAGGCCATGCTCATCTACGGCATGATCATTGTCGGAGACCCCATGGACGCAACGGGCCACTACGGGGTCGCATGTGTCGGGGCCCCTGACGCGGCTGCGAAGGCCAGTGCGCGCAAACTCGGCCGTCGGGTGGCGGAGCTGGCCGGGAAGCTTTCCTCCTGAGAAAGGAGCTCCTCAATGCCCCATGGAAAAGAACTCTTCCTCGACCATGCGGCCACCACGCCGGTGCACCCTGATGTCGTGGGGCTCATGCTGCCCTACTTCGGGAATCACTTCGGGACCACCACATCCCTCTCCGAGCTCGGCCGAACCTCGCGCCGGGCTGTCGAAGAAGCACGCTGCAGGACGGCCGCACTCATCGACGCTGCCCCTGAGGAAATCATCTTTTCGAGCGGAGCGACCGAGTCGAACAACCTGGCCATCCTCGGCGCAGCCTCATCCCTGAGCGGCAGGGGCAAACATATCATAACATCCACAGGAGAGCACCCCTCGGTGATCAACGCCTGCAGGCATCTCGAGAGGCGCGGTTTCGAGATAAGCTATGTCTCTCCGGACGCACATGGAAAGATCGACCCCGCGCTCATCGCGGACGCCCTTCGGAACGACACTATCCTCATCAGCATCATGCACGCAAGTCACGAAACCGGCGTCGTCCAGCCGGTGGAAGAAATCGGGGCCCTGGCCCGCGAAAGAGGCATTCTCTTCCACTGTAATGCGGCACAGAGCGCCGGCAAGATCCCGGTGAACACGCATACTCTTCCGGCGGATCTTCTGAGCTTTTCTTCACACAAACTTTACGGGCCCAAGGGTGTCGGAGCGCTCTTTGTTCGCAAGGGAACCGTGATAGACCCCGTTCTTTTCGGATCGGGCCAAGAGCAGGGACTCAGGCCGGGAACCATCAATGTACCCTGTGTCGCAGGCTTCGGGCTCGCTTGTGTCATCGCACTGAGAGACATCGAAAACAACGGCATCCTCATCACCTCTCTGAGAGAGTCCCTCGAGCAGCAGGTGATTTCCAGGATCGACGGGGCGAGGATCCACGGATCGGGCACCGTGAGGCTGCCTCACATCTCGAGCATATCCTTTCGGGGAGTCCGGGGGGATGACCTTGCCGCCTACCTCGATGCCGTGAATATCGTGGTATCTCCCGGATCCGCTCAGAGCCGGGCCTGGCATGGTCAGGCCCGCCGCTCTGCAGAGGTCCTGCCGGAAAAAGAAGGTGAAGAAGGAACCATCCGCCTGAGCATCGGATGGGAAAACAAAGAAAAAGACATCAGGCGAACGGTTGATCGTCTCGAAGAGGCGGTGCGGAGAATACGGGAATTCGCGGCCGCATCGCCAGACGGCGACGTCACAGTATTCACCTTTCCCGACAAGGGCAATGCGGCCGCTGCGCTGAAGGCGCTCAAGGACGAGGATATGGTTTTCTCCCCGGTGTTGAAGCCCGATGAGCTCATGCAGGCCTTGTGCTCCAACATATCTCTTGCGTGCCTGAGCAGAGACCAGGCCCGTATAGGGAGCCTTCTTGGGGCGCACGGTATCGAGATCGCCGGCATGCATACGGCACATCCCATGGAAAGGCCCATGAAGAAAAAGGAGCGCGATTTCTGGGAAAAAGTGGAGCAGATCAAGAAAAGAAATGCTTGAAAATTGAAAACATTTTCACATAATTGGCAAACCATTCTTCCCTTTCCCGGTGAAGGGCATTGAGAAATATCATAGGTGTTTGTTTTTACTATTTTTATTGCCATGGTCCCCCATGGCCTGTTAATTGCTAAACATATGATCGCTGTAAACGCTATCAATGAGAGGAACATATGAAATCAAAGTATCTGCTGGGCATTGCCTTTCTCGTGGCAGTCACATTCTCTTGCAAAGACGGACACGCCGTCCCTTACTATTTCTCGTGTATTACGAACAACACCATTGCAGCAGCCGAAATCGGCGAGGCACAGCTCTGGGTTGATGTCACGGATGCAGGAGAGAGCGGGGTTCTCTTCACTTTCCATAACGACGGGCCCGAAGCCTCCTCCATAACGGATGTGTACTTCGACGACGGGCATCTCCTCGGGATCTCCTCGATCACCGGCTCGGATGGAGTGAGTTTTTCACGGCCTGCATCGCCGCCCAACCTTCCCGGTGGCAATGCCGTCGACTTTTCGGCCACAGCGGGATTCCTGGCGGATTCGGATCCCCCTGTACAGAAAAACGGCGTGAACCCCGGCGAATGGCTCAACATCTATTTCAACCTCATCAACGGGGCCACGTTTGAGAACGTAATCGCAGACATCGATTCCGGGGAGCTTCTCCGCATCGGAATCCATGTGCAGGGGTTTGCAGGCGGCGGCAGCGAGAGCTTTGTCAACACCACGAACGCTACCGCCCCGGTGCCCGAGCCGGCCACCATGATCCTGATCGGCAGCGGCCTCATAGGGCTTGCCGCTTTACGGAAGAAATTCGGGAAGTGATCGAATCACGACAATGAAAATCTGGCCCGGCGGCCTCTCGGCTGCGGGCCTGATTTGTACGTCCGCCCGCACAGCCTCCTTTATTGCAGCCACATCGAAAAGAGCGCACGAGCATACGGAAGAAATCGACCGGAGACGTCTGTTGTTTCCGTGCCCGGTATCATATTACTGTCATCTTCCTTGAAAAGTCCCGCCGGGAGGGACTCATGTCCTGCGGCGAAGAACATGCGGTTTCTCAACAGACCGGACATCCCTGACGCCTGTACCCCAATGGCGCCGGATCCCCCTATTTCCCCTGTCTTCGCACAATGGCACATGTTTTGAAGACATGGCCGGAGAGCGTGAAGAACGAGCTCATCATTCCTCCCCCGGATATGCAGCGGAACCCTTCATCTCACGAGGCCGAGGCCGGCGGAAAAAAGGAGGCGCCATGTCGAAAATCGCCGTAATCATGGATGACA
>ERZ795052.674-NODE-674-length-51011-cov-8.716206_pt1 | contig 51011 bp, 47 predicted proteins | sample MGYA00375136_ERZ795052 | MGnify/ENA primary metagenome ERZ795052 (study PRJEB30181, sample SAMN05720156) | activated sludge metagenome | isolation source: Anaerobic digester | place: Japan | collected 2015-05-26 ... | reverse complement strand
CTTTTCACCTTCACCCTGCTGGACGGACTGAACAACAATCGGCAGGCGGACAAATATAAAGACGGCAAAGTCAGCATCGTGGGTTTAGGGGAATATTCCCAGAAGATGACTTCTCAAATCTCCAGACAGATCGGCCATGAACAGACGCCGCTGATCATCCATTTCGGAAAGGACAGCCCGATCTATCGGCTCCCGTAAACCGGGAAGCGCTTTTTCGTCAGCGCGCCGGCCGGTCTTGACCACAGGGCCGCTTTTATCTATAAACAAGCCTGCGGAAACGCCGCGGCAAAAAAGAATAAACGCAAAAGGAGCCTGATTCATGTCATTACATCTGAACAAACTCAAAACCTTTTCGGGCCGGAAAGGACCCCTGCTTTTGATTATCATGGACGGCATCGGCCTGGGCAAAGCCGATGAGACCAACGCCGTTTTTCGGGCCGACACCCCCAACCTTGACGAATTGTTCCGGTCAAAGCTCTACACGCAGCTCAGAGCACACGGAACGGCCGTCGGACTCCCCTCGGATGACGATATGGGAAACAGCGAAGTCGGGCACAACGCGATGGGCGCGGGCCGGATTTTTGACCAGGGCGCCCGTCTGGTCAACACCGCGCTCCAAACCGGCCGGATCTTTCAGACCGAAGTCTGGGACAGCATCGCCCGTCGCGCCCAGAACGGCGGCACGGTTCATTTTATCGGTCTGCTTTCCGACGGAAACGTCCATTCGCACATCGATCAACTTTACATCCTGATCGACCGGTGCGCCGAGCTGGGTTTCAAAAAAGTCCGGCTGCACACCCTGCTGGACGGCAGGGATGTCGGCGAAAAAACGGCCTTGAATTATCTGGGCCCAACAGAGGAAAAACTAAGAAAAATCTCGGCGGAAAAAGGCCTGGATTACGCCATCGCCTCGGGCGGCGGCCGGATGACGACCACCATGGACCGCTACAATTCCGACTGGAACATCGTGAAGCGCGGCTGGGAAGCCCATGTTCTGGGAAAGGGCAGAGCCTTTCCTTCCGCTTCCGACGCGGTCAAAACTTTTTACGCGGAAGACCCGAAGGCGACGGACCAGTACCTGCCCGCGTTTGTGGTGGTCGACGGCTCGGGACAACCCGTCGGAAGAATCCGGAACGGGGATGCCGTCGTCCTGTTCAACTTCCGGGGCGATCGCGCGATCGAAATCTCCCGGGCCTTTTCCGAAAAGGATTTTTCCGAATTCGACCGGGGACCCCTGCCGGATGTCTTTTACGCGGGCATGATGGAGTATGACGGCGATGCCCACATTCCGCCTCATTTTCTGGTGCAGCCTCCGGCCATCGACCGCGTCATCGGCGAGTACCTCTGTGCGGAAAAAGTCAAAACCTTCGCCGTGTCGGAAACACAGAAATACGGTCATGTGACGTATTTCTGGAACGGCAACCGCTCCGGTTGCATCGACGAATCCCTCGAGAAATATGTGGAAATTCCTTCCGACCGGATTGAGTTTGACCGCGCGCCGAAGATGAAGGCCGAAGAAATCACGCAAACGGTCATCGACTTGCTTCAAAGCGGCGATTACCGGTTCGGCCGGATGAACTATCCCAACGGCGACATGGTCGGCCACACGGGCGTGACGGAAGCGGCCATTGTCGCGGTGGAAGCCGTCGATCAGTGCGTGGGGAAACTGCTCACCGTCATCCGGAAGCTGGAAGGCATCGCCGTGATCACGGCGGACCACGGCAACGCGGATCAGATGTTCACCATCGACAAAAAGGGCGTCAAGTCCGTCAAGACCGCTCATTCCCTGAATCCCGTCCCGTTCGTCATCTTCGATCCCCAGTATTCGGGGGAATACCGGATGGCGGATCTGAAGGAGAAGGGCCTATCCAATATTGCGGCGACGCTTTTGAATCTTTTGGGCTATGAGAAGCCGGAGGATTATGATCCGTCCCTGATCGAAATGACGCAGGCCGGAAAACCCTAAATTCCCATGCCGGCACAGGGGCAACCCGCGAGGACGCGCGGTTCGAAGGGACGCGGCAATGCCGGGGAGACTGTTCCACCGGCCGTGATTCCTGGACAAACGTCCGCGAGCGAGCAATCGGATGCGCATAAAAAAGATTCGCCTGGATGAATTGCTGCTTTCCCGGGGATTCGCGCCCACGGTTCAAAAAGCGCGGGCCATGATTCTGGCGCGTGCCGTCCGGGTAAACGACGTTCCGGTGGACAGGGCCTCCGATCTCGTGCCCCTGGATGCCGATCTGCAAATCAAGGGCTCCGAAAATCCTTATGTCAGCCGCGGCGGACTGAAGTTGAAGGGGGCGCTGGATTTTTTTTCGCTTGCCGTGGAAGGAACGGCCGTTCTGGATGTCGGGGCGTCCACGGGCGGCTTCACCGACTGCCTTCTGCAGGCGGGCGCGAGAAAGGTGTTCGCCGTGGATGTCGCGTACGGCCAGTTGGCCTGGAAGCTGCGGGAAGACCCGCGCGTCACGGTGATCGAACGAACGAACATTCGCCATTTCAACGGAAGCGGGCTGAATGAAAAGCCGTCGCTGGCCGTGATCGACGTTTCCTTCATCTCGCTCAAAACGGTGATTCCCGCCTTGCTCGGATTGATCGAAGACGATGCCCGAATCCTCGCTCTCGTCAAACCTCAGTTTGAGGCGCGAAGAGAGGAAGTCGGCAAAAACGGCGTGGTGGAAAACGCGGAGGTTCAGGACCGGGTAGTTCGCGAAATTGCCTCGCTTTGTCAATCCCTCGGCCTGCGTGTGGAAGGGACCTGCCCGTCGCCCCTTTTGGGGCCGGCGGGCAACAGAGAGTTTTTTATCCTGGCGCGGAAGACCAACGGGCATGGAAATTAAGCTGGCCAAAACAGCAGGGTTCTGCATGGGCGTCCGCCGGGCGGTGGACACGGTTCTGGACGTTTCCCAGCATGAAACCGGCAGAAAAATCTACACCTACGGCCCCCTCATCCACAATCCGCAAACGATAGAACTCTTAAAAAACCGGGGCATTACGGCCATCCAACACATCGATGAAATTCCCGATCGACAAAACGCTCTGCTGGTCATTCGGGCACACGGCATCGCGCCCGGTGAACGTCGGAAAATCAAGGAAAGCGGCGTTAAAATTATTGACGCCACCTGTCCGAAAGTCGGCTACGTGCAGGGCATCATCAAAAAACACACGGCGCTGGATTACACGGTGATCATCGCCGGAGACCGGGAACATCCGGAGGTAGACGGCCTGTGGGGCTACACCGAAGGCCGGGGCATCATTGTCTCCACGCTGGAAGACGCGGAAAAGATACCCGCGCTGGACAAGGTCTGCATCGTGGCCCAGACCACGCAGGACAGCGACCACTATCGGGAAATCATCCGGAAAATTCATGAAAAAAATCCACAGGCCGTCGTTTTCAACACGATCTGCTCCTCCACGGAGAAGCGGCAGAAAGAAATTATTTCCCTGGCATCGGAAATGGACGCCCTGTTCGTCGTCGGAGGCAAAAACAGCGCGAACACCTGCCGCCTGGCCGATCTGGCCCGAAAACAAAACACGCCGACCTTCCACATCGAAACCGTCAAAGAACTGAAGAACATCGATCTCGGCCCTTACAAAAGCATCGGCGTGTCCGCCGGCGCCTCCACCCCCAACTGGATCATCGACCAGATCACGGATCACCTGGCGGAAGAAAAACGCGGCCCAAACAAAAAAACGGCCTTTCTCCTGAAGCTCTGGCTGTGGACGGTGAAAACGGATCTTTACTCCGCCCTGGGCGCCGGTTGTCTCGCGCTTGCGGGCATGCTGCTGCAAAACCTCCCCGTCTCGGTTACATCCGTCGCCGTCGCTTCCTTTTTTGTCTACGCCATGCATGTGCTCAACCGCCTGGTCACTTCGAAAGAATCCGGCCTGATCGGCTCGTTCCGCGAGCCGTTCTATCTCCGGCACGAGAAAATATTCCGCCTGGCGGCCTTTGCGTCTTTGTTTATCGCCCTCCTGCTGTCGCTCGCGGGCAGCGTGTACGCGTTCGGACTGCTGCTTTTCATTTCACTGGCCGGCGGTTTCTACAACATGAAACTCCTGCCCGGCAACCGGCGCTTTCAGCGGCTCAGAGACATTCCCGGCTCCAAAAACTTTTTTACGGCCTTCGCGTGGGGCATCGCCACGGCGGTTCTGCCCGCCCTGAGCGCCGGCGGGGATTTCAGCGCCGGAACGGCGGTCGCCTTCGTTTTCACGCTGGTGCTGGTATTTACCCGGTCTGCCCTGTCGGACGTCATGGACATGCAAAGCGACAAACTGCTGGGGCGGGAGACGATCCCCGTCATCATCGGAAAGGAAAAGACACAGATGCTTCTTAAAATTATGCTCTTGATATTACTGGGCATTTTAATCGTATCGCCGGTCGCCGGCTGGAGCCCAACGCCGGGCCTTTTCCTGATTTTATGCGTATTATATGTATGGATTTGTTTTAGGCTTTGTGATAGAAGGGCGGGGTTTTCCGGGGCCGCCATTGAAGGGCTTTTGGAAACCAGCTATATCATTGCCGGTTTCGCTGTTTTGGGCTGGCTTGTTTTTCGGTAGGGTCGATGTCTGCAAAACAAAAGAAAGGGGTAAGGATCATGATGAAAAAAGGGTGCGCACGCTTTCTTCTGGTCGTTGCTGTTTTGAGCGTCATCGGCTGCGGAGGACTGCGCTATTCCCAGCTGGACCCGGCGGCAAAAGATTATCACCCCAAGCGGATTGCCGTGTTCCCGGCCGATGTGGGAACCTATGAAGAGGCGCGCAATGCCGTCGAACAGATTGTGCCCGGCGTGCTCATGGATAAGAAATGGTTTACGGACGTAATCGACACGCCCACGCTGCAGCGACAGATTCAGTCCAACGAAGAACTGCGCAAAATCTCGGTGGATTACATCTCCAAACTCCAAACGCTGAACTATTCCGATCCCGTGCTGAGCAAAAGAATCGGCGAACTCACCAAGACGGACGGATTTTTGCTGGTCGCCGTGGACTACTGGAATTACACGGTGGAGAAGGACAAGAAACTGGCCAAGGTCAGCATCGGTCTGAAGCTGATTGACCCGGCCACCGGAAAAATCATGTGGAAAGCGGGCCATCACCTGGGGGAAAGCTACATGCTGATCAAGCCCGACCTGCCCGACGTCGCCCGCAACGTCGTCAAGGACATGGTCAATGAAATGCCGCACTGACGGCGGACCCAAACCCGGAACACCGCAGACACTGGGAGGTGCTTCATGAAAGAAGAAGTCCAAAAAGCGCTGGAAAAAGTCCGTCCCGGACTCCAGGCCGACGGCGGCGATGTGGAATTGATTGACGTTTCACCGGAAGGCGTGGTCAGGGTCAAACTGACCGGAGCCTGCCACGGCTGCCCGATGTCTCAGATGACGTTGAAAATGGGCATCGAAAAGATCCTGAAGCAGCAAGTGCCGTCCGTCAGGGAAGTCGTGTCGGTCTAGACGCCGGCTGGCATCGGTAAGCGCGAAAATTTTTGACGTAAAGGAGATTTTTAAAAATATGGCCTATGTGATTACAGACGAATGCATTGCCTGCGGTTCATGCGAAGACGAATGTCCGGTGGGGGCGATCTCCGAAGGAGAAGACAAGTATGTGATTGACGCGAAGCTGTGCACGGACTGCGGCGCCTGCTGCGATCAATGTCCGGTGGAAGCGATCGTTCCCGGAGAAGAAAAGTAAAATCCGCGCACCCTCTATCCTGGGGGAATGTCCGTCCCGGCCGGCGGATTTTCCCCTGCTTTTTTTGAATGTCGCCCGCCCCTTCGGGGCAATCACCAAAATGAAAAGCGGCTTTTGTGCCAGGCCGGCCTCTATCCGACCCCAGGACGCCGGGAGAAGCGTTCATGAAAGCATTCATAACTTTTGAAGGAGTCGAAGGCTCCGGAAAATCCACGCAGATCAAGCGCCTGGGTGATCATCTGGCGGAAGAAAAGATCCCCGTGCTGCTGACCCAGGAGCCGACAGGCACTTCGATCGGCCGTAAAATCGGCGATATTCTCTTTCATCGCGAACATGCCGACCTGTGTCCGGAAACGGAGCTTCTGCTGTTTCTGGCCGCCCGCGCCCAGCATGTGCGGGAGGTGATCCTGCCCGCGCTCCAAAGCGGGAAAATCGTCCTGTGCGACCGGTATTCCGACGCGACCTTTGCCTACCAGGCGGCGGGCCGCGGTCTGGATCCTGCTTTCGTCGCAGCGGCCAATGACTATTGTTCGATGCAGGTAAGGCCGGCGCTGACGCTTCTTTTCGATCTGCCGGTGGAAACCGGGCTGGAACGGGCCGGCCGGCGCGACGCGAGGCGCAAAGACCCGGCTTGCGCCGACCGCTTCGAACGCGAAAAGCTCGACTTCCACAACCGGGTGCGGCAGGCCTACCTGAACCTGTCCGCGGCGGAGCCCGAACGGTTTCGATTCATCGACGCGTCAAAAAACGAGGATGAAATCGCCCTCGAGGTCCGCCGGCACGTGATGGATTTCATCAACCAACAGCGATAATTTTTCGCATCGGTAGCTTTTCGATGTCTTTTGCGAACATATACGGCCATCATCAGCAAATCAACATGCTGCAGAAAGCCATGTCCCGGAATCGGGTCGGGCATTCCTATCTATTCAGCGGACTTTCAGCCGTCGGCAAAAAAGCGCTGGCCCTGGAATTTGCGCGCGCGCTCGATTGCGAAGACGCCGGCCTCCGGCAGGATGCCTGCGACGCCTGCGCCTCCTGCCGGAAAATGATGCGCGGCATCCATCCGGACCTTCACGTGCTGGAAGCGCAGACGCAGTTTATCCGCATCGAAGCCGTCCGCGGCATACAGGACCAGATGACCTTCCGGCCGCTGGAAGGACGAAAGCGCATCATCATCATCGACGACGCGGACAAAATGAACGAAGCCGCGGCCAACGCTCTTTTGAAAACCCTTGAGGAACCTTCGGCCGACAATCTCCTCATCCTGGTGACGGCCCGTCCCTTCTGGCTCCCGCAAACGATTCTTTCCCGGTGCCGCCACGTGCGCTTCAACCCGCTCGCAACCGAAACCGTTGCGCGGTTTTTGACGGAGCAAAAACGCATGGAGCCCGCCAAAGCCTCGGCGCTCGCCTCCCTCTCCGGCGGCTCGATCGGCCGGGCGCTGGAGATGGACTCGGAGGACATGATCGCCTTTCGCGCCGGCTTGAGCGGCCTCGTCCGATCTGACGGAATCGGCGAACCGATGAGCCGGCTGGCCCTCGCTTCTTTCCTGGGCCAGGACAAAAAGCGCCTTCAGCAGGGCCTGTCGCTGCTCAACTCGTATTTCCGGGACGCGCTGGTGTACAAGGAAACATGGAGGGCGTCCATGGTCATCAACGCGGACGATCTGCCCGCCGTGGAGTCGCTGGCCGGCCGCCTGGAAAGCGGGCAGTTGCTGCACAACATCGCCGTGGTGGAAAAATCCCGGCAGTCACTGGACATGAACACGAACAAATCATTGACATTGGAAGCAATGGCATTTAAGCTTCACTGGTAAAAAAAGGCAAAGCAGGGCTTCTTCCATGCAGACCAATATTCTGGGCGTAAAATTCAAAAAAGAAGGCCGTATCTACCATTTCGAGGCGGCCGACCTGATCCTGCACAAGAACGATCAGGTGCTGGTCAACACCGACAACGGCGTCGCGATGGGAACGGTCGTCACCGACGTCCGCCGCTGCGACGCCTCCGAGCTCCCCCCCCATCTGAAAAACATCATCCGCAAAGTGACCCCCGACGACTTGCGGGTCCGCGAAGAACTGGAACGGCTGGAAGAAGAGGCCAAAAAATACTGCATCGGCAAAATCGCCGAAAAGGGCCTTCCCATGAAATTGATCACGGTGGAATGCCTCTTCGATCGCAGCAAAATGATTTTCTATTTTACGGCGGACAGCCGGGTGGATTTTCGGGAGCTGGTCAAGGACCTGGTCTCCCGATTCAAAACGCGAATTGAACTCAAACAGATCGGCGCGCGCCAGGAGGCGAGAATCGTCAAGGGGATCGCGGTCTGCGGCCGGACGGTCTGCTGCGCGGGCATTCTGCAGAACCTGGACCGTGTGACCGTCAAGATGGCCAAAGAACAAAGCATGTCGCTGAATCCGGAGAAGATTTCCGGATTGTGCGGAAGACTGATGTGCTGCCTGTCCTTTGAACACGAGGGATACGCCGACGCCCGGAAGATCGCCCGGGAAGCGGCCAAAATCGAGCCGGTCCGCGAAGGTCCGGGGGGAAACGAATCGCCCCGGATCAGAACCAGCGCTCCGCAGGAACCGAAAAAGAAGCGGAAGGCGCAATAAGGAGCCCTACACAACCATGTCCAGACCTTTTTACATCACCACCCCGATTTACTATGTCAACGCGTCGCCGCACATCGGGCACGCCTACACGACCATCGTTGCCGACGTGCTGGCCCGCTGGGCCCGCATGGCCGGGCGGGATACGTTTTTTGTCACCGGAACGGACGAACACGGCGATAAAATCGCCGAGGCCGCGCAAAAGGCGGGCATCACCCCAAAAGCTTACGCGGATGGCATCAGCGCACAGTTCCGCAGCCTCTGGCCCGAACTGGCCATCACCAACGACTACTTCATCCGGACGACCGACGCCGACCACGTCGAAACCGTCCGCCGTATTCTGCGGAAAGTTTACGACGCGGGCGACATTTACTTCGGTTCCTACGAAGGATTCTACTGCGTCGGCTGCGAACGGTTTTATACGGAAAAAGAGCTGGTGGCGGGCCTGTGCCCGGATCACCAGACCGAACCGGAGCACCGCAAAGAAAGCAACTATTTCTTCCGCATGAGCCGATACCAGGACTGGCTCATCGGCTATATTCAGGAACATCCGGATTTCATCCGGCCGGAGCGCTATCGCAACGAGGTGCTGGCGTTCCTGCGCGAGCCGCTGGAAGACCTCTGCATCTCGCGGCCCAAGACCCGCCTGGAATGGGGCATCACCCTGCCGTTCGACGACCAGTACGTCACCTACGTCTGGTTTGACGCGCTCATCAACTACGTCACGGCTGTCGGTTATCCGGACGGACCGAATTTCAAGAAATTCTGGCCCGAGGCCCAGCATCTCATCGCCAAGGACATTCTGAAGCCGCACGGTATTTACTGGCCGACCATGCTCAAGGCCGCGGGCATCGACCCCTACCGGCACCTCAACGTGCACGGCTACTGGAATGTGGATTCGAGCAAAATGTCCAAGAGCCTGGGCAACGTCGTCCGGCCGCTGGATTTGAAAGACAAGTACGGCCTGGACGCCTTCCGCTATTTCCTGCTGCGCGACATGGTGTTCGGCCTCGACTCCAATTTCTCGGAGGAGGCGTTTGTCGCGAGACTCAACTCCGACCTGGCCAACGACCTGGGCAACCTGGTGAGCCGTTCCGTCACGATGGCCGTCAAATACTGCGACGGAAAGATTCCTGCTCCGCCCGACGCGGCGCTGGAGGGCAGGCTTCCGGAACTGGCGCGAAAAACCGCGGCGGAAGTGGAAGTCTGCTTTGAAGACATGGCGCTGCACAAGGCGCTCATGGCCGTCTGGGAACTCGTCGGCGCCGCCAATAAATACATCGTGGAAAACGAACCCTGGAATCTGGCCAAAGACCCGGCCAACCGCGAAAAGCTTACCGCCATCATGTACCGGCTGCTCGAAGCCCTGCGCGCCGTCGCTATTTTGATTGCGCCGTTCATGCCGCAGGCGTCCCAAAAAATCCTGCAGACGATCGGGCTGGATGCGCAAAAAGCCTGCGATCCGGGCGTGATCCGCGACGGCGCACCCCTGCCTTCCGGCGCGGCTCTTTCCCGCGGCGAGTCGCTCTTCCCGCGCGTCAGCGCCGAAAAGGAAGCTCCCCCGCCCAAGAAACCGGCCCTCGAACTCAAGCCGGAAATCGACTACGACGATTTTTCCAAAGTGGATCTGCGCGCGGCGAAGATTCTCGCGGCGGAGGCGGTCCCCAAATCCAACAAGCTGGTCAAACTGAAAATCGACATCGGCGAGGAGCGGACGATCGTGGCGGGCATCGGCAAGGACTACAAGCCGGAGGAACTGGTCGGCAAATCCATCGTCATCGTGGCCAACCTGAAACCCGCCAAATTGATGGGCGTCGAATCGCGCGGCATGCTGCTGGCGACGGATTCTCCGGAAGGGCTCACGCTGATCGGCTTCGATCGCGAGCCCAAAACCGGCGCGAAAGTGAGATAAAATGCAGGGAACGGTCGCGACCGTTCCCTGCGGCATGTTTATTTGAATGTTGCCAGATATTTCAGAACCGCTTCTCTTTCCTCCGGCTTGACTTTCGCGCCTTTTTTGATCATCCTCTCCAGCGTGGCTTCCCACCCGGCAGCGCTCTTTTTCTCGCTTTCAACCTTCTTGATGCCGTGGCACGCCGCACAGGCCTTGTCCACAATCGCTTTGCCCGGATCCTGGGCAAACACCGCGCCGACGGACCCCGCACACAAAAAAATCCCCCCGGTCAAAATTGCGAATGCTTTCATCGTCCAATCCCCCTTCGCTTTTCACTCTTTTAGCAAAGCTTCAATCACCGGCCTGTCAAAACCGGACACGACCTGCCCTTTGATATAAAACAAAGGCGTCGCGCGCACACCGATTTTCGCGGATGCCTCCCGGTGCGCCGCGATCCAATCCTCGGCATCCTTATCACCGCAAAGATTCAACGGATCCTTTTCGTCCAGCTTCCCCGACAACGCCTTTGCGTATTCTCCTGCTTTGTCGGAGGAGCAGAAAATATGCCGGATTTTGTTTTCCGAATCCCGGGACAAAGGATAGAAAAAGACATACAATGTGACCTCCTTCATGCGTTCGGCAAAAAACGCATGGGACCGGCGGCAATAGTGGCAGTTCGGATCGATGAATTCCACAACAGGGGTTTTCCCTTCGCCGATTTTCAAGGCTTTGGCCAGGGACAGACCCGCCATTTTGGAGGTCATTTTTTTCCCGTTGCTCTCCTGCGTGAGATTGGTCCCGTCTTTGGAAATCATGCTGCCCACGAAAATCATGTCGCCGTCCGGAAGGTAATAATAAATCTGGCTTCCGTTATAGACTTCATAGACGCCCCTTGCGGAGGTTTGCGTCATGGTTTCGTAGGAATGCTGAGGAAAGCTTTTTTTAAACTGTTCTTCCGGCGATATCTTTTGCACCGGCGAACATCCTGAAAACAACAGCAGCATAACCCCTGCAAACCATAATTTTTTCACGGAAACACTCCTTTTCGCTATTGGTTTCGGATCAGGTATTTCGGGTAAGCGGAGAGCAGGGCGCTGCGCACCAAAAACGCTGCCGGTTTGTCCCTTTTTTCCGGGTTCTTTTGCAGGTAATCGGCGACGATCTTATACAGCGTGTCGGGCGTGACGCCGGAGGGCAAAGAATAGTCGGTCACCGTGGCTTCCGCGACGCCCTGAACATATCCCATGTAGTTTCCCGCCAGCAGGTAATCTGATTTGGTGTAATCCCGCTCCGCTTTTAAATAGGAATTCATTCCCTCGATCAGATCATGCCCGTTCATGGCCTCGGCGGAACGTCCGCCAAGGAGCAGCACGACCAACAAAAGAGCAATGGACAGTTTTTTCATAGAGACATCCTGTGTGATTTTTTTTCCGCTGTTTCAATGGGCCGGCCGGAATGTCGCATAATCTTCATCTTCCGTCAACAATGCTTTCGGGTTCCAAGGGAACACCCTCTCACCGGTTTTTCATCTCCAAAGGCCGCCGTCTCCTTAAAACCGGTAGTGGATCTCCAGCATGTGAAAATCCGCTCCCGTCGTGTCGTGTCCGTATAAGGCCGCGTCGGAATAGTGCAGAAACCGGTAGCCGACGCCGAATCCCCTGAAAACCGGCACGCTGAGGCCCGCGGTCAGCGCAAACTGGAAATATCCGCCGTAGTCCTGCTCACCGAAGCGATGCCTGCTGAGCAGGGCCGGGCCCGCCCCCATATCCAGGCTAAACCTTCCGTCTTTGCTGCCGAAAGCCAAAAGGGGTATCAGGGAAACGGCCAGAGCGGTTTCTCCTGCGCCGTACAAAACGCCGCCGCTGGCCATCAGCCTCAGGCCGCCTCCCCAGCAGGATCGGGAATACCACCCCCAGGGCAGCCGGAACTGCGCCGCCGCGTCAAACTCCTGAAACTCTTCCGTCGCGGTGCCGCCGAGAACATCCAGGCCTGAAAAGCGCCCCCGGAAGCTGATGTTCAGCAGCTTCGACCTGATCCCCCCGGGGTTCTTCCCGGATTCCGCGGCGGCCTGTATGTCGGGATCAGCGGCGGAGATGCCCGGATTGTTCACGACCGGACTCGGGGACGGACTTTCTTTATGCACCGGTTGAGGCGTCGCCTCGTCGGCATGGGACGAAGCCGGTACGGTTCCAATCATCAGCAGAAAGGCGCAGGCGAAAAAAAAGAGACAAAAAAAGCGGAGAAATACCGGAGGCTCTTTCCTTCCAGCCGCTTCCGGCTCCTGCCCTCTGACCCGGCAGCTCCTGAAAATGTTCGTCATCCCTCCTCCCCGTTTTGCGACTTCACACGCCGCTCGTTGCTTTTTCCTATGAGCCATGCGTTGCGAACGGTTTCCTCTCGCCCATCGCCTATGACCTTTGTGCCTGTCGGGGGAACACTACGCTAAAAAGGGCTCTGTGCCTATTTTTCACCGCTTGTTTGAAAGCTTATATCATAAAATTCCTTCTGAACATACCCGGTTCAAGCCATGTCCGGCCGAACTTGGATCGGACATTCAGCCCTGTTCGGAACGGCCCGTTCGCCGATGGAAGGATGCGTCCGCCGGTGACGCACCGAAGTTCTATTTTCTTGTTTTTTTTCCTTTTGTATGTTCCTCAAAACGTAGTAGGATCATTTTCAACCGTCGAAGCGTTACCCCATAGCCCGGCGACGCAACCGTTTGGGGAAACCGGTTTCAAAGTCTGAAGGAGATAAAAGATGCTGACGAGGTATAATATCATCGATAAGCAGTTCGTTGCATCCGGCCAGAATTCAGGGTGCTTTTGGGTCCTCAATTCCCCCGATGCCCGTGAGCGGGCGCAGTTTCAGGAAAAATTTCGTCTGGACGACTACGATCTGGCCTCGATTTTTGACGAAGACGAGGTCCCTCGATTGGACATCGCCGAGGGGCGCTTGCTCCTCATCTGGAAAACGCCCGAGTCCGCCGTCGTCTCGGAATCAGTCGAACTGGGCGTCAACGTAGTCGGTATGGCGCTGGTCGAGGATTGTGTTGCCCTGGCTTACACAAAAGGCAACGTTTTTTTAACGGACCGGGAGTTTCGTAACGTCCGCGACAGCCGTGATGCCATGCTGGCCTTTTTACTGCGCTCCGTCCGCCACTTTATCGGCCATCTGAAAGTGATCAAGCAAATCAGCAAAGAGCTGGAAAAGAAAATTACCGTTTCCATGGAAAACAGCCATCTCCTTCAGATGTTTTCGTTAAGTGAAGATCTTGTGTATTACCTGGACGCCATGGAAACCAATGCCGCGGTTCTGGCAAGGCTGCGCACGATCGGCGAACGTTACGGTTTCGAAGCGCGCCATCTTGAAGTGCTCGACGATATCATCCTGGAAAACACCCAGGCCACCCGCCAGACAAGAATCTTCAGCACCGTCCTCAGCGGTTTGATGGACGCTCGCGGCACGATCGTCAACAACAACATGAACGTTTTGTTGAAAAACCTCACCCTGATCAATATCGTCTTTCTGCCCCTCAATCTGATTGCCAGCATCGGGGGCATGTCCGAATGGAGCATGATGACCCAGGGGGTGAGCTGGAAAGTTTCCTACGCCCTGTTCCTTATCGGGATGCTGCTGTTCGGCTGGACCACCTGGGTCATCATGAAAAAGTTGGTGGACAAGGGCTCCGTGAAAAGCAAACAGAGTATGGCCAACGCCTTACCGAAAAGCATGGGAAGCAATCGTTCCAAAGGACCTGCGTGAGGAATTTCGTTTTGTCAAGTTTCCCGGCTTGCTTTCTTCAAAAACGAAAAGCGGACGGTGCAGATGACGCCAAAACCGATAGATACCGCCTTCCTTCTGGGCGCAGGGTTGGGAACGAGGCTTCGGCCGCTTACGGACCATATGCCCAAGCCGCTGCTGCCGGTCGGCGGCCGCCCGATCATCACCTATGCAATGGAGCATTTGCGCTCCGCCGGCGTGGTGCGGTTTATCATCAACACGCATCACTGCCCGGAAAAATACCTTGAAGCGTTCCCGGAGAGCCGCTGGCAGGACATTCCCATTATTTTCCGCCACGAACCGGTGCTTCTGGATACGGCGGGCGGCATCAAGAATATCGAGGATCTGATTGGGCAGGAGCGCCGCATTATCGTTTACAACGGCGACATCATCACCAACCTTCCGCTTGAACCTCTCTTGAAAAGGCACGCGGAGCTTCGCACGGAGGCAACCCTGGCGCTGCGCAGCCGGGGGCCGTTGACCAATGTCCGTATTGACTCGCGGGGATTTATCTGCGATATGAGGGACGCTTTGCACAACCCGGGCGTCCAGGCCTGCCTTTTCGCGGGCATTTATGTGCTGGAAACGGCCTTTCTGCGGCGGCTGACGGCGGGGAAAATCGAATCGATTGTGCTGCCGCTCATCGAGAGCATTCGGCAAAACCCGCTGTCCGTCGGCGGAATCGTCATCGATGAAGGCTTCTGGCACGATCTGGGCACGATACAAGAATACCGCACATTACGCGATCAGACTCTATGAACCGGGACATTCGACAATTTGTAAGCCATCATCTGGGCGCGGTGGAGTTTCAGTACGATCCGATCCTCAAGGGCGGCTCCGACCGCACCTTTTACCGCGTGCACATGCCTGCCGGCACCACCTTCATTTTCATGAAATACGGAACGGATGTGGAAGAAAACGCTTACTGGGCCGAGATCAACCGCTTCTTGACGGAGATCGGCCTGCCGGTTCCCCGCATCATCGCCTACGACTTCCGGAAGCGGTTCATGCTGCTCGAGGACCTGGGCGACACGGATCTTTATTCCCTGCGCACGGATCCCTGGCGCAAACGGAGGCGCTACTATCTCACGGCTCTCTTGGCCATCCACCGGCTTCACCGGACTCCGCTGTCCGACGTGCCGGCATCCTTAACGCTGTGCCGGGGCTATGACCGGTCGCTCTACGCGTGGGAGCACGCCTACTTCAGGGAAAACTTCGTCGAGGCCGTTTGCGGGCTTTCGCTTTCCGGACCGCAGGAGCGTGACTGGACGGAGGAGATGGAGGCACTCACCGACCGCCTGCAAAAAATCCCGGAATGCCTGATTCACCGGGACTTTCAGTCCCAGAACATCATGATTCGAAACGACCGGCCGGTGTTTCTCGACTTTCAGGGCATGCGGAAGGGCAATCTTTTTTACGACCTGGGCTCTCTGATCTGCGACCCTTACGTCTCCTTCTCCGCGTCCGAACGCAATGAACTCATCGCTTTTTATTACCGGATCATGGAACCGGATTACAGCTTTGAAAAATTCACCGATTATTTCTGGGACGGCGCGGCCCAGCGTCTGATGCAGGCGTTGGGCGCCTACGGCTTTCTGGGGCTCAAAAAAAACAAGCCGGATTTTCTGCGGCATACCGCAGGCGGCGTGAGGAACCTGGCCAATGCCGCTTCCCGGGCCGGCAATCTGCCGGTTCTGCAGGAACTGGCCCGGACCTGCGCAGGCAAACTTTCAGTCTGACGGGCTGTCCGGAAGTCCGTCGGGCCATTCCCGGTCATGCAGAGAGAAAAATGATCCCGGAGCATACCCAACCTTCGCCCGCAGGACTTTTGAAGCTCTCAGGATTCGCCCTGGGACTTTTTGCGGTCCAGACCTTCTGGGGATTCACCTGGGCGACGCTGCCGCTCTACCTGAAAGCACTGACGGGCTCCAACGCGGGAACCGGCATCATTCTGTCCACCACCGGCATCACCGGTCTGTTTTTTCCCGTTCTGGCGGGAGCACTCTCCGACCGGATCCGCACCCCGCTGGGTCGGCGCAGGCCGCTGATCCTCGCCGGGTGGATGCTGGCCTGGAGCATGATTTTCTTGCTGATGCGGATCGATTCGCCGGCCGCGGCGATCCCCGTCATCTTTCTGGCATACGCCGGTTTCTTCTTTGCCATCGGCCCTTATTTTGCGCTGCTGCCGGACATGATTCCCGCGACGCAGCGAAGCTTTGCATCGGGGCTCATGTTCCTGATCGGGGGAACCGGCATCCTGAGCTATCTGATGTTTGCCGCCCCCTGGTGGGAAGCCTCGCCCACCCGCCCTTTCTGGTGGGTTCTGATTGCGGTTCCGATCGCGGTCTCTGTGATGTGCCTTTCCGTGAAGGAATCCGTCCCGCCGAAAGGCAAAGCGCGCCTTCACCTTTTCCGGGAGCTCGCCGGCCGGAAAAATCTGCTGCGCTTCCTTTTCGGAATGACGCTGCAATGGATCAGTTTGTGGATGGTGAGCGCTTTTTTCGTCATCACCTGCATGGCGCTCTTTGGTCTGTCCGTTGAGCAGGCGGTCCGGGCCTTCTTCGTGTTCAACGCTTCCTTTGTCGGATTCGCCCTGCCCGCCGGGCTGCTGGCCGTTCAACTGGGGCTGAAACGGACCACGATCGGCGGAGTCGCCGTTCTGGCCCTCTGTTTTTGCGTGATCCCCTTCCTTCAAGCCTATTCGTCGCTGCTGATTCTGGTGGTCATCGCCGGTGCCGCCTATGGAACGATTCTTGCCGTATCGTATCCTTTCTTTCTCAGCATGATCCCGAAAGATCACACGGCGGGATTCGTCGGCCTTTACCAGGCCTGCCAGAACGGAACGCTGCTTCCGGGCCCGGCCATCGCCGGGTTGTTGATCGATTCTTTCGGCTACACCACCCTTTTCTTCGGAGCGGCCGCGGTTATGCTGTCGGGGATGATTTTTTACATTACCGTCCGCCAATCCGACCCGATGAGGCAGGAGTCTTAGTTTCCCGCAGGAGAAAACCCTTCGCAGCCCGACAAAGCCGTTGCGCTGCCCCTTTCAATATGTTAAGCAAATCCCCGATTATTGAACTCTTTTGGGAGAAAACCATTGTTATGAAGTACGATCCGATCGCCATTGAAGAAAAATGGCAGAAGAAATGGGAAGAAGAAAAGGCCTTTAACGTCACGGAAGATCCGCGCAAAAAGAAATACTACCTTCTGGAAATGTTCCCCTATCCGTCGGGGAAAATCCATATCGGCCATGTCCGCAACTACACCATCGGCGACGTGGTGGCCCGCTACAAGCGCATGAAAGGATTCAATGTTCTCCATCCGATCGGCTGGGACGCCTTCGGCATGCCGGCGGAAAACGCCGCCATCGAACACAAAATCCATCCGTCCAAGTGGACCCATGAAAACATCGAACATATGAAGAAGCAGCTCAAGCGCATGGGCTTCAGCTACGACTGGGACCGGGAAATCGCCACCTGTGAGCCGAAATACTACCGCTGGGAGCAGCTGTTCTTCCTCTGGATGGTCGAAAAAGGCCTGGCCTATAAAAAACGCTCCAGCGTCAATTTCTGCACGAAATGCGACACGGTGCTTGCCAACGAACAGGTCGAAGGCGGCCTGTGCTGGCGCTGCGGCACGGAAGTTACGGAAAAAACGCTCGATCAGTGGTTCTTCAAAATCACCGCCTACACCGAGGAGCTTTTGGAATTCTGCGACCAACTGCCCGGCTGGCCGGAGCGCGTCCTGACGATGCAGAAAAACTGGATCGGCAAGAGCTACGGCTGCCTGGTCGATTTTCCGATGGCGGAAGGCGACGGCGTCATCCAGGTCTTCACCACCCGCCAGGACACGCTCTTCGGTGCAACCTTCATGCTGGTGGCGGCCGAGCATCCGCTGGTGACGCAACTGGCCAAAGGCAAGCCCTGCGAAAAAGACGTGCAGGCGTTTGTGGAAAAAGTCAAAAAGCAGGACAAGCTCATGCGGACTTCGGAGTATTACGAAAAGGAAGGCCTCTTTCTCGATTCCTACTGCCTCAATCCGCTCACCGGCTACAAAATGCCGATTTACGCGGCCAACTTCGTTTTGGCCGACTACGGCACCGGCTGCGTCATGGCCGTGCCCACGCACGACCAGCGCGACTTCGAATTCGCCAAAAAATTCAACCTGGAGCTGATCGTCGTCATTTCTCCCAAAGACCGGACGCTCGATGCGGCGACCATGACCGAGGCCTACGTCGATGAAGGAGTGCTGGTCAACTCCGGTCCGTTCAACGGCATGGAAAATACGAAGGTCCTGGAAGCCATCGCCGACTTCCTCGAAGACCAGGGCAAAGGCAAACGGACGATTCAGTACCGCTTGCGCGATTGGGGCATTTCCCGCCAGCGTTACTGGGGCGCGCCGATTCCCATGGTCAACTGCGAAAAATGCGGCATCGTGCCGGTGCCGGAAAAAGACCTGCCGGTCATTCTGCCCGAAAACGTCGTCTTCAGTCCCGAAGGCGGCTCGCCGCTCGCCCAGCTTCCGGATTTCGTGAACACCGCCTGCCCCCAATGCGGCGGCCCCGCCATGCGTGAAACCGACACCATGGACACGTTCGTCGAGTCGTCCTGGTACTTCGACCGCTACTGCTCTCCGGAGTGCGACGTAAAGCCGGGCCTGGACCGCAAGGCGCTCGACTACTGGATGCCGGTGGACCAGTATATCGGCGGCATCGAGCACGCCATCCTGCACCTGCTCTACGCGAGGTTCTATACCAAGGTCCTGCGCGACTTCGGTGTGATCGGCGTGGACGAGCCTTTCACCAATCTTCTCACGCAGGGCATGGTCTGCAAGGAGACCATGAAGTGCCCGGAGCACGGTTACCTCTTCCCTGAACAGGCGGCGGGCGGCAAATGCTCTTTCTGCGGCAAGGACGTCGTCATCGGCAAGACGGAAAAAATGTCCAAGTCGCTCAAGAACGTCATCGACCCGGATTTTCTGGTCAATACCTACGGTGCGGACACGGCGCGCATCTTCTGCCTGTTTGCCTCACCGCCGGAAAAAGACCTGGAATGGAGCGAACAGGGCGTCGAAGGCTCGTTTCGCTTCCTCGGCCGTCTGTGGCGAATCTTTGACGAATATTGCGAAGACATCAAAGCCGTCGCACCCGCCTCCGGAACCCTCGCGCTTGAGGGCGACCTCAAGGCGCTCCGGCGAAAGACACACCAGACGATCCGCAAGGTCACACAGGACATCGAGGACCGCTTTCACTTCAACACGGCCATCAGCGCGGTGATGGAACTGGTCAATGTCCTCTACGGCGTCCAGCGACCTGCTCCCGGCGACCGGACGGCTCTGTCCGTCGTCCGCGAGGCGCTGGAGACAGCCATTTTGCTTCTGGCACCCATCGTTCCGCACATCACGGAAGAACTCTGGCAGCGGCTGGGCCAGGATCAACCCCTGGCCGAGAGGCCGTGGCCCGACTTCGATCCGGCGATCGCCACCGAGGAAGAAATGACCATCGTCATCCAGATCAACGGCAAACTGCGCAGCCGGATGACGGTGCCGGTGGATTGTGACGCAGAAAAAATTAAGGCGGATGCCCAGGCGGATGAAAAAATCGCCTCGCTCATCGGGGGAAATAAAATCCTGAAAGTGATTTACGTTCCCAAAAAGCTGGTCAACCTCGTCGTCGCTTCATAAAGGAAACGGTTCCATGAACCTGCCAAGAGCGTTGTCCTTCATCCCCATAGGGCTTTTGAGCTTTGCCTGCTTCTGGTTGATGAGCTGCGGCTATGGGTTCGCGCCTCAGGGTGAGCATATCGACCGACGAATCGTCAATCTTTATGTCGCGCCCGTCGTCAACAAAACCTCGGAGGCGGAAGCAGAAAACATTCTGCGGACGGCCTTCATCGATCAGATCCTCCAGAGCAACCGTTTCAAAAGCGCTTCTTCCCCGGAACAGGCGGACGCGATCATCAACGCCAGCATCATCAGCATCACCACGGGAGTGCTTTCTTACCGCAACAACATACTGGCCGCGGAAGAGAGAATGACGATCACCCTGGAGGCCAGCCTTCGCGAAAAGGACAGCGGAAAAATTATCTGGTCTTCGCCAAACGTCGTCGGAACGGCGGATTACCGGCTGCAGGACAACGTCAACCCGAAGCCGGCCAGGCAGCAGGCCCTGGCCAAGCTGGCGAAGGACACGGCGGAAAACACTTTTAATCTGATGATGTCCGACTTCTGAAATCGTCCGGGAAATCATGGAAACTCCGGTCTATCAATGGGGAAGGCTTTTGCTCTGGAGCGCCGCGGATGAAACGCAGGCGGCGCGGAACTGGCCTTCCGGCAGCGGGCCCTTCCGGCCCGTAAAACGGCCCTCCTTGTTCTTCAAAAGCCTGTCATCGGATTACTGGCTGGTCATGGACGCGGGGAAAAGTGTGTCCTGCGAAAATGTAGAACTCAAAAGGCTGCTGGCCCTCGCCCGCGACACGCGCGCCGGCATGATTTATTCGGACTACTATGAGAAAAACGGCAGCCGCCTCGCCGGACGGCCGTTGAACGACTACCGGATCGGCTCCCTGCGCGACGACTTTCATTTCGGCCCCTTTTTCATTTTATCGGGCAGCGCCGTTTCCTCCGCGGTTCGAAAATACGGAGCGCTGCCGGCCGATCCGGACATCGCTTTCTACGATCTGCGCCTGAGAATTTCGCTGGAGCAGGATCTGATCCGCGTGCCTGAGTTCCTGTACACGGCATCCGGAAAAGAAAGGGTTCCGGCAAAAAAACCGTCCCGGAAATCCGAGGCTCATTTTGCCTATGTCGCCCGGGAAAACTTCAACCGGCAAAAACAGCTCGAAAAAATCGCCACCCGCCATCTGCGGCGCCTGGGCGCCTTTCTGCCTTCCAGACCCGCCGCCCCAAACCGGAAGCCGGAAGAGCTTCTGTGGAAAGCCAGTGTTGTGATTCCTGTTTTCAATCGCCGCAAGACCATTGCTGACGCGCTTCGAAGCGCCCTGGCACAAAAGACGGACTTTCCCTTTAATGTTCTGGTCGTGGATAACCACTCCACGGACGGCACGACGGAGTTTCTGAAAACCTTTGCCGCGCAGTACCCTCATGTTCATCATCTTGTTCCGTCCCGCCGTGATCTGGGTATCGGCGGATGCTGGAACGAGGCGATCGACTCGCCCTTCTGCGGCCGCTACGTCGTTCAGCTGGATTCCGACGATCTTTACGCGTCGCCGCGCACGCTGCAAATCATGGTTGACGCGCTGCGCCGTGGTCCCTGCGCAATGGCCGTGGGCTCCTATACGCTGGTGAACGAACGCCAAAAAAAGATTCCGCCGGGTCTCATCGATCACCGGGAATGGACCGCGCGAAACGGCCACAACAATCTTCTGCGCGTGGGCGGCATCGGCGCGCCGCGGGCTTTCGACACGGCTATTCTTCGCCGGATCGGTTTTCCCAATGTGAGCTTTGGGGAAGACTATGCCGCGGCGCTGAGGCTCTCCCGCGAGTACCGCATCGGCCGGGTGTATGAAAGCGTCTATCTCTGCCGCCGTTGGAAGGACAACACCGACGCGGGCCTGTCCGTCGAACAGCAAAACCGAAACAATGACTATAAGGACCGGCTGAGAACGCTGGAAATCAAAGCCCGGCAGCAACTGAACCGCAGGGAACGGTTTCTAACCGTTTCCTGCAAGCGACCGCTCCCCGCCCGAAATCATCAAAGATTGGCTGAATTTCCCGAAGGGGGAAGCCAAACCCTCCCCGCCCTGTGCCGCTGCCTTGTCGAATCCCAGAAGAAGAGCTGGCCCGCCTATGCTGCGGCCTGCCGCGGCCTCGCTTCGGTGCAAACCCGGGAGGTCTCCCTGGGCGGCTACCGCGTAACCCTGCAGTACAACCCTGCCCGCGCCCTCAGCAGCGGCGCGGCCGTAGACGCGGAATCGATCCGGAAAAGACCCTGTTTTCTCTGCGCCGAAAACCGTCCGGAAGAGCAGTCCGGCATTCTTTACCGCAACGGCTTCGTCATCCTGTGCAATCCCGCGCCGATCTTTACGGATCATATCACCGTCGCCAGCCTCGGTCACCAACCGCAGGAAATACTGCCCTCTCTGGATTCATTTTTACAGGTCGCGGCGGACGCATCATCAGACTACACCGTATTATACAACGGCCCCGCCTGCGGGGCTTCCGCGCCGGACCACCTGCATTTTCAGATGATTCCGGCCCGCGCTCTTCCCTTTTTGAATGAACTGGAAAAGAGGTCTTTTCCCGTTGCGCCATTTTCCGTCCTGCATCTCCCGGCAAAGAGCTTCGATCGCGGCATCCTGCTGTTCAAGTCCGACGATGCCGGGCTCCTGACAGAGCATATGACAAGGTTCTTTGCGGCCGCCCGGAAGCAGACGGCGACGCAGGAAGAGCCGCTGCTGAATGTTTTTTGCGCTCACGGGAAGCACGGTTGGACAATCACCGTGTTTCTGAGGCGGAAGCACCGGCCCGATGCCTATTTCGCGAGGGGAAACCGCCGCATCTTCGTTTCGCCCGGCGCCATCGACATGGCGGGCGTGGTCATCACGCCCAGGCTTGCCGATTTCAAGCGACTGGACGCCGACGCCGTCCGGAGCATTTACCGGGAAGTCTCGCTGGAGAAAGACGATCTCCATGCCGTCATCGACGCGCTGCGGCAGGGAGCGGATCCCCCCTTGCGCTCATCCGCTGCCGCACAAAAGGATCCCGGATGAACGACCAAAACCAAGTCATGATCGACAGCGAAATGAGCTTTGCCCAAGCCATCGAGGGCACCTCCGCCCCCATGGAAGTGATCGATTCGCTGTCCATGGTGGACGTCCTGTATTATTCCTTTGACGGAAAACGTCACCAGGGCCAGCTCCTCGTGGACGCGCGACTCGAAGACGACATTTATGAAATCTTTCTCCTGATCGAGAAGCTGAAATTTCCCGTCGGCAAGGTTATCCCCATCGTCGCATACCAATGGAACGACGAAGCCTCGATGGCGGACAACAATTCCTCTTCCTTCAACTTCCGCGTCATCGCCGACACCAACAAACTGTCTCTGCATTCTTTCGGCCGCGCCGTGGACATCAACCCTTTCCAGAATCCGGTGATTTACCCCTCGGGCCTGACCGCACCCGAAGGCACGATTTACCGCCGGCAAAACAAGGGAGCGTTGACCGGCGACCACCCCGTGGTTCAGGAATTTCTCCGGCGCGGCTGGCACTGGGGCGGCCATTTCGATCAGCCCAAAGACTATCATCATTTTGAGAAAACATAAGACAGGTATTTAGGCTGAAGGCTGAAGCAAAAAAGCCAATATAAACCCTTCCCTACCGGTCCATAATCATCAGATTGGAATAATTCAGGATTACAATTCGTCAGGAACAGCGGGAACGGAAATTTGATGGCCGGCATCCCTGAGAGGAAACTTACGGTTTTTATACCGTCACGGCAAAAGGGATTTGCTTGACACGCGAGACCGCGTTCCCTATACTGCCATCAAGAAAAAGGAAGTGTTTACCAATACTTTCCGGGGATGAAAGTGACGGGAGAATACAGCAGATACATTTCCGAGAAAAGACGGTCGGTTGCCACGCCCAAAAGCATGGTGAACAAGGACGGCTCGTGCGTTTTCGGAACGTTCGACAAAGAGTTCGAGGATATGGATATCCTAAAGCTCAAGAAGCCGACTCGCGCACCGCAGTTTATGAACAGGCTCAAGCTCACGCTTTGGGAAGCTGCGGAGGTGCACCTGAAAAACGGGGTACTCCTCGCGGTTTGCTGTGATATGGGAATATTCGGCAAGGTGTTGCACGTCTTTTATGACAAGCGCACCCGTAAGGTTTATTGCTGGGATACCAACCTGAAGAGCAAGGAGACGACCATTGCACCCAACCTGATCAACGGCAGCGTCACACAGGCGACCACCGAGGTCGGGCAGATCCAATACATCAATGACTTCGACCAGGGCAAGTGCCGTCTGTGCGGAAAACACAAATCCGACAAGGCGCAGGTGGAGTATGATTTCGAGCTTACGCGTCTGAGCAAACCGAGCGTCGTCAGCATTCCGTTCGGTAAAAACAGACCTCTTTACAGTCAAAAAGATTTTTTTACGGCAAAGGGCAGGTTGGTGATCAACGGCGAGGAAATGATCGCCGACGAGGATTCCACCGCGATTGTCGACGACCACCGGGGCTATTATCCACGCCGTGCTCACTACGACTGGGTGACCACGATGGGTAGAATCGAAATCAACGGCGAAAAGAAATTCTTTGCTTTCAACCTTACAAGAAATCAATCCGTCGACCAGGACGCCTACAACGAAAATCTCATCTGGTTTGAAAACGAAACGAGTCTCCTTCCACCCGTGACGTTCAAGCGTGAGCCCGAGACAAAGGATTTCAAAGACTACGCGGTATGGACGGTAAAGGACGAGCACGATATGGTCAACCTCAAATTTAAGGTGTACGCCATAAACCCGATGATCCTGCACGCCGTTCTCGTCAATATTGATTATTACGTTGCCTTCGGCGAGTTGGCAGGCTACCTTCGCGACGAGGATGGCACCAAGTATATCCTCGACGGCATGATGGGTATGGGCGAGGACAAAACCCTTTTGCTGTGAAGAAATCAACTGAAGACTTAACGTCCCTGCTCCGACGTTGACGAACCATGTGCAATGAATGCCCGTCTTGGTCGCCGGTTCACCTGCCAAACAAATGCTTTTAATAAATTCCTCATGTCGTGAATTGCCGTTTGAAAGGGGCACAGCGTCTGTGATGAAACCGCCCCGTAAAAATTAGATAAGGGGAACCCCGATGAGAAAGAATGATGATCTGAAAGAAAACAAAGGCGGCAGCCTGACACGGCGTACCATGCTAAAAGCAACCCTCGGACTTGGTGCAATGGCTTCGACGGGCTCTTGGGTCGCTTATGCATCGGGGAGCGACACTCCGTCAAAGAGTCCGTCCGGGGGACACTCGGGGAAGACGGCAAACTGGTATAACGGATTCATCTTTCAGGATGAGAGCCTCGTCTTCGAGTTTATTCGGGTCATGTCCAAGTCTGTCGAACACGGGGCGGACATCGGAGAATCCCTTGCCGCAGCATACCGCATCAAACAGAAGGAAGGCGATCAACAGGCCCTGCTTCAGGCCTGGTACGAGGAATGGCGGAAGCTTGGAGAGCGCATCGAGAAGATAGGGGACGAATGCCTGGAGAAGGGCCATCCCGTGAGTGCGCGGGACGCTTATTTCAGAGCCTCCGAGTATTACCGGAGCGCCGATTTTTACCTCCACGATCATCCGGAAAATCCCGCGATCCTTCAATTGTGGAACAAGATGGATTCCTGCTTTGAAAAGGCAAGAAAGCTTTCCGTGCCTTCTTTCGAAGCGATCCGGATTCCCTATGAAGGCACCAAACTCCCTGCCTATTTCTGTCCGGCGGGCAAAAAGGGGAAGCGGGCGCCCACGATCCTCATTCATCAAGGCTTCGACGGAACCATTCAGGAAACGTATCTCCTGTACGGGAAAGATGCCGTGCGCAGAGGCTACAACTGCCTGATCTTCGAAGGACCCGGACAAGGGAGCGTCATCAGAAAACAAGGCCTTCCCTTCAGGCATGACTGGGAAAAGGTCGTCACGCCTGTGGTCGATTATGCCTTGCAAAGAAAAGAGGTGGACCCCAAACGGATGGCCCTTATCGGACTGAGTATGGGAGGGTATCTGGCGCCGAGAGCGGCAGTCTATGAGCACAGACTCGCGGCACTGGTCGCCAATTCGGGCATCCTGGACAACTGGGCGCAGACGTATGAACGGTTAGGCATGAAGCGGGAAGAACTGATAAAATTCATTGAAGACAAACCCGGGGAATTCAACGCCATGGCCAGAGAAGCCTCGAAAGCAAGCATTACGGTACATTGGGGATTGACGAATGGCCTGTTCACGTTCGCGGCGAAAACCCCGGCCGAACTATCCCTCCAGCAGGCAAAAATGACTCTTGCCGATACCGCGCACCTTATCTCATGCCCCACTCTGGTCATTGACTCGGACGCGGAACAATTTTTCGGCGGCCAGCCAAAAAAACTCTATGATGCCTTGAAATGCCCTAAAACTTATCTGATCTTCAAAAGCGGAGAAGGCGCTGAACTCCACTGCCAGTCGGGCGGGCAGCTGCTCGGCAACCAGCGCATCTTTGACTGGCTGGATGAAACCTTGAACGTTTAATGACCGGTTGCCCTGTGGCGTTCGCAAGTAAATGTAGAAAATCGCCCTTGCCGGAAGTCATCGTTAAGCCCGGAAGTCTCCTCCCCGTCCTTGTCTCACCGATTGGAGGGGGGCTTCGCACTACGGATTGAAGTCTTTATTAAAAAAGTCGGAAATGACATATTCACCGTGTCACAGGGAGCAGCCAATTCCTCGCGCCATGCTGTCCCTTTCATCCTCCTTTTTGAATGGATGTATCCATAATCCCCGTTTAATCAGGCTTCTTTGCAGAAACCTTGATGCTGACGACTGAGACCGCTTTGACGGATTCCAAATCCGGCATGGGAAATGTGGGGTGGTTGAGGAAATCTTTTAGGTGCAATAGTGATTCATCGATGATCCGGATATCCTGAAATCCGGCCTTCCCGATGGAGTTGAGATAATCGTCTTTCATGGATGCCCCGGCGATGCAGCCGATATAAGCCTCCAAGGAGGCTTTTACGGCCTCAGGCAGGGGTTTGAGCAGGACAATGTCCGAAACCATGAGGCGACCACCCGGTTTGAGCACCCGGAAGGTTTCCCGGAACACCCGTTCCTTGTCGGGAGAAAGATTGATCACACAATTGGAAATGACGATGTCGCCTGTGTTATCGGCAATCGGGAGATTTTCGATTTCGCCAAGACGGAACTCCACATTCCCGTAAGCTCCCTTCCGTGCATTGATCTTGGCTTGATCGAGCATTTCCGGCGTCATATCCACGCCGATTACCCGACCTTTTTCACCAACCGCCTTGGCGGCCAGAAAACAATCAAATCCTGCGCCAGACCCCAGATCGATGACCACTTCCCCTTCACGCAGCGAAGCCAGGGCGACGGGATTTCCGCATCCCAGCCCGAGATTCGCCCCCTCCGGGACGCTCTTCAGATCTTCAGCGCTATAACCAATCCCCATACTGATGGTCTCTACAGACGGACTGCCGCAGCAGCAGCTCGCTTTGGGCAGACAGCATGAACCCCCTGTTTTTGCAATCTCACCATATCTGTCCCTCACAGACTTCCTGATCTCTTCCTGTTTCATCTTTTGATCCTCCTTCATTTACTTATTTACCGGATATGACGTCCCGCATCACCGGCCCGAGGAACTCTTTGACCTGACCCGCCAAGGCATCGGCCTTGATCAGCGTCATGCAGCAGATCGCCCCATCCTTTTCCCAACTAACGACTGCGAACTTGTCGCCCGCTTTGATGTTGGCCTTGTCACGCAAATCCTTGGGAAGAACCATTTGACCCCGTTCATCGACGCTGATCATTGATTCAACACGGCAACAGCTGGGTGTGATGCCACCGGTCCCGCAACAGGCCTCCTCTTGTTTTTTCTTCACCATATGTGAACCTCCTTCGGATTTAGCTGATTATAAAATCGAATCAGTTAATTCAGCATGATCAGAATATAATGAACATTGGCGATTTGTCAAGAGGGGGTTTCTTGACGGCATAGCGTGGGCGCCGGCAGCAGCCATCCGGGCAATGCGGGAGCGGCAAACGCATCCACCGGCCGTAAAAGAGCCGCCCGCTTTTTACTCAGGCTGAAGAAGGATGCCGGCACTGGAATTTCCGCGACATCAGGTCCGAAAAAGGAAGAATTTTTGTCCGCGAATCAAGAGAAATAAAAATCGAAAGAGCATAACGTCTGAATTCAGCGGCCTGCGCAGCTTTTCGCGCAGGCCCGGTGGAATCGTTGGGCTTATGCACGGGGAAACAGCGTACATCGCGCGAGCACAAACGGCATCACCGCAAAGATCGCCAACATTGCCAGATAGACAATGCCGGAGATTTTATCCCGGCCGGCGACATACTCGGCAAGCGTCCGATCCTGGAGAGCGACGGCAAGCACCCCTTCAGCAGCGACCAGCAAAATCAACGCAAGAAATCCGGCTCCCAGGCGGGGCAACGCCTCGGCAGGGAGGCTGAAACGCTGGGCGATGAATCGCGCCGCCACCCATATCACGACAAACATCAAGGGCATCTCGGTGAGTTCCGCTGCCCGCTCCCCCAAGCGCGGCACCAGAAAGGGAACTCGTATCGATCCCAGGACAAAGCCCGCGCCGAATACAAGGGCGAAGTAAGCGATCCCGGCCTTAATGGTTCGGGTGGGCAGGCTGCTCATCGATCGATCATCGGCTGCGAATTGTTGCGCGTTCAAACCAGCACCGCCTCTACCGGACGACGCAGCGAAGAAGGCAGCTTCGGGCCCCGTCCGAAACGAACGACAAGATCGGGCCTGCGCGTTCCGATACCCAGGAAAGCGGCAAATTGCGGCCGCAGCGTCGCCACCTCCACCGGCTGATTAAGCATCGCATTGCGAATGCCCAACGCAGCCGACTGAAGGGCGAAACGCTCGTAGCAACGCCCCACTTCCACCCACTGGGCCGGGTCGGGGGCGTCCGAGACGAATACCGCGATGCCCGCCGAACTTCTCACGTGTTTCGCATATTTGTCGTTCTCGTTCTTCGGAGTAAAAAACAAGCCGAAGAGCAGGCTGCCCAGCCAGGAAGGCAAAGACGGATTGCCGGAAGATGCCGCGTAAAGCCCGTCGCCGGCTCGTACGGCCTCGTCGCCGCTGAAGCGGATCCATTGCTTCAATTCCACCATAAAGGCCGGATCGTTCATCTGGACGGTATTGCCTTGAACGACATACTCAAGGACCTTCTCCATCGCCTGCCGTTCGGTCAGGAGGATCACCTGAACACCCCTGCCGGTACCGGCCTTTTCAAGCAACTGGAGTTCCTGCCGGACGACAGGCCGTCCGTCATATTCGCCGCGAGTGCTCTGACGCTCGGGGATCACCCGGAACAGCGTCGATGCGACGGGACTTGCCGGCTCCAAATCCACACGCAGCGCATTGCCGCCTGCGGCATCGAAGCTGGCATGCCCCTTCAGCCCAATCGCCTGCGCTGCCTGGATCAGGTTTTCGGTAGCGCACCCGAGGGAGACGAAGAGGTGGTGATCATCCGGATCGACGGCGGGACACCGGCGCGAAAAATCCGGTAATATAGCAACGGCGGCTTCTTCAATGTGAAACTTCCAGCATTGCGTGTTGTGGCTCGATGGCGCCAAAGTCGCATAGCGCACGAGTTCACGCAGAAGAGCGACCTGATCGCCGGCAGCAAACTTGCCATGACGCCACGTGCGATCCGCAACATTCGCGTAGCTGTCCGCACCGGTTTTTGTTGAGCAGGACGGCAAGACTGCCATAGCGCCCAAGGAACCCAGCGAGGCTATAACGAATTCCCTTCGAGTAAACATGGACCCGTTTCCTTCTCCGCAAGCCCAACGCAGAGTTGAGCCGGAGCGCAGCGATCGGCTCGAACATCCGATTGGACAGGGTTTTTCTCCATCGTTTTTTGTCAATGGCGCCTTGACCATGGCCTCCCGAACACCGCAAGATGCTCAGAAATCTTTCAGGTTCAGGACCCTCGCCGCATTCTTATAGGCAACCTTTTCCATATCGGGCTGGTTGACCGGCAGATGCTTCAAAAAGTCAACCGCGACTTTGTTCGATTCAAACGGCCAATCCACAGAGAACAAAACACGGTCTATTCCCAGGGTTCCTAAAGCGCAAAGAAACGAAGGGTATGAAAAATTTCCGCTCGTTGTGACCACCATGTTTTCTCTCATATACTCGGCAGGTGACCTCTTCAGTCCTTTATCCCGCGCATAAGCTCTCAGACGATTGTTGATCCTGTCCAGGTTGTAGGGGATGGATTCTCCAAGATGTCCGAGGATGATCGTGAGTTTGGGAAACCGGTCAAACACGCCGGCGGTGAGCAGTCTCATAAAATGACAACTGGCATCAACCATAAAACCCCATTCAGGGCCTGAAAGCTCTTCTCTTCCCTTGAAGTATGCCTGTTGCATTTGAGACAATGGAAATTCGGGATGAAGATATATGGGGACATTGCGGGACTCGGCCAATTCCAGAACAGGCCAGTATTTCATATCGTCAAGGAACTCCCCGTTGATCGACCCGCAAACAAATCCACCCACGAATCCGTGCGTACTGAGCGCCCGTTCGAATTCGGCAACGGCCGCCTTAGGATCTGCAAGAGGAAGGGATGCAAAAGCGGAAAACCGTGAAGGATACCTTTGTATGGCCTCTGCTGCTTTCTCGTTGCCCTCCCTCATCATTTCAAGCGACTCCGAGGGGTCCTCAACCTGAGGGCCGATAAACGAAAGTACCTGCATGTCGATGCCGGCCTCATCCATTGCGGCGATGCGTCTCTCGCCCAAATCCAGCAGTTCTTCCCCAACATCGCTTTGTATGAGCTCCTTCGATGTTTCCATAGTGAATTGGTGAGATTGCAGTTCTTCTGCTACGCGCCCGAGTGAGCGTTTGGTGAGAAATTCTTCTTCCAGACTGATAATTTTCACTTATTCCCCTCCTCTCTGGTCGTTATGCCGGAATTCTTCAGCCGTCTGCTCACCATTTGATGCGAGACGACGGCATCCCAAAGAAAAACATTTCAAATCGATCGATCACTTTCTATGGATTTTATCTATTGTTTTCCAAGATTTACATTATCTCCCCGTCAAAACGTCGGGGCCGTAGTGATTTTCGCCGAGAGACCATTTTCGTAACCTTGATCCTGGATTATTTACGCACCAGCCCGGCCAGTTCGACGGCCCGCTGCAGGATCAGTTTTGCCGACTGCAGACCGGCTTCGTCGTTTTCAATGCCGAGCCTGATGTTCGGATCGAATTTGCCCCAACCGTTGGGGCTTGCACAGGCCGACGCGCCCAGAGGACTGATCCCCTGATGCACACTGGCCGGAATCATCTCCAGCATCAAAAATTCCAGGATGTGCGACAGGTGCGTGTTCTCCAGTCCGCCATTCCGAAGCCAGGAGACGGCCATGCTCACGCCGATTTTGTTTTTCATTTTTCCGCCCGTCAGGTTTCCGAAGACAAACACACGGAACCGGTCGAGCAGCGCGGCCATTCGGGCGGACGACCGCATGAAATACACGGGACTCGCCAGCACGAGAATATCCGCCGTCTCCACTTTTTCAAAAACAGTCTGCGCATCGTCTTTTAGGGAACAATATTTCCCCGGCATCTGCCGGGTCAGACAGAAATTACAGTGGATGCAATCCTGAATTTTCAAACCGGAGAGATGCACAACTTCCCTTTCTATGTTTTTTGCCGACAGCCCTTCCATGGCGCCATCCAGCAGCGTTTCCACATTGCCTTTCTTGACCGGAGAGCCGGAGATGCCCAGAATTCTGTAAGTCATCTGGTTTTCCTTTACCCTTTGCAATCAGTTGTGCTGCGGATAGATCAGTTTGCCGGTATCAAACCCAAGCGCCGCGGCTTTGGCGGTCAGGCGATTCTTCGTTTCTTCCTCCAGCTTCGCGCTGCGCGCCAGAATCCACAGATAGGACCGGTCGGGGCCGCACACGAGCGCCCAGCCGTAGTTTGCATGATCCAGTTCCATAATCACGTAAGACCCGTAAAACGGGCCGAAGAAGGAAACCTTCAAAAACCCCTGATCCGGTCGGTTGACGAAATACGCCTTGCCCTCGGCTTCTTTCCACCGGCCATCCCCTTTCGAATACCCCCGGTTCACCACCCGCACACCGCCGTCAGGCCGCAGGCTGTACTCGGCCGAAACGGAGGAAAGGCCCCGCTCAAAGGAATGATCCAGCCGCGCGATTTCATACCACTTGCCCAGGTATCGCTCCAGCTGGAAACCATCCACGGGCGTCACACCCGGGGGCAGGCCGGCGCACCCGGCCAAGAGCAGAACCAAAAGTGAAATCCATTTTTTCATCTTCTCACCTTTACATTCGGCTTCTGATGGCTTAACTTACTTGAAAACCGGATAAAATCAAAGGAGGAATCATGCGGCTTGACGAATATTTTGAAAACGCCCGGGGGGTCGGTGTTCTTTCCACCTCCGATTCCGGGGGAAAAGTGAACGCCGCCATTTACGGGCGACCTCACTTCATGGGTGACGGGACCGTGGCTTTTATCGCCCGCAACCGGCTCACCCGCACCAACCTGCTGACCAATCCTTCCGCGGTTTATCTTTTCAAGGAGGACGGCTCCTACAAAGGCAAACGGTTGTACCTGACCAAAATCAAGGAGGAAAAAGACTCGCCGCTCATCGGCGAAATCCGCCGGAGAAAACACGGGGATGTGGAAGGCAAGGATCCGGCCGAAGAGAAATTTCTGATTTACTTCAACATCGACAAGGTGCTGCCGTTGATCGGCGACGGACAATCCTGATGTCGGGCAAACGGAAAACCCGGCTTCGACGGGTGATCTTACTATGGAGGGTGGAACCATGAAAGTTTTCATGACCGGGGGAACCGGTTTTGTCGGCACCTACCTGACGAAAAAGCTCATGGACCAGGGACACGCCGTGACGGTCCTCACGCAGGCGCTCACCGGCCGGGAATTGAAAACTGCGGGCCTTTCCTATCTGGTCGGCGATCCCAACGTCCCGGGAAAATGGCAAGACGCCGTAAAGGATCATGAGATCATCATCAATCTGGCCGGCGCTTCCATCTTCAGCCGTTGGACAAACGAGCAAAAGAAAATTCTCCGCGAAAGCCGCATTAACACCACCCGGCATCTGGTGGAAGCGCTCCCCGCGGACGCCTCCCGCGTTTTATTTTTCAGCACTTCGGCGGTCGGGTATTACGGATTTCATGAAGACGAGGAGCTCACCGAATCCTCTCCCGCCGGCGACGACTTTCTGGCCCGTCTTGCAGCCGACTGGGAAGCCGAGGCCCTGCGCGCCAAAGAAAAAAGCGCGCGCGTGGTCATCACCCGCTTCGGCATCGTGCTCGGCCCGAACGGAGGCGCGCTGGGACAGATGATTCCCCTGTTTAAATTTTTTCTGGGAGGGCCGCTGGGTTCGGGACGGCAATGGTTTTCCTGGGTGCACCTGCAGGACCTCGCGGACGCTTTTCTCTTTCTCATCGGGCATCCGGAAATCTCCGGAGCCGTGAACGTATGTTCGCCACAGCCCGTCAGAAACAAAGAACTGGGGAACGCCATCGGCCGCATTCTGCACCGCCCCTCTTTCCTGCCCGCCCCCGGTTTCATGATCGAGCTGATTCTGGGCGAGTTCGGCTCGGTGCTGCTCAAAGGCCAGCGGGTCATCCCCCGCCGCCTGCTGGATGCGGGGTTTCGCTTCTCCTTTGCGGAGATCGACGAAGCGCTGCGCAGCATCATTGCCGAAGCGCCGGACAGACCATAAAAAAACCCTCAGGCGCCATGTGATGACCTCTGAGGGTTTTTCAGAACTTTCCCGAAAATCTTATGGGGTTACATCAACCCTTCCATCATTTTCAGAACGTTGTCGATGTCCGCCTTGGTCCAGGGGTTGCTCTTGTCGGTGTAGCGGATGTATTTGAGCTTTTTGTCCTTGCCGATCAAAACAAATACGGACTTGCCTTTGCAGTTGCCGAGGTTCCATGTTTTGGCCAGCGTCAGATCCGGGTCCGTCAGGATCACGCTTTTATATTTTTCAATCTTGTTTCTGACGATTTTTCGAATCACAAAATTGGGCACGGCGGAATCCTTCATGTTGGCAACGCCGATTCCACGGTAAACCGCCTTGCTGAAATTTTTTGCCTTCGTCGCGTCGTTCATGGGATCTCCATAATCCCCGGCGCTCGAGTCGGCATAGGTCACCGTAATCACGTGCGTTCCGAAATCCGGAATCGTTGCCGGTTGATCGTTGGCGTCCTTCAGCTGAGGATTGGCCAATTCCTGGCCGACCGTGGCGGCAAGCCCCCATCCCGTACCAAGCACCAAAGCAATGACTGCACATCCGGCCACAACAAGACTCTTACGTAAAAAAGCTCGATTCATACCTAACCCTCCTTTAAATTGGATAGAAATTGGTTTTTCTCTGTCGTGGACTATAGGAAAGCCTTGGGATTCTGTCAATCGAAATTTGGCCCTTCGTCCTGCTTCAAACCTCTCTGCTTCCGGTGCGCGAGAAGGGGAAACCCAGCGGCGTAAGGGTTTTCTCCCCCGATCGGGTTTGCCGGCCTACTTCACCCTGGTCCAGTAATGGCTCTCGCTCAAGAAAAGAAAACTGGCCGTGATTTTCAGCCTGTCCGGGGCGGTTTGCACGATGCTGCACTTATATTCCTTCCCCTCTTCGACGTCATAAATTTTCCCTTCAACGTACCGGCCCGCTTCTTTTTTCAAGCCCCACAAAATCAGCATTCCCATTAACGGCTTGTCTTTTCTTTCTTTCTTGCATTGGGTGCACAGCGCGTTTTCGGGCAGGGAGGTCAGTTTGACGATTTTGCCGTAGAAGACCCCGTCCTTTTCAAAGATTTCAACTTGAGACCGCTCCTTGCCCTTGTCCTTGCCCTTTAGAATCGGCATTGACCACACGCCGGCAATCGACGGATCCGCCGCGTAGCCCGCCGGTAAAAACGAAGCAACCAAAAGAAACGCCATGAAAGCTATCATTATGTTTTTCATACATGTCCTCCTGAATATAAACCGGCGAACCATCGCTTTGTCGCGCGCGAGTATAAGAGCAATGGCCCGCAAGTGCAAGGGAAAAGAAGCGAAATGCCGGTGCGCTAAACAGGAAGGCCTCCCGCCCTATCCGCGCTAAACCATTGACGTAAAAGAGAAATGGGTTGACAAGCCCGGGGCTTTTGTTTAGTCTCCAAGCGATAAAAAATTGAGGAGATGACCATGGCGGTAAGAGTTGCAATCAACGGATTCGGGCGCATCGGCCGGCTGGTGTTTCGTGCGGGCTTTGCAAGCAAAGATGTGGAATTTGTGGCCGTCAACGATCTGGCCGACGCCAAAACCAGCGCTCATCTGCTCAAATACGACTCCACTCACGGCACGCTTCAGGCGGATGTAAAATCGACGCCCAATGCTATCACGGTTGACGGCCGGGAAATCAAGACCTTTTCCGTCCGCGACCCGGAGGAACTTCCCTGGAGAGATCTGGAGGTGGATGTCGTTCTGGAAAGCACGGGCCGATTCACGGACCGGGACGGAGCGGAAAAGCATTTGAAAGCGGGCGCCAAAAAAGTGGTGATCTCCGCGCCCGCCAAAAATCCCGATGTGACGGTGGTTTTCGGCGTGAACGCCGAAGACTACGACAAAAGCAGGCATTCCATCATCTCCATGGGCTCCTGCACCACCAACTGCCTGGCGCCGATCGTTAAAATCCTGCACGAGGAATTCGGCGTGGAATATGGACTGATGACGACGGTCCATTCCTATACCAACGACCAGGTGGTCATCGACGAGCCGCATAAAGACCTGCGGCGGGCGCGCGCCTCGGCCCTTTCGATGATTCCGACGACCACCGGCGCGGCCCGGGCCATCGCGGAAGTCATTCCGGAAATGAAGGGAAAGCTCGACGGTCTGGCCGTCCGCGTCCCCACGCCCAACGTGTCGCTGGTCGATTTCGTGGCTACCCTCTCGCGCAAAACCAGCCGGCAGGAAATCAACGAAAAACTCAAGGAATACGCCGGACGGAGCATGAAAGGCATCCTTCTGTGCTCGGAGGAAGAGCTGGTTTCCAGAGATTTCAACGGCAATCCCCATTCTTCCATTGTGGATTTGCCGAATACGACCGTCATCGGCGGCAACATGGTAAAAATCCTTTCGTGGTACGACAACGAGTGGGGCTTCTCCAACCGGATGCTGGAACTGCTGTCGTTCATCATGAAATAAAATACGCAAAGAGAGGAAAGTCGCATGAAGTATTTGGATCAGATTGATGTCAGCGGAAAGAGGGTTTTTGTGCGTGTGGACTTCAACGTGCCGATGGACAAGTCGTCAGGCCAAGTTAAGGACGATACCCGCGTCAAGGCGAGTTTAACCACCATCAACTACATTCGCGAAAAAGGCGCCCGTGTGATCGTTGCGTCCCATCTGGGGCGTCCCAAGGGCAAGAAAGTGGAAGAATTTTCCCTGAAACCGGTCGCACCGGTTTTTTCGTCCCTGCTGAAGACGGACGTGCCCTTCATCGACGACTGCATCGGCGAAAAAGTGCTTGCGGCCGTGGCCGCCATGAAGGCGGGCGACGTCATCCTGCTGGAGAACCTGCGCTTTTATCCGGGCGAAGACAAAAACGACGAAGCGTTCGCCCAGGAGCTGGCCAAGCTCTGCGACGTGTACATCAACGACGCGTTTGCCGTTTCACACCGCGCGGCGGCTTCCAACACCGCCATCGCGAAATTCGTTCCCGTCTGCGCCGCGGGCTTTTTACTCAAAAACGAAATCGAGTATTTCAACAAAGCCATGGGAAATCCTGCCCGGCCGCTTGCCGCCATCATCGGCGGCGCCAAGGTCTCCGACAAAATCAAGGTCCTGGAAAATGTGATCGACAAAGTAGATCGTCTGGTCATCGGCGGCGGCATGGCGTTCACGTTCCTGAAAGCCCAGGGAGGCAACATCGGCAAATCGCTTTGCGAAGAGGATATGCTCGATCTGGCCAAAAAGATCATGGAAAAGGCCAAAGATAAAAACGTGCAGTTTTTGCTGCCTACGGATGCCGTGATCGCTCAGAATGCCGCGGCCGATGCCGAAACCAAAGTCGTGGACGCCAAAAGCATTCCGGACGAATGGATGGGACTCGACATCGGCCCCGCCACGATTGCGGCTTTTTCCGACGCGGTGAAGTCCGCCAAGACGATTGTCTGGAACGGACCGCTGGGCATGTTTGAGCTGGCGCCTTTCGCCAAAGGCACTTTTTCGCTGGTGGACGCGGCGGTGGCGTCCGGCGCGCTCACGATCGTGGGCGGCGGCGACACGGATACGGCCATTCACAAGACGGGAAAAAGCGACAAGATCTCCTACATCTCCACCGGCGGCGGCGCGTTTCTGGAGCTGCTCGAAGGCAAGACTCTGCCGGCCGTTGCGGCGCTGGGTTGATGCGGAGGATCCTCATGAGAAAATGGATCGTCGCCGGCAACTGGAAGATGCACAACACCATCGCTGAATCCGTCACCCTGGCCCGCGCGATTAAGGAAGAACTTTCCGGTACGGTAAACGGCGAAGTCGTGGTGGCTCCGCCGTTTACCGCTCTGGCCGCAGTGGGCGAAACCCTCCGGGGTTCGGCCGTGCAACTGGCCGCGCAAAACATGTACAGCGAGGACAAGGGCGCCTTCACGGGCGAAATCTCTCCCGTCATGCTCAAAGACGCGGGCTGCGCTTACGTCATTGTCGGTCATTCGGAGCGCCGCAAGTACTTTTCCGAAACGGACCGGAGCGTCAACGCCAAAGTGCAAAAGGCGCTCGCCGCGGGGCTCAAGCCGATTGTCTGTGTGGGAGAAACGGATGAGGAAAGGGTTCAGGGCGTGACGCAGTCGGTCGTCGGCCGCCAGGTGCGGGGTGCGCTGGCCGGCGTTGAAAAGCCGGATCATTTGGTGATCGCCTACGAACCGGTCTGGGCCATCGGTACGGGCAAAGTCGCCACCTCCGCGCAGGCCGAGGAGGTGCATGCTTTTGTCCGCGGTTTGATTCGGGAATTGTACGGGGCAGCGGCTGAAGAGCTCCGGATCCTGTACGGCGGCAGCGTCACGAAGGACAACGTCGCGGAGCTCGCCGCCATGGCCGACATCGACGGGGCACTTGTCGGCGGCGCATCGCTCAAGCCGGACGGATTTCTGGGCATCATTTCCAAAATGCCGTAAAAGAGGTTATGGGTAATGGGTGAGAGGTAAGCGGCGAGAGGGCCGGGTAACAGAAGTCCTTTCGCCGCTTGCCTGACCTAACCCCAAACCCATCACCCATCACCCATGACCTATTACCCATAACCCATTGCCTTTTTTATGACTCGAATCTTAATCGTTTACCACTCCCAGACCGGACATACCCAGCAAATGGCCGACGCCGTTTGCGAAGGAGCGAAAGCGATTGACGGCGTCGAAGCGATTTTGAAAAAAGCCTCCGACGCAACGCTCGATGACCTTCTGGCCTGCGACGGTCTGGCGGTCGGCACGCCGGAAAACTTCGGCTACATGTCGGGCATGCTCAAGGATTTCTTCGACCGCACGTATGTCGGCGCCGAGGACAAGGTTTTCCGCAAACCATTTGCCGTCTTCATCAGCGCCGGGAACGACGGCACGGGCGCGCTCAGGGCCATCGAACGCATCGCCCTGGGCTACAAGTTCAAGACCGTCTTCGCGCCGGTCATTGCCAGGGGAAACATCACCGAAGCGGTTCTCGACCAGTGCCGCGAACTGGGCGGCACGCTCGCCGGCGGCTGCGCGATGGGCATCTATTAACGGCGTCCTCCGATCGATTCTGACGGTTATTCTCCGAATTGTTCCTTGACGATCCGAAAGGCCTGGTCGGCCACATCCAGGGTTTGTCGGATATCCGCTTCGGTGTGAGCCGCGCTCAAAAACAGGTTGTGATGCCAGAAAAAGTAAACGCCGCGCACTGAACATTCCCTGCAGAAGAGCTGGGCGCGCTTGAAGTTGCTTTCATTGGTAAAATGCAGAAAGGGGATGGCATTCGGTCCGGACATTCTGAAAGAAAGGCCGTGCGCCGCGGCGCGTTCCTCCAGCCCCCGGCGAAGCAGGGCGCCGCGGGCGTCGCAGATCGCGGCGGCGTCGATTTTTTGCATTTCGTCAATACAGGCCAGGGCCGCCGCCATTTCCGGAGCGTTGTTCCAGTAGGAACCGGTCTGAAAAGCTTTCGCAGCGACCATGCGCATCCGGTCCGTGCCGACCAGGGCGGAGATGGGATAGCCGTTGGCGATCGCCTTACAGTAACAGGCCAGATCGGGCCGGAAGCCGAAATAATGGGCGGATCCTTTGATGTCGAGCCGCCACCCGGCGCGGACGTCATCGATGATCAGCACGATGTCATTCTCCTCGCAAATCCGGCGCATGTCCTGCCAGAATCCGGGCTCCGGAAGCACCTGCGGCTCAAAGACGGGATGATGATAGGGGGTGAACAGCGCACCGGCGATCCGGTTTTTGTTTTCTTCCACGACCCGCCGGAAAGCGTTCGCATCGCCCCACGGCACCATGAGGATGTCGGCCCGGTCGGCCGGAAGAACGCCGATGTGGTTGGTGCCCGCCCACGGCTGGGTCCCGTGATACGCCCCGTGGGCCAGAACGATCTTGTCGCGCTTTCGGTAGCCGCGTGCGAGCGCCACGGCCCAGGAAATCGTATCCGCCCCGTTTTTGGCAAACACGGCCCAGTCGGCGCAGTCATTGACCTCCACCATTTTTTCCGCCAGATCGATCAGCAGGGTCGAAGGCGGCATGGTCGCCGTTCCGTTTCCGGCCTGACGGGCAAAGGCTTCATCGACCCGTTCATGAGCGTAGCCGAGAATCATGGGACCATAGGCACAGGCATAGTCGATGTATTCATTGCCGTCCACATCCCAGAAGCGGCACCCTTTGGCCCTGGAGATGAAGTAGGGATAGAAGCCCGGAACCGTCGTGGCCGGATTGAAATGGCCGTAAATGCCTTGGGGAATGACTTTGGCCGCGCGCTGAAACAGCGCCTTCGATTGCGTGAAGCTATACGTCATGCCCTGCCTCCTATCGCAGATAAACACCGACCCGGTCGAGCAGAAGATTTACGATGTCCCCCATGTGCAGATCCCCCTGGATTCGAATGTCTTCCAGGCAGATGGCGGCAAACACATCCACCCGGTCCTCCGTGAGAGCAAGAAACACGTCCTCGGAGGAAAATTCCATGACGAGGTCGGGATCCAAAGCGTGTCCCGAGGCGGCGGAGGCACCCTGTCCGGTAAAGGTGATGTGGACTGCTTCGCTGTCTTTGATCCGCAGTTCCGCAACCCCCCGAAGGCCGGAGGCGGCTTTCCGGGATTCCGGTTCCGACGCGGCGAGAACGGCAACCGTTCTGCCCACCGTGTTGATCAGCAGTCCGGCCTTGAGTTTCCGGGGAGCATCCGCGCCCTTGAGAACAGCTTCCATCCTTTTGGCAAGCCCGGCAAACGCTTTGAGCCCCTTGACCCTGAACAGGCCTTTCACGGGAACAGGAAAGCCCCGGCCGGCGCCGGTAAACAGGTTGTTGAGCATTCGGGCGGTGGGAAACAATAAGACGATGCCGGGATTTCCGTTTCGGCCCGGCATCACGCTGACCTTTCCCTGCTTCATTTCCAGCGTTACCCTGGGGCCTTGAAGCCCGACCGTGAGCAGGATGCCTCCGTTCCACGTCCCGGCGATCGACGATGCTTCCGCGTCTTCCCGGGCGAGGATTTCAAGATTGGAAAGGACCGCGTTCAGGTGGATTCCTGCCAAAACATCTTCGTTTTGCATCAACCCCTCCCCGGTTTTACCCATGAAGCACGACGTGTGTTTTCCTTTTTACGCTTCCCCCGACACCCTGTCAATACCGGATCGCCACTTGAACTATTCCGGGAACTATGCCATACAAAAAGCCGCTACAGCCGACGCCGCACGCGGAAGCCAACGAAATCCGCACCGTCGAAAAAATCCACCCGAGAGGAGTGTCCCATGGCGAAAAAGAAAGTCCCCGCCGATTGCAAAAAAGAGATCGGTCCCTTCGCGGACAAACCCATCGCCCTGCCCGAAGGCATCGATATGGAAAACCACGTGATTGCCACGTACTGGGTTCAAGCCGACAAAACCATGGACATGTCGATCATGGGGCAGTTTCTGGCCATCGAACAGACCACCGGTACCTGGGTGCCGGTTCCCGGCGAAACACCGGAAATACGGGCCGGACACGTCGCAAAGGTGATCGGCGTCTATGAAGCGCCTTACTACGAATATGCCGTCCCGCCGGAGGCGACAAACCGGCAGTACGTCCTGCAGATCGCCTTTCCCGCCGCCAACGTCGAGGACCAGCTTCCCATGATGCTGACCGCCGTCATCGGCAACATCTCGTTGGTGCCCAACTTCAAACTGCTGGATCTTCGGCTCCCCAAAGCCACGCTGGACCAATACAACGGGCCGAAATTCGGCGCGGACGGATGGTGGAAGGCGCTGGGGCTCAAAAAGGGCCGTCCGCTGCTCAACAACATGATCAAGCCCTGCAGCGGCTATCCGCTGGAAGTCGGCGCCAAACTCTTCCGGGAGGCGGCGCTGGGCGGCTGCGATGTGATCAAGGACGACGAGCTCATCGCCAGCATGCGCTACAACGACGCGGTTAAACGGGTCCGGGCCTACATGAAAATTGAAAAGGAAGTGTATGAAGAAACCGGCGAACACACCCTCTACACGGTCAACGTCACCGACCGCCTGCCGCGGATGTTCGATCTGGCCAGGCGCTGCGTCGACGCTGGCGCGAACGCGATGATGGTGAATTATCTGTCCGTCGGTCCGGAAGCCATGCGCGCTCTGGCCGATGATCCGGCCATTTCCGTTCCGATCCTGGCGCACATGGATCTGGCCGGCGCCTACTTCATGTCGCCCGTACAGGGAATCGCCTCGCCGCTCATTCTGGGAAAATTTGCCCGTCTGTGCGGAGCCGACTCGGTGGTTCTGCCCTTCTCTCTGGGCGGAAAAGCCATGTATATGCACGATCGTTTCATGAGCACCGTGCGCAACCTGACGTATCCGATGGGCGGCCTGAAGCCTTCCCTGCCCATGCCGTCGGGCGGCATCACGCCGGCCAACGTGGCGGACATCGTCAACACGCTGGGCAAAGACACGATGATCGGCTCGGGCGGCGGCATTCATGCCCATCCGGGAGGACCGAGGGCCGGCGCCCGCGCGCTCCGTCAGGCGATCGACGCCGCGGTTCAGGGGATCGGGCTGGAAGAATACGCCAGAGAACATGAAGAGCTGGGCGTCGCGCTGGGCGTCTGGAACAAAAAAACCGATTTCAAAATCTAGCCGTCGTTCGCGGGGAGGAGCCGCGGCCGCTTCCCGCTTCGCTTAAAGGATGCCCGGCCTTGAATGATGATCTTCACAATGATCCGGATTTGCCCCGCGCCTGGGCGCCCTGGTTCTCCCACGAATACATCACGTACCATGCCGTCCGGGCCCTGAACGGCCTCATGTCTCTGCCGCCCGTAGCCGTGAAGCCCCGGCCGGCTTTCGGCAGCAAGGTCTGGCCCGTCGGTCCGAAGCACATCGATCTGTACAAGGAAAGCTATCAGGAACGCCGGCGTCTGGATCCGGTCTGGTCTTTCGACTACAAGAAGCGAAACGGCGACTTTGCCCTGGAGCCGCCTTCGGAAAAAACGATCGAGCCTTGGAAAGTTCTGGTGATCTACAGCACGGAGCCGGATCTTTACCTGGACCACGATCTGGCCGTTCACAAAAACCAGAAAATCACCGGCGGGTCCCACGGCTGGCGCCACATGGAATTCCGTCTGCTGGCTTCGACCTTCGGCGCGGCTCCCCAATCTTTTCGCGTTCATCGGGATTTCGCCTCGCTCGCTTTTGAAAACGGCAACGACTATTGGGGATGGCGCTACCTTTCCCGGTGCAGCCACTACCTGGCGGACCTGGGCAATCCCTTTCACGTCAAGGCGCTGCCCGCTTTTTTTCTCATGAAAAACATCTTTTCCGGACCGACGCTATTCCGGACGGCTTCCGCGGTGCATCAGGGCTACGAGGTGTATGTCGAACGCCGCTTCCGGGAAGGGTTTGCGCCCTTTCAACAGGCTCTTGCGCGGGGAGCGCGGGAAGGACAAAACGAATCCGGGGATGTGCCAAGCCGTCTGCCGGCTTATATGGAAAAGGCGAGAAGACTGTTCAACCCGGTTTTTTATTTTTTCCTCGATCAGTACGGCCGGGATCTGCTGGAGGTTTTCAGCCGGGTGGACCCCGGCGGCCCCACGGAGACGGCCTCACAAACCAATCAATGCTCCGCGGACGCGGCCAGGGTGATTTTTCGGGACGGCGCGCTTCCGGCGCTTTCCTTCCTCGACGGGATCACCGCCGGGATTCTGGAGGACGTCGGCCGAATGCTGGGAATGCTGTTTCAATCCTTCACGATGGCCAAAGCGAGATAAATGGTCCGCACGGACGGCGTCATGGCGCCGGAACCTTCAGGATCGCTTCCACTTCTTCGACCTCGCGTTGCGTCCTTGCATCGTCCCAGTTCAATTCCCGGGCGACCACCGCGGCCACCTTGCTCAGGATCTCCTTCCCCGGATGGCCCAGCGTGCAGATGCCCGTTCTGCGCAGAACCACGTCGGCCAGCGTTCGGGCCATTTCCTCGCGGACGGCGTAAACGGCCTGGGCCAGAATCTCGCCGTCGTCGTTCAAAACCTCCGTCAGCGTTTGATCCTGCCGGGCCAGTTTCAGGACCCGTTCGTACTCCGTGCCGTAATTCCGGCCGAGATATTCAACCGTCGTTTCCCTGAAATCAGGATTGTCCCGCCTGATCGTGTCGATAAACCGTTCCATGTCGTCGATCTCGCTGCCGACCAGCCGCTTTTTGTGCGTAACGCACGGCTGAAGTTTGCCCAGTCTTTTTTCCGCCGTTTTCAAAACATTTTGCGCGAGATTCCGGCTGGTCGTGTATTTGCCGCCCTCGGCCGTGATCAGGCCTGGAAGCCCCTCCTCCGCATGATCGTAAATCTCGTATTTGCGCGTGATGGTATGGATGTCGCCACCGGATCCCAGCAGCGGCCGCAGCCCCCCGTACGCATAGCGGACATCCTCATACCGGATGGAGCCGTCATTTCCGAAATCTTTGTTTACCGTGTCCAGGAGCTCCTGAATGCTCTGCCCGGTCACATGATAATCGTCCGGTGTTCCGGGATATTCCTTGTCCGTCGTGCCGATCAGCGAATAGTTCCGCCAGGGAATCAGAAAAAAATGTCCGGTCGACGTCATGGTGCCGACCGCGTGCCGGTCCACCAGATTCCTGACGATCAGATGAATGCCTTCCGAGCGGCGGATGGAATCCTGCGCCGCCCCTTTTCCGGCCATTTTCAGCACCATATCCGCCCAGGGTCCGGCGCAGTTGACGGTCAGCTTCCCCCTCAGGGTATGCGTTCGATGATTCAGCAGGTCCCGCACGACAATGCCGGAAACTTTGTCGCCCTCCATGACAAAGCCTTCCATCCGGGTATGATTGGAGACTTTGGCGCCGTAATGCACGGCCGATTTCAAAAAGGCCAGCGTCAGGCGTTCGGGAAAGATATTGAGGCTGTCATAATAAACCCAGGCTCCCTTGAGTCCCTCGCGCTTCGCGTTCGGCACCTGCCGGATGACTTCTTCCCGGGACAGAGAATAGTGATTGGGGATCTGCTTGCTTTTGTCCCAGGTGAATTTTTTGTCAAACGCGAGCCAATCATACAGACACAGGCCGATCTTCATGACGAAGGTCGGATTGACGAACATGAAGGGCGTGGGGTAGATGAAATTCGGGGCGATGTTTCCCATGACTCTGCGCTCTTTGAGCGACTCGCGCACCAGCCCGAATTCAAAGGTTTTCAGATACCGCAGGCCGCCGTGGATCACCTTGGACGTGGCGGCGGAGGTCGCCCCGCCGAAATCGCTTTTTTCCACCAGCGCGACCTTCAGGCCCCGGCCGGCCGCGTCGTAGGCGACGCAGGCGCCCGTGATGCCGCCCCCGATCACCAGCATATCGAAGGATTCGCCCCGGTAACGATCGATGAAACGATTCATGGCGCCTGCTCCTCAGTGATTGAGTTCCCGAAAAGCGACTTTGTTGTTTTGATACAGGGCCTGATATTGCTTATACAGCTTGTCATACACCGCCCGGACACCGGGATCCGGCTTGAAGACGTTTCCTTTTTGCAGCATCCGGTCGATCTCGCTGAAATTTTTGTACAGGCCGAAAGCCACCATCGCGATGGCCGCCGCCCCCTGCGCGGAGGCCATTTGCGGATTTTTCATCTGCACGATCGGCCTCTGCAAAACGTCCGCGAATATTCGGCACCAGATGTCGCTCTTTGAAGCGCCGCCGATCAGCCGGACTTCATCCGTGGACGGTTTGCATTTTTTCAACGATATTTTTTCCACAAATTCCATTCCCCAGCGGATATTCAGGGCAACTCCCTCCATCACCGAGCGGCAGAGATCGGCCCTTGTCGTGTTCATGCCGATATTGAAGATTTGTCCCCGCAGATCGGGATTGTTGATGGGGGATCGCTCGCCGAAAAGCCACGGGGTTAAAAGGACGGCATTCGCGCCGGGCGGCGACAAGGATGCTTCCGCATCCATCATCCGGTAGATCTCGGCGGTGGTTTTTCCGGGCAGAAGTTCGGGCGGATACAGGATGCCCTTCAACCAGTCCAGCGCCGCGCCCAGGGTCTCCTGCTTGCTGATCAAAAGATATTTGCCCGGAATGCCCGAGACGATGGCGCCGATATAGTGCTGCGTGTCAACCGCGGTCCCGGGATGGTGCGTTGCAACCCAGCCGGCCGTGCCGACATTCACATGCAGATGCCCCATTTCGATGGCGCCGGAGCCGATCGCCGACGCCAGCAGATCCCCGGATCCGGTCACGACCGGCAGGCCCTCGGGAACGCTGGTTTTTGCGGAAAAATCCGCGGTCACGCTTCCGGCGATGGCGGTGGATGCCTTGAGTTCCGGCATTTTGCGGGAATCGAGTCCGTACATTTTGTGAATCTCTTCCGACCAGACCCACTTCTCCAGGTTTTTATCGCGCGCATCCATCAGCCACGTGACGTTGGCCATGTCGTACGATGTCACATAACGGCCGGTGGCCAGAAAAACGGCGTAGTCCTTCGCGTCCAGAAATTTATGGACCGACGCATACAAATCCGGCTTGTTTTTTTTCATCCAGGCCAACTTGCAGACCGTGTCCTTGCCGGTTTTTCCGGGCATGCCGCCGGTGATCCGCATGAATTTGAGAAGCTTGGAAACCGGGTAGCCCTCGATCTTGATCCAGCCCCGAAACATATCTTCCTGGGTGAAGGAGGCCGCTCGCTCGTCCATCCAGGAGAGCATATTCATCAGCGGCTTTCCTTCCCTGTCCACCGGAACGGTGTTCTGCATCTGGCTGGTGAATACGAGACCGGCAAGTTTTGAGATCAGGTCGGGATGCGCGGCCAGAACCGCCCGGCTGGACTGATAGATGGCGTCCGATATTTCCGCGGGCGACTGCTCGACGCACGATTTGTCCGGATAACAAAGGCAGCAGGTGGACTGACGGGAATCGATGTACCCGTCAGGGCTGACCAGCACCGCTTTCGTCTCCGTGGTGCCGACATCCACCGCAAGGATCAGATTCTTTTCATTCATGCTGGCTCCTCCTTATCCCGGGAAGATGGCTGATGATTGAACCGCGATGCTTGTACCACAAGTTGCGTCGGAGTTCAGCCCTTTTTGTCGCTCCAAAAGCGTCCTGTGCAACTTTCCCTTGTCGAAATTTCTGAATTTGGTAAAATAACGGCAAGTCATTCTGCCGACGCAGGCATTGGAGGTGCGCCTTCAGACATTCTGCATTCCATAACTTCGAACCCTTCATCCGGGGAACCAATTCATGACGAACGGGAAAAAAGGCAAGGTCCAAGCGGAGGAGAAGAAAACGACCGGGGAGGCGGACAACAAAACGGAAAAATATTTTGTCGTGGACACCAGCGCCCTGGAATACGCAATGGATGTTTTTGAAAAACTGCGCCAGGGAGGACGCAACTGTGTTTTGATTCCCTACGCAACCTGGGAGGAACTGGACAGCCACAAAACCGGCAATGATTTCAAGGCGGACATTGCCCGCAGCGTCATCCGCAATGTCCGCAACCTGTTTCGGATCAAAGACGGTTCCGTCCGCTTTTTTTCCTACGATTTCACCGCGGCCAAAGACGCAGGCCTGAAAACCGACAAAAACGACCACTGCATCATCGCCACCGCACTTCACGCCCGGCAAAAGCTGCCGGCCGAAAAAGTCATCCTGGTCACGCAGGACGCGGCGCTGGAGACGCTGGCCCTGAATTTCGGCCTGAAGGTCCAATCCGTCAAAATGGACGAAACGGAGGTCAAAGAGCAGCACACGCCCCGGACAACCATCAATCTTCAGAAGCAATGGATTGCCGACAAAACCTTTCCGCTGAAGCTCCCCGAAGCCCGTCTGGCCGCACAACTGGGCCAGATCCGGCTCAACGAGGGCATCGTCTGCTACTGTGAGCGCGACGGGTCCTGGGGGCCCGCCTTCGCGGCGGTGCGCAAGGGCGATTACTTTCGCATTGTGGACAAGGACATCCATCTGCTGGGCATCAGGCCAAGGTCCAACAACGGGGACGTCAACTGGGGCCAGTATATCGCCATGGATCTGCTGCGCGACGCGGCCGTCCCGCTGGTCGCGCTGACGGGCAAGGCGGGAACCGCCAAAACCTTTCTGTCGCTCCTGGCCGCCTTTGAGCAGGCCTCCCGCTACCGCCAGATTCTGGTCAGCCGCGCGACGATCCAGCTGGGCAACAAGGACCGGCTGGGCTATTCTCCGGGCGACATCGAAGCCAAAATGAAGCCCTGGATGCATCCGATCTACGACAACATCAACGCGATCAAAGAGCTGGTGGACGAAAAGATGAAGGACAAAATCAACGAGTGGCTGACCAACGGGAAAATCGAAATGATGGATCTGGATAAAATCCGGGGCCGTTCCATTCAGAAATGCTTCGTGATCGTCGACGAGATTCAGAATTTGCCGCCTTCACATGTAAAAGCCATCGCGACGCGCGGCGGCGAAGGCACCAAAATGGTCTTTACCGGCGACTTTTCCCATGATCAGATCGACGTCCCGTGGCTGGACGAGCGCTCCAACGGCCTTTCCGTCCTGAACGCCAAGATGGCCGGAAGCCGCCTCTTCGGCAGCGTGCATCTGGACCAGGCCATCCGTTCGGAGCTGACCAAGGAGATTCTCGAGCGATGGTAAAAGGCGGGTGCGGGAAACCGCTGGGTCGTCGTTCGCCGGATCCGGGGTCCGAACCGGAGGATCGCCCCTGAAGCGCTAAAAATCTCCGCTGCGGATGAAGGCGACCGCGTTTTTGAAGATGGCGAGTCCCTGGCCTTCTTCGGGGAGGTTCTCGCGCGTCCAGCGCGGGTGGTTGGTGCGGTGCAGAAAAGCTTCAGGATGCGGCATCAGACCGAACAGCCGTCCCGACTCATTGCAGATGCCGGCAATGGCGTGCGTTGAGCCGTTGGGGTTGGCCGGATAGTCCATGGTGATGGCACCGTCTGTGTCGCAGTACCGGAAAACCGCCAGATTCTTGCGTTCGATCGCCGCCAGCGTCGCTTTGCCGTCTGGAATGAATTTCCCTTCGCCGTGGCGCACGGGATAATAAACCGTATTCAGGCCTTTCGTAAAAACGCAGGGGCTCTGCGCGTCGGCTTTGAGGTACACCCATCGGTCTTCGAAGCGCCCCGAATCGTTGAAAGTCAAGGTCGCGCTCTGTCTCGTGAAGTTGCCGCCCAGCGCCGGAAGAAGCCCCAGCTTTACCATCAGCTGGAATCCGTTGCAGACGCCCAGAATGAGACCTCCCGCGCCGATGAATTTAAGCAGCTCCTCGATCAGCATTTCATCTGCGCCGGCGATGGAAGCGTGCAGAAAGCGGTTGGCACCCGCCTTGGCCGAACCCAGGTCGTCGCCGTCGAGAAAGCCGCCGGGCAGATTGAGGAAGTTGTAATCCGAAAGGCGCTTTTCTCCAAAGAGCAGTTCGCTGATATGGACGATGTCGTACCGGTCCGCACCCGCCAGTTTACAGGCGTGCGCCATTTCCATTTCGCAGTTGGTGCCGTTTCCGGTAAGAATGATCGCCTGAACCCTGTTTGCCATTTTTTCCTGCCTAAAAATTCAGCGGCTTTTGCCACGCGGCCTTGAGTCTGCCGATTTTTTCCCGAATCACGGTCTTGCCGGAAAGGCCGCTCACCTGCAGCAGTGCGTCGGCCGTGACGAAGCCGATTTCACGCGCGACGGTTCCCGCCATCACCTTTTCAAATTGCGCCCGATCCTTCGGGTGGATCGTAACGACAAAGCGGCTGGCCGTCTCGGAAAACAAAATGTAGTCGTCTCGTTTTTTCCCACGGTAGGGAACGTCCTTCAAATCGACGTTCAGCCCCAAACCTCCGGCAAAGGCGGTTTCGGCCAGTGCCACGGCAAGTCCCCCGTCGGAGCAGTCGTGGCACGAGGCAACCAGCCCCGCCTCGATGGCCTTATTCAAGGCGCGGTAAAGCTTGATCGCTTTCTTCGCGTCCACCTGAGGGACCTTGTTGCCGACGGCATTGTTTTGCGCAAACCATTCGGAACCGCCCAGTTCGTCGCGGGTTTCGCCCAGCATATAAACCAGATCCTGTGGGCGCTTGGCATCCATCGTTACGGCCTTGCGCACGTCGGGAATCTTCCCGATGACCGAGAAGAGAAGCGTCGGCGGGACGGAGATTTTCGTCCGGCCGATGGAGTAGTCGTTTTTCATGCTGTCCTTGCCGGAAATGCAAGGCACGCCGTAGGCGGTGGTGTAGTCGTAAATCGCCATGTTCGAGCGGACCAGCTGCGCAAGCTTGTAATCCCCGTCAGGCGTCTTGGGAGACTTCACGGGATCGCACCAGCAGAAGTTGTCGAGCCCCGCCAGATGATCGGGATCGACGCCCACGGCGATGGCGTTGCGGACCGCTTCGTCAATTGCGCAGGCGGTCATGTGGTACGCGTCGAGATCGCTCAGCCGCGGACAGATGCCGTGCGCAACAACGACGCCTTCCATCGAATCAAGCACCGGCCGAACGATGCCCGCGTCCGACGGCCCGTCGTTTTGCGCTCCAACCAGCGGTTTCACCACGGAGCCGCCCTGAACTTCGTGATCGTACTGGCGGACGACGGATTCCTTCGAACAGATATTGAGGCGGGAAAGCATCCGGATCAGTGAGCGGTCCAGACGGGCAGGCGGGGAAAACCGGGGTTCGGGATATTTGGGCGCTTTCCAGCGGGCCTGAAGCTTCATCTGCGGAACACCGTCGTGCAAAAAGGCCATCTCAAGGTATGCTACGGTTTTTTCTCCGTAGCGGACATGGAACTTTCCGGACTTCGTGAATTTGCCCAGCACCGTCGCTTCCACGCCCATTCTGCGGGCCAGTTCCAGGAACTTATGAACTTTCTTCGGATCGACCGCCAGCGACATGCGCTCCTGGGCTTCGGAGACCAGAATTTCCCAGGGCTGGAGGCCCGCGTATTTCAGCGGTGCCCGCGACAGATCAATTTCGCAGCCGCCGGAATAGGTGGCCATTTCGCCGATGGAGGACGACAGGCCGCCCGCACCGTTGTCGGTGAGCGCCCGGTACAGCCCCCGGTCGCGCGCTTTGAGCAGAAAATCCGTCATTTTCTTTTGCGTGATCGGGTCGCCGATCTGCACGGCCGTCACCGGCGAGCCTTCGTGGAGTTCCTCCGAGGAAAACGTTGCGCCGTGAATGCCGTCCTTGCCGATCCGGCCGCCCGTCATGATGACGACGTCGCCCGGTTTGATTTCCTTGATATGCGTGGGCCTGCCGTTGAGCCGCGCGGGCATGATGCCGGCGGTGCCGCAGTACACCAGCGGCTTGCCCAGATAGCGCTCGTCAAAGACGATGCTGCCGTTCACCGTCGGGATGCCGCTTTTGTTGCCGCCGTGCTCCACGCCTTCGCGAACGCCTTCGTAAATGCGGCGCGGGTGAAGAATGCGGGGCGGAAGCTTCTTTTTGTGGTACGGCGAGGCAAAACAAAACACATCCGTGTTGAAGATGAGCTTGGCCCCCAGTCCCGTCCCGAATGGATCGCGGTTGACGCCGACAATGCCGGTCAGCGCCCCGCCGTAGGGATCGAGCGCGGAGGGCGAGTTGTGCGTCTCCACCTTGAAAACCAGATTGTGGCGGTCGTTGAATTTGATGACGCCCGCGTTGT
>ERZ795052.659-NODE-659-length-51678-cov-5.411968_pt1 | contig 51678 bp, 42 predicted proteins | sample MGYA00375136_ERZ795052 | MGnify/ENA primary metagenome ERZ795052 (study PRJEB30181, sample SAMN05720156) | activated sludge metagenome | isolation source: Anaerobic digester | place: Japan | collected 2015-05-26 ... | reverse complement strand
CGTTTCCAAGAAGAACCGTGTGACGCCAACCGACTTGCAGACACTAAGAAGGCTTTTCGTTACGGATTCCTCATGGGGCTCGAAACGGCCCAACAGACCGCCTTCTCCTTGCTGAGATTCGTGGTACCGACCGGCGGGATCGAGGCCGTGGAAGACTACTTTACGACCCTGGAGGACGTCACCCCGGAGGATGTCCAGCGGGCCGCCCAGACGTACCTGCGGACGGAACGACTGACTACAGTGGTCCTCTACCCACAGGAGGCGACACGATGAAACAAGCAGGACTCTGGTTGCTCATCGGTTTCATTGTCATGGTTGCGGCGGCATGCAACGAACCGGCCGAGGAAGGCCCTGTGCTGGTCACTCTCGAGGAACCCGAATCTCCTTTCGTGGCGGTCGCCGTTTGGTTTCGTGTCGGCAGCCAAAACGATCCATCCGGGAAGGAAGGGTTGGCTTCTCTGACGGCGAGTCTACTGGCCGAGGGATCCACTCGGAAGCTAGGTTATTCGGACATTTTGTCGCGCTTATATCCGATGGCCACTCGCTACGAAGCTTCCGTCGACAAGGAGATGACTGTGTTTCGCGGCACGGTTCACCGCGATAACTTGGAAGAGTTTTACGAGCTTCTTCGAGACGCGATACTGCAGCCCGCGTTCCGTCCCGATGATTTCGAACGGCTCAAGGAGGAACAGTACAATTACGTCAAGCGTCTTCGCCGCTTTTCCAGCGACGAGGAACTGGGCAAGGAACTTCTTTATCGGGAAATCTTCCGTGGGACCCCGTATGAGCACCCCGTCGAGGGTTACGTCAAATCCGTGGAAAGCTTGCAACTATCCGACGTCCAGGAGTTTTATCGCCGATACTACGTTCGCAACAACGTGGTCGTCGGCCTGGGCGGCGGGTATCCAGCCGATTTCCCCGAGCGGGTCCGGAAGGATTTGGCCGCTTTGCCGACGGGTGAGGTCGTCCGGGTGCCCGCCCCGCAGCCGCAGCCGCCCGACGGCATCCGCGTGCTGATCGTCGAGAAAGACACGAAGGCTACCGCGATCAGCCTGGGCTTTCCGATCGGTGTCACCCGTTCCGATCCCGACTTCATGCCCTTATTCCTGGCGAACTCCTGGTTGGGTGAGCATCGTAATTCCGCCAGTCACCTTTACCAGGTCATCCGGGATACCCGGGGTATGAACTACGGTGATTACAGCTACATCGAGGCATTCCCCATGGGGCACCTACGCAGCCTTCCGCCGGTCAACGTCAGCCGGCGCAGCCAAATCTTTCAGATCTGGATTCGCCCCGTGTCGATGTTGGGATCGGGGGATCTTCACGCCCGGGCCTTGTTTGCCACCCGCGCCGCACTTCGGGAGCTCCGACGGCTGGTGGAGCAAGGACTTTCTCCTGAAGAGTTTGAAACGACCAGGGACTTCTTGCGGAACTACACGGTCAATTATGGCTCGACGTTGAGCCGCCGCCTCGGTTACGCCCTGGACGACGTTTTCTACGGACTGCAACCGGATGGATTCTTGAAGCGGATCCCGGCGGCGCTGCAGGCGCTTTCCGCGGACGAGGTCAACGCAGCGGTGAAGCGGCACCTCCAGGCGGACAAGTTCTGGATCGTCTTCATCACGAAGGACGCGGAGGGGTTAAAGAGAATGTTGGTCAGCGGAGAGGAGACCCCCATTACGTATCCGACGCAAAAACCGCCGGAGGTGCTGGCGGAAGACCGCGAGATCCAGAGGTATCCGATTCCGGTACGGGAGGAGAACATCCGGATCGTGTCGGTCGAGGAGGTTCTCGAAGAATAGCCGGGAAGGGTTATTCGTTCGGGAACGCCAAGAACGCCCGGGGGATAAGTCGCCTGGTCAGCCCGAGGGCGGTCCCGGAGCAAGGCGTGAAGAGCCCGGTTGGTTTGAAAACCGAAGTCGGGGTAGATGCCGAGGGCGAGTCGATCGTCCTCACAGAAGGAGGACACCACACATTGTAGGCGGTTCTTCCGACGAGGCCGAGGGGTGAGCTCCGATTCGCGCCGTCGATTACCGTGCCGCGCAGGCCGACGCTTAAGTGAATCGGGGCGGCGGATTCGAACCATGACGGAAGGCGGCCGATTTGGCTGAACCAACGGAAGAGCCGGGCGGAAGCCGACGTGGCGCTTGAAAACTTCGGCCGACTGTGATCGCGAGCAACGGAGTCGCATGGCACCGGGTTATCCGACCTGCGGTGAGTTCGTTCAAGCCCGGCTCTTTCAAAGAAGTTGCCTAAGGGTACGTTGGTTTCGGGCGAGGGTGCATCCCCGTGACCTCCTCCGGCCTCGAAACACCTTATGGGGGCTTGTTCTATCCGGATTGTTCGGGCGTAAGGTTTATCGCCGATTTCACGGCTTCGACGGCGACCTGCAGGGCTGCCGGCAGCTTTTGAGGGTCTCCCCCGCCACCTTGAATCCGCTGCGGCGAACCTCCGCCTCTTCCGCCCACCAGCTGTCGGACCAGTTCAAAAGCCGGGCGCAAATCCACTTGCGGAGCGTCCGGGCCCCTGGTTAACAGGACCGGTGCACCTGGAACGGAGGCTGCGGCCACCAGGATCAGATCGGGTGCTTCGGCAATCGCAAGCGCTGCAAAGCGTTGAAGTCCCTCGGGGTCCGCATCCGAGAGAATCTTGCAGGCCAGCCGACCTCTTCCGGGTAGCATCTCCGCCGCGACAGCGGTTGAGCGGGCTTCCTGGCTCAGGTACTTTTCCTCAAGCTCCCGCGACCGACGCTGCCACTGTTCGTTTTGTTCGAGGAGACGCTCCGCGGTGGACACCAACATGTCGGGAGATGACGACAGCAAGCCGGACAGTCGGTTGGTCACGCGGAGATCCCGGCGGGCCAGCTCCAACGCTCGAAAGCCGCAGACGAAGTGAATGCGAGGCTTCCGGCGAACGCGTTCCTGTCCGCAGACGAGGATTAATCCCACTTCTCCGGTCCGGCGACAGTGAGTGCCTCCACATGCGGTGACGTCGTAACCTTCGATGTCGATAATCCGGATACTCCCCGAGCGCTCGGGTAGTTTGCGCAAACTCAGGTGGTGAGCCTCCTCCGGGGAAAGGAATCGGATCGCCACGTAGCGGTCTTCGAAAACGACACGATTCGCCTCCGTCTCGACGCTTTCCAGAAGTTCGGGAGTCATTTCATCGATCGACAAATCGATCGCCGAATCGTCCTCCCCAAGGTGCGAAGAAACCGTCTCAGCGCCTGCGAGCCTCAAGAAGGCCTGGGACAGGATGTGCTGTCCCGTGTGTTGTTGCATGAAGCGGAAACGTCGTGACCAGTCAATACGACCCCGCACTACGGAGCCGGGGAGCGGAGCCTCTCCGGCCAGGAAGTGGAGGATCTCATCGTTGCGCTCCATTACCGCGGTGACCCTGCTGGACCCGAGAAAGCCCGTGTCGTAGGGCTGTCCCCCCGACTCCGGATAAAAACAGGTTCGGTCGAGAATCACGGCCGCTTGCCCGTCCAAGTGGGTCAATTGTGTGACGGCGGCCGCAAACTCTTGCGCGTAAGAATCAGTGTAATAAACTCTTTCGGTCATTTGGCGAAAAACCCGATCAGATTGCCGTCGCCCAGGATGACGGCGACGGTGGGTATGGTAGCGCAGTCTCCAGGGTCGTGTGGAGACTGAATTGTCCCGGGGGAGGAGCGGAAGATGGCGCAAGGGGTCCACAGCCTGGTGCAGCGACTTGATTCCATGTACGAATTTGACCGGGAGCCGGTCAGCGAAAGCCGCTTACAGGGCTGGAAGAGTTTTCTCGCCATGTACGCCGGTGAGCATGTGGCCGGCACCGAGTTTGTGATCGGGCCGCTGTTTGTCGTGCATGGTGTGACGGCGAAAGATCTTTTCCTGGGGTTGCTGCTGGGAAATCTGCTGGCGGTTCTCAGCTGGACGTTTGTTTGCGCTCCGGTGGCGGTCCGGAACCGCCTGACCATGTATTGGCAGCTGCGAAAGGTCGCAGGTCCCTTGGTGACCTACCTGTACTCGGTGGTCAACGCTCTGATGTTTTGCTTTTTGGCGGGTGCCATGATTTCGGTGGCCGCCACGGCGGTGGGGCTTCCTTTTCGGATGCCGATGCCACAGTTGACGGATCGTTATCCGACCAGCGTGACCTGGGTTCTTGTAGTCTTCCTGGTAGGCAGCGTCGTGACGTTGCTCGCGATTTTAGGTTTCGAGAAGATTTCCCGCTTTTCGCGTGTGTGTGTTCCCTGGATGTTCTTGGTGTTTGTGGCGGCGGCTGTCGCTTCCTTGCCTCGGCTGGGTTGCGAGTCGCTGGGTGACTTTTGGCGGATCGCCAACGAAAAGATCTGGACGGGGCAAGTGGTGGAAGGGCAAACCCACTTCACCTTCTGGCACGTTCTGTTCTTCGCCTGGTTTTGCAACTTGGCCATGCATATCGGTATGTCGGATCTGACGATCCTCCGATACGCGCGGAAGTGGTACTACGGTCTGGCGTCGGCGGCGGGGGTCTACCTGGGACACTTTGTCGCGTGGATCGCTTCCGGGATTCTGTGCGCTGCCGCTTTGGGAGAGGTGGCTCCGGGACCGATCGCGTATCTGGGAGCCGGTGTCGCTGGAGCCGTCTGCGTCGTGGTGGCCGGCTGGACCACTGCGAACCCGACGCTGTATCGAGCCGGCCTGGCTTTCCAGGTAGCGACGCCCAACTGGAAACGCTGGAAGGTGACCTTGGCGACCGGTCTGGCCACGACCGTAGCCGCATGTTTTCCGGCGATTATGATGCAGTTGTTGGATTTTGTGGCTCTGTACGGGTTACTCCTCATGCCGATGGGGGCCGTTCTTCTCGCAGATTACTGGCTGTTGCCCCGACTGGGACTGAAACGCTGGTATGCCGAGCTTTGGCGTGTCGTCTTCAGCTGGCCTTCCTTGGCGGCCTGGCTGGGTTCAATCGCGTTTGTATTTCTACTCCCTTTAGAGATTTACTTCAAGGCGTTGCCGGCTTGGTTTTTGGCTGTTTTGGTATATGTTGGGGGAAGCTACTTGCAGCAGCGTAACGCTCCTTTGACGGAGGAACCGGCATGAAATGTCTGTTAAAGTTGCTGTCGGTAATCGGCTTGGTGTTGACGGTGGTGCCGTCCTTTTTGGTGTTCAACGGGACGATGCGCTGGGAAGTCCACGCCGACTTGATGCTCGTGGGGACGATCCTCTGGTTTGGGACGGCTCCGTGGTGGATGAAGGGAGAGCCGCCGATATCCGGGGGCGCCGATGGTGAAGGTGGTCACTGACGTAGTTCAGGACTGGTTGTCGAGAGTATGCGGGTCCGGTGATATGACGGCAGGTCGGACTTGGTGCGGAGCGACCCGCGTGACTAAGAAAATCGGTTCTGTCGGTCCCTCTGGAATGAGTGGGGTCGACTTGAATGAGCTTGTGAGACGGCACAACTGAGCTATGGGAAGTCACGGCCCGAACATCCTTTTTGTCGACGACGATCCCCTTGTGCTCCGCTTGCTGTCGGCACTCTTGCAGGACCAGCCTTGGACGTGCCGTTTCTGCGGATCGACGGAGGAGGCGCTGGAGCTTATCGAAGAGCATTCAGTCGATTTGGTGGTTTCGGACGTCCGAATGCCCGGGCGTGACGGTTTTGACTTATTGCGCACATTGCGGCAAAGAGAGGCGACGGAGCGGCTTCCCGTCGTGATGGTGACGGGGGATCACGATGAGGCCCTGAAACGGGAGGCGTTGGACCTCGGTGCGACCGATCTTCTCAATAAGCCCATCAGCCGGGAAGATCTGCTGGCCAGGATTCGGAGTACTCTTCGTTTGAAGGAGTACGAGGATCGGTTGGCCCGGCAAGTCGAAGAACTGGATCGGCGGGTGAAGGAGCGAACCCGCGAGTTGGAGCTGAGCCAACGGGAGATTATTTTACGGTTGGCGAAGGCCGCCGAATCGCGTGACGATGCCACGGGCAATCACGTCGTACGGGTTGCCTTGGTTTCGCGTCTGCTGGCCGAAGGGCTCGGCTTGCCTGCGGAGGAGGCGGAATTAGTCGGTTTGACCAGTACCCTGCACGATATCGGCAAGCTCGGAATCCCCGACGCCATTCTTCTCAAGGAAGGTCGACTGAGCGAGGAAGAGAGGCGCTTCATGGAACGCCACTGCGAAATCGGAGCTCAGATCTTATCTCATGATCCCAAGATCGTCCCCCTTCTCGTGTCTTTGGATTCTTCAAGGCAGGGAGGACCGACACATCGCTTTCCCAATCCTCTGTTGCAGACGGCCGGTTCGATTGCGCTGGGGCATCACGAGCACTGGGACGGGCGGGGGTATCCGCAGGGCCTCAAGGGCACACTGATACCCGTCGAGTGTCGGATCGTAGCGGTGGCGGACGTCTTCGACGCTTTGACGTCATGGCGTCCCTATAAGGCGCCGCTTAGCGGGGAGCGGGCTATCGAAATGATCGTTTCGGGAGCCGGGGAAGCTTTTGATCCCGACGTCGTCGAGGTGTTTCGTCGCAGAACCGACGAGATTCTTCGGAAATTGGCGGAACTGCACTCCGACGAGGTGGTCGGAGATCCTCGTCCCTACTAACTGTTCGAAATTGGGGGCGCGCCCGAATGTCACCCGCAAGTGCTTGACAATACCGGGTCTGAACCGAGGCCTGGAAGCAACTCTTCCACCAGGAGGGGATTTCACCCACGCCCGGAAGAAAGCCGTCAAGGTTCCCGCCCTCCAAGCCTCGTCTTCCACCGCTGGCTTCCCCAGCCGAAGAGCCGTCGTGGAAGCCCTCACCGCCGTCGACACGGCCATGCGCCGGGGACCTCCTATCGGATGAATCACGCGTCCGCGAGTGGACCGACTGACCGAGATTCCGCTTCGCTCCCCGCTTGCGAGGAAGATCCTCAACCTCCTCCTAAATTTCTCAAGCTCAAAAAGACTTCTCCGCCTTCTTGCATGGGCGAACTCGAGCCGGCGGCTTTACCCGAGCGAAAATGACTCGTGCGGACAGCCGCCGGCTTCGACTCTCCCGAAAGAAAAAAGTGCCGAACACATTCCCCGGGGCCTTTGTTCCCTGTGACTTAAAGCAGAAACTCGTGCGTGCCCCCGATTTCGAGGTCGTCTATGACGCAAAAAGCTTCCGCACCTCGTCCAGTCGGCCGGCGCTGCCCAGCTTCTCGTTCTTGTGAGCGATAAACTTGGCATACTCTTCCATGAAGACTTTGCCGGGTTTCCGAAGATCGAACTCGGCCGGGTGATCACGGAAGTATTCCCGATGAACGCGGCACCACACGAGTCGTCCGTCGGTGTCGATGTTCACCTTGGTGACACCCAACTGGGCCGCCCGCGCGAACTGGTCTTCGTCTACGCCACGCGCGCCTTCGAGCTTACCTCCCGCGCGGTTGATCCGCTCGACTTCCTCCTGGGGCACGGAGCTTGAACCGTGCATGACCAGGGGAAAACCGGGCAGCCGCTTCTGGATCTCTTCCAAGACGTCGAAGCGTACGCCCTGGGACCCTTTGAACTTATAAGCTCCGTGACTGGTTCCGATGGCGCAGGCAAGGCTGTCGCAGCCGGTAAGCTCGACGAATTTCTTGGCCTGGTCGGGATCGGTCAGGCGGGCGTCGCCTTCGGCCACGGAGATGTGTTCTTCGACGCCGCCCAGCACGCCGAGTTCCGCCTCCACGACAACACCCTTCTTGTGGGCGTAGTCTACGACGCGCTTCGTGATCTCTACGTTCTTCTCGAAAGGTTCATGGCTTGCGTCGATCATTACGGAGCTATAGAAACCGCTGTCGATGCAGTCGTAGCAGGTCTCTTCGTCGCCGTGATCCAGGTGGACGGCGAAAATGGCTTCCGGAAAGATCTCGTCTGCAGCCCGAATAAGAGCTTCGAGGAATCGTTTGTCCGTGTAGGAGCGGGCACCTTTTGAAATCTGAAGAATAAAGGGAGCCCGGCTCATCAGGTTGCCGCGGAACAAACCCACGGTCTGTTCCAGATTATTGATGTTATATGCACCGATCGCGTACTTTCCGTAGGCATGCTCGAACAGTTTCTTTGTTGTGACAATCATTTGTAGCATCCTCCTCGAGAACTAGTCTAGTACCCGTAAGCGTCACAGAGTAGGTTGACGGGAAACGAGGAAAGCAGTCCTTTGACCGACCTTTAACCCGCCTTTGCGTCTCTTGACGAACCTTGCAGCGCCCCACCTACGGCCCCGCAGTCCGTGGCAGGAAGGCCGCGCCTACTTCGCGAGTGAGTATAACACCGGCCCGTGTGTTCCGTACAATCTCGGGCGAGGTCCAACCGTATGGAGTACCAAACAACGAGACTTAGAGAATTCCATGTTCTCTTAGCTTTGAATTCCGGTAGAATACCGTCTATATGGACGAGGGAGCTCGTAATCCGGCGGTTTCTACCGGCCGGTAGGCTGCTTGGGGGACAGCGTTGACGAGAGCTTCGTGATTTGGTCGCAAAGGAGGTGTTTGACCGATGAGACACACTAGGTTCCAAAACTTTCGGTTGCTACTCATTCTTTTGCCTGTGTTCTGCTTAGCCTTGGTTCCGCTATCCGCCCAAGTCTACGACGTACGCCTTTCGGGAGCCCAACAAGTTCCGCCGAACGAGAGTGTTGCCACGGGCAGATGTTTGGCGGTTTTTGATCCGGACTCGTCCGTGTTGGGCATGGTTTGCTCGCACAACGTAGCGGGCGCGGAAGCGGCGCAGATCCACGTGGCGGTCGCTGATGCAATCGGTGATCCGGTGCTGTCGTTCGAGTCGGCGTTTTCTCCCATGAAGGGAGTGTTTACGCTTGCGGCGGACGAGGTGGAGGCGCTGCAGGCGGGTCTGCTTTACGTGAATATCCAGTCGGAGGGTTATCCGGAGGGCGAGATAGGTGGCCGAATCGGCCCGCCGGCGGACCGTGCGGTATCCTTCCGGTTGTCGGGAGACAATGAAGTGCCGCCCGTGGTCACGGAGAATTCGGGTGTTTGCGCGGCGGTTCTTACGCCGCTGCAAGACAATTTGGCGGTGGCCTGCGGCCATGACGCCGGCGGCGTCCTGGCCGCCGCGGTTCATCGTGGAGCTCCGGGAGCCACCGGACCTGTTGTTTTCGGCTTAGGGGCTTCCACGACCCTCATGGCCGAGGTGACGCCGATGGATGTGGACGACTTCGGAGGAGTTCTGGCGGATTTGCTTGCCGGTAATCTTTACGTCAACGTCCGCACTCAGGCGTTTCCAGACGGTGAGTTGCGGGCCCAGATTCCCGGGCCCGGCGTGGCTCTGTACTTTCCACAGTTTGGTAACGGCGACGGTTTCACGTCTTCCATCGTTCTGACGAATACCTCGACGACCACCGAAGCCGAAGGGGTCCTAGCTTTTTATGACGGTGAAGGCATGCCGCTGCCGGTCATGTTGGGGGGAGTAGGCGGCGTGATTGCGCCGGCGCCGCCGGTTTCGGAGGTACCCTTTGTGATTCCGCCGCTGGGTGCTACTACTGTGGCGACCAGCGGGCAAGGGGCGTTGACCGTGGGTTCGGCTGAGGTGATTTCGAATGTTCCGGTAGGCGGGGTCGTTCGCTTCTATACTCCGGGTATCGGCATCGCCGGTTTTGGATCGTCTGCGCCGATGGTTCGCGCCATCGCTCCGGTCCGGCAAGAGGGTGATATCCGGACGGCTATTGCGATCCGGAACAATGAGACGTATCCGATTCAGGTCGTTTTGACATTGTTGGGAGAAGACGGCCAACCTCCTGAATTCCTTGGGGCTGATGAGAATGCCGTGGAGTTGACGATTCCGGCGAATGGTCAGGTACCGCGCTTCATGGACGAGCACTTTCCGCAGCTGGCGGGCGAAACCTTCTTAGGAACCGTCGTGATCGAAGCGGTGGAGGGGTCGTTCTCAGCCATCGCGCTGGAGATGGGAAGCGATCCCGGCGAGTATACTTCGCTACCGGTTTCCCCCGTGTTGGTACCGTAATACCGCACCCCGCAGTTGGGACAGTTGGAGGCGCGCGACGTAGCGGGAGCGCGCCTCTTCTTTTCCAGAGAAAGATTCCAGTTGCCTGCCGTTGCTATTACGATCGAAAACAGCAATTGCGGCGGCGTTTCGGATTCCGGTTGCAGCCGTTGGGGAGTCCGGATGTCGTTGTCTGAAGAGCCCGTCTGGACACCCTGCGAAACTTGCCTCGCGCTCATTGTGGCGGTGTCCGGATCCGGCGTCCGATCGGAGAATCGTCCGAACTGAAGACAGCCTTGGTTGATCGAATGGTTACTCTTCGACCCCTCCGGAGATTTCTCCATCTTAGTTGAGCAAGCGTTGGAAGTTGACATCCGCAAGTGGGGCGGCCGGTTCAACTCGGAATCGCTGTCCGGCGCCCACGTGATCCGCCAACTCTTGATAGTCGTCGAACGTCTCGCCGGGAGCCGGATTCAGAAGCGTCAAGGACCCCGGAAAGACAAGCAGAGCCGCAGTTCGGAAATCACCCACCCGTCGTATGCCGGGCAGAGGAAAATTCCGGAGCAACCCCTTGTCGCATCGAATGCTTTGGTGATCTAAATCCACCACCGTGTGGATTGCCGAGGGGAACAGCGCCGACGCCCACCACGTAATCAGACCGGCACGGCCGAGACCGATCACGCGCAGCGGCTCTTCCGGGTAGGCGGCGCGGACGGCGGCCAAGGCCGTCAGTACGTCCTGCACGCCCAACATTCGGTCGTCCGGATTGTAGGCCGCAGGCAGGCGGAGCCGGGCCCAGCGACAGAGATCGTGCTGCAGCTGACCCGAAGCGAATCCACGCACACGGAATATCTCCCAGCCGCGGTCGGCAAGAGAGCGCAGGAAGGGAAGCATGGGTCGCTGCGACCCTTCCTCGGAAAGCGGACCGAAGGCTTCCGGGTAGACCAACAGTACGGCGCCTTCCGGATCGTTCTGCAGGCGGAGACTCTCCAGCTCGATCCAGTCGTCGTGGTTGCGACGCCCGATCCGGTCACTCCGATACAGCCAGTCTCCACGCTTTTCCTCCACTTGGACGGCGTATTCGATTGCTTCCGGCGCAGGCGCCTGCGCGTTAAAAAGGTGGGCTACGGCCCGGCGGAAACCCTCTTGGAAATCTCTCAGCTCGGTCGGAGTCTTCGGCCATCGATCAGCCAAGAGACGTTCACACATCTCGCGCCAATTCTCCAAGATCTTCTCGGCCGGCAGCGCCTCGTCAGGCAACAGCTTATCCGGAAATACCCGAAGGTCACCAAGGTGACGTGGTTCCGGCGCCACGTCTTGTATATCGACGGGTACTTCTCCGGGAGGATTCAGGTAGCGACGGAACCACTGGTAGACAGCCGCTCGCGACTCCGCGTTGTAGTTGTGTCCGGCGTCGACATGAACGTTTGTCAGTCGTTCGCCGGCGCCGAATAGTTCCCAATATCGCTTCAAATACGGGTACTCCCGGGTCGGCGTCGAATGCGTCCATGGATCCTCACGGGCCGACACGAGGATTAACGGCCGAGGTGCGATGCCGGCGGCGAGTTCCAGGGTGGACGTGCTTATCCACAGACCGGGGGGATTCTCGCATTGGCAGCCCGGGTGTTTCTCAGAGCCGAGAATATTGACGGGGGCCGCCACCGTCACCCGGTCGTCGGCCGCCGTCACCAGGAGGGTTTGGGTGGCACCGCCCGACGCACCGGTGACACCCAGGCGTGATGCGTCGACTTCGGGGAGACCGGCCAGAAAATCGATCGCCCGCAGGTTATTCCACAACTGGAGGCCCGCCAAAGAGAGTCCGTAGAGACGCTCCCTCGGAAAATCGAATCCGCCGCGAAACATCCTGGGATCACTTGGTACCTCCCGATCGGCGGAAAGATCTATGCAAATCTTGTCGGACTCGTGGGGCAACTGAAAAGAATCCAGGTAGCCGATCATATCGACCGAGAGCACCACGTAACCCTGCCGCGCGAAATCAAGGCAACGGCCGATGACCGAGCCTTGCTCGGAGTTCTCCAGGCGCCCGTGTCGCCAGTGACCGTGGAGGTTCAGAAGCGCAGGAAATGGTCCCTCCCCCTCGGCGGGTCGATAGAGATTTCCCGTCACCAAAAAGCCGGGGAGGCTTTCGAAATAGACCTTGGCCACTCGGAACCCGTCTCCCTCGGTTTCGCCGAAAATCTTTGCGTTCAAAGGGGTCCGGGGCGGCGGCGGCCACAGTCCCGTAGCCACCAGCAGCTTATGGCGAAGATCTTTTCTTCTTTCTTCCCACCGAGGAAGGCTAAGTTCCTCCGGAGGTCTCCAGCTGAAGTGGTCCGGGTCCCGCAGGTTATCGACCCGCAAATCCTCCCGCTCCGTGATTTGCGCCGAGCCACTCGTAAGAAAAGAGCCTCCGAGCAGACAGCAGAGTAGTAGTAGGTAGAAACAGGTCCATCGACAAGCGACTGAAAACTTCATGGCGACTTTCACCCTTATCGCGGTTTACTCCAACCGACCTTCTTGCGCTCCAATCAAAGAACCAAGACCCGGGCATGAGGTATACGAGGTTCGCAGGGTTTGTGCAAGGGCCGGTACGGCACACGGGGCTTCGTGCCTTCATGTTGCCTGGTAACTCAGGAAGTCGGGAGGACACTCAAAGTTCTCCGAGAATGCCGAAGCCTGAAATCTCTTTCCGATTGCGTACATGCATGTACTCGGGCAAGCCGCGTTCAATCGTCGGTGCTTCAGAGGAATGACGCCCGGGCTGGGCTCCGCGCGAAGAAGAACGGTGCCAAAGGTCCTTAGCGATCTTTGGTTATCCATGAGTTAGCACCGAAATCGGTGCGTGTCACGAATTTCCGCAATGTCCCGGGGAGCACGCAATGAATGTCTTATCCTTGACCGGTATGAGCTTGCAGCGATTTGATGCAGTAGTTGTGGGAGGGGGGCCGGCCGGGGCAACCGCAGCCCGCCGCTTGAGTCGCGCCGGGTGGAACGTCGTCGTCTTGGATCAGGCAATCTTCCCGCGGGAAAAGCTCTGTGGAGGGTGGATTACTCCCGAGGTTTGGAAGTTGATTGAGACGACCGCCGAGGAGTACGGAGAGCAACATCTTCTGCAGCCGTTTTACGCTTTCAGAGTCGGTCGAATAGGACGCAACACTTCTGTGCTCGTAGCCGCTGAAGAACCGCTCAGCTTCGGGGTTCTCCGCCGCGAATTCGATTACTGGCTCCTTCGCCGCAGCGGAGCCCGGCTGGTCGAGGGTAGGAGGGTCCGCCGCATCGAACGTATCGGTGACCAATGGCGGATCGAGGATGAATTCCTGGCGCCCGTACTAATCGGCGCGGGCGGGTACCATTGTCCGGCGGCACGACGTCTGGGGGCGCTTCCTCGCGGGGAGAAAAAGCTCACCACACTGGAGCTTGAACTGCGTCTTTCTCCAGAGCTCGAGCGTCGGGTCGCCGTGCAGGGGAAGTATCCGGAGGTTTATTACTGCGCTGACTTCAGAGGGTACGCTTGGTGTTTTCGGAAAGGGCCCTACCTGAACCTCGGCCTGGGACGAACGGTTCACACCGAGCTTCACCGCCATCTGGAAGCCTTCCTTGGTGGGCTCGAACGTAAGGAGCGAATTCCCCGAGGATCGGCCGCCTCGTGGCTGCCCCTCTTTCGTGGTTGTGCTTACAAACTTCACTACGTCACGCCCAGGCGGATTCTGGGTGACGGAGTCATCCTGGTGGGTGACGCCGCCGGGGTCGCACACAACATCAGTGGTGAAGGCATCCGTCCTTCCATACAGTCGGCGACCCTGGCGGCCGACGTTTTGGTAGAGGCATCAAATTGGAAGGAAGAGGAACTGGAGCTTTACCGCGAGCGACTGTGGAAGCTTTTGGGCAGACCCGTCACGGGCCGTCGGTTTCGCTATATGGAACGGCTTCCGCCCGCCTGTTTTCAGACGGCTGGTCGAATCATCTTCCGGTTTCCGGCTTTGACCAGGAAGTTCTTTGAACGATGGTTCCTGCGGCCGCAGTCACGTTTGGCGTAAAAGCGTACGAGCCCGGTCCGGAGTGAGCCGGCTCCGCAGCCGAGCCACGAATCGTTGCATCCGGGCCAGGGCCTCTTTAATCTGTTCGAAGTCGGTGGCGTACGAGCAGCGAATGAAACCTGCTCCCGAAGCTCCGAAAGCCTCTCCCGGAACCACCGCCACGTTCTCCTCCTCCAAGAGGTTCAAAGCGAAATCACGAGACCCGACGCCCAGGTCGGAGACGCGCGGGAAGGCGTAGAAGGCCCCTTGGGGACGGACCACCGGCAGTCCCATTTCACGGAAAGCGGAGATCATGAAGTTCCGATTTCGACGGAAACGGTCGACCATTTCGGGCACATCGGCGGAAGCCCGATCCACCGCTTCTATCGCCGCTATCTGGCTGAGCGTGGGAGCGCACAGCATGGTGTATTGATGGATCTTCATCATGGCTTCGATCCAGACGGCCGGTCCACAGGCGTAACCCACCCTGAAGCCGGTCATGGCCCAAGCCTTGGAGAAGCCGTGAAGGAGAAGAGTCCTTTCCCGCATACCCGGGAGCGAGGCAAGGGAAACGTGTCGTCCCTCGTACGTCAGCTCGGCGTAAATCTCATCACTGATAACAATCAGGTCGTGTTCGATGCAGAGGTGGGCGATTCGTTCCAAGTCTGACAGGGAGAGAATCGCTCCCGTCGGGTTGTTCGGGAAATTGAGCAGCACGATCTTCGTGCGCTCGGTGACGGCTTCCGCCATCCGATCAGGGTCGAGCAGAAACCCGCTCTCGTGGTAAGTCGGTACCGCAACCGGAACCCCTCCCGCAAGTAGGGTGGTCGGCGCATAGGATACGTAGCAAGGTTCGTGGTACAAAACTTCATCGCCGGGATCCACCAGGGCTCTCAGGGCCAGATCGGTCGCTTCACTTACACCGGTGGTGACGATGATTTCGTTCTCCGGGGAATACCGCACTCCGAAGAAACGAGCGACGTACTCGGCAATGGCGTTCCGAAGTTCCAATAGACCGAGGTTGGAGGTATATCCGGTGGCTCCCCGTTCCAGGGCGTAGAGGGCGGCGTCCCGCACGTGCCATGGAGTAGGAAAGCCGGGTTCGCCCACACCAAGGCTGATGGCGTCCGGGCGCTGGTTGACAATGTCGAAGAAATCGCGAATCCCCGAGCGGGGAATCTCCCGCACTCGCCGAGCTACCCGATCAAAGGGAGATCTTGAGCTTTTCATAGGTTTCCGAGGGCTCCATGATCAGACCACGATCTTTATACGTCTTTAGCATGAAATGCGTACAGGTGGATGTGACACCTTCCATCGGGGCCAGCTTACTACTGACGAAACCAGCCACCTCCTGCAGTGTCGACCCTTGGACGAACAGGAGTAAGTCAAAGGTGCCCGAAACAAGATACAGGGACCGAACCTCGGGGAACTCGGCGATGCGACGGGCCACTGTATCGAAGCCGTGCCGGCGTTCCGGCGTCACTTTGACCTCGATAACGGCCGTCACCGCCCTGACTCCGATCTTCTCTTCGTCCACAATCGCCTGGTAGCCGCGGATAACCCCCGCCTCCTCAAACTGTTTGATCCGAGAAGCGACTTCGTCCACCGGCAGGTCCAGCATTCTGGCGATGTTTTCCACCGATTCGCGCGCGTTCTCTTGCAGGATTCGCAGAATCTCATCCATGGCTCGATCTCCTCGTCGGACGCTTAAGCGTAGCACAGCAGGGACGGCACTGGGATGGAGGGCCCGCGTAGTCGGCCGTTCGACGGATCGAGAGAAAATCCGTAGACAGCCTTTGCGCTCGAAGTTTCTTCTATGCAGAATAAGTTGCCATGGAAAAGCGGATTCTACTGGAAGTTATCGCCTCTTCACTGGACGACGCCCGAGCGGCGGTGCAAGGCGGAGCCGACCGTTTGGAACTGTGTAGTGCATTAGCTTTAGGGGGACTCACTCCCAGCTTAGGGACGTTGGAGGCCGTCAAAGAAGAATTGCAGATTCCGGTAATGTGCATGGTTCGTCCCCGAGAAGGCGGCATGAGTTACAGCGACGGTGAGTTCCGAGTGATGCTGAGGGACGCACAGAACTTTGTGAAGAAGGGAGCCGACGGGTTGGTGTTCGGATTCCTTCGAGCCGGGGGTGAGCTGGACGTACAGCGATGCCGACGGTTTGTGGAAGAAGCCCGGGCCGTGGCGGGGACCCGACCACTGGAACTGGTCTTCCACCGGGCTTTTGACGTGGTGGTCGATCCGCAGGAAGCCTTGGAGGAACTGGCGGCCTTGGGAGTAACCCGGATTCTAACCTCCGGGAGGGCTCCTGTTGCGACGGAGGGACTGGTGGAAATCCGCCGATATGTGGAGCTGGCCCGGGGGCGCATCCAGGTGCTGCCGGGCGGTGGGATCGATCTGTTCAACGTAGAAGACGTGGTGCGGGCGACGGGAGTGGATCAAGTGCATCTGTATCTTCCCGAGGTCTTGGAGGATCACTCGGTCATGCGGAATCCCCGCATTACCTTTGGAGCCTACGAGCCCCGATCCGAGCTGGAATTTCACCGCGTGTCCCGAGCAAAGGTGTGCCGTGTGCGCGAGCTGCTGGATCGGCTTCGGCCTTCCTAAAGCGGGGTCGGGCGTGCTGGATATGAATGCTGTTCCTCGGAAGAATCTGGAAGAGACAAGAATCTTGGAGGACGGTACCCGGCTGCGGATCCGACCGTTGCGGCCGGAAGATGCGGGCCGCCTATGGGAAGGATTCGTCACCCTATCTTCCTCCAGTCGCTATCGCCGATTTCTTTATCCGAAAGCGGAACTCAGTGAGACGGAGCTCCGGGAGCTCACACACCCGGACGGGTGTTGCCACTTCGCCTTGGCGGTAGCCGAGCTGGATGAACAGGGGAAGGAGCGGCGAGGCGTTGCGGTGGGTCGCTTCGTACGCCTTAAGGAGTCTCCGAGTCTTGCCGAGCCCGCGATCACCGTGCTCGACGAGTTCCAAGGTAAGGGGGTGGGAGGGATTTTGTGCGAGCGGCTGACGGCGGCCGCCCGAGAACGCGGCATAACCCACTTTCGCTGTTATGTGTTGACGGAAAACCGCCGAGCCATGGCCCTGTTACGCCGCCGGTTCCCCGGGGTGAAGCGGGAGTGCAAGGGAGAGGTGACGATTGTTGAAGTGGATCTGCGCACGGAGCGATTTCCGTCGCCGGGTTCCCGGTAACAAAAAGGCGGAGGGGCCCGCCGTCGAAAAGGCCGGTGATGGGAAAAGCCTGTTAGAATTCACAAAGATGCGAGTTCTGGCAGCGCTTTTTCTGAGTTTGGCGGTGGGTGGACCCGTCCTGGCCCAGCGTCGCGACCCTCTGGAATACATCCGTATCCTGGAATCGGCCGAGAGAGTACGGAAGTTGCAGGTCGATCGGGTTATTGAGGTGCTTGAGATCGAGCCGGGGACGCGGGTGGCGGATCTGGGATCGGGATCGGGTCTGTTTACTCGGCCTTTGGCGCGCGCGGTAGGGTCCACGGGTATGGTGTACGCGGTCGACATTGACCGAGACTTGCTCGCCCACGTGGAGGAAACCGCCAGGGAAGAGAATTTGACGAATATTCGGACGGTTTTGGCCGGGGAGTTCGATCCTAGGCTTCCGGAGCCGGTAGACCTGGTCCTAATTTGCGACACTCTGCATGAGATCCGGCGACGCCCCGAGTATCTTCGCGGCCTGACGAGGTACCTGCGGCCGGGAGCGCGGGTGGCGGTCATCGACTACTTGGAACCCTGGCCGGATCGACTGGCGGAGATGAAGTTTACGGTCTCCGAGCTTGACGACTGGATGGCTGCCGCCGGGTTGTCACGGGAGAGGGAGTTCCGATTTCTGGGAGACAACTTTTTCATCATCTACCGGTTCGGCCCCCCAAAAGTCTCTCCCGGGGACTAGAACTCGATCTTGACGGCGTCTCCCGGAGACGGAACCAGGACGCTCCGGTAGCCCAAGCTCTTGGCAGTCTGCGCGAAAGCCTCGCTTTGGTCTTCCTCACCATGGACCAGGAAGAGACCGCGTAACCGCTGTACTGGTTGGTGACGCAGAAGCTCGAGAAGGCCTCCGCGATCGGCGTGGGCACTAAAGTCGTCCATTCTGACCACCCGGCAGCGCACGCGATGTTCTTCTCCGAAAATGCGTACGGTTTCGGCTCCGTCCATGAGCTTACGAGCAAGGGTTTGTTCCGCGGCGAACCCAACCAGCAGCACCACGTTTCTGGGATTTCCGATGTTGTTGCGGAGGTGGTGCAGAATCCGCCCACCCTCAGCCATCCCGGAGGCGGAGATCACGATGTGGGGGACGGCAAGGCTGTTGAGCCGCTTGGATTCTTCCACATCACGCACGTAGTGGAGACGACGGAATCCGAACGGGTCCTCGTGGTTGTCAAGGAAGATGCGATGGGTTTCCCGGTCGAGGCACTCCGGATGGTTGCGGAAAACCTCGGTGATGTTGACCGCCAAAGGGCTGTCGACGTAGATCGGCATGTCCGGAATACGTCCTTGGTCCCAGAGTTTGTGCAGCAAGTAGACGAGAAGCTGCGTGCGTCCGACTGCAAAGGCCGGCACGATGATCTTCCCGCCTTGTTGGGCCGTACTTCGTACGAGTTGAGCCAGTTCTTCAGCTACATCACCGGATACACGATGAATCCGATTGCCGTACGTGGTTTCGAGGACGAGGTAATCGAGATCGCGGAGATAGTCGGGATCCCGCAGCACAGGCATATCCCGGCGACCGAGATCACCGCTGAAGCCAAGCCGTATAGTTCTGCCGTTCTCATTACATTCCAGTAGCACTTGGGCTGAGCCGAGGATGTGTCCCGCATCTCGGAAGGTCAAACTGACGCCGGGTGCAATCTCCCGAGTCTCGACGTACTCGACCGGTTCAAACCTCTGGAGCGCGGCTTCGGCCGCGGCCTTGTCGTAAAGAGGCTCGACGGGGGGCTCGCCGTGTCGACGGCGGATCTTGTTGACGAACTCCACGTCTTTCTCTTGTATGTACGCGGAGTCGAGGAGCATCAGGCGGCAGAGGTCTATGGTGGCCGGGGTGGCGTAGATGGGACCGGCGAACCCTTGTTTGACGAGGTTCGGCAGGTTCCCGCTGTGATCGATATGAGCATGGGACAAGACGACGGCGTCCACGCTCTCCGGCGGAAATGGGAAACTGAGGTTGCGTTCGTAGGTGTCCTTGCGTCGGCCTTGGTAGAGACCGCATTCCAGCAACAGTCGAGAACCATTGATATGGAAAAGGAAGCGTGAACCGGTGACGGTTCTGGCTCCGCCGAAGAACTGCAGCTTCATAGTACCGGCTCCTGTGGCGGTTGTGCGGGAGGAACCCGTGCTACGGGCGGCGCCCGCTGGTTTACTGGTTTAGGTTGTCCGACCTTTTCGGCCGTTATCGTACTCTAGCAGATCCGTCCGACGCCGCCGGCGGGAGGAAATTGATCGAGCGGTCGAGACGGGATCCTTGATTAGCCGGGCGTTATTCCCGATAGTATGAGTTAAGCAAGAGGAAAGGCGGATCGTATGCGACGAATCAATCGTAGAGAGTTTGTGCGTGTCGGTGCGGCGGCAGGCGTGGCCGGAGGGCTTTGGTGGCTGGAAGGCGAGTCGGTCTCCGCGGTCGTAACGGGTAAATCTGCATCCGATCGGGTGGTTTTGGGCGACACGGGAATTGAGGTGACCCGATTGGCGATGGGAACGGGTACAAATGGAGGAGGGAAGGAATCCAACCAGACGCGTAAGTTGGGCGTTCAGGGACTGGCCGACCTACTGGAAGAGGCATTTGAGCGCGGGGTGAGATTCTGGGATGCGGCCGATCAGTATGGTACGCATCCCCATCTACGGGAGGCCTTAAAGCGGGTTTCCCGAGAAGACGTAGTGATCCTGACAAAGACACATGCCTCTACCGAAGCGGAGATGAAGGCGGATCTGGACCGTTTCCGGCAAGAACTTGGGACCGATTACCTGGACATCGTTCTGTTGCATTGCATGATGACTGCTGACTGGCCGAAGCGAAAGCAGGGTGCCATGGAGGTGTTGGCCGGAGCACGGGAGGACGGGATCGTGCGTGCACACGGGGTTTCCTGCCATACGTTGGAGGCGCTGCGTGTCGCCTCCGAAACCGATTGGGTACAGGTGGATCTGGCCCGTATCAATCCCGCCGGTTCTTCGATGGATGCGGACGTGGAAACGGTGGTACGGCTCCTGCGGAAGATGAAAGCGGCCGGCAAGGGAGTCATTGGGATGAAGATTCTTGGTGCGGGGGAGCTGGTGGACAGGATCGACGAGTCCCTTCGGTTCGTTTTGAACCTTGACTGCGTAGACTGCTTCACGATCGGCACGGAGAGCCGCGAGGAATTCTGTGACTTGTATGCCCGCATCGAGCGGGCGGGAACGGCCGCATAGCCCTCGGGTTGGCCTGCGCGCGGGCAGGCCGGGAATCTGCGCGGTGTCGGGGAGGCCGAACGCCTGTCGAGCAGAGGGCTGCCGCGTGCTCCGGGCGCCGGGATGGGGCCTTTGCAGTCTCGGTGGCGGGAGCCTCCAAGGCACGGCGATGCACCTTATGTCCCGGTTCGCTAAACGTCGCACGCAGGAACCCGGTGCGGTGCGCTGAAGAGCGCCCCATCCTTCGGTCGTTTTCCGTTGATCCGTTGGAGGCGACTTGCCGAAACTGGGTGCCCACGCCGGGGGACAGTCAGTCTGCAGCCTTTAGAGCTCGGCGGACGGTCTCCACAATGCGCCCCGCACTGATACCGAACCGATCCAACAGTTCGTGGGGTTTCCCCGAGCGTGGCAGCTCCCGGACGGCAAGGTGCACCCAACGACAAGGAATGCCCGAATCTACCGCAGCCCGGGCCGCCTCTCCCAGGCCGCCGTCCTGGTAATGATCTTCAACGGTGACAATGAGTCCCGTTTCCCGCGCCGCCTGTTCGAGGCTGGCCTTGTCCAGCGGTTTCACCGAGTAGAGGTCGACTACGCGAACGTTGATTCCGTCTTTCGAAAGTTCTTCGGCGGCCTTCAAGGCCTCATAAACGGTGACTCCTGCAGCCACCAGCGTGGCTCGGTCGTGATCGCTGTGTCGAAGAGTCTTGCTCCCACCCACAGGGAAGTCTTCGTCATTTGCATAGATCACCGGCGTCTTAGGCCGGCTTGTGCGGATGTAGACAATACCGGGAGTCTCCGCCGCCGCAGCCACGAGGCGTTCGGTGCTGACGGCGTCGCAGGGGTATAACACCGTCGAGCCGGCAACGGACCGCATCATAGCGAGATCTTCAAGACCCATCTGGGAAGGACCGTCCTCTCCAATGGAGACGCCGGCGTGGGAACCGCACAGTTTGAGATTCACCTGCGAGATGCCGGCCATGCGGATGAAGTCGAAAGCCCTGGTCAGAAAGCATGCGAAAGTGGAAACGAAGGGTACCTTGCCCACCGCGGCCAAGCCCGCCGCCATTCCCACCATATTCTGTTCGGCGATGTAGCACTCGATGAAGCGGTCGGGGTGCTCCTTCATGAACGTCTGGGAGAACGTAGAGTTCTTACAATCTCCGTCGAGGGCTACGATTTCCTTCCGGATCCTGCCAAGCTTCGCCAAGGCCGCTCCGTAAGCCTCTCGAGTCGCGATCTGTTGTCCGAGACTGTACTCCGGCGCGGCGGGCGCGGCGGGCGCGGCGGGCGCGGCCGGAACACGCTTGACCGCCCTTTGGAGAACCAGCGATTCGGGGAGGGGTTCGTCCGGTCCCAGCTCCTCCAGCGCCTGTCGTACCTGAGCTGGATCGGTCACGGGTTTACCGTGCCATCCTTCCTTGTCTTCCATGAAGGAGACGCCTTTTCCCTTAACGGTTCGAGCTATGACGACGGCCGGGCCGCCTTGGTAATCCGTGGCCTCCGAAAACGCCTGCACCAGCGCCGGAATGTCATGCCCGTCCACCGTCCAGACCTTCCAGCCGAACGCCTCGAATCGTCGCTTGTAGACGTCCAGGTTATGCTGGTACATGGTGGGCTCACTCTGTCCAAGGCGGTTGACATCCACCACGGCAACCAAATTTGAGAGGTGCCGGTGAGCCGCTAAAGCCGCCGCCTCCCAAACCGACCCTTCGGCCGACTCGCCGTCTCCCAGAAGGACGTAAATCCGGTTGTCGACTCCGTTGAGCCGTGAAGCAAGCGCCATGCCCACGGCGTTCGAGAGTCCCTGGCCTAAAGATCCCGTTGCGACATCGACAAAGGGACTGCGCGGTGTGGGATGTCCTTCCAACTCGCTGTTGATTTTCCGCAGAGTCATCAGTCGATCCACCGGGAAAGCTCCCGCTTCGGCCAGAGCGGCCCATAAAATGGGGGCGGCGTGCCCCTTGGAAAGGACAAACCGATCGTTGGCCGGGTGCTTGGGATCGTCCAGGTCGTAGCGTAGGAATTGAAAGAAAAGGACCGCCATGATTTCGGCACTCGACATGCAGGTCGAAGGGTGCCCCGAGCCGGCCTCGGTCGTGGAAAGAAGGGAATGTCGGCGAAGACGGCGTGCCATAATGCGCAACGCGGCCTCTCGTTCTTCGGTCAAGTTGTTCACGTCTACGTGCTGTGGAGCCATGGTTCTGGGCCTCCTTGGTAATCGGTTGGTTCTTAAGACGCTCTCAAGATCAAGGGAACTGCACACTATATTGGACCATTGTCTGCCGGTCAAATGTTTTCCCGATTCCTCCGGCATCCAGTAGATCCGCCGATCGAGCTGAACCACGCGACACGACTACGGCTGCGGTACACTCCGATTCCTCCATCGCCCGCTGCGGGAACTGCGGCATCCGGGTTGCCGTGTGAAGATGCCCCTCTGGGATTTAGCTTCCGCAGCGATTTAGAACAGTACTTTCGAGGCAGTCGAACTTCCAATGGTTCACCTGAACCCCGGCCGGTCCGCGGTTACAATGTCTGTGTGCTCATCGATTCATTCGGTCGTCGTATCACCGATTTGCGCATCTCGGTGACGGACCGTTGCAACTTCCGCTGCTTCTATTGCAAGAGTTCTCACGGAGTCGGCGGTTTGGCCCGTAGTCGCCTTCTGAGCTACGAAGAGATCACCCGGGTGGCGGCAGTGTGTGTCGGTATGGGTGTGCGAAAGATACGCCTGACCGGGGGCGAGCCGTTGCTTCGCAAGCAGTTGCATATTCTGGTAGAGCAGTTGGCGGGGTTGCCCGGAGTAGAGGATCTGGCGCTCACGACCAACGGCTTTAACTTCTTTGAGCACGCCGCCCTCCTTCGCCAAGCCGGTCTTCAGCGGGTGACGATTTCCCTGGATTCGCTCAACCGAGAACGCTTTCGCGAGATGACGGGGAGCGACAGTCTCTCCAATGTCCTGCGCAGTATCGAGGCGGCGCGCCGGGAGGGGCTGGAGCCGGTAAAGATCAATTGCGTTCTGGTGAGAGGCGTCAACGACGAGGAGTTGGAAGATTTTGCTGTTTTTGCGCAAGCGGAAGACTTGACAGTTCGTTTTATCGAGTTCATGCCTCTGGATGAACAAGAACAGTGGGATCGAAGGCGCGTAGTCTCCGGGCGAGAAGTTCTGGACCGGCTGCAGGATCGGTTTGACCTGGTGCCGGAAGAGCAGAACAACCCCCATTCGACATCGAGCAATTTCCGATTCCGAAACGCTTCCGGCAGGATCGGTCTGATCACGACGATCACAAACCCGTTTTGCCGGCAATGTAGTCGACTTCGACTGACGGCGGATGGATGTTTACGGACGTGCCTTTTCGCCAGGTACGAGCACGATCTGGGTTCTTTATTGCGCCGAGGGGCGAGCGAGGCGGAGCTGGCCCGTTTCATCGAAACAGCCGTACAGGAAAAGGCGAAAGGGCACGGCATTAACGAACCGGGATTTATACCTCCTCCCAGGACTATGTCGTTTATCGGAGGTTGAGGTTCTTCCAAGACTGGGGAAGTCCCGACGATTCAAGATTGGTTCTACGGAAGCACGAGGTGCTTCCGCTTGATTGCCGGTATGGGGAAGTAAGGGTTACCAACCGTCGCAAAGTAGTTTTTCGGGCCGGCAAGGCATGCAACCCATTGACCGCCAGACAGTTCCGTCTGGAGCTATGCTTACCTCGCTCTAAAAGATCCGGCTGAGCTGAAACTCCTTCTGAGTAGGCCGCGTCTTTCGATTAAAATCAAAAAGCCAAGAGATATTGCTTGTATCCGGCTGGAGAGGAGATTTGATGAGTGAACTCGTTCGTTTGACGGAGAAGGCGTCCCAGATGATTAGGGAATTCCTGGATCAACAAGATCCGGCGGATGGTTTCATCGGTGTGCGAATTACCGTACAAGGTGGGTGCTGCTCAGGGTTCCAGTACGCCATGAACCTTGAGACAGCCGCGTGGGAGGGCGACGAGATCGTTGAGGAAAGAGGTTTTAAGCTCTTTGTCGACGGGGACAGCAGCGTCCACCTGCAGGGAACCGAAATCGACTACGTGGAGACTCCGGAAGGGGAAGGCTTCCAGTTCAACAATCCCAACGTTCGGAACTCGTGCGGTTGTGGCGGTTCGGAAGCATGAGCCGACTTGGGACAGTCGTGCTACAGCCTCGGAAAACGCTTCGGTCGGCAAATCCGATTACGCGACGGTCAGGCGGGGAAGGCTCCAGCCGGGCTTTTCCGCCGGGCAAGCCTTGCGCTGACAGTAGCTCGAGCCGGCAGCCGGCTTTCGGGATGATGAAGCCGGCAGGTCCAAGTGCTTCTTTAACCCGTTTGGGTGCATTAGACCGCTCTCTTGATCGATCTAATCGGTCCTGTCTTGTTGGGCTGATTCCGACGGTGTTTCCGCCGACATGGGGAGGCGGAAGACCCAGATCCGGTTGTCCAACTCGTCGGTAACAAACAGTTCACCCCGCTCGGACACCACGACCATGTCAACCGGCTTCTGCTTGACCGGAAACTCTTGAAGCAAACGGAGTTCTGCGTCGTAGAGGCCGACTCTCTTGTCGCCCACCTCGGCGATCAGCAATCTTCCGTCGGGCAGAAACCGGAGCGTGAAGGGCTTCTGTCCCACGGGGATGCGCTTCGTCTCGGAAAGGTCGACCGTGTCGATAATGGAGACGTCGTTGGTGCCGCTGTTGGCGACGTAGACATGCAACCCGTCAGGACTCACGTCGATCCCGTCGGGACCGAGTCCGACCGAGATGGTCTTAACGACCTCTCGTCGGTTGACGTCAATCACATACACGTCATTGGACCCCGCACACGCTACGAACAGCAAATCTTCCAAAGAGGATAGGACCGCGGCTAGCGGGCGTACGCCGATCTCGATTTCCGCGACAATGCGATGAGAGCTCGTATCGATGATATCGACACGTCCGATTCTTCCTCGTCCGAAATTCAAGACGAAGGCCTGTAGGCCGCTGGGACTGACGAGAATTCGATTTGGTCGCCCTCCGACCTTGATGTCGTCATCGATCCGATGACTCACGGTGTCGATAATTTTCACCAGTCCGGGTCCCAGGTTGGAAACAAAGAGTTTGTCACCCGTCGGAGTAAGAGCCAACCCTACGGGCTCATACCCCCCGTAAAAAGCTTCGGCGACGCGGCGACGGCTCACGTCGACCACTTGAATCTCACTGTCCGCAAACGCCGCGACGTAGATCATGTTGTTCCCGGGAGAATGCGCCATGAAGTAGGGACCTTTGGCGACCTTGATGCGTTCGATGGGTTTTACGGCACCGGCCGTCGTAGGCCATGCCAGCAACCCTACCAAGACGAACATGCTGACTCTCACGTCGTCCTCCTGTCACGATTCCCCCCGGGGTGCCACCCGGCACCCGGCGGGTTGAGGTGGTTCTTGGGAGGTTCAAATTTCCAGGACTTCAAAAGACGCGAACAACCCGAGCTCTCCAGTCCATCCGTGCCTCTAGTATAGAGGAAAGGAACCGTGCTTAGCCGCGGCGCGCTCGACAGGCCAAGACCGTATTCTTCATGAGCTGCGCGATGGTGAGGGGACCTACGCCTCCCGGAACCGGCGTGACGGCAGCGGCAATTCCCAGCGGATCCCGTGGATGTACGTCGCCTACGAGCACCGAACCTCGTTCCCGAAACCGGGCGAGGCGGGGTGAGGAATCGCCGAAAAGACGTCGGACATCGTCCTCGTTCTCCAAGTGGTTGGTTCCAACGTCGACGACCACCGCCCCCTCCCGAATGTACTCACGAGTGATGAGCGCCGGTCGCCCGACGGCCACCACCAGGATGTCGGCCCGCCGGCAAACCTCGGCAAGGCGCCTGGTTCGGGAGTGGCATATGGTCACCGTGGCGTGTTGGTGAAGCAGCAACAAAGCCATGGGTTTGCCGACGATATTGCTCCTTCCGACGACGACGGCTTCGGCGCCTTTGAGTGCTACACCCTCCCGGCGGAGCATTTCCAGGATTCCCATGGGAGTACAAGGAGCGAGCACGTAATCTCCCGTTACCAGACGGCCTACGTTGACGGGATGGAATCCGTCCACGTCCTTCTCGGGTGAGATTCGCTCAAGAACGGCCTTTTCTTCGATGTGCTCGGGAAGTGGCAGCTGAACTAATATCCCGTCTATGTTGTTGTCGGCGTTAAGGCGATCGATGAGAGAGAGCAGTTCATCGTTTCGAGTCTCTGAGGGAAGGGCGTACTGCTCCGAATGCATACCGAGTTCCCGGCAGGTTCGGACTTTGTTTCGAACGTACACCTGAGAAGCCGGATCGTCGCCCAAGAGCACGACGGCAAGACCGGGAACAATGCCCCGCTCGGCGAGTTCTTCAACCTGTCTTGCAGCTTCCTCCTGGATTTCTCGGGCGATTCTCCTGCCTTCGAGTATCCTTGTGTCCATGTCATCTCCTCTCAGCGTTTCTTAGGGATACATTCGGTATAGCATCCGTGGGAAAGGGATGGTCTCGCGAACGTGCTGCAAACCGCAGATCCAAGCCACCAGGCGTTCAATCCCCATACCGAAACCGCTGTGGGGAACGGTTCCATAGCGACGCAAATCCAGGTACCACTCGAAGGCGTCCATGGGTAGGTTCTGTTCCCGAATGCGCTGCACCAGCAGGTTGAGATCGTGAATACGTTGGCTTCCGCCCACGATCTCTCCGTAACCCTCGGGTGCGAGCATGTCCATGCACAGTGCAAGCTCAGGATTCTCCGGGTCGGGCTGCATGTAGAAGGCTTTCACTTCCTTGGGATACCGGTGGACGATCAAGGGACGGTCAAAGCGTTCTGAAAGGATAGTCTCGTCTCCGCCCCCGAGATCGCTTCCCCGAGGCGTTTCCGTGCCCGACTCCTCGAGAATGTCGAAAGCTTCGGCGTAGGAAAGCCGCGGAAACGGCGGCTTCACTCTTTCCAAAACAGAGGTCTCTCGCTCGAGTCGTTTCAGCTCCTCCCGTCGCCGATCGAGGATTCGAGCGACAACCTCGCTGACCAGTTCTTCCGCCAACCGCATGATGTCGTCGAGCTCGGCCCAGGCCACTTCCGGTTCCACCATCCAGAACTCCATCAGATGGCGGCGGGTCTTCGACTTCTCGGCCCGGAACGTCGGACCGAAACAGTAGGTCCTGCCGACCGCCATGCAAGCCGCTTCGTTGTACAGCTGACCGCTTTGGCTCAGGTAGGCCTTTTCTCCGAAGTAGTCCAGTTCGAACAGGGTGGTCGTACCTTCACAAGCGGCCGGAGTCAGGATAGGTGTATCGACCAACACGAACCCACGGTTGTCGAAAAAATCCCGAACCGCCCGGATGATTTCATGGCGGACCCGGAGAACAGCCGTCTGGCGGGGAGAGCGCAGCCAAAGGTGACGGTGCTCCATCAAGAAAGCGACGCCGTGCTCCTTGGGTGTAATGGGGTAGTTTTCGGCTGCCTGAAAAATTTGAAAATCACGGGTGTCCAGCTCGTAACCTCCGGGAGCACGAGGGTCCTCGCGGACCACTCCGGTCACGATGACCGACGATTCCTGAGTAACCGAGTCGGCGGCCGCGAACATGTCGGCGGGGACGTTCTTCTGAAAGACTACGGCTTGAATGATCCCCGTGCCGTCCCGGATCCAAAGAAACCGGAGCTTACCCTTGTCGGTTCGGTTGTAAACCCAGCCCTTGACGGTTATCTCCTCTCCGACGTGACGGTGAACGTCTTCGATATACACATGCATGGGCTGGCATTGTAGACGGCGTACGAGCCGGGAACAAATTCACGGGTAGCCGAGATGTGATCCAGTGGGCAAATTCGGCCGGTTCAAAAACGCGACTCGAGCTCGGTCGCGACAAGGCGGTGCAGTCGTGGAAACTCTCCGAGAAACTCCAGGGACTGTAAGGTTCGGTGCAGGGAACCCGGGATGTACTGTTCGTAGATGAAATTGCCGCGCACGGTTATCTGGTAGGCGTAGGTACCTAACGCTTTCAAAAGTCGTTGGACGCACATCAGATGAAAATCCCGCTCAAATCGAGGCGACTGGAAGAGATCCCGCGGTAGTCCCGCAAAACAGGCGCATGCCAGTCGGTCTACATAGCCTTCGGTTAACTCCCGTACCTCGGCGTCTTCCAAGTCCAGCGAATCCTTAAGGAGAGAGACCAAGTCGTAACAAGGCGGACCCCATCGGGCGTCCTGGAAGTCGATTACGAAAAGGGTATCTTCCGCCCACATCAGATTTCGGACGTGGTAGTCGCGGTGGCAAAAAACGCGTGGCAAGGCGGCGAGATGTTGAGCAATTCGAAGGCACTCTTCGTTCAGCAGGATGTCGTCCGCATCAGCTCGGCCACTGAAGCCGTGCAGGTAATGCTTTCGGAAAAAGTCGAATTCCCAAGTAAGCTTCGCTTCGTCAAAGGCGAGGTGGTACCCCTCGCACTCCGGACCGAATGCGCGGCTCCCGGCGGTTTGCATCGCCACGACATGATCCAACGCAAGACCAAACAAACGCCGGCGTTCTTCCCTGTCCGTCCGCCGCAATCGCCGCTGGAGACTCTCGTCTCCCAGATCCTGCTGTAAGACGATGCCGAGTTCCCCGTCCAGGTTGTGGATGCGCGGTACGGGCACCCCAATCGATTGAAGCAGTCGGTAGATCTCCAAATACGGGAAGGACGCGGGGTCGAAAGGTTGCGGATACGCCGCCAAAATCCAGGTCCCGCCGTCGTCACTGAAATATCGATAGTACTGCCGCGCCGAGGCGTCACCCACCAACTTGGTCACGTTGAAGTGGTTGTAGCCGGGGTGAAAGTGCCGCCGAATGAACTCCATCACCCTCTGCTGAACTGGCGGCACCTGCCGGGTATCGACTTCCCTCTGTTGGACGCTCATCTACCGCCCCTCTCCTCCCGCTTTCGGCGATCTTGCAGATCCGTCCGTCGACTCAACTCGGACCCAGTCAACGGTAGGATCCCCTCCAGAGGCCAGGCAATGTAACACGACTCCACCGGGATGTCATTCCTTCGCGCCAGTTCCTCCAAAACCGGTGTTCGAGGCGTCACGATCCGTTGCATCCACGAGGCGGCGGGGGGCAGGGGGCCGCCTCCGGAAAAGACGCTCTGTTCGGCTACGCTGCCGTCGGGCAAGAACGCGTCCTTCCAGAGAACGCAACGCCGGACCCGGCAGCCGACGCCCACCTTTGCTCCGGGCTCGAGGTCGCTCTGCTCTACCCCCGACGGAAAGCCCAACCCGGCTTTCAGCAGCTGCGTGACCTCCAAGGAAGCTCTTAAATACCGCACGGGTGTACTGGCTTCGTACCAAGGAGCCGAACTCCAAAAGCCGAAAACCGGGGCCCCCGCTTTGAGCATCGGGATGTAGACGTCCTGAATCAGATCCCGGGCCCCCCTAGAAAGGAAACTCAGAACTTCAGGCTCCCAGATTTGGATACCCGTAAACACCCCTGCACGGACTCGCCCCGCCGTATTGTCTGTGGGGGGGGATTCGGAGCGTCCGAAGCCTCGAAGGCGAAAGCTTTCGTCCAACCACACCGGTGTGAACGGAGAGACTTCGGCGCGCGGCACCAGGACGAGCGTCACCCAAGCGCCGGTACTCAAATGGAACTGGAGTGCATCGCTGAGCCCCCCACCAAAGTAGATCTTCCCGTTGATGAGAATTAGACGCTTGCCTTCCAGGTGAGGCCGCACTCGATCCACGGCTCCCGCCGTACCGAGGGGGATCTCTTCTTCTGAGAAGGAGACAGGCAGTGGGTGCGCGTCAACGACTTCCCGGACCGTGTCGGCCAGGTGATGCAGGTTGATCACGGCCTCGCGGATTCCCAGGTTGTATAGCAGGTCCATGGCGTAATGCACCAGCGGGCGTCCCGCCAGCGGGACCGCCGGCTTGGCGCGTACCAGGGAAAGGGGCTGCAAGCGGGTTCCCCATCCGGCCGCCAAAATCATTCCGGAGGTTTGCACCGATTGACACTTCATGATGGTGGGAAAAGCTGAAAGGCTTCTTCAATCTCCGCCGGAAAAGGGCCTCAGCCGGAGCCCGGCCGGTCGGCTGGGAAATAAAGCAGAATCACGTTCACAGGCCTCTCTCCTGGTACAACTCAACATAACTACGCGTGATAAAAGATTCCTCGGGCCAGCCCATTCGGTCCGCTACATAACGAATGGCTTCCGGCGACCCCTCCAGCTCTATAAAGCACCCGATCGGTGTTTGATCCAAGGCGACCTCGAGATCGGCCGGCTCCATGGCGCGCAACCGCTCACGCTTCTTGGAATAGCGAAAGATCACTTGCAGCCCGAGGCGCCCGAGAATGCGTGCAATATTGTCGACGTCCCCCACCGGGCATTCGAATTCTTCTCGGATTTTCAAAGTAGGGTGCGGTACTTGGGGCCCCTTGAACGTCAGCCAAGCCGCATTCGCGACCCTGCGTAAGCGAAGAGCACAGCCCTCGGCCGTCAGCCGTCCGTCCGGAAAGTCGTACAACTCGTTCTGTTCATTCTCCGCCGGGCCGAGGGAAGAAAGACCGAGCGCTTGGAGCCGCTCTCGAACGGTCGGGAGATCCGCCTGGTCGATCCGGACCTTCACCTCGATTTCCTGGAAAGGTCTCGAATTGTGGTTCACGGAAGGCTTATCCTTTCATCCACACCGGTCCAGCTTAGTACAAGAGGTACGGTTTCCGTTGCCGAGCGAAGAGTTCAAGGTCGTCGTCCCAGCGTTCGAAAAGCTCCGACACGGGGCGTCCAGAGTCAAGGTGCAGCCGTACCCGGTCGGTCCCTGCCAGGATGTCGATGGGCATCTTTTCGTACTCATACTCATAGGGAGGAGGATTCCACTGAAAACGACCCGACGGTGTTCGCAGGTAGGCTTCGAGGAGAGCCAGGCCGGTTTTCCACGGCCGAAAGGCCCTGCGATCCGTCACGTGCGTCTGCACCCCGCCGATCGTCAGGCCACACCACTTGTGAAACGTGGGTTGAAAGAAAAGCGGGCGAAAAATGACTCCCGGCAAAGCATATTCGGAAAGCCGGCGAGCGAAAGGTTCCGGTTCCGCCCAAGGCGCTCCGGTGAATTCGAACGGCTGCGTAGTACCTCTCCCTTCCGACACATTGGTAGCTTCGAAAAGGCAAGCTCCGGGATAGACAAGGGCCGTCGTCGGCCGAGGGATATTGGGAGAAGGAGCCACCCAAGGAAGCCCGGTGTCCTCCCAGTAAAACTCTCTCTGCCAACCCCTCATGGCGACGACCTCCAGTTCGCACCGTACGCCGAAGTGATCTCTCAGAAGGACGGCCGCTTCGCCTATGGTTAATCCGTGCCTTACGGGTACCGCGTACAGCCCTACGAACGAGCGGAACGCCGTATCCAGCACGGGGCCTTCCAGCGTAACGCCGTTCAGCGGATTGGGTCGATCGAGGACCATCACTCGGACACCCTGTCGTCCACAAGCCTCCATGGCCAGAGCCAGGGTCCAGACAAAGGTGTAATAACGGCTACCCACATCTTGCAAATCGACGACCAGGGTATCGATCAAGTTCAGCATTTCGACCGTCGGAACCCGAGTCTCGCCGTACAGAGAAAATACCGGGACATGGAGTGTAGGATCCTGGAAGCCCGTCCACTCGATCATGTTGTCCTGCGTCTCACCGCGGATCCCGTGCTGAGGACCAAACAAAGCACGAAGATCGACCCGAGGATGTTGCGACAAGAGCTCCACCGTGTGTCGCAGCCGAGAATCGACCGAAGCTGGGTGGACTAGCAGCCCGACCCGGCTTCCCCACAAGGAACGACAATCCTGCTGAAGTAGAACCTCCAGTCCGAGCTGGACCACGGATTCATGCATAGCCGGCATGATTGTAGTGTCAGGACGCTTTTCGTACCAGTCCGGGTTCGGCATGAACCTGTGGTAGCTTAAGGACTCGGGTACCGGACAGACTGAGCTCAGGCGATTTGGGCGACCTACCGGTTTCTCATGCGGGTGCAATCATGGAACGAGCGGATCGACTGCGGATTTCTTTCATCGAGTTTTTGAACGCCGTACCCCTGGGATGGGGGTTCTTGCATGGTTCTTTTCGGGGGAGGTATGACGTTTGGAGACAAACCCCGGCAGAGTGCGCCGACAGCTTGCGGGAAGGGCGCGTTGACGTCGGTCTAATACCCATCGTCGAATACCAGAGGATCCCGGGTCTTCAGGTGGTGCCGGATCTGGCCATCGCCTCTCGCAACGAGGTCCGCAGCGTCTTGTTCTTGACCCGGAAGCCGCTCGATCGAATCCGACGTGTGGCGGTGGATCCGCGCAGCCGTACGTCGGTTGCCTTACTTCAGATCTTATTTTGGGAATTTCTGGGTCGGCAGGGGGTCGAGATTGTTCCGGAGGAGCCGAGTGTAGAGTTGATGCTCCGAGACTACGACGGGGCCCTCGTCATAGGCAATTCGGCTCTCCGTATTCCGATGTTGGAAGGAGTGATGACCCATGATCTGGCCGCGGAGTGGAACCGATTTACCGGATTGCCGTTTGTTTTTGCTTGCTGGACGGTCCGTTCCGGCCTGGATCTTCACGAAGAGGTGGAAGTGTTTGGGAAATCCCTGCAAGAGGGTTTGGCGAACATTCCGCTGATCGCCGAATGGTACTCGTCTCGGCTGGGATTGCCCGCGGAGGAAATCCGCCGGTATCTTACCCGCAACCTTAGCTATAGTTTGGACGAAACGGCCGAGGCGGGCGCACGGGAGTTCTTCCGATTGGCTCACCGATGGAAACTGATTCCGGAACCGCAACCGCTTCGCTTTGTCACCACGCGGGTACAGGGTAATTCCGTGACCTCGTAATGCGCCCCGGGTCTAGGGGACGTCACGTCCTTCCGGCGGCCTGGAGCCTTGCGTGGGACATGCGGTGTAGGCCGACGGCTGCGGCGTGATGCCTGCGGAAGGGTACGGCGGTCGCCGAGGTTGCCCGTTGTGTTATCGGTCGCGCGTTTTCCGTAGGACAAGCGCACATCGCAGCTCAGAAAGGTCATCCTGTAGCGCCGGAGCGTGCGGGGAGGTCCTCATGGCCGAGGTCGACGACTCTCCGGGTTTCCGGTTCCCCACAACGTTGTAGTGGAGTCTCGAAGGCGGCGCGGCTTGAAAGATCCGGTACGCGCCGGCTGTGCCGACTGGGTGGCATGCTTGGCCCCTGCAATGAAAGAACACATCAGGAAGGCGTCGCAATAGGGGCCGTCGCGACGTTTCAGTAGATGTGACACAGGAAACCTTGGATATCCTTGCGCTTACCCTGATACCGGGTCTCGGGACGGCTCGTATTCGACGGCTGATCGACCTGTTGGGGTCGCCCGGGGAGGTGTTGCGGGCTACTCGTTCCCAGCTGCGGGCTTTACGGGTTCCGCGTGAGGCGCGCTACTACGTGAGTCTCGGCTATGCTCGGCGGGATGCCGAGCAAACGGTGCGTCGATGCGCCGAACTGGGGGTGCGGATTTTGGGTTGGGAGGAGGACGACTACCCCAAACTCCTACGGGAAATCTTCGACCCTCCGTTGGTGGTTTACTGCCTCGGGGACGTAAGGGTGCTCAGTCGTCACGCCGTAGCCGTGGTGGGAACGAGACGGTGTTCGTCGTACGGATCGGAAGTGGCTTATACCTTGGGGCGAGAGCTGGCGGAACTGGGACTCGTGGTGGTCAGCGGTTTGGCTGTCGGCATCGACGCTCGGGCCCATCTTGGTTCTCTGGCGGGGGGAGGACCTACCGTCGCGGTGCTGGGAACGGGAGTGGATGTGCCGTATCCCAGGAGTAACCGCGGCCTCTTCAAAAGAGCCCTGGAGAACGGCTGTATTGTCAGCGAATTTCCTTTGGGGACGCCTCCGACACCGCAAAACTTCCCCATCCGCAATCGGATTATCAGTGGTCTTTGTTGGGGGACGGTCATTCCCGAGGCCGCCGAGTTTTCGGGATCCCTCATAACGGCTCGGCTGACTCTCGAGCAAAACCGAGTTCTTTGGGCGGTCCCCGGAAACATTACCAGCCCGGGGAGCTTTGGCCCAAACTACCTGATCAAGCAAGGAGCGCGGCCTCTGTTGTCGACGGCGGACCTTCTGGAAGACCTCCCTCCTCACGTGCTCGCCGACTTGCGGGCCGACGCGTTCCATCCGTTGGAGGAGGCGGTTCTCAACGAGAATGAAAGGGAGATCTACCGTCTTCTCTCAGTGGACAACACCCGCTCCTTCGATTTTCTCCTCCTCAAGACCGGTTGGACGGTACCGCAATTGTCTGAGGCGCTCGTCTCTCTCGAGTGCAAGAATTTGATAAGGTCCTACCCGGGTCGGCGCTATGGACGCCGGCTGCGGTCGTTGGGCGGGGCCGGAGGAAGCGGTGGAGAGTTGCGGCTCCATGCCGGGCCGCCCTCCGAAGGGGGATTGGAACGCTGAAGACCGGAACGACGTCTGTTGCTATAGACTGCGCACGTTCGGAATCCCCTCGCTGGATAGAGGGATCCGAAAGCTGCTGGAACGTGGAAACGTGAATATGAGTAAGAAAGCGGGCTCGAACACAAATTTGGTCATTGTTGAGTCACCGGCTAAGGCACGGACGATCGAGCGCTACTTGGGCGACGACTTTTTCGTTCGCGCCTCGAAGGGGCACGTTCGGGACCTGCCGGAGCGGGCGTTAGGCGTGGACATCAAGCATGGGTTCCGGCCGACATACCGGGTGATTCACGGTAAAGAGTCCGTGGTGAAGGAGTTGCAACAAGCAGCGTCCCGGGCGGGTGCGGTGTATTTGGCGGCCGACCCCGACCGGGAGGGCGAAGCGATCTGCTTCCACTTGGCGGAGTTACTGGATGGAGACCGGGGCAAGACCGTTTTTCGCGTGTTGTTTCATGAGATCACGCGCAACGCGGTTCGAGAGGCTTTTGAGCATCCCACCTCGATTGACCGTAACAAGGTGGACGCCCAGCAGGCCCGACGCATCCTCGATCGCCTGGTCGGCTACAAGGTGAGTCCGTTGCTCTGGCAGAAGGTCCGTAAGGGGCTGTCGGCGGGAAGGGTGCAGACGGTGGCCGTGCGGATGATCGTCGAGCGGGAACGGGAAATTCGGGCGTTCGTGCCGGAGGAATATTGGGAGTTTCGAGCACGGCTGGAGGGGCATGTCCCCCCGGCTTTCGAAGCCAAGGCCGTGCGGCGTGGAGGGAAGAAGTTCCACGTCGGCAATCGGGACGAGGCGGACGCTCTGTACGCCGAGCTCGAGAAGGCCGAGTTCGTTGTGCGGTCGGTCAACCGGAAGAAGCGGAAGCGTAATCCTCTGCCTCCTTTCGTCACCAGCCAGTTGCAGCAAGAGGCCGTCCGTAGGCTTGGATTCACGGTTCGTAAGACGATGGAGGTGGCCCAACGTCTGTACGAAGGAGTGGATCTGGGTGAGGAAGGACGGATTGGTCTCATTACGTATATGCGGACGGACTCGACTAGAATCGCCGACTCTGCACTCGCCGAGGTACGCGACTTCATCCAAGGCAAATTCGGCAAAGAATACCTGCCCGACCGTCCGGTCATCTATCGTAGCAAGCAGAGCACACAGGATGCACACGAGGCGATCCGACCCACTTCGGTGCTTCGAGATCCAGAGAGCGTCAAGCGGTACCTTAATCGAGACGAATGGAAGCTGTACTCGCTGATCTGGAGTCGATTTGTAGCCTCGCAAATGACTCCGGCCGAATACGATCAGACCGAGATTCTGATAGACGCGGGGGAAACCGAATTCAAAGCGGTCGGTTCGATTCTTAGATTTGAAGGGTTTCTCAAGGTCTGGCGGGATCCTGTCGGAGGGGGAGGCCCGGCGCGGCGTAAGGATGAGGCCGAAGACTCGAACGCCGCCGCCGATGTGGAAGCCGTTGAGGGCGTACTACTGCCGGATCTGGAGGTGGGTGAGAAGCTGGAGGTCCTCGAGCTTCGCCGCGAACAGAAGTTCACGCAGCCGCCTCCCCGCTATAACGAAGCCAGCCTGGTCAAGGCGCTCGAGGAGAAGGGAATCGGCCGGCCTTCAACCTACCAGCAGATTCTTGCCGTGATCCAGAAACGGGACTACGTTAGAAAGGAAGACGGCAAGTTCATTCCCACCGAAGTAGCCGAGATCGTGAACGATCTCTTGGTCGAACACTTCGGCGAGCTCTTCGATTATGACTACACCGCCCGGTTAGAGCAGGAACTTGACCAAATCGAGGCGGGGGAGGTCGTTTGGACGGATATGCTGGAGCGCTTCTACGAAGGATTCCGAAGCCGTCTGGAGGCGGCGCGCTCGGATATGCGGAATCTGCGGGTACAGGGTGCACCCACCCGGGAAGTGTGCGACAAGTGTGGCGGTCCAATGGTGGTCCGTTTGGGAAAGTACGGGCGCTTCCTGGCTTGCTCAAACTTTCCCCGATGTCGGAATACGCGCGAGTTGGACGAAATCGATTTTCCCGTCGAGGGAATCCCGGAAGCTGCCTGCCCTTCCTGCGGACAACGTATGGAACTCCGTAGAGGGCGGTTCGGTCCGTTCTTGGCATGTCCTAACTACCCCGAATGCAAGTCGACGATTCGGTTGGTACGGGAACACGGGCGATGGGTACCCGAAGTGCTGGAACCGCAGCAAGGTGTTTGTCCGCAATGTGGTCAACCGCTGGTCCGACGCACGGGGCGCTACGGTGAGTTCATCGCTTGCGCTCGGTATCCAACCTGTCGCTACGCAAAGCCCGTGGGTTCGGGTGTGCAATGTCCGAAGTGTGGGATAGGTGAGTTGGTCCAACGCCGATCCAAGCGACAAAGAGTCTTTTACGGATGTGACCGGTACCCCGATTGTGACTATACGATTTGGCAGAAACCTGTCCCGGAAGCCTGTCCGGAGTGCGGTCACCCGTATCTTGTGGAAAGGACTACGAAGAAGACGGGTACGGTTCTGGAGTGCCCTCGGAAGGGATGCGGTTTCTCACGAAAACAGGGGCAGACTCCTGCTTCGGAAGCCATAGTTGGGGGCTTGGGAACCGGGAAAGAAAGCTGAGGAGCCTGCTTATACGGTCTGACTGGCCGACGTGGGAACCGCCGATTTAACACGGGGTGGAGAGGTAGGACGGAGAAAGACGATGAGCCTTCGAAACCGGACAAGGTGGTTTCTATGCATGGTGGTCCTCGCCTTGGGATGGGTGCTCGGTTTGGCGAGTGCCGAAACCGAGGAAGGGAAACGGGTTTATGACCGGCGTTGCAAGATGTGTCACGCAGCCGACGGCAAGGGCAATCCGTCGATCGCCCGGATGTTGAAGGTGGAGCTTCCCGAGCTGGACTCCGAGGAAGTCCGCCGGTTGACCGACGACGAGCTGGAGACGATCATCACCCAGGGTAAGGGTAAGATGGCGGCCGTTAAGAATATTTCGGCGGAGGAGGTCGCCCGGGTGATTGCCTATCTTCGGAGCCTGGGAGAGAGCGCCGAAAAGCAATAGCGTCCGTAGGCCGGAGAGGCCTAGTATAGACTACCTTTCGTCGGGATGGGTAGACCCGTGGCGATGCCCGATTGTGGCACTTCCGACGACGAGTGCCGGCGAAGTGAAGCCGAAGAAGGGCGATTCCCGATAGTGTTAGGGGGTTGTCGACCTGCCTAAGGGAAACCTTCCGCTCAGGGGATGTCGGAGGGCGTACGTTTCGGGACGAAGGACAACGTCGGGCGGGTCGATGGGAGCATTGGAGGCTGACGGTGATGGAGAGGAAGCGGGAGGGTCGCTCATGACGGTCACTTCGGTCGCACTTCTCCTGTTCCTCGTCTTGGATCCGTTTGGGAACATCCCGTTTTTTCTATCCGCGTTGAATAACGTCGATCCCAAAAGACACCGTCGCGTCGTCTTGCGCGAGCTCTTGATAGCCTTGGCCGTGTTACTGGGTTTTCTCTTTTTCGGCAAGTATGTACTGGACTTGCTTCGAATATCGGAACCGGCGCTGTCGGTGTCGGGCGGCATCATTCTGTTTCTAATCGCTGTGAGGATGGTCTTTCCGGGAAGGCGTTCGGGAACTGATGAGAGCCTGGAAGGTGAGCCCTTCGTTGTTCCGCTGGCCGTTCCTCTCGTGGCCGGCCCTTCGGCGATGGCCACGGTCCTACTGGTTACGAGTCGGGAGCCCGAACGATGGCCGGAATGGCTGGCGGCGCTTTTGCTTGCCTGGGCCGCGTGCAGTGCGATTCTTCTCGCGGCCAGCTCTTTTGCCAGGTTTTTCCGCCGCCGAGGACTAATCGCGCTGGAACGCTTGATGGGTATGGTGTTGACAACAATCGCGGTGCAGATGTTTTTGGACGGTATGGCTGACTACCTGCGTCAGAACATTTTCAGCTAGCGGCGTGAGACCGCTTCAGTTCGCCTGGGACGCTCGCTGATCCATCGGCGCGACGACCACCTCGGGCTCGAGGCGAATCCGAAACCGCTCCCACACGCGGGCCGACCATTTTTCAGCCAATGTTAAGAAGTCCCGAGAACTTGCGTTTCCCGCGTTGAAGAAGAGATTTCCGTGATGGGCGGCGATCATCGCTCCACCTTGCCGCTGTCCACAAGCACCCACCTCCGCCAATAACTTGCCTGCAGGCACCTTATCGAACTGGATGAAGTCCGGAGGAAGATCCTCGCAGGCAGTTCGGCTGAGCTGTTCGATGAGGACGTTCTTGAAGAAACTTCCACAACATTTCAATGCCGCGGGGTACTTTTTCAGGCGCTCCTTGTAAATCCGGTCAGAGACCGAGTGTAAGTCTTGCCGGCTGGGAACAAGCTTGAGGCGGATAGACACGACGAACCATTCCGGATGTTGCTTCAAGCTGCTGTAGCGGTAACTAAAGTCCAGTTCGTGTCGACCGAGCCGGAGCATTTCGCTGCCGGTCCAGACTTCCACCTCTTCCACGCGGGGGCCGATGTCCTGTCCGTACGCCCCGGCATTGCCGACGACGGCTCCGGCCACAGTCCCCGGAATTCCGAACATCCGTTCCCAGCCGCCTAAACCCAACCGGTTGGTCCAGCGGATCAAATCGGAAAGGGGCTCTCCCGCCGCCACCGTAATTTCGTCACCTTGTTGGGAACGCCCGCGAATCCGGTTGACCAGCACCAGCCCGGGGAATCCTTCGTCCGAAATCAGGAGGTTGCTACCTCCTCCCACGATTAAGATCGGCAGTCCCACTTCTCTCGCCCATGCGTACCAAGCGCCGAGCTCTGCACACCGCCGGATCTCGACGAGAAACCGGCAAGGCCCTCCCGTGCCCAGAGTCGTGAGGGAAGCCGCCGACACATATTCACGAAGCTCAGCCCGATCGCAGTCTCGTTTCATAAGCGGAACAGAAATCAATGGGTTTCCACAATCCGCAGGGTCTGGTCGGCGCCGACGTCATGCAGGACCGTGACCCGACCCGACGGCCATCTCACCTCGAGTCGATCGACTTGCTTGGCGTCAGCGAGCCCGAGATGAACGATGGGTTCGCAGGCGGAGAGATACGATCGTCCCGAATTGAGAAAGCGAACTACCCTGCGCCCGCCGAAGATCGCTTCCACGCGACTGCCATACCCGGCTCGGTTGCTCACCACTCCCTCGAGTTGAAGGCGGAGCCAGTGTTTTCCACGGCGCTCATTGCGGAAAAGGTAGGCGGGGCCGCCATTCTGAGAAATGACGAAATCCAGGCTGCCGTCACGGTTGAAGTCGGCGGACGCCAGTCCCCGACTAACGAGGAGCCTCTCCTCCGGGTCGCCGAGAAACCTCTCGATCAACTCGAATCGTCCCTGTCCTACGTTCGAGAAAAGCTGAGGAGGTTGTCGGTAACGTTGGGATCGCCGGGTGGCTGCGATGTTGGGCTCGATGTGGCCGTTGGCTAGAAGAACGTCCGCCCACCCGTCATTATTGAAATCCTCGATGAGAGTCCCGAAGGCGAGCGTCATCAAGGTTGGGATCCCGATTCCTACCTGAGCGGCGTCATCGATGAAGTAGCCGGCCTTCTCCCATCGGTAAACCGCAGCCATTTCCTGTGAGAAGTTTCCAATGACCACGTCGGTACCGCCGTCTCCGTCGAGATCGGCCGCATCAATCCCCATACCACCCCGAGCCGCCCCCGATTCACTGTATGCGAGACCCGAATCCACGCCTACTTCGGAAAAGGTCCCGTCGCCCTGGTTTTCAAATAAAAAGTTACCCACCGTATCGTTGGCAACGGCGATATCCGGCCAACCGTCGTCGTTAAAGTCCAATACCACGACCCCCAGGCCCTTTCCCGCGACCGATGCGATACCGGAGACCTCGGAGACATCCTGGAAGCGGCGGCCCGCCAGGTTGCGAAACAAGCAGTTGGGTATGGGAGGATAAACCTCAGGTGTACAGTAGGTCCGGTTAGTTCCGTCGGGTCTACAGGGGATGTCGGTCTCGGCGGTCCATTCGACGTAGCGGGAAATGAAAAGGTCGAGGTAGCCGTCCCGGTCGTAGTCTAGGAAAGCCAAGCTCGAGCCGTAGCCGGGACAGTCCAAACCCACTTCGCGGGTGATTTCGCGGAATCGGCACCCGCCCAGATTCTTATAAAGCCGAGTGTAGTCCGTAGCCGTGACGGCCAAGTCGAGCAAACCGTCATTATCGATGTCTCCGACGGCTACGCCCATGCCGAAGTAGGTTTCGTCCAGACCCGATCCGGCCGTAACGTTCTCAAAGTGTCGCCCACCGATATTCTTGTAAAGGCGCTGGGTGGGAAGCTCTCCGCGAGTCCTCTCGTCGGTCAGAGGGGCTCCGTTGGCAAAGAACAGATCAGGGTAACCGTCCGCGTCGCAGTCGAAGAAAGCCACACCGGATCCCATTGTCTCGGGAAGGAGCTTGGCGGGCGTCGCCGCATTGAAGTGGTGGAAGTCCAGCCCACTCTCCGCAGTCACATCAGTGAACCAGACTTCAGGCGCGTCGGTTTCCCTCTCTACGGAAGCCTCCTGGAACCCGTCGGTTGCCGCAAGATCGGGGCTAGGATCCGCGGCTGAGGTGGGCTCCGAAGGGGAGCAACCCACGGCAAGAAACAGTGGGAGCAACCAGCCGAGGTACCGGATGCCGCGTTTGGAGTCGAAGCGTGCCGTCATTTCTGAGCCTTGGTCTCCATCAAGTTGTGTTTTCTCAGATAGTACGCCAGGTTCCGTTCATCAATACCCAACAGCCGGGCCGCGTCTCGTTTCACCCCTCTCGCCGCGCGCAGTGCTTCCAACAGGATGCGTCGCTCCTCCTCCTGCAACGAGTCGCGAAGGTTCAGGCTTTCGGGGGACGGGTGGTCGCCTTGCTCCCGCAAAATGCTGTCGGGCAGACTGGAAGGGCTCAGAAACTTTGTCTTTTCGAGAATCACGGCCCGCTCAATAACATTTCTCAGTTCACGAATGTTTCCCGGCCAGGAATACCCCTCGAGATATTGCAATGTCTCGGGAGTCAGATCTTCGATTAGCTTTCCCGTCTTCGCACAGAATTCCTCGAGGAACGCACGGGCCAACAGTTCGATGTCCTCGATCCGTTCCCGCAAAGGTGGGATCTCAATCGTGAATACGTTGATACGGTAAAACAGATCCTGTCGGAACCGTCCCGCTTCGACTTCCGCCGCAAGGTCGGAGTTGGTGGCGGAGATGAGGCGAACGTCTACCGTCGTAGGGCGACTTTCCCCTACTCGTTCGAACACGCCCTCTTCCAGCACGCGCAAGACCTTGCTTTGCGCCGACTCGGGGAGACAACCGATCTCGTCAAGGAACAAGGTTCCCGTGTGTGCCACCTTGAAGCGACCGTCGCGGTCCCTGGTGGCCCCGGTAAAGGCTCCCTTGCAGTGACCGAAAAACTCGCTTTCGAAGAGGTCGAGAGGGATCGCCGCACAGTTTACACTTACAAACGGACGATCATGCCGCAAACTTTTCCGGTGAATCAGTCGAGCCACTTCCTCCTTTCCCGTACCCGATTCACCCAACAGAAGGACAGTGGAATCCGTGGGTGCGGCGGCCTCTACGAGTTCCAAGATGCGTCGCCAGACGCGACTACGCCCCAAGGGTTCCCGCTGGCCGGTTCGACTCCGGAGGTACTCGAGCTCCCTCTGCCGGGCACTCTCTGCAAGTGCCCGCTCGAGGACACGCATGAGCTCCTCAACGTCGGCCGGCTTTTGCATGAACTCGTAAGCTCCGGCCTTCATCCCCTCGACGGCGCTGGGGACGCTCCCGTAAGCCGTCAGAACAATCACGGGCAGTTCGGGCCTTTTCGCCTTGATCCGTTTAAGAAGCTCCAGACCACCCACTCCCGGCATCTTCAGGTCGGTGATCACCGCATCGACGCCTTCAAGGATGTCAGGCCGTAAAGCCTCCTCCGCTCCCGCGGCCGTCCGAGCGAGAAACCCTCGCCGTTCTAGCACCAGAGACAAGGAGTCACGCACGTACTCCTCGTCGTCCACGATAAGGATCGTACCCAGGTTTCTAGTCGCCTTTTTCGCCATCGCGCTTCAAAACCTTGACTTGGTTACTGTCCCAATCTCCCGGACTCACCCTGAATGTACGGTTTTCGGGTCCGATCTCGGCTCCACGGCCTGCGCCTGCGGGATTCCCGTCTGGTCTTCCTGGGGCCGGTACAAGGGGATCCACACACTAAAGACGGCTCCTCCTCCCGGTCGGTTGCCCGCCTCGATACGACCGTCATGATTCTGAACAATGGTCCGGCAGATGGCCAAACCGAGTCCGCTGGATCCCCGTCCCGAATAAAAAGGCTCAAAGATTTTAGGCATAAGTTCCGGAGAGATTCCGGGACCTTGGTCGGCTATGCTTACGGTCACTCCCCCATCTTGCTCAGCGAAGGAGATTTCGATAGAGCCGTTTCCACCTTGCAGTTCTGCGGCGTTGATTAGAAGATTCAGGAACGCCTGTCCTAAAGTTACTGGGTTCCCCAGGATCACATGGCGACGATCCGTTTTGCCGACGGTAACGGTCACTTGCTTGAACAGCCGGCTCCCCCGGACGAACTCGAGGGTTTCCGCCAAGACGTCCTCCACCACCACCGGACTGTTGGGTTTCCGACCCGGGTCGGCGAAGGTCAAGGCCCGCCGGGTCACCCCCGCCGTTCGCCGAAGTCCTTCCCGCACCTTATCAACGTACACCAGACAGTTTTCGGCACCCGCCGACTTCAGCTCGTCCTCCAACAGAAGAAGGTAGTTGGCCATCCCCTCCAGAGGATTGTTGATCTCGTGAGCCATCGAAGCCGCCAGGCGGCCCACCGTAGCCAACCGCTCGCTATGCAACATCTGCCGCTCCAGCTCACGAATCTGGGCCTGTTGCCTGTTCTCCAGTTCCAAAGCGATACCGTGGCGGACTTGGCGAATCGCGATGACCCCTAGTACAGCGGCCAGCAGCAACATCACGACGTTGACGGCAAGGGTGGTCCGATAGCGGGTGGTCAGCTGTGAAATGGATTCGAGGAGACCCGTTCGTTGTTCCGTTACAACGAGTCGCCAGTCGACCGGTGGATTCCAGTCGGGATCGCGCACCGGGACCTCCACTTTTAGGGTTTCGCCGTCCCGGGAGACCTCAACGCCAGAAGTCTCCTCGCCCCGCAAAAGTTCAAACCTCCGGCCCGGGGCCGCAATCGCCAGCAGAGCGTCCAGTGACAACCAACCCTCAATCCGGACTCCTGTCTCCGGCCTACCGGGCTGCCAGGAACCTCTAATCCATCTACCTTCCGAAGGGTCTTCGACCGGCGGCTCGGGGGGTGGAACCAAAACCGGGGCTCCCTCCCGACGTGAGGCGGCCATCGTGGGGCTCCCGTCCAAGAAGAGCACGATCCGTTCTACTTCCGGATGAGAGGCCATAAACAATAGGAGAGTCGAATCTACGTCGAGTCGCCGCCATCGCCGTGCTACCGGGTCGGGTTCGGCAAACGTCGCGCGCAAGGAGGAAATCGGCGGAGATTCAACCAGGAAGACGAAATCCGCCCGGGTTGACGCTAACGCTGCCTCGACACTTCTGGCCGCCGCCACCGCCTGAAGCTCCAGATCATTCAACAACTGCTGCGTCGCCTCCCGGCCGGAGTAAACGATTCCCCAGATACCCACGACGTTCACCGCCGCTAAAAGCAATCCCAGTGCCAGAAGAAGCTTCGCACCCGGCTCACTCGGAAGCTGAAATCGGCGAAAAAATCTTCGTATCCAAGGCATTCGCTTACTGTGCATAACCGAATTGAGATTGAGGGCCCGACTCCGGTGCCCCGGCTTCCATTCTATGGTACTTGACGTCGACTGTTGTTGCCGACCTCGTCGCTGTTGCATTCAGCCGGGACCTCCGACCGACACGAGAGACCACCATCTCGGAAAAATCATAGAATTTCCGAACAGCCAAGGACAAAAATCATATGATCTATGAGCTGTTTGCTCCGCCGCCGCCGCGGAGACCAAGCGGCAGATTGGTTGCAATGATTCAACTCGTTCGGCATCAGCATGTTACGTCATCTGAATTCGATGTGGAACGGACTTTGCTACTAGGATGCACGTGTGAAGCCGTCAGTGCAAAGGGAATTGTTCTCGAGTAGGTTATCTGATCCCCCCTCAGGTAGGAGAACAACCCGAGAGATTGGACGGCTTCTTAAGAAGGAGAGGTTTTAACTTCCCTCCCAATTCCCTCCTCGAGATCCGCCGCTTCCCCCGGCGGCGGATCTCTCTTGACTTCTTCGCAAGGTCCCTGTTCAATGCCTGACACCTGGCATGTTTCCATTACGTGACACGATTCCTTCCCGACGCCCCCCGATCATGACTTGGGTCCTGATCGGGCTGAATGTGTTCGTCTTCGGACTGGAAATGACGCTGCCTCCCGACCGGTTGGAGACGCTTTTCTATATGTTTGGGCTGGTGCCGGCAAGGTTTATCGGCCGCGAGTGGGTCGGGTGGGTGGCCCTTCCGCCGGAGGCCTATTGGTCTTTCTTTACCAACATGTTTCTCCACGGCGGAGCGGCTCACTTAATTGGGAATATGTGGACGCTTTGGATCTTCGGTGACAATGTCGAGGATCGCATGGGTTCGCTCAGGTTTCTTATCTTTTATGTCCTTTGCGGGCTGAGTGCAGGGATCACGCACGCGTTACTCAACCCCACGTCGAGCGTTCCCGCGGTGGGGGCTTCGGGAGCCATTTCGGGAGTGTTGGGTGCTTATTTCGTTCTCTTTCCACGGGCCCACGTGATTACGTTTGTACCCATCCTTTTTCTCCCGTACTTTTTTGTTCTTCCGGCTTCGGTTTACCTGCTGCTGTGGTTCAGCATCCAATTCTTTTCCGGCACCGCCTCCCTGTTTGTTTCCCAAGGAGTGGGCGGCATCGCCTGGTGGGCTCACATCGGGGGATTCGTGGCCGGCGTCGTTCTACATCGGCTCTTCGTTATGCCCTCGCTATACGGAAAGCGTTTCGCGGATGAATATGATTATCGGGGAGCATGGGACCGTCCTTTTTGAAGGGGCGGACACAGTATAGTTCGGGGATACCCTTGAGGAGGGCATCGAAATATGGACTTCTTTTCAATCTTTTGGATCTTTGTCATGATCTCAGCCTTGCAGCCGGTCATCCGGCAACGCATGCTGGAAGCCAGTCGGGCCCGCCTTATTGCGCGGATCGAGGCCAAGTACCGAAGCAGAGTCATCCTCTTGGTACATCGACAAGAGACGATGAGTCTTCTCGGATTTCCCTTCATGCGGTACATCGACATCAACGATTCCGAAGAGGTCATTCGGGCCATTCATCTGACGGACGACGATGTTCCGATCGATCTCGTCGTCCATACTCCCGGCGGCCTGGTTTTGGCCTCTCTGCAGATCGCGCGAGCCTTGGCGCGCCATCGTGAGCGGGTACGCGTATTCGTGCCCCACTATGCGATGTCAGGTGGGACCTTGATTGCTTTGGCAGCCGACGAGATCGTCATGTGCGAGCATGCCGTGTTAGGTCCGGTGGACCCACAGATCGGCCAATACGCCGCGGCGTCCATTCTTAAGGTTGTGGAGCGGAAGCCGGTGGAGCGAATTGACGACGAGACGCTGCTGTTGGCCGACCAGGCTGAAAAGGCCGTCCGGCAGGTCCGGGAATCGGTGAAGGAACTCTTGATAAATCGTCTTCCCGAGGAGCAGGCGGAATCACTGGCCGAGACCTTGTCGAGCGGACGATGGACCCACGACTACCCCATCACGGCCGCGCAAGCTCTCGAGCTCGGGTTGCCGGTATCGACCGACATGCCTGAGGAGTTTCTGCAATTGATGAATCTCTTTCCTCAACCCGTCCGCCGAACTCCTTCAGTGGAGTACCTGCCCGGGCGACGAACGGCTGACAATGGGGCTCGGAGCGCTCAAGATTGAGATACTAGGTTTGCTCAACTTGCCGGGTTTAAGGCGGAGGAAAACCGTCGGTCGGGCGACACTTCATTATCGTGATGCTTGGGAGAATCTTGTTAAACGACGCCGGCTTCACTTAGACCTGTTCGCGCCCATTGTGATGTGCGTGCCGGCGGCCCAGAGTTAGGATTTCAGTCGCCCGGGGATGTGAGATCCTTCGTCAAATGAAGATGGTTCTGGCCGCCTGTCGGCCTGGAGTCCACTTGCCTTTGCGGGAGCTCTCGGAAAAGATCGGGGGACGATGAGAAGTCTGGTGATTGGTTTCATGTTGGCGGCCGTGGCAGGCTCCGCACTGGGGAGTCCGTTAGAGCAGTTCGTCCGCCGCGAAGGCGACCGCCTATTTGAGGGCGATCGGGAGTTCCGCTTTATTTCTTTCAATGTTCCGAACCTCCACTACGTCGAAGACGACCTGACGTTCGAAAGGACGATGCCGTATCGCTTTCCCGACGAATATGAAATTCGGGACGCTTTGGAAACGATTCGCCAGTTGGGTGGCCGCGTGGTGCGGACGTACACGCTCCCCGTGTATCAGGCTTCTGTGCCGGCGGACACTCCCAAGTACGTGGAAGGAATCGGGAAATATAACGAGACGGCATTCCGAACGCTGGATTTGGTACTGGCCTTGGCCGACGAAACCGGGATCCGCCTCATTATCCCCTTTATCAACAACTTCCAGTGGTGGGGCGGGGTCGGTGACTTTGCTGCTTTACGGGGCAAAGACCGAGATGCGTTCTGGACGGACCCCCAGCTGATCGCCGACTTCAAGGATCTGATGCGTTATGTCGTCAACCGGGTCAATACCGTGACCGGGATTCCCTATCGTCAGGAGAAGGCGATCCTGGCTTGGGAGACCGGTAACGAAACCCAGTGTCCTCATGCGTGGACGCGCGAGGTGACCGCCTACCTGAGGGAACTGGACCCGAATCATCTGATCGTCGACGGCTATCTGACAAGCGTCCTACGTCGGGAGTCCATCGACGATCCGAATGTGGACATTGTGCAAACGCACCACTACGAAGCGGATCCTTCCGAGATGCTCCGGAATATCCGACGAAGTGCCGCGGCGGCCCGCGGAAAGAAGCCGTACATGCTGGGGGAGTTTGGTTTCATCAGTACTCGTGCCGTAGAAGCCGTTCTGGACACCGTCGCTGAGGAGGGTTTGGCGGGGGCTTTGCTGTGGAGTCTTCGCTACCATCACCGACGGGGAGGTTTCTTCTGGCATTCCGAGCCGGCCGGCGGGGACTTTTTCAAGGCCTACCACTGGCCCGGCTTTCCATCGGGGGAGCCGTATGACGAGCGCGGGCTGATGGCACTGATGCGCTCGAAGGCCTACACCGTCGCAGGCCTTTCAGAGCCACCGCGGCCCGTTCCGAAAGCTCCCCGCCTTTTGGCGGTGGAAGACCCTTCAGCGTTGACCTGGCAGGGCTCGGTCGGAGCTTCGGATTACTTGGTGGAACGGGCTGAGTCGGCCGCCGGATCCTGGCGGATAATCGGGTCACCGACGGACGACGCACGATGGCCGTACCGGAGTCTGTTCTGCGACGAGCAGGTGGAGAAAGGACGCGGCTACTACTACCGGGTGCGGGCCCGCAATGCGGCAGGTGTCTCGGAACCGTCCAACGTGGTCGGTCCCGTGGTCGCCAAGTACCGGGTTCTGGTGGACGAGCATGAGAATCTCTCGCAAGTCTTTCATGCAATCGGCCCCATAACTCTCGAACAAGACCAAGCCCGTCGGTTTAAGGAGGACTTTCACCGGCTTCGTCTGGGAGACGGTGGAGCCGTCATCTACCGGGTGGCGGGCCGCTTGCAGAGAATCCGTATATTCAGCTTTGCGGAGGACGCCGTCCCCCGACTGGAGATAGAAGTCTCCGACAACGGGGCGGAGTTTCAGGCGGCACCCGCCGACGTGGAGGAGTTTGGCGCGGGGGAAGCCGAATACGGGTATTTGACACCGGTACGCTATACCGTCGGTAGAGCGGGGCTTCCGACGGGCGGCTATGTACGACTGCGTTCCCGATCCGTCGTTCATCTTTCCCGGGTCGAACTCTACTACTCACAGGTCGATTGACGTTGCCGTGGAAGGGCGGCGTTTCGCTCCTTGCACCGCGTCTTTGGCGGCGGTCTGCCGAGTCGGGAGCGTTTTGGAGCGGAGAGCCTTACTGTACGCTTCGATCTGAGAGGAAGGCCAGGTGATCCTGAGCGCTCTTACGTAGGATGGGATCGATGCAATCCAGGATCTTGAGAACGCAGGGCATGTTGAGACGATAGAAAACCTGGGTGCCCCGCTTCTCACTGACAAGCACGCCCGCACTGCGGAGAAGCGAAAGATGTTTCGAGACCGTAGAAATGTCAGCGCCCGCAAGGTGGGTGAGGTCGCACACGCAGCGCTCGCCCTTCGCCAGCTCTTGTACGAGCAGGAGGCGTGTGGGATGGGCCAAGGCCTTGATGACTCGCGCCTGGGCTTCAAGACGCGCTTTTTGGACGGCCTCCAGTTTCACCTTTGGCAATATAGGCAACAACTACCTTAGTGTCAATTGACGTGTGCTGACGACCGGCTCGCGTGTCTGAGTCGTACCTACCGGGAGCTCGGATCGTGCAGAGGCGCCGGGTGCGCGGGAGTCCACGGTTCAGAGGAGGTTTCCGGATACTCGGTTCAGCCGAGTGATTGGCGCAATGTCGGGACCCCGCGTTCGCCGGAAGGTCTGCAAGCTTCAAAAGGTTTCTGCGACGTCCGGGTCGTTGCTGTCTCACCAGCGCGAAAGATCGCTATTTCAGCTTGGGAGACTACAGGTGAGGGGTCCGAGGATTCTCTCTGGAATCAGAAGACTTCGACGCGGTATTCAGAGCTGGGTGCCGTGTTGTCGGATGGAACGGCGCAGCGGACCGGACGGTGGGACTTTCAACGAGCAGCGTAAGATCGCTTCTATCCTGCGAACGTTGAGTGCCCGCCAGCCCGGCTGGCCGTGAGACGTTGGAAGCCGGGTAACCTGGTTGGCCTGGGCCGGAATCTTTGCGCAACCGACGCTTAGGACACCTGCAAATTCCCAGGTGCCGTCGACTGCAGTGTGCCGAGGAAAGAAAGGCCCCGGGGCAAGTATCCGAGCCCCGGGGCGTGTCACCACAAGTTCAGCGAGCCGGGGTCAGAACGATATTTCTATACTCCACCGGACCGTGGTCTCCTTGGAGCAAGATGGGACCGGGAGCCTGTTCGTCGCAGTCCAGTGCGCCTCCCGTGATACCGCCGATTAATTGGCCGTCGACGGTCGTCTGGCCGTTGAGGACGATCCAGACACGATATCCAATGAGCGTGACGTCCAGGATGTTCCATTCGCCCGCCGGCTTGGTGGCGTTGACAACCGGAGCGATTTGCCCGTAGATGCCACCGACCATTCGGGTGAAAGGTTCTTTACCGTAATCGTCGGCCACCTGACTTTCGTATCGGCCCCGCAGATAGATGCCGCTGTTGCTGCCGGGAGGGATCCGAAACTCGATGTGGAGTTTAAAATCTCGAAACGTGGCGGAGGTGCGAAGGTTGGCTCCGCTCGCCTGATTGACCAGTATGCCGTCGGCCGCTTGCCACTTGCTGCTGCGGGAGTCGGCCGGTTCCCAACCGGTCAGATCGCGCCCGTTGAACAAGCGCAACGGTTCGCCCCAAGTAACGGTTCGGTCTTGCCCCTCCATGCGGTCGGGAGCCCGCCGAGCTTCCCAGGTGAACGATCTTTCCCCGCTGGCTCCGGTGCCCCGTAATATGTCGCCGTCCAAGGTGCCGGAGAGCTTCGGCCACGGGCCGTTTCGATCGCCCTCATAGTGAGACTCCGGCACCATCTGGATCTCCACTCGATTTCCCTGGACGGTAACGTCGCAGGGCATGGGATGACCGCCGCGGTGCAGGTAGAGGGCTTTCCAGCCGACACCTTCCTGGTGCGTAATCCGCAGCCATGAAGCAAAGGTGCGCTCGCCGGCTTGTTCGGTGACAAGCCAGGCCCCCTCGAGCGGTTGCTGGGCCGAAAGAGGCACAGAGAGAGACATTAGGCCCACCGCGAGCAAACTCAACAACCAGATTCGTATTTTCACTGACTACCTCCTTGAACATTTAAAACAAACAGGTGATTCCGGGCGGTTCAGCTTCTCCCGTCCGATTTCCTTGTCCAACCGGGGAGGAACAGACGTTTCTCGAATTTGCCGGGAGGTCTCCACCGGCCGGTCGGGGTACCTCCATTCCACCCACAGCCGTCCTTCCGGCCCGAAAGCGAAGTGGATTCCTGTGCAGTCGCGTCGTCTTGTACGGCCTAAGTGGGCTGAGCACTCCGATCACCGCCCCTCACCCTTGAAGCATACATATGCTCAGTCTTGGTTGCTAGAGGGCGCTGTCGATAGGTCCTTGGAATCGGGCTATCGGCGTCGGTTGGACCTTCGGGGCGTTTCGGTGAGCCGAAACGTATTAGTAGGTCTGCTATCGTCAAGTCATGTTGATTATAGTAGTATGACGTAAAAGTACATTCAGATCAATATCTTGTCAGCGTTTGCCAAGCTTGACCCTGGGAAGAACGAAAGATACGATCTCGCCATTGCACATCTTCCGTTTTGGGGGGTTCGACGTTGATCCGAAGGTGGTCAGTCGGAGTGGTGCGTTTTGGTTAGTTTCGGGTTCATGGAGGGAGAAGCAAAGTTATGAAGCAACCTTTAGTTTGGGGGCTAGTGCTGTGCGTACTGCTCCTGGTTGGCGGGACGTGGGTGGCGGCCCAGTCGGCCGGTAGCGCCTCATTACGGGGAACCGTGAAGGATCCCACCGGCGCTGTGGTCCCGGGAGCGGACGTGACGATCATCAATGAAAACACGAAGGATGAGCGGCACACGATAACCGACGAAGCCGGAGGGTTCTATTTCGGCGCGTTACGCCCGGGGCCTCACACGCTGCGGGTGGAACTACCGGGTTTCAAGACTTATGAGGAA
>ERZ795052.658-NODE-658-length-51694-cov-6.266078_pt1 | contig 51694 bp, 31 predicted proteins | sample MGYA00375136_ERZ795052 | MGnify/ENA primary metagenome ERZ795052 (study PRJEB30181, sample SAMN05720156) | activated sludge metagenome | isolation source: Anaerobic digester | place: Japan | collected 2015-05-26 ... | reverse complement strand
GCTACAAACATTTCGCCTCTACGAGGCTCGGACATGTGGTTCGGAATTACCTCCTAAACAAAAAATTCCGTCACGAAGGAAGGGGTTAATAATTTATTATTTTCTCTTTCTTCTGCAATAGTCTGACGGGAGAAGAAAACAAATCTGCAGACTTTTATCATGAATGTGTATAAAACATTACGGGAGTTTTGACAACATTTAATGCCTGTCCGCTTTAAGGCAGGCAAAAAAAGTCTGTCTGTGTAAAATGGAAAAATGTCTTTCTGCTGAAGACAAAAAAAGCCGGTGCCTTCATTATAAATAACCTTCCGGCACCGGCTATGACTGATTTGCTGAAATTATCCTTTTTCTCTGCCTGTTTTGCTACAATGAACTTTTCTCTATCTCTTTCCAAACCAGGGCGCTTGCACCCAGAATGGCTGCAGTGCTCTCCTTCAGCTTTGAAGGCAGGATTTTAACCTTATTTCTGAACACAGGCATGAGGTGGCGTTCCATACTCTCCTTTGTCGGTTTGAAGATATAATCACCTGCAGCGGCGGCTCCTCCGAACAGGAATATTGCCTCGGGGCTCAGGTAATGAACAGTATCGGCGAGGGCACGGCCCAGAATTTCACCGGTTATCTGAAACACTTCCTTTGCAATGGGATCGCCTGCCTCAGCAGCATCAAAGACCTTCTTTGAAGTCATCTGATTCATCGGGATGTCCGACAACGGGCTCTTTGAGTCGTTGTACTTTGCCAGCAGTTCATAAACCGTTCGTTTGATGCCGGTGGCCGAGCAATAGGCTTCAAGATGGCCTCGTCCGCCGCAGCCGCAAAGCCGGCCGTCAGGAACGACAGTGACGTGACCGCATTCACCCGCAAATCCGTCTGCCCCGTAAACGAGGTCGCCGTTGACAATCAGCCCGCTTCCAAGTCCGGTCCCAAGTGTCATAAGGGCAAAGTTTTTCATTCCCCTGCCGCCGCCGTAAATAAGCTCTCCCAGGGCCGCAGCATTGGCATCGTTGGTAAGCTTTACAAATTTTAATGTTGGGAAATTTGCCTTTATCAGTTCTGCAAAGTTTATCACCCCGACGAAAGGGAGGTTGGGAGCATGTTCAATTGTGCCGCTGTAATAATTGGCATTGGGAGCTCCTATCCCTATACCGGCTACTTCAATATCAGGATTACCTTTCCCAGCAGCTTCGATAGCCTTTTTAATTTCATCCGAGAGGTCCTTAACGAATTTTGCCAGCAGCTTATCCGACATGTCTTTTTTCATGTCGGGATTCTCAGCCTTCTGGGGAGTGGCCATCTGAGGCTTTCTTTCATAAAGAATAACGCCTTCGGCATCAACAACCCCGATTGCTGTATTTGTTCCGCCGATATCTATTCCTATTGCAACCTTCTTCATATTTTCTTAAATTATCATTATTCAATTATACGGCTGTTGTCCCGGAATTATCTGATCCTGCTTCCCTTAAGTGCGAAGAACACTATGTAGAGATATGACACAAGCGGCAGTATAAGGGCAGCACGGACATCAACTGAGTCGGTTAACCAGCCCATTAATACGGGTATAACGGCGCCGCCAACAATCATGGTATTGATTATTCCTGAGGCCATTGGCATTTCAGGTTTCTCAAGATCCTTGACCCCGAGTGAGAAAATATTGGGAAACATAATTGAGTTGAAGAAACCTATTGAGAGGAGTGCCCATATACCTACGTTAGCCCCCAGGACAGTTGCCGAGAATACGAGAGCAGCAGCAACAAGGCCGAAAACACCCAGTGCCAGATTTGTCTTTCCTCTTGAAACGGACATAATCAGATAGTTGGCAAGAGCAATACCCATAAAAATCAGGCCTTTTGAAACAGATGATTCGAAAACGAACGCACCTTCCTTCACCTGGCTGCCTGTAACCAGCCATCCGACGAAGAATGCAAAGATTACCACCAGTATTGAATAGAGTATTTTCTTCTTACTTTCCATCTCGCTCAGGTTAACTGAACCCAGGAAACGGCCAATCATTGCACCGCCCCAGTACATTGCAGCGAGCTTGGCAGCCTCACCTATTAGCATGCCGGTCTGTTTCAGGTATGGTACAATGGCTGTCGAAATTCCCACCTCTGCACCAACGTAGAAGAAAATAGCCAGGGCACCAAGCAACACATGCGGGCGTTTCCAGACGCTCTTTCTTTCTCCGGCTTCATCTTTTCCGATAAGATCGGGCAGTTTCATGAAGAAAATAAACACTGCTATCAGCACCACAACAGATCCGATAATCAGGAAAGGTACCTGCACTGCTTTCGGACCCATTGCTATGGCAGCGGGTGTAAGTACAACCACGCCCACAATAAAAGGAGCTGCAGTTGTGGCAAGTGAATTCAGTGCCTGCACAAGATTCAGCCTTGACGAAGCTGTCTCTTCCTTACCGAGAGCTGCAACATAGGGATTTGCCGCCGTCTGCAGAAAGACAACGCCCGTTGCCATTACAAAAACAGCAACAAGAAAAAATCCATAAGACGGAATTGCTACCGCCGGGAAGAAAAGAAAGCTTCCAATACCGATTGCCAGTAATCCCAGCACGACTCCCATTTTATAGCCGACCGCCTTAATTACTTTTCCGCATGCAAACGAGAAAACGAAATATGCAAAAAAGAAAACACCGTTAACCAGGTTGGCCATAAAATTTGTGAGATTAAATGTCGCCTGCACCTGGTCCTTAAGCGCAATGTTAAAATTCGTGATGAACCCCATTATGAAGAAGATCATCATCATCAGGGTCATCCCTAACCGGAGGTTACCGCTTGTTTGTTCTTTCATTGAAGAGAGTTTTAATGGTTTGGTAATATGATTTGGTTTGGTACGAATTGAGCAAATATAAAACACTAATTTAAAATAAAAACCACTACCATGTCATTTTAGCGGACGCCGTTAATAATTAAGCAGGCAATTTACTATAAGAGTGTGATAAATCAACGGCTCTTTTCAAAACAAAAAAACCGCAAGGTAACTTTGCGGTCAGAAGGCATCTCCCTTTCGGGGGAAACGCGGAATATCAGGACTGTAACTGTATCATAAATTAAAACTAAACCCTACAAGTAAATAATTGAAGAGGGTAAAGTTATACACCTCGTCGTTATCCGCACCGCCTTCGAGGATGCGGTAACCCCCTTTAAGGCTGAGCTTATCGCTTAAACGGTAGCGCAATGCAACAAGAATATCCTCTGCCCTGCCCTGCGGTGCTGCCAGTGCGTCTCCGTAAACCAGAACTCCGAGATTCTCCTTAAAATTCCAGAGCATCCTGAAATTTAAAATCGGAACAAAACCCACGTTTGTTTTTACACTTTCCACCGGGCCTGAAGCCAGCGCTATCTTTGCGTCCCTTATCTTTGCGGTAAAACCCATTCCCAATTCAAATGCATCTTTTTTGATGAAATCATACCTGTAGGTAAGTCTGTAGGAATTGAATTTATATTCGCCGTCGATACTGGTACCTGCAGGAAAAACGACTCCCTCAAAAAGTATATCGGTACCCTTGCTGCCCGACGACTTAACCGTAAGCGGTGCATACAGAAAAGATATATCGTGGCGTTCTCCGATGGTGTAGTTAAACCTTAACCTGTAAAAAACCTTTTCATTTGCTTTCAGATCACCATTCATTGAGAAAAGTGTTCCTTCATCTCCCGGTATCCTGACATTGTTGTAGCCCGAAAAGACGATCCCTGTTTCAAAATCTATCCCGGGCTGAGTTTTGGAAATGAAAATATTGGCATTGGCCAAGAAAATTACTGATATTAAAAAATATATGGCTCTTTTCATTTTGCATTATTTTAAGTATATGTTACATTTAAACAGTAAAACATGAAAAATGTTTATAACCCGAATTTCCCCGGCCATGAAAAAAAACATTACCTGTTTATTTCTTCCTGTTGCAGCTGCAATCCTCCTTTCAGGCTGCAACAAGGAAATAAAGTCCGTTGAACAATGGACAACCTTTGAAATTGAGCTGACCGCTGGCAATGATTTTCCAAATCCGTACAGCGATGTTGATGTCTGGGCGCTGTTTGTCAGCAGCAAGGGAGACACCCTTGTAAGACCCGCTTTCTGGGATGGCGGTAAAAGCTGGAAAATAAGGTTTGCACCTCCCGATACCGGTTCACTATGGCAATGGACAACTTTCTCAGTGCCGGAAGACAAAGGGCTGAGCAAAAAACGGGGATCCCTGAGGTCTGTTAAATATCAAGGGTCAAATCCCCTTCTTAGGAACGGATTGCTGAAAATGTCACCGGGAAAGAGGAACGTCGTCCATCACAACGGGAAACCTTTTCTGGTAACCGGCGACACCCCGTGGTCCATCCCCTTCAGGGCTACAACCGACCAGGTCTTGATATACGCTGCCGACAGAATGAAGAAAGGGTTTAATGCCGCGCTTCTTATGAGCGTACAGCCCGATATGTACGCCGAAGGACCTGATTTAAGGGATACACCTCAGGGATTTGCCAGAGGTTTTGATGACCTTCATGAAGGTCACCTTAATAAGCTGAGGGTTGATTACTTCCAGTATCTTGATTCCCTGATGCAGATTCTGGTCGGTCATGGCATTGTTCCTGTTTACCAGCCTGTTTTTCACGGTTTCGGGTGGAAGGGGAAAACAGTTCTTGGTCCCACAGCCGACCCTGATGAATACGCCAGGTACTGCAAATACCTTGTTGCCCGTTACGGAAGCATGCCCGCCTTCTGGCTGGTGAGCGGAGATGCCAACGGACTTGACCCATGTGTAAAGCCGGGAGGTGAAATGATTGAGAAATGGGATTGCTATCACCAGCCGACCGGCATTCATTATAACCCCGCCGACGATTATATGCCTTCGTGGGCCAATGGTGACAGCTCGAGATGCTTCCATCACAACAGGTCGCATCAGGATGAGCCGTGGCTCGATTTTCAATGGTCGCAGACAGGACATGACGGAAAACATCTTTATCATAAGGTAGAGAGGATGTACGACAACAAACCTGTCAAAGCAAACCTTAACGGAGAACCCACTTACGAAGGGATGGGCAACGGAAAAGCAGGACTTGGATGGTGGCAGGGAGAAGAGGCATGGAACCAGCTTATGCACGGAGGCACCATGGGAGTTGTTTACGGGGCTGCATGTCTCTGGCAGTGGAAAGTGACCCCCGATGAGCAGGGCTGGGATGCATGGACCGATGCCCCGATGTCGTGGAGGGAAGCCCTTGAGCAGGAAGGAAGCAAGTATGTGGGGCTTGTGTCAAAAGCATTTGACGGCTTCGACTTTGCCGACATGGAAAGGCGGTGGGACCTGACTGAAGACAACAAGCCTCTGCTGGCAAAAGAAGGTGTTTTCTATATCTCCTATCTGAATAACGGAGGTTCAGTTAAAATCAGAAATGTTCCTGCCGGTATGCCATTTATCTGGTTCAACCCTGAAACGGGAGAAACCGCAGCCGGGGGAATAACAACAACTGAAGCCTCTTTCAGCGCACCTGATAACAAACCATGGGTATTGATAATCGGAGAAAGAGTGTTTAAATAAGCGCATGCAGGTATATGTCCATGCGTATTGTTTTACTGCCAGAATCTGAGTCTGGCAGGGAATTCTCCTTCGTTTTTCTGCGGTGTACCCGGAGTGCTTCGTCCCTCATCTATGTATTTCCTAAGAAGTTCTGTTAATTCTTTCACAATTTCGGGGTGTTCCGCCTGCAGGTTCTTCTGTTCCGAAGGATCTTCTTTCATATTAAAAAGCTGAACAGGGGGAAGTCCTTCTTCTTCCTTCCCGGGTCTGGGATAGCTCCACCCTCCCGAGCCTGGTGTCATCAGAAGTTTCCAATCACCTTTCCTGACAGCAAGGTTGCCGTTAACCGACTGATGAACAGTTGCCTCCCTGATAATCTTATTGTAATCCTTATCAATAATTGCCGGCAGCAGATTGTAACTGTCTTCTGCTTCATTACCGGCTATTTTATATTTCGTAACCGCTGCCAGTGTTGCATAGAAATCATTGAGGCAGACCGTCTGATCCACAATATGAGGTTTTCTTATACCCGCCGGCCATTTAATTATGCACGGAACCCTGTGACCTCCTTCATAAAGATCGGCCTTATGTCCTCTGTAGATATAACTTGTTTGGTGACCTTTTGCCTTAAGCGTTTCTATATCGGCCCAGGGAGCAGTACCGTTGTCGGAAGTGAAAATGATTATGGTATTTTTGCTTTCACCCGTTTCTTCAATTACATTCAGCAGTTTACCAATTGCTTCATCAATCATCATTATAAAATCGGCATAATAATTTACGCCCGATTTGCCTTTAAACTCTTCCGTTGGCAGAATGGGAGTATGCGGTGACGGAAGGGCAAGATAAAGGAAATATGGTTTTTTGTCCTTTGCTTTTTCATAAATGTAATTACCGGCCCTTCGAAAGAACTCCGGAGTACATTCAATATGAAAAAAATCGCTTCCGGTCGGTCCTTCCCTCCACATTGAACCGTCGTAACCAGGTTTGCCGTAGGTGATGTTATTTCCTGTTGTCACTCTGTCGGGCAGTGATGTCGGCTTATTATTTTCAACATAAATGTAAGGGGGCATGTCGAGTGATCCGTTAAAACCGAAAAAATAATCAAATCCCCGTTCAACAGGTCCTTCTGTTATTGGTTTTGAAAAATCGACACTGTCGTTTCCCTTTTCGATGTTATTCCAGTTCCATCCGAGGTGCCATTTGCCAATGCATGCCGTATTATAACCGGACTTTCTGAGCATATCAGCAATGGTATTTCTTTCGCGCGGGATAAGCGCTTTTGAGTATCCGTTCAGTACGCCGCTCTTCATTTCACTGCGCCAGCTGTATCTTCCCGTGAGTAACCCATATCGTGTGGGAGTGCTTACAGCAGAACCGGTATGAGCGTCGGTAAAAGCGACCCCGGTCTGTGCCAGACGATCAATATTCGGGGTCCTGATCCTGGACTCAGGATTAAAGAAACTCACATCTCCGTAGCCAAGGTCATCGGCCAGAATAAATACTATATTAGGATTCCCGGTTCCCCGGTTCATATCTGTGCACGATTGAATGGCCGCAAGACCCCCAAGACCAAGAAGGCAAAAATTAAATTTCATGCAATTAAGGTTTTATTGATTTGAAGGTAACTGTTGTAGGTAATATTGGTCACTCAAATTTAAAAATTTCCTATATTCATAGCCTCATATGGTAAAATAAACCATAACATTATTTAAAACGACCGGCAACGGAAAAAAATAAAATACCGGATTGGTGATTTAAAGTATAGGGGAAGCAAAATAAGAGATTACATTTGACTGAATAAATTAGTTTTTTATTTATGCTCTTTTAGCAGGGAAGTTCGGAAATATTGTAAAATGAAAACCACACTTAAAGCCGGGAAGTTGGATATTCTTTATGAAAACGGTTCGCTGAGGTACATTTCCTCAGGAAGAACCGAATTGCTCAGAATGATTTACCCGGCTGTCCGCGATGATGAATGGAATACCGTAACTCCCGTTACCCTGGAGGAAGTTATCGACAGAACAGATGATTCATTCAGAATAAAATTAATCTTTTTATACAGGTCAGGAGAAATAAATTTCCGTGCAAAATATTTAATTGAAGGTAAGTCTGACAACAGCATTTCTTTTGAGATGGAAGGTGAGGCTCTGGGCACTTTCAGAAAAAACCGCATCGGGCTGTGCGTTCTCCATCCCGCTGAAGAATGTGCAGGGAAAAACTGTACGGTTGAACATACGGACGGCTCTGTTGAAAGCTCTTTTTTCCCTGAAGAGATTAATCCTCACCAGGTCTTTTTAAATGTAAAGTCATTAAAATGGATGGCAGGAAAGATAAACTGCACCCTTTCATTTGAGGGAGATGTTTTTGAGACCGAAGATCAGCGAAACTGGACAGATGCATCTTTCAAGACCTACTCCACACCTCTGAGCCTGCCATTCCCATCTGTTATTACTGAAGGTACGGTTGTTCACCAGAAAGTAGTCTTCCGCGCCAATAATATAACCTGTGTTGAACAAGTTGACAATCAAATTAATATTATTAAACTGATCCCGGAAGAATCATATATTCTTCCCTCCATCGGCGTGAGTCGCTCATCCTCCGGGAGTGCCCTCACACTTCAGGAGATAAGGACATTAAGAACGATAGGTTTTAATCATTACAGGACCGATATTCACCTCTACTCTCCCGACTGGATAGAGATTGCGGATCTTTCATTAAATGAGTCATTTGAACTTGGCTGTCAGATGGAGATAGCCCTATTCTTTTCAGGGGAAGAAGTATCAAGGCATGCAACAGCATTTGCAGAATGGATGGAAACAAGGAAACCTGATATTGCAAGAATTCTGATATTTCACCGCGACGCTCCTTCAACGCCTGATGACCTGGCAACAGAGGTAATATCCATTCTGAGAAAGGCAGACCCGGATGCAAAAATTGCCACCGGCACCAATGCAGGATTCGTGCATATCAACAGATTCAGACCGGGTAATACTGAGAATGACTATATATGCTATCCGGTCTATCCGCAGGAACATGCATCGGACAATGCAACACTGGTTGAGAACCTGAAAGGCCAGGGCTATACCGTCAGGAGTGCAAAAGCATTTGCAGGCAACAAAGGGGTAGTGATTTCACCGGTCACACTGCAGAGGAGATTCAATACCAATATTTCGTATATGGAACTGCCGTACAGAGGTGAGGGTATCCCTCCCTCTGTTGATCCGAGGCTGATGACGCTCTTCGGGGCATGCTGGACCGCCGGAAGCCTGAAGTATCTGGGTGAGGCTGATGCCGACACCATAACATATTATGAAACAAGGGGAGAAAGAGGAATAATTCAGGGAAATGAAGAACCTAAATGGCCAGGGCTGTTACCTTCCGCAAAGGGAATGATATTTCCCGTCTTTCACATCTTCAGATTCGTACTTTCCCACAGTAATTTCAACATCATAAAGAGCGTAAGCACAAATCCTCTTTCTGTTGACTGCCTGTCGCTAGCCAATGGAAAAGAGGCGAGGCTTATTATTGTTAACTTTTCCGGTGAACCGGCTCAGGTCAGAATAGAGGGTCTGGCAGGTAAATTCAGAATGGTTTCACTTGACAGTTCAACAACCGCCGAGGCTTCGGCTGACTGCAGGTGGACCGGAAACAGACATCAAAAATCCTTTAATCCTTCAGATATCATCAACTTAAACCCTGTCTCCGTCAATTTTATTGAATGTTGGCTTAAGGGATGATAAAAATTAATCCGGATTTTTATATTTTCAACCTGTGAATTACTTATTATGCTTTATTATACTGAAAAAATAACCTGAAATCTGCAAAATATGAAAAAGATTATCATTCCTTTTCTGGCATTGTTCCTGGTTTATTCTATAAATGTGAACAATGCGTTTTCTGAAATTAAAATGCCTGCAATCTTTGGAGACAACATGGTTCTCCAGCAACAAACCAATGCCGCAATATGGGGGAATGCCTCCGCCGGTGCAACCGTAACGGTGAAAACCTCATGGAACGGTAAGAGTTATACTGTTAAGGCAGGAGCCGACGGAAAATGGAAAACAAAAGTCCAGACACCGGCTGCCGGAGGGCCTTATACAATAACCATCAGCGACGGCAAGCCACTCGTAATCAGAAATGTTATGGTCGGTGAAGTATGGGTCTGTTCGGGGCAGTCAAACATGGAGATGCCGATGAAAGGTTACCGGAATCAACCGGTTACAGGTTCAAACGAATACATTGCAACTTCATCAAATGAACAGATAAGGCTTATTACCGTTCCAAGGCTGGCAAGCATGTCTCCTCTCGACGACTTTAACGGCTCATGGAAGCTGTGTGAACCGGAAAATGTCGCCGAATTCAGCGCCACCGCATATTTCTTCGGACTGATGCTCAACAAAACTCTTAAGGTGCCTGTGGGCCTCATCTGTACCAGCTGGGGCGGCACCAGAATAGAACCATGGATGAGCGAAGATGGCCTGAAGGATTTCGACTGGGTAAAACTCCCCGACAAAAGTTCTGTACCTGAAAAACTATCCCAACAGACACCAACCGTGCTTTTCAATGCAATGATCAATCCCATAGCCGGTTATGGAATAAGGGGAGCAATATGGTACCAGGGTGAAGCCAACCGCAACGAACCTGTCCAGTACCGGAAGCTGATGCCGGGCCTCGCACTCAACTGGAGAAATGTCTGGGGTGTCGGGGATTTCCCGATGTACTATGTACAGATTGCACCCTACGATAACGGACCAACCGGACTTAACTCCGCCTTCCTGAGGGAGGCTCAGCTAAAGGCTTCAACGGCAATACCCAATTTCGGAATGGCATGCATTATGGACACGGGGGAAAAAGACTGCATTCACCCCGCAAATAAAAAAGCAGCCGGCGACAGGCTGGCTTATCAGGCACTGGTGAAAACCTACGGCAAAAAAGGGTTCGCTTGCGACGGGCCTGTCCTGAAGGATATGAGAACTGAAGGCAATATGGTATTTCTGACTTTCGACAACGCTCCGAACGGACTCACCTCATTCGGGAAAGAATTATCATGTTTTGAGGTGGCAGGAGCGAACAAAAGGTTTTATCCTGCAAAGGCTTTTATAACCAACGCCGGTATAACACTTTTCTCTCCATCCGTACCCCAGCCGGTTGCCGTGAGATATGCTTTCAGGGACTTTATCGTGGGTGATCTTTTCAACACCGAAGGTATTCCTGCATCTTCGTTCAGAACTGATGAATGGGACCAGTAGAATGTCATTCGTTAAAAGGATGGGTTAATAAAAAGACGGTGACCTGGAATGATATGGAGCACCAGGCATTTCTTTTTCCATATTGAAAACAATGAGACAAATCCTGATAATTTCTTTCCTTTTCTGGCATGCGGCACTGTCAGCCCAGCCTCCGCTGCAGTACGTCAATCCTTTCATTGGGACAGCTCCGGCAACAACCGAAAGCGCAAGGCGTCATGGCTCAGGTACCGAGGACAAAGGCCAGACTTTCCCTGCGGTGGGCAGGCCTTTCGGAATGACCCAGTGGACTCCCGAGACGCGTACCACCGAAACAAAATGTGTTGCACCCTATTATTATAACGACAGATTTATAACAGGTTTCAGGGGCAGCCACTGGATGAGCGGCAGCTGCACCCAGGATTACGGATCGGCATCCATAATGCCATTCTCATCTTCAAAACCCGACACCCTTACGGTAAACCCGGCTTCATCTTTCAGCCATAAATCAGAAACTGCCTCACCCTCTTATTACAGGGTGAACCTCGACACCTATGGTATAACGGCGGAAATTACCGGCTCGGTGAGATCGGGCATTATCCGCCTAACCTACCCGGGGAAAACCGAAAGTTTCCTGCTTATCAGGATGAACAGTGATGAGAAAGCCGGCAAAGTATGGTTCGACAGGGAAAAAAATGAAATTGTCGGTTACAATCCTGTTCACAGAATTTATCAGGGTTGGGGAAAACCTGCAGGTTTCAGCGGCTGGTTCGTAATCAAATCCGATAAAATATTCCGGGAAACAGATTATCTTAAGAATGACCAGGTTCTTGTCGTAAGTTTTGGCAATGAAAAAAACATAACCCTCAGGGTCGGAACTTCATTCACCGGCCGCGAAGCTGCCTCAAAAAACCTGGATAAGGAGATACCCGGCTGGGACTTTGATGCCATAAGAAAGGAAGGAGAAAATGAATGGAACCAGACACTCGGTAAAATTATCGTCCGCGACGGAGCCGAAGAAGACAAAGTGAAATTCTACACCGCCCTTTATCACTGCTGCCAGCTTCCAAGAACAGCAAGCGACTGCGACGGAAGTTATATTGAATTCGGGGGAAGCGGTAAAATACTGAATACGGGCGGACATGTTTACTACGACGATTTCTCGATGTGGGACACATTCCGCGCCCTGCATCCCCTGCTTACCATCACCGAGCCCGAAAGAACCGGCGATATGATGAAGTCTCTTGTTCTTAAAGCACAGCAGGGCGGCTGGATGCCAATCTTCCCGGCATGGGCCAACTATACATCGGCAATGATCGGAGATCATGCGAGCGCTGCAATCGCCGATGCATATATGAAAGGAATTACAGGATTCGATCCTGAAGCCGCATGGATCTACATGCGTAAAAATGCATTTGAAACACCTCCCCCCGGTGAGTACAGGGATGGCAAGGGAAGAAGAGCTCTCGACAGTTATCTTAAATACGGTTATATCCCGTTGGAAGACAGCGTATGGGATGCATTCCATAAAAACGAGCAGGTATCGAGAACACTCGAATATGCTTTTGACGATTATGCACTTTCACGGTTTGCATCGAGCCTGGGAAAGAAGGAAGATTCTGAAACACTCCTTAAAAGATCGGCCGGCTGGAGAAATGTTTTCGACAGCGAAACGGGTTTTGTAAGAGGAAGATATGCTGACGGCAGATGGGTTGAGCCGTTCGATCCCTACGCCAAGGCCAGTTATATATGCGAGGGAACACCCTTTCATTATACATGGTTTGTGCCTCACGACATTCCGGGACTGATAAATGAAATGGGAGGAAATACCATCTTCCTGAGAAAGCTGGACGAATTCTTCGAAAAGGGACATTACTGGCATGGTAATGAACCTGGGCACCAGGTGCCTTACATGTTTGCCATGGCCGGCCGGCCCGATAAAACCCAGAAATGGACACAGACAATCCTGAAGGAAGAATACGGCACAGGCCCGGGTGGCCTCAGCGGGAATGAAGATGCAGGCCAGATGTCGGCATGGCTTGTCTTTTCCATGATAGGATTCTACCCTGTCTGCCCTGCTTCAAATGAGTACGTTATTACAACCCCTCTGTTTAACGAAGTCAGGATAGTGGTCCCGGGGAAAAAGCCTTTTGTAATAAATTCGCTGGAACGATCCGGAAACATAAATTACATTCAGGCAATATCAAGGAATGGCGCCAGATATAATAACCTGACGATCAACCATGAAGATATAACCAACGGAACAAGATTCACTTTTTACCTCGGTTCCGGATTACCATTGAAGAAATGAATAAACGCAGAAACAGCGGCACATAATTATGTGTCGCTGTTTAACAGTACGCTTTCGTTATTTCAGTATCGGTGTCAGCACAATGTTCCGGTACGAAACCTTTCCGTGATCACCCTGCAGGTAAACCGGCCCGGGAGCAAAAACATCCGATTTGATGGCCCCGCCCGTAGGTCCGTATACCGGCTGATTGTCAATAATATTTACGCCGTTGAGTATCACCGTTAAATGCCTGTCGCACAGCGTTATGTCCAGCGACTGCCATTCTCCGGCAGGCTTCTCAGCATTTACCGATGGGGTTATCCTGCTGTAGAGTGCCCCCATATTATGGGAATCAAGAGGTTTTTTGTATGAATCAAATACCTGAATCTCATACATACCCCTCAGGTAAACACCACTGTTGCTTCCCTCCGGCACATTCACCTCAAGTTTCAGGTTGAAATCTTCAAACTCCCTGTCAGTCATGATATTGCCATAACTTATTCTTTTGCCGTCCTCACCAGGCTGCACGGGGTCATTTACAAGAACACCGTCAATTACCTTAAAGCCGTTAACCTGTTTTTCGTTAATCAGTTTCCACCCTGTAAGGTCTTTTCCGTTGAAAAGCACAACGGGCTCTCCGAATTTAACTTTTGAAAGATCAGGTGCGGGGGGAACGGGCGGAAGCTTTGTTCCCGTAAAAGCGGTTGAATCAACCCCGAGACCGTTGCGCCGTGGACTAAGACGGTATCCGGTAAGCTTATCAACCCCGTTCTTTTTAATTTCAAGCCATGTAGTCACTACATGCTGCCTTACAGGCTTGCCCTCTTCGTCTCTCTTTCTGACCACATTACCGGTCTGGGTAACAACAAGATAGCTGTCAGCCGCCAGGAAAACACCGGATACCGGCGTCACGCTTCCTGCCACCCATAACAGGTCAGCGTCAAGGTAATTGTCTTCCTGCCGTACCTCAAGCCAGCCCACCGAACCTCCTTCGATATCAAGGGTCCATTGCCCCAGGAACTCAGAAATATCTGCTTTTGCCAATGGTGCTGTATTCTTCCCGCTGTTACATGAAGTAACCGGAAGCAATATTATCAAAGCCAACAGAACAAAATTGATTTTTTTCATATAATTAATTTTTCAGGTTTGTTAACAGACCATAAAATTACAATTTATTATCACACATTTATTCTGCAGCTTAAAGTTCATTCTTAACTTCTGATTTTATAACAGTTCCCGTGAGGGATTCGGATTGTAAGTTAAATTCTATCCTCTTTTCCGTCAATGTATGAATTATGATTTAGCCATAACCATTGGCAATGATATTTTGTATTTTAGCAGGAACACTAAACCAATGAAAAAAATCGTCTTTTTAATTCCTCTATTGTTCTTTCACACTGCATTTTGTTCATCTGATGAAACAGTTAAGCAGGTGATTTACCTTTCAGGCAAAGGTGCAGGCGATACCAAAACATGGGAATTCTTCTGTACAGGCGGAAGAAAAAGCGGGATATGGACCACCATCGGGGTTCCTTCATGCTGGGAGCAGCAGGGTTTCGGCAACTATGAGTACGGACGGAACAGCTATTCGTACGGACCTGCGTACAGGTATGCTGATGAGAAAGGCATGTACAGGCTGAAATTCACCGTCCCTGAAGGCTGGAAAGGAAAGCATATTAACATTGTCTTCGACGGTGTGATGACAGATGCCGAAGTAAAAATAAACGGCAAATCTGCAGGTGAGATTCACAGGGGTGGCTTTTACAGGTTCGGATATGACATTTCTTCGCTCATTTTGCCGGGCCGCGAAAACCTTCTTGAAGTAACAGTAAGCAAGCTCTCTTCAGATGAGTCTGTAAACAGGGCTGAGCGTTACGGCGACTACTGGAACTTCGGGGGAATTTTCAGGCCTGTCCGGCTCGAAGCGATGCCCGTGCAGCATATAGAGAGGGTTGCAATAAACGCCCGTGCCGACGGGTCATTCCTGATGGAAGTCTTCCCGAAAGGCATATCATCTGCAAATTCCATAGTGGCAGAAATAGTGGATCCCTCAGGTATGGTGGCCGCCACCGTTTCATCTCCAGTAAAACCTTCTGATTCCGTGGTAACTGTAACCTGCAAAGTCAAGAGTCCGTCCCTCTGGACCAGCGAAACACCAAATCTCTACCGGGTTAATGTCACACTTAAAAGCGGTAAAAAGGAGATATACCGGTTACACGAGAAGTTCGGATTCAGGACAATAGAGGTGCGACATGGAGACGGCATCTATCTCAACGGCACAAAAATCAGAATGAAGGGAATAAACCGGCACAGTTTCTGGCCTGAGACCGGCAGGACATTGAATTATGAGATATGCCTCAACGATGTAAAGCTTATTAAGGAAATGAACATGAATGCCGTGAGAATGAGCCACTATCCTCCTGATGATTACTTCCTCGACATCTGCGATTCACTGGGCCTGTACGTCCTGGATGAGATTGCAGGCTGGCAGAGAGCATACAGTACTCCGGTGGGCAGAAAAATCGTAAAAGAAACTGTCATAAGGGATGTCAATCATCCCTCTGTAATATTCTGGGATAACGGCAACGAGGGCGGTACAAATAGAGAACTGGACGCCGAATTCCTTAAATATGATCCTCAGAAACGGGATGTTCTCCACCCTCATCACAGGCCCGGAAATGCCTTTAACGGCATCGACTGCAACCATTATGAAACATACCAGAGCGCTAATTCCCTGCTGCAGGACTCACTTATTTATATGCCAACCGAGTTTCTGCATTGCCAGGATGACGGAGGAGGAGGCGCAGGTCTGTATGATTACTGGGAGCTTCTCTATACTTCCGAACGATCAGGCGGAGGATTCCTCTGGGCTCTGGTGGATGAAGGCCTCGTAAGAACCGACATGAACGGGTTTATCGACACCGACGGCGTCAACGGACCCGACGGTGTCCTTGGCCCTCACCGGGAGAAAGAAGCGAGTTTCTTCACAATAAAACAAATTTTCTCCCCTGTACACATAACCCTCAGGGAACTTCCCGAAAACTTCAGCGGAATCATCCCTGTCGGGAACAGGTTTCATTTCACCAACCTTAACAAATGCAGGTTCAGTTATAAACTGGTAAACTTCAACAAACCTTTCGGTTGGCTGCCGGGTTATAATACAGTCATTGAACAAATCATTCCTTCTCCTTCAGTTGAACCGGGGGAAAAGGGAGAAATTAAAATTAATCTTCCTTCCGGCTGGCAGAAAAACGATGCTCTGATTCTGACTTCATTTGATCCCTTTAACAACGAAATATTCAGCTGGACCTGGCAGATAAAACCCAACAATGAGATAATACGTGACTTTATTGAAACTGAAAGTTCATCAACGGCTGAATGCAGCACCAGCGATACGGCTTATACTCTGAGGGCTAACGGAACAACTGTTGTAATCGGCCGCAGAGACGGACTAATAAAGAGAATTACCTATAATAACCGTACAAACATCAGTTTTAATAACGGGCCCTTAATCACCACCGGCATGGCCTCTGTAACCTCATCAAATGAATACAGGGAAAATGACGGCCATGTTTTAGAGATTAATTATTCAGGCGACCTGAAAAAAGTAAGATGGAAGATGTATGGTTCCGGATGGCTCAGTCTCGAGTACGAATATGAAGTCAGCGGAAATTTTCAGTTTGCAGGAATAAGCTTCTCATATCCCGAAAACTGGGTGATCAGGGCAAAATGGCTGGGCGACGGACCTTACCGCGTATGGAAAAACAGGCTGAGAGGCCCTACCTATAACGTCTGGGAGTCTGTTTACAACAATACTCAAACAGGTGCATTTCCCTTCTTCTATCCCGAATTTAAGGGCTATTTCTCCGGTTTCACCTGGCTGGAGCTGAGTACAGCACAGGGAAAAATTCTTATGGCCTCAGAAGATAAAGGCCTGTTTATCAGACTATTTGAGTTCTACGGAATTACCGGCCCGAAGTCATACCCTGAATTGCCGCCGGGAGATATAAGTATTCTCGACTGCATACCTCCACTCGGGTCGAAACTGGCCACAGGACTGACAACTGATGCATCCGTATACGGCCCGGAAGGCCGCCTCACTGAAATGAACGGCATAAGGAAACATAAAATATGGTTTTACTTCGGAATTCCTGTTAAACAATAATTATTTTCCAGGTTAAATATTCTATACAGATATGAGACGTCTTGTTTTTTCAGCCCTTCTTCTGTTAACTTCCACGTATGTTTTTACCCAGTCACCCGAATGGCCTTCCGTTTCCGATCAGACCAGGCCATGGGCGCGATGGTGGTGGCCCGGAAGCATCGTAAGCCGGGAAGATCTCTCAAAGGTCATGGAGCAATACGCCGGGGCGGGTCTGGGAGGACTTGAACTGACGGTTCTGTACGGCGTAAAAGGGTATGAAAGCAAATTCATAAGTTATCTGTCGCCGGAATGGATGACAATGTTTGAACATACGCTTAAAGAGGCAAACCGGCTGAACATGGGTATTGACCTCGCAAACGCCTCAAGCTGGCCCTTCGGAGGACCATGGGTGACCAATAACGATGCCAGCAGGTATGTTGCCTTTAAAACCTATTCTCTCAGGGAAGGTGAATCGCTGGATGAAAAAATTGAGTATATCCAGGAACCTTCCGTAAGGTGGAATAGTCCATACAGGATTGACATAAAGGAAATTAAGGATCCGGTTTATTTAAATCCCAATCTTCAGCAACTCGCCATCGACCAGATAAGGTTTGAGAAGCCGATACCGCTCCAGGCTCTGATGGCTTACTCCGCCGATGGAAAAGTAATTGAACTTACAGATAAAATTGACAAGGAGGGTAAGCTTCACTGGATAGCACCTGCCGGCACATGGACTCTTTATGCGGTTTTTTCAGGATGGCACGGCAAAATGGTTGAGAGAGCCGGTCCGGGTGGAGAAGGTTACGTAATAGATCATTTCTCGGGAGAGGCAATAAGGAATTATCTCGACCGGTTCGACAAGGCTTTTGCAGGATATGATCTCAGCCACCTGAGAGGTTTCTTCAACGACTCATACGAAGTTGACGACGCACGCGGACAGGCCGACTGGACATTGACTCTGTTTGACGAATTCCGGAAAAGACGGGGCTATAATCTGAAAGAGCATCTGCCAGCCCTTTTCCAGAAAGATGACCCCGATAAAAACTCAAGGGTATTATGCGATTACAGGCAGACCATCTCGGACCTGATCCTTGATAATTTCACACGCGGATGGACCGGCTGGGCACATGAGAAAGGCAAATTAACCCGCAACCAGGCACACGGCTCCCCTGGAAATATCCTCGACCTCTACGCCGCGACAGATATACCGGAAACCGAGGGAACCGAAATATTCAGGATGAAATTCGGCACTTCAGCCGCAAATGTAACCGGCAAAAAGCTGGCATCTGCCGAAGCTGCCACGTGGCTCGATGAACACTTCTCATCAACCCTTGCCGACATAAAAAAAGCTGTCGACTTGTTTTTCATTGCAGGTGTAAACCATATCGTTTACCACGGGACCTGCTTCTCACCCCCCGATGATCCGTGGCCGGGATTCCAGTTCTATGCGGCAGTCGAACTAAATCCGGCAAACCCCGTATGGGCTGACTTCCATGCACTGAACTCCTATATCACAAGGGTTCAGTCGTTTATGCAGACCGAAAAACCCGGCAACGATGTTTTGCTTTATTTCCCGGCCTCAGATACCTATTCAACCTACAACAGGCTTATGCTTGATCATTTCGACGGTACCGGTCAGCGCTTCAGGGATACCTTTTTCAGAAAGGCAGCCGAAGAAATGAGCGACAGAGGTTACACATACGACTTTATTTCAGATCTGCAGATTATGCAGTGCTCGGCAAACGGAGATAAAATTGTAACTGAAAGCGGTACAGAATACAAGGCTGTTGTTGTCCCGGAATGCCGGTACATTCCGGTGGAAACCTTCAACAAACTTTTAAACCTCGCAGAAAAGGGTATTAAAATTGTATTTTACGGAAATCTGCCGTCAGATGTTTCAGGTTTTGCGGATTTTGAGATGAAAAAAGAGATACTGAATCACCTTAAGAACCAGTTAAAATTCGAAAAAGCGGGCGAAGGATTAAACCTGGCTAAAACGGGTAGCGGCGCAGTAATACAGGGAAACAATATTGAAAAGCTGCTTTCATTTTCAGGAATAGAAAGGGAGACACTTGTAGATTCAGGGCTGCAGTTTTACAGAAGAAGAGCTTCCGACGGAAGTATTTACTTTATCTGTAACCCTTCAGACAAAATATTCAAAGGCAAAATAGGTCTCTCCACTGTTTCCCGTTCCGCCGCCCTGTTCAACCCAATGACGGGCGAAAAGGGAAGAGCTCCCGGAATGCGTGTGAAAGATGACAGGACTGAACTCTACATCGAGGTTAAACCGGGCGAATCGCTGATAGTCAGGACATACTCAAAGAGTGTGTCAGGACCTGAATATCACTTCTATGAACAGGCAGGCCGGTCAGTGGCACTCACCGGTAAATGGAAACTGGAATTTAAGGAAGGGGGACCTGTAATTCCCTCTTCCATATTACTTGATGAACCTGTATTATGGACCACATTGCAGGGCGAAGGATACAAAGACTTTTCAGGTTCGGCTGTTTACAGCACTACCTTCTCCATGCCCGGAACAAAAGCGAAATACTGGTCTGTCGACCCCGGCACGATTAAAGAAAGCGCGAGGGTCATCCTGAACGGTGAATATATCGGGACATTAACCGGCCCTGATTTTTCAGTTGTAATACCATCGGCCAAATTTAAAAAGGTCAATACTTTGGAGGTCAGGGTGACAAATCTTGCCGCAAACCGGATTGCCTATATGGATCGCAACGGCATTGAATGGAAGAAATTTTACAACACCAACTTCCCCTCCCGCCTGCCTCAGAACAGGAAAGATGGCCTTTTTGATGCCTCCGCCTGGCCGGCCCGCCCGTCGGGTATGGAAGGGCCTGTCACCATAACACCTGTAAAACAGGTTAAGGTTCTGAATAAATGAAAATTAATTCTTTTCAAACGCCAAAAATATTCTTTCATGATTTTCAGCAACAGCGTGAAGCCGGCCGTTTCGGGAAATTCCGCATAAACCGCCTTTTTAAACCGCACAACCATAATCAGATACACACATACATTTGTTTTTTACAACCAATGGCACACGGATTACACGGATTTGACGGATCTTCACGGATTTACTTGTGGTCTCAGTTAAAATCTGTATCATACGTGTTCAGTATTTGAATCATAAAAATTGCTGTTCTTTATAAGAAAAAACAGAATTACTTTTGACAGATATTAAGTCTTTAAAATCATGAAACTGTCAACCCCCTCCCGCCGCCGGTTTATCAGAAAAACGGTTATTGCAGCAGCCGCAATGACAATTGCACCACGTCTCTTTCCGGCAGAATCCGGTATTCCGGTAAAAAACAAACTCCCCCGTTGGAAAGGCTTCAACCTTACCGACTTCTTTAACCCTTCCCCGCCCCGGTCTCAACAGGCCAATAGCACGACCGGGGAAGATCTGAAATGGATGAGAGACTGGGGTTTTGATTTTGTAAGGATACCTATGGCCTACCCGCGGTACCTGAAATTTGACCGTACCAGGGATATTTCGAAGGATGAAATATGCAATTATGATCCTTCTGCACTGGAGGAAGTCGACAGGCTGATAGATATGTGCCACAAAAACAATCTTCATGTAAGCCTGAATCTTCACCGCGCGCCAGGTTATTGCATCAATGCAGGTTTCCGTGAGCCATTCAACCTGTGGAAAGACGATGAAGCTCAGGAGGCATTTGCCTCTCACTGGGGAATGTGGGCGGAGCGGTATAAAAACATATCTCCTCAGAAACTCAGCTTCGATCTTCTTAACGAGCCGGCATACATCGAAGACATGAACAACCAGTATGCAGGCAAGGTCGCCCTTCCCGGTGAGACATACAGAAAAGTCGTTGAAAAGGCAGTTAAAGCTATCCGGAAATACAACCCCGACCGCCTGATAATTGCTGACGGAAACAATGTAGGGAATAACGTCACTCCTGAATTGTTCGACCTGAATATTGCACAGAGCTGCAGGGGGTACTATCCGCATTATGTTTCGCACTACCAGGCATCGTGGGTCTGGAAAGACCCATCACAGGCACCAATGCCCGTATGGCCCGGCGTAATTGACGGGAAAGAATTCGGCCGCAAAAACCTTGAAGAGCTCTATAAACCATGGATAGATGCTGTAAATAAGGGTATAGGAGTACATTGCGGTGAGTGTGGATGCTATAATAAAACACCCCATAATGTTTTTCTTGCATGGTTCGAAGATGTTCTGGATATACTTACAGGAGCGGGTATAGGATATGCCCTCTGGAACTTCAGAGGCGACTTTGGCATACTCGACTCACGCAGGAGCGATGTTGAATATACCGAATGGTACGGTCATAAACTCGACGGTAAACTTCTGAACCTGCTTAAAAAATACTAGCCCTAAAGTATCGGCAATCCGACAATACTCAGACCCTTTAACCTGTCAACCTTCAATCATCTATTGCCTGGTAAACCATTGCCCTGAACTTACTCTGTATCTCACCATGGCTAAGGGGAGTCTGCTGGCAGAAGATCATTGCGACAATACCTTCCTTAGGATCGGCCCAGTATGTGGTTCCGAAATATCCTCCCCATGAGAATGAGCCTTCCGAGACCCCCAGTACCGACTGTCCTCTTCCGGTGGTAAGTTCAAACCCGAGCCCGAACTTGTTGTAACCAAGATTCAGGTCGCCTATCTGGTTCGATGTTATTAGTTCCACGGTTCTGCGCGACAAAAAGCGTTTGCCATTATAAACGCCATTGTTGAGAAGCATCTGCAGGAAAACGGCATAATCGTAAACCGTTGAGCTCAGGCCGGCTCCCCCCGAAAAATATGTGCCTTTCAGCAGAGGATAATTCACCATCTCCTGTCCGGTCGGAATTACATGTCCGTTCCTGTCTTCAGTGTTTACCTTTACAAGTCTTGTATGTTTCTCTTCGGGGAGATAGAAATAAGTATCATTCATTCCGAGGGGTTCGAAAAGATGTTTTTTAAGATAGAGATCAAGGCTCTCTCCCGACCAGATTTCAACCAGGTACCCGAGCACATCGACATTCAGTCCGTAGGTGAACCTCTCCCCCGGATGGTGAGCGAGGGGAAGTTTGCCCAGTGCCCTCATTTTTTCGCCAAGAACCATCTGGTCGGTTCCGAAGCCTCCGGGAATGCCATGTTTTGCATAGATTGCCCTCATAACAGGTGAACCTATTCCCGCATAGTCAATTCCGGAAGTATGTGTGAAGAGGTCTCTGATTGTTATCTCGCGCCTGGCCGGCACTGTGGTGAAAGTTGTGTCTTTTTCATTGAATTTATCCAGTACCCGGGGGTTCTTAAATTCCGGAATATACTTAGAAACAGGATCATCCGGCAGGAATTTTCCCTCTTCGAAAAGCATCATAGCTGCAATGCTGACTATTGCTTTTGTCTGTGAGGCGATACGGAAGATATCATCTCTTTTCAGAGGTGTTTTTGACTCAATGTCGCTTACTCCGAAGGCTTTGTAATAAACAATGCTTCCGTTGCGGGCAATAAAACCGGCTGCACCTGCAGTCCAGCCGCTGTCGATTACCGATTCTATCATCCTGTCGATGCGGTTGAGACGTTCGGACGACATGCCGGCCGATTCGGGAGATGCTTCCTTAAGAACCGGACTTTCCTTTTTACTTGTTTCTTTGCTACTGCATGAAAACAGTGTCAGCAGAAGAACTGCCGTAAGCGAAAGAATAAAAGTTTTTTTCATTGGATTACAGGTTAATTAATATTCTGCTTATTCAGACAAATTTACACATATTCCCGTCAATACAAACCTGAGGCACTTTGATGATCCGGTGTGTCACAGAGCTGATCCCGGAGGGAGTGTCACTTTTTTTTAATTACGTCACCCATAAAGAATCCGGTGTGCGGGGGCTGATTGTATACGACATTCTGCCAGGCCACGCCCAGGCGGTAAACGGGGTCGTGCATAAGTGTCGGCATGCGGTATTGTGTCGGTATGCCGGTTGTAAAAAGAAGCAGCGAATTATTGTCTGTACTTCTGAAGATAACCTCTTCGCGCCAGTCGCCGAGTAGGTCGGCGCTAAGAACGGGAGTTGCCTTTGTGCCGTTAATTGAGACTCCTCCATATTTTGATGCATCGAGCAGCCGTACCGGTTTGTGATTAATATAATCCCAGTCGTCGATATAAGAGCGGTCAAGCAGTTCGTCCTGAAGGTCTCCGTCCCAGTAGATGCGGAAATTAACCGGGGGCAATGAAGATGTTATTTTTTCACCTTTAACATTATAAATGCCTCCGGTGCGTGAGGACCATAATTCATAACCCCTGTGATTTGGATATATGTCAGCGGCAAGCCCTCTTCCGACATCGGTTGAGTCGGGAATTCTGAGCAGTATTTTTCCGTCAGCTGCGCTGTGCATTACCGAGCCCCATCCGCCGGTCTCCTTAACCGCCCATACTTCCAGTCCGGGAATATCGGGGTCAAGGTCGGAAAGGTGCATGGCGTCACCATGGCCCATTCGGGTGGTATAGATTGGTGTCCCGTCATCGTCAAATGCGCAGGAGCCGTATATTATCTCATCCCTGCCGTCGTCGTCTACGTCGGCCACGCTGAGGTTATGATTTCCCTGTCCCATAAATTCAGGAAAACCCTTGTCGGAGTCGAAGAGCCAGCGCATTGTCAGTTTTCCGTTTCTCCAGTCCCATGCCGCAAGTGTAGTGCGTCCGTAATACCCTCTGCACATTACTAAAGATGGTTGTTTTCCGTCGAGATAAGCCACGCAGGCGAGAAAACGGTCGACCCTGTTGCCATTGCATTCGTTGGCGCCCCAGCCGCATACATTTCCTCTACCCGGCACATAATCAACCGTCTGCATTGCCTCTCCCGTAAGGCCGTTAAAGACGGTTAAGTATTCGGGACCGGTCAGAATCCTTCCTCTCTCATTCACATTATCTGCATCACGGTTTCCTATTATCTTACCTTTCCCGTCGACGGTTCCGTCGGCAGTTTTGCAAACCACCTCAGCCTTTCCGTCGCCGTCGAAATCAAAAACGAGGAACTGGGTGTAGTGGGCGCCGGCCCTGATATTCGTACCAAGATTTATTCTCCATAGCTGTCTGCCATCAACCTCATAGGCATCAAGGATCACATTTCCTGTGAACCCATCCTGGGCGTTATCCCTGGCATTTGAAGGATCCCATTTAAGAACAATTTCATATTGTCCGTCGCCGTCGAGGTCGCCGGCACCTGCGTCACCCGGTGAATATGAATATTGCCGTCTGTTCTGTGTCTGAGACATCCGGACTGGGGGAGTACTATTATTGGCATTCGCCCGCGGTTGGGTCTGTCCCTGACGGCGGTCAGGCGGTATATATTCCCTTTCCATCTCTCCGCCCGGCGGCCTGTTGAGAGGTATTCTCAGAAAGCCATCCTTCCAAACCATGCATGAAGATGATTCTCCCTGCTCTCTGCCTTTTATGACTGACTTTACCTTATAAATTTCATCACTTGTTACGGAATCAGTGTAGCAGGTTGTTTCAGTGAGTGGTTTTTTATTGAGCTTTCTTTCTCCGCGATAGAGGTTAAAACCAATACCCTCCGGATCTGTTGCAAGAAGCCGCCAGCTTATAAAAACGGAGTTAGGATCTGTTCTCACGGCCACTATTCCGCGGTCGAGTGATTCCGGTTGCCTGCTTATCGGTTTCTGTGCGTTTAGATTAATAGCTCCGGCAACATATAGCAGGACAGAAAGTATTTTAAAATTTCTCATGATTGAATCAATAATGGTTTCTCAGGTTTGGTCATTTCTCACCCGGCCCGTTACTAAGAAGCCCGGAAGCGCTATTTCATCCTGTAAACTTCCGAGCCGGCCAGGAGGAAGCACCCCAGTCCGAAATCCTCGAAATTGGGAACTTTATCATAACCTACCGGCTGGCTGTCTTTGGGTTCCTTACCTGTTCCCTGTACATACCCCAGAAAACCGTTTGGGTGCAGGCAATCTTCGACCAGAGCCTTCCAGGATTGCTGTACAAGAGGTTTATATTTTTTGGGATCAAGGATACCGTTGTTGATACCCCATGCCAGACCGTAGGTAAAGAGGGCTGTGCCGGTGAGCTCCTTACCTCCGAAGTGAGCAGGGTCGTGCAGGCTAACGTTCCAGAAGCCGTCGTAGCGCCGGCAGGCAGCCAGAGCCTCAGCCATTTCCCTGAACGTTTTAACGAATTCACTCCTGTAAGGGCTGTTCACCGGCAGCCATTCGAGGGTTCTCACTATGCCTGCCAGCACCCATCCGTTTCCTCTCGACCAGTAGCAGTTACGGCCGTTTGGCTCAACGTAGGGAGGATCGAAATCCCTGTCGCGCCACCACAGTTTATCTTTCTCACTGTAGAGACCATTGTCACCATGTCTGGTTTTTGTGTAATTGTACATCTCAAAAAGCCGGTCGAAGTACCTGTTATCTCCGGTTACAAAGCCGAGCCGGGCGAATACAGGCATAGCCATATGCAGGAGGTCGATCCAGCTCCAGTCGTCGGTTTTATCGGTGGCAAGCATGTTATCGATGCAGGCTTTGATATCAGCAATTCTTTCCTTTCTGGTTGTATCCATCAGGTAAAGATCAATATATGTCTGGCCGCAGCACTGATCATCTCCGTTTCTTGTTTTAATCCCGTTACGGAGGCCCCATTTATGAAACTCACCCCACCTGGTCATGTATTCCAGATATGCGGGGTCAGGTTTAAGTTTATATAATGCCATAAGTCCTTCATAATAAGTACCGCGGGTCCAGATATTACTCGGCCTTTCGCGGTCGGTAACGATGGTTTTTCCCACATCGGGCCATTTATCCATGAAGTATTTATTGGCCAGCATCATAGCCTGTAACGTGCTCTCTTTTGAAAGAGGTTTTATTGTTCCGGCTGCTCCCGGATATTTTCCCGCTCTGGTGAGAAGCAGGGCTGCAAGGTTTTCTGCGGCTTTACGGTTTTCGAAATCGGGTGTTAACCGGTCATGGTCGATATATTCGTTGTATATCCACGGGTCGCCAATGGCAAAAACATAACCTTTGCCATAACTGCACTCGGCCATGAGAACATTCCCGTTCTCAACAAGTACGGGTTTTGCCTTCCCCGTAACATTTAATGATGCCACCTCCTTGATGTATATCTTTTTCACGTCCCTGAAAAGGGGATGCCCGGGAAGATCAGTACAGGCTCCCATGTCCCACTTTGTCCCCGTAACCGGGTGAAGTGTGACATGATTGAAGGTCATGCCAAACACTGACATCAGCCTGTTGAGGTTTGTGAATTCGCAGTTAGGTGCATCGTTGGCCAGCACAGCCAGAACGCCCCCTTTCCTGACCCAGGCTGAAATTGCCTTCACGTCGCCGGGTGAAATATAATTCGGCGTTTTGCTTTCCGTGGTTGTATCGGGGTCGACAATAATGTAAACCTGTATCTTATTAAGCGATTCCGGAGTCGGTTTACCGAGAGTTGTAATTTCGGCTCCCAATCCTTTAAATATTTCCCCCCAGCGTGAATATCCGCTCCATGCGGTGTCGGACCAGAGGTAATGGTAAGGCTGACCCGTTTTGGCATTGGTTTCACGGTTGAACCAGTTATCAAGTCCTGCGACGGGTTGACCCTCAAGGGTCAGGATGTGCGTAAGCAGGATCAGAATGATTGTTAGATACGGTTTGGTCTTCATGGTTTGGTTATTTTCTCAAAAATATAAATAATGCAGGAAATCAGGGAATCTTATTTTCCACCGGGATTTTCTATCTTTATTGCCCGATTTTTGTTATCAAACCTATAAATCATGAAATCTTTCAAACCAATTCTTATTGCAGGCATTATACTGCTGTCAGCTACGTCGGCTTACGGGCAGTGGAAAAACCTCATCGGCAAAGATCTTTCAAACTGGGAACAGCTTAACGGTACAGCTCCCTTCAAACTTGAGAAAGGGGTAATTACCGGTACCACGGTGGTCGGGTCGCCCAATTCTTTCCTTTGTACAAAGGAAAAATACGGGGATTTTATTCTTGAATTCGATACATGGTTCGATCCAAAAATGAATTCGGGGGTGCAAATCCGCAGCGAAAGCCGGCCCGATTATCAGAACGGCAGGGTGCACGGTTACCAGGTGGAGATGGACCCGTCGGACCGTGCCTGGTCGGGCGGCATATATGATGAAGCGCGCAGGGGCTGGCTCTATTCGCTCGAACGAAACCCGGAAGGAAGAAAAGCACTTAAAGTGGGTGAATGGAATCACTACCGCATTGAAGCCATTGGTAATTCCATCAGAACATGGGTTAACGGCATACCCTGTGCCGACCTCGTTGACGATATGACACCTTCAGGTTTCATTGCAATCCAGGTGCACAGTATTGGAAATGACAATTCCAGTGCAGGCCTTCAGGTGAAATGGAAAAACATGAAAATAATCACCAAAAACCCTGAAAAATATAAAACTCCCTATTCGCCGGTGATTCCGCAGGTAAGCTTTCTTACCAATAAACTTACCGACCGTGAAAAAGCCGAGGGGTGGAGGCTGCTTTTCGACGGCGTAACCTCCGGGGGCTGGATGAATGCCCGTACCGGAAAATTCCCGGAGAACGGTTGGGAAATAAAGAACGGTGAACTTATCGTCAACCCCGGGACAAAAAAACCGGGCGGCGGAGGCGACATAGTGACTGTCGACAAATTCACCAATTTCATACTGGTCGCGGATTTTAAATATTCCAAAGGGGCAAACAGCGGTATCAAATATTTTATCGATACCGAATCGGACGGAGGGAAAAATGCGTCGATAGGGTGCGAGTACCAGGTTCTTGACGACAGGAACCATCCGGACGCAAAGGCAGGTATTGACGGAAACCGCACACTGGCAGGACTTTACGACCTTATCCCGCCGAAAAACAAACGCGATAACGGCATTGACCAGTGGAACAGGGCAATGATAGTTGTTAACGGCAACAAGGTGCAGCACTGGCTTAACGATAACCTTACCGTTGAATATGAAAGAGGCACACCCGAATGGAAAGCCCTCGTTGAGAAAAGCAAATTCAAAGGAATGGAAAACTTCGGCCTTGTAAGGGAAGGAAGAATCCTCCTGCAGGACCACGGCAACCTGGTCTCTTTCAGGAATATTAAAATAAAGGAAATTAAATAAAAAAATCCCCGGGATATTACCGGGGACTCAGTCCTGAAATATCATCCCGGCATAAAAATGCCGGGTTTATTTTAATTTATACTTTTTCAGGTACTATATATGGATTGCGGTAATTTCTGGTCAGCATCCTGTCAGCTTCGTCATCACCGATAAACTTTTCTTTTACAGGATCGAATTTCAGGGTTCTGCCGGTACGGTAGGCGATGTTTCCCAGATGTGATAATGCTGAGGAAAGATGGGCTGTTTCGACCGGGGCATTAAGGACAGATTTATCATGCTTCCTGACCGCCTCAATGAAGTTGGCATAATGATCGCCGCCCGCCTTGCGCGAAGGTCCCGGTTTCTTGTCCCGTCCCAGGAAGGATTCATACCTGTCGTAGTTGTAAACCACCAGATAACCTTCTGTTCCGTAAAAGATATTGCCGACGGAGACTCCGTTTTCCTCATTGGTTATCCACGGTCTGACTTCAAATTCGATCATTTTCCTTTCCTTCGGATACATGAACTGGCATGAGAGAACGTCGGGGGTTACTTTTGCGTCATCATGGACAAACTTACCACCTCCCGCTGAAATTACTTCGGGAAGTCCGACATCGAGTCCCCACATGCAGAGATCCGTTTCATGCGTACCCTGGTTTCCTATGTCGCCATTACCGTAGTTCCAGTGCCAGTGCCAGTTATAATGCACATAATCTCTCGAGAAAGGCAGCATCTCTGCGGGTCCCGTCCAGAGGTCATAATCAAGGCCTTCGGGTACAGGAGATGGCCCTTTCCTTCCGACATCATCCCTCCATCTGAACACAAGACCACGGGCCATATAAACCCTTCCAATGAGTCCGTCGCGCAGGTGTTTAATCGCCTCCTGCACTGCGGCTGAGCTGCGGAGCTGTATTCCGTGCTGCACAATCCTGTCATATTTCGCTGCAGCCTCAACCATTTTACGTCCTTCAAAAATGTTGTGGGAACCCGGTTTTTCAACATACACATCCTTGCCGGCCTGCATGGCCCAGATTGCAGCAAGTGAATGCCAGTGATTGGGTGTCGCAATGCTTACCGCATCTATTGACTTGTCGAGGTAAAGCTTTCTTAAATCCTGGTACTGCTTAACCTTTCTCCCGTATTTCTTTTCAAACTCACCGGCCCTGTTTCCAAGAACTACAAGGTCGGGATCGCAGAGAGCAACAACCTCCACCCCTTCGAGCTTTCCATACCCTTCTATATGATTTGTCCCCCGGCCGTTGACCCCGAGAACGGCAACAGTCACCCGGTCGGCTGCACCAAATGCACGTGAGGGAATAACGGTCGGAACCGTTAGCGCAGCTGCTCCCAGTGCGGATTTCTGAACAAAATCCCTTCTGGTTAAAACTTTCTTTTCATTCATGGTTTTATTGGTTTTAAGGTTTAATTATAATGGTTTCGTATTTTCATCCTTTACAGGGCAATGAATACAGATAACCAATCACAAAAATATACATCCTGTCAACATAATCATTTTTCAGGGATTAATTTTTATGCCGTACAATGCAAAACCCAATCCGATAAGCACGTTTTTATTATTTTCACAGACGGAAAATTTATAAACTAAATACTTTCTGCTATGGCTATTTTCGGATTATCAAACAGGTTTAACGAATTCAGGAATGATTTCCTGAAAGACACGGGTGCAAAAAATGTTGAAGATAACATGGAACTCTATGCGCTCTATGTAACAGCACGCTTTGCGGACCATAATAACCGCATTCTTAACAACCTGGCAAACGAAATCCAGGAACTTCACAAGGTGCTGAAAAAAGTATAATAACCCTAAATCGTTTCCTCATCATGAAAAAGACACTGTTCAACTGCGTTCTGATTCTGGTTTTGTCCTCTTTTCCGGTATGCCTTCTGTCCCAATCCTCTCTTACCATAGAAAAAATCATGCAGGGAGATAAATTCACCGGTGTTTCACCCGAATCACCGCGGTGGTCTCCTTATGGCAACAACCTGTACTTCAGATGGACTGAAAACCCGGATTCCTCCACCGTCCTCTATGTTCTCAGGGAAGGAAGCAGGAAGCCCGTGAAGGTTGCCATTGATGAGATGAGATCCCTTCCATCAGGGGGCAGATATAACCTGAACAGGTCGTTATATGTATATTCAGCGAATGGCGATATTTATCTTCTTGACATAAAAAAGGGTGTTACCAAACAGATTACATCCACATCGACTCCGGAAAGCGGACCATGGTTCAGCCAAAAGGAAGACAGGATTCTCTTTATCTCCAATAATAATATCTTTTCCTGGGATATGACAACCGGAGTGTTTATGCAGCTTACCGACCTCCGGGCAGGAAAAGAGACTCCGGAAGAACCCCCTTATAAAAATGATAACGATAAATGGCTTTATAACAGTCAGCTGGCTTTGTTCCAGACACTTGCCGAAAGAAAAAGACTTCAGACTGCCGCCCGTGATGAAGCCCGGGCAACCGCACCGGTAAGGCCAAAGACAGTGTATACCGGGCAGTCATCTTTTGGCTCGTTGAGCCTCAGTCCCGATGAAAAATATATAACCTGGATCTCTTATAAGGCTGCCGATGGCAAGAGAACAATCGTTCCGAATTACGTCACCGAAACCGGATATACTGAGGATATACCGGCCAGGCCAAAAGTTGGAACATCGCAGAGTTCTTCATTGTATATCTGCAATAAAGACCTTGGTTCCATATATGAGGCAAAAGCCAGGGAAATTCCGGGAATTACTGAAAAACGGGCCGTTTCTTTCCGTAACCCGGTATGGTCGGATGACGGATCAGCGGCTGTTGTTGAAATAAATGCCTCAGACAATAAGGACCGCTGGATAACCCTGCTCGACATTAAAACAGGTTCACTAAAACTGCTTGATGCTCAGCACGATTCTGCATGGATCGGGGGCCCGGCTGCCGGGAGAGGCTTACTCGGATGGCTGCCTGATAACAAAACTATTTATTTCCAGTCGGAAGAAACAGGGTTTGCTCACCTCTATCTGCTCGACGTGACAACCGGAGTGAAGAAACAAATAACCTCGGGAAGTTTCGAAATATACGATGCCCAGCTTTCGAACGACAAAAAAACATGGTATTTTATCTCGAATGAACCCGACGCGGGTATCAGAGAACTGTACAAAATGCCCGTCAACGGCGGAAAGAGAACAAGGATTACCAGCTTCGGCGGAGGCGTGGAATATTCCCTATCTCCCGATGAGAAATATTTCGCCCTGAGAGTCTCTTTTGCAAACAAGCCATGGGAACTTTATCTGCTTGAGAATAAGGAGAAAGCCGTTCCTGTAAAAATAACTGAATCAACAACTTCCGAATTCAGGGCTTATGACTGGAGAATTCCTGATTACATCCGGATCAGGGCTTCCGATGGTGTATTGGTTCCGGCCCGGCTTTATAAACCGGCGGATGGTAAAAAGAACGGGGCTGCGGTAATCTTTGTTCACGGAGCCGGTTACCTCCAGAATGCCCACAGGTGGTGGAGCAGCTATTCACGCGAGTATATGTTCCACAACTTCCTTGCCGACAATGGCTATACTGTACTTGATATTGACTACAGGGGCAGCGCCGGTTACGGACGCGACTGGCGGACTGCCATTTACAGGCACATGGGTGGAAGAGACCTTGACGACCATATTGACGGAGCCCGGCTGCTGACAGAAAAATATGGCATTGATCCCGGCAGAATAGGAATCTACGGAGGCTCATACGGAGGATTTATAACCCTGATGGCAATGTTCACCAAACCGGGAGTCTTCGCCGCAGGGGCCGCTCTACGCCCCGTGACCGACTGGGCCCATTATAACCATGGATATACGGCAAATATCCTCAATATTCCTGTTCAGGACAGCATTGCCTACGTCAGAAGCTCCCCGATTTATTTTGCTGAAGGCTTTCAGGGGAAACTGCTTATCTGCCATGGCATGATTGATGACAATGTTCATTTTCAGGATGTTGTAAGACTGGCGCAGCGCCTTATCGAACTGGGTAAAGAGAACTGGGAACTGGCAGTATACCCCCTCGAAAGTCATGGCTTCAGGGAGGCATCAAGCTGGACAGACGAGTATAAAAGAATCTATAAACTTTTCCGCGAAACACTTAAATAGCTTTATAAAAGGAAATTTTTTATATTTGGATTTACCGGAAAATCACCTCCGGGGGAAAGGATAATTTAAAAACCTGGTGATATGAAAAATACATTGATTTCGGTACTGACTGTACTGGCTGCAGTTATATTATTCTCCTGCAGCAAGGACGAAGAATCAGAGCGCTTCAGGCTGCTTACGGCGCACCTCTGGAGAAGCGACAGCCTGCTTGTCAATGGCCAGGATGCCGGAGGAACCGGGGGCATGCTCGAGAAATTCAAAGGTGATGCGAAGTTCGCGAAGGATGGTTCAGGCTACTTCGGCGTTTACACAGGCACATGGAGGTTCTCGTACGGCGAAGCAAACATTGTAATTGAATCCGACTCCCTCCAGTTGCCTCTTACGGCTACGATCGTACTTCTGACGGAATCCGATTTTAAGATTACTACCATTTACCCTAACCTTCTGAATCCTTCCAGTCCGTATAACATCAGGATGACTTTCAAACCAAAACAATGAGAAGCGGCGTCGCGCTTTTTATCTCAGTCTGCCTGCACCTTCTTTCTCCTGAATTATCCGGCCAGTATAATGCAAAAGGAAGGGTACTCGACGGGGAAACAGGCGAACCGATTGCCGGTGTTTACGTGATTTTCGGGAAGGATGCGGGAACCTCTACAGACGCACAGGGGGTTTACGCTTTCCGCTCAGGCAATTCCAGGGTTACCGTTTCCTTCCAGTTCATCGGTTTCAAAACCATTGTCAGGGAATTTACTCTGGCTCCCGGAGAAAATACCCTCCCCGACATCCTTCTTGAAACCGAGCTTCATTCAATTAACCAGGTTGTGGTAAGCGCCGACAGAACGGAGCATAAAGTATCTGAGCTGACGGTATCTGTTTCGGTGATCAAATCCGACTTCCTGTCAAGAAGTCATATTACCGATGCAGCTGAGCTCATAACAAAAACAGCCGGTATTGAAGTCCTCGACGGTCAGGCCTCAATAAGAGGCGGCAGCGGCTTCAGCTACGGTGTAGGCAGCAGGGTTCTGGCACTGGTGGACGGCCTCCCCATGCTCTCCCCCGATGCCGGTTCCATAAGATGGCAATGGCTTCCCATTGAGAACCTTTCTCAGGTTGAAATAATTAAGGGGGCTTCTTCGGTGATGTACGGGTCTTCGGCCCTTAACGGAATAATTAACTTCAGAACCGCCGAAGCGGGAAATATCCCTGTAACTAAATTCTTTGCCGAAACAGGCGTTTACTGTGCCCCGGCAAACCGCAACTGGAAGTGGTGGACAACACCAAGAGTGTTCTCAACAGTCTCGCTGTCACATCTGCGGAGGGAGGGAAACACCGACATAGGATTTATTGTTAATCTTTTCACAGATAACAGCTACAGGAAATTCAACGATGAGAAACTCGGAAAGGTTAGCCTCAGGCTTAAAAGGAACAGTCCGAAAGTTCAGGGACTGAATTATGGCATAAATCTCACGGCAGGGCTCACCGATAAAACAGATTTCCTGTTGTGGGGCAATGCCCGCGATTCAGCCCTGATACAGGATACCTCGAGTGTTTCTTTCCTCCATGGCAGGTTCCTGGCTGCCGACCCGTTCGTTTCCTATTCAAAAACAGGCTTATTCCGCCACGATCTGAGGATGAGGGTGCAGTCGTCCGAAAACAGGTTCCCGGTGAAAACAAAGAACAATGCCGAGTCATTCTCATTATACTCAGAATACCAGTACTGGAGAAAGTTTTCCGATGTATTTTCTGTGACGGCCGGTGCATCTTTCCTCTGGAACAGGATAACTTCAAACTTTTACGGCGATCATAACGGCATAAATGCAGGCGCCTTTGCGCAGGTTGAAATAAGACCTGCCGAAAGGCTGAAGCTGGCAGGCGGGGTGAGACTGGAGCAGAATGTACTTGATTCGGACCCGGACAAACCGGTTCCTGTTTTCAGAACAGGGGTGAACTGGCAGGCGGCTGAATTCACATTCCTCAGGGCATCGTTCGGGCAGGGCTACCGCTTCCCGTCAATAGCCGAAAAATATGCATCCACAACACTTGGTTCGGTAACCATTTTCCCTAATCCCACACTGGAGTCTGAAGCCGGATGGAGCTCGGAAGCCGGAATAAAGCAGGGCATCAGGCTTGGAAAAATCACCGGCCAGGCCGACTTCTCTGTTTTCGTGTCAAAAAACAGCAATTTTATTGAGTACCTCTTCGGCCTCTATCCCGGAGGTCTCGGATTCATGGCCGATAACCTTGAAAAATCATCAATTTCAGGAACAGAGCTGGAAATAAACCTTAACCGTCAGACCGGCAACCTCTACGCATCGCTGACAGGCGGTTATACTTTCATTTACCCGGTTGAGCCCTCAATGTCAGGCGGAGAAAAGTCATATCTGAAATACAGGCGTAAGCACTCCTTCAGGCTTAATCTCAGCGCTACGTGGAAAAAGTTTGATGGTGAATTCACCTTTTTCGCAAGATCAAAAATCCTTAATATCGACGATGTTTTTGTAAATCCGCTGACCCGTGAACAGCTTTTACCGGGCTTTTATGATTACTGGCTCTCTCACAACAAGGGTTATGTTTCGGCCGACCTCAGTTTGGGTTACAATTTAAACCCTCATCTGAAGCTTTCTTTAGCGATGAAAAACGCCACAAACACAGAGTATATGGGACGACCGGCCGATATACAGCCCCCGAGGAATATCAGCTTACGTCTTTCAGGCAAATTTTAAAATTACTTCATGAAAACAGTATATAAAGGACTGCTGCTGATTGCCGTACCATGTATGATCCCTGCATGCAAAAGCGACAACGGAAACGGGGCGGGCAAAAGGCCGAATATCCTTATTGCCATGGGCGACGACATTTCATTCCCTCACATGAGCGCCTATGGAACGGGCTGGGTGAAAACCCCGGGTTTCGACATGGTGGCCCGGAACGGCATCCTCTTTTACAATGCCTACACCCCAAACGCCAAATCTTCGCCTTCAAGGGCATGTTTCCTGACGGGAAGAAATTCGTGGCAGCTTGAGGAGGCCGCAAACCATGTTCCCTACTTCCCTCAGAAATTCAAATCTTTTATTGAGACCCTTGGGGAGAATGGCTATTTCACAGGTTATACTGCCAAAGGATGGGCGCCGGGAACAGCTGTCGACAGCACCGGAAAACCGCGGTATCTGACAGGTAAAGCATTCAATTCAAAAAGACTCAATCCGCCTGCAGGCGGCATTTCAGATATTGACTATGCCGCAAATTTTGAAGATTTCCTAAGTAAAAAACCTGAAGGGTCTCCTTTCTGCTTCTGGTACGGCTCGAACGAACCTCACAGGGATTACGAATATGGTTCAGGTGTAAACAAAGGAGGCAAAAGCCTGTCCGACATAAATCATGTGCCCGGCTTCTGGCCCGATAACAACCTTTCAAGAAACGACATGCTCGATTACGCTTACGAAATTGAACATTTCGACAACCACCTGGTGAAAATGATTGATCTTCTGCGACAGAAAGGGGAGCTTGACAATACGATAATAATTGTTACGGCCGACAACGGAATGCCGTTCCCCCGTGCCAAGGGCCAGGTTTATGAATATTCAAATCATATGCCCCTGGCTGTTATGTGGAGAAATGGCATCAGAAAACCAGGCCGGCGTATTTACGACTTTATCAGCTTTATCGATTTCGCCCCGACACTTCTTGAAACTGCCGGCATAAGCCAGGCTGAAAGCGGCATGCAGAAGATGGAAGGAAGAAGCTTTGCCGATATCTTCAGGTCATCGAAAAACAAAATTGTTGACAAAACCCGCAATTATGTTCTCCTCGGAAGGGAAAGAAATGATGTGGGAAGACCTGATGACGAGGGATACCCGGTAAGGGGAATAATCAGCAACAGTTTCCTGTACCTGAGGAACTACAAACCGGGGAGGTGGCCGTCGGGCAACCCCGAAACAGGTTATCTCGATTGCGACGGAAGTCCGGTCAAATCACTGATCCTGTCTCTCAGAAGATCGGGCACAACCTCAAAATTCTGGAACCTCTCCTTCGGCATGAGAGGTAATGAGGAATTATATGATATCGGAAATGACCCTGAATGTCTCGTTAACCTTGTCAATAACCCCGGTTATGCATCGGTATGGCAGGATCTGAGACAGAGGCTTTTCAAACTCCTCCTTGAACAGGGCGATCCGCGTGCCGGAGGCAACGGGGATATTTTTGATAAATACCCCTATGCAAACGGAAACCATCGCGACTTTTACAACCGTTTCATGAAAGGCGAACTTAACAACAGGTCGGCCGGATGGGTCGATTCAACAGACTTTGAAAAAAAATAATTGCCAGATGAAAAATATACTTCATGCTTTCCCGAACCTGTTTTTAATAACCGTGCTTGCCGCCAATTACTCATGTTCCGGCAACCATGGGGATGAAATTTCAGTCTCAGATTTCGGCACATTGTCCTCAATGTTCAGCAATCCGCCTGCCGGATACTCCACTGCCCCATTCTTCGTGTGGAACGGTGAAATTACACGCAGCGAGACAGATAAATTCCTGGAAGAATTTCACAACCAGGGTATCAGGCAGGTCATCATCCACCCGCGGCCCGGCCTTATTACCGAATACCTTTCCGAAGAATGGTTTGAACAATTCAGATACACCGTTGAACGCTGCAGGGATATGGGGATGAAGGTCTGGATATATGATGAAAACTCATACCCCAGCGGTTTTGCAGGAGGCCATGTTCCTTCCGTGATGCCTGAATCGTTTAACCAGGGCCAGGGTCTGAAGATGATGCGGACCAAATCACTGCCCGACACTGCCGATAAATTTTTCCTGGTATTAAAAGAAGAAAACGGGAGCTTCGCCGACATTACGGGCAATCTGAAAGCTGAGGCCGGTAAGTCAGGCAATTATTGTCTCTTCAGCAAAACCTGTTATGGAAAATCTGAATGGTACGGTGGTTTTTCCTATGTCGACCTCCTTTACCCGGGTGTAACAGGGAAATTCCTTGAAGTGACAATGAAGGGCTATGAAGAATCTGCCGGGGAAGAATTCGGCAAAACAGTTTCGGGTATATTTACCGATGAGCCTCACATTAATACACCCGGGGGCATCAGGTACACACCCGATCTGTTCGATGTCTTTCAAAAGATGTGGAACTATGATCTGAAAAAAAACCTCCCTTCACTGTTTGAAGAAACGGGTGACTGGAAGAAAGTGAGGCATAACTATGCATACACCCTGCTGGAATTGTTTAATGAACGGTGGGCAAAACCTTACAGCAGGTACTGCGAAAATAAAGGGTTGAAATTCACCGGGCACTATTGGGAACACGAGTGGCCCGGCATGAGAAACGGCGGGGACAATATGGCTATGTATGTCCATTTTCACGTGCCCGGCATAGACATGCTCTTCAACCAGTGGAACGAATCATCTCCGGGCGCCCAGTTCGGGAATATCCGTTCTGTGAAAGAACTGTCAAGCGCCGCCAACCAGGCAGGCCGCAACAGAAAACTTAGTGAAACATACGGCGGCTCGGGATGGGATCTCACATTCACTGAAATGAAACGTAACGGCGACTGGGAATATGCGCTTGGCGTGAACCTTATGAACCAGCACCTTACCTTCTACACAATGGCCGGCGCCAGGAAATATGATTATCCGCCAACTTTCGACTATCACCAGCCATGGTGGAACAATTATAAGCTCCTTGCAGATCACTATTCCCGCCTGTCCCTGGCTCTGTCAGCAGGCAACCAGAAAAATGAGATACTGGTAATCGAGCCAACCACAACAGCATGGATGTACGATTCATACAACAGGGCAAACCCATACCTTAACAAGGTCGGGCAAAGTTTCCAGACTTTTATTACCAACCTTGAAAAACAGCAGGTGGAATATGATCTCGGTTCAGAAAAAATAATAAGCGATATGGGTTCCGTTAAAGATGGGAGATTTGTGGTGGGAAAATGCTCATATAAAACCGTTGTAATACCTCCATGCACTGAAAACCTTAATGAAACAACCTTTAAACTTCTCAGAAAATTCGCCGTCCGGGGAGGAAAGATTATAATGTTTTCCAAACCCGTGTTTATTAACGGTTCCGAAAGCCCCGAACTGAATGAGTTCCTCAGCAGCAATTCCGGCAACAACATTTCAGCCGATACTCTTTCCGATGAAATCACAGGCAAATGGCTTTCCAACAGGGATGTAAAATTCAATATAACCGTGGGAGGCGGGCTTTTTCATCATACCAGGGTTCTGAAGGACGGCATCCTGGTTTTTCTGACAAATGCCAGCCTGACCGACACCTGTAAGGGAGAGCTGACCGTACCGGGCAGGGCAGTCGTAACTCTGAATAGTTTTGACGGAGAGATCAAAGGATTTCCCCATGAGAGGAACGGCGAAGAAATTAAAGCAGGTTTTATCCTTTATCCCGCTGAAAGCCTTCTTCTCTTCTTTCCGGAAAAGGAAACGCTGAATTACACTTATGATTCCGATAAATCAGCGCCGGCTTCCCTGGTGCAGCCGACAGGGGAAGTATCGGTTAAAAGAGACGAGCCGAATGCGCTGATGATCGACTTCTGCGACCTTGAGATTGAGGGCATTAAATATGACAACCTGCACGTTTACGATGCGGCAGATAAGGTTTTCAAACACTATGGCTTCAAAACGGGAAACCCCTGGAACCATTCTGTACAGTACAGGAGAAAAACAGTTGAGAAAGATACTTTTGGCATTAAAACCGGTTTCAGTGCGACTTATAAATTCTATTGCAGGAACCCGGGCAGGATTTCAGATTTTACAGCCGTTACAGAAAGGCCGGGGTTATGGAAAGTCAGGATGAACGGCAAGGAAATCGCTCCTGTTCCTGGCATGTGGTGGCTCGACAGGTCATTCGGTGTGTTTGACATAAGCGGCATGGTAAGGGAGGGCTTAAATGAGATAACAATTACCGCTTCGCCGATGAGTGTGCATGCCGAAATTGAACCGGTGTACATCAGGGGTGATTTTTCCCTTGAACCGCACGAAAAAGGATGGCTTCTGACCCCACCCGAAAAAGAAATCACAACCGGATCGTGGAAAGATCAGGGCATGCCTTTTTATTCGTGGAGCGTAACATACTCAAAAGAGTACGATATTGATACCCCTTCAGGAGAATACTTCATTCAGGCTCCCGGATGGAGCGGGACCCTGGCGGAAGTGTTTGTAAACAGCAAAAAGGCAGGAGTAACTGCTTTCCCTCCGTACCGGTTAAATATAACCCGGTTTGTCTCCCCGGGGAAAAACACCGTGGAACTGAAAGTAACAGGGAGCCTGAGAAATCTGCTCGGTCCGCATCATAACACCCCCCCTGAGGGTATTTCCTCTCCATGGAGCTGGAGAAATGTAAAGGAATATCCTTCGGGAAAAGATTATAAGTTTTACGATTACGGATTAATGAAAGATTTTGTTCTGACGAACACGTTTTAGAATCAAAATTTTAATTATAACCATAATTATTTGCTGAGTAATATTTTAAGGTTCGACTGTTGCAGAAATAAAATGTTTTTCTACATTTACAGCACCTTTACGGAAGGTAAAACAAAATATGACATCCTGAAACATTGAAAATTTGACTATTAACCAAAAAATTTAATCTATGAAAAAAGTTCTGACGTTTATTGCAGGAATAATCGTACCAGGCGTTCTTATGGCCGGTGGACTGGTGACCAACACCAATCACAGCGCTGCATGGGTGAGGTTACCTGCACGTAATGCATCAACCGATATTGATGCGGTGTATTATAACCCTGCAGGTCTTATGAAGCTGCAGAACGGTTTTCATATCTCCCTCTCAAACCAGACAATTTTCCAGACAAGGGAGGTGGAAAACTTCTACAAAGGCCCCGGGGGCGCTTTCGGCTTAAATGATCCTCTGTTCACCGGAAAAGTTAAAGCTCCGTTGTTCCCGGCAATCTATGCAGCATATAAAACCGAAAGGCTTGCATTTTCGATCGGTTTTAATCCCATCGGCGGAGGTGGAGGAGCTGAATATACAAAGGGGCTTCCTTCATTTGAAATGGGACCAGCCGACCTTGTACCTGCCCTTGCCGCTTCACAGGGTGTTTCCGACTACAGGCTTGACGCGTACCTGAAAGGAAGTTCTGTCTATTTCGGACTGCAGGGCGGTGTTTCATTCAAGGTTAATGAATGGTTGTCGGTTGCTGCCGGACTCCGTTATGTAATGGCAAAAAATACCTACAACGGTCACCTTCAGGACATTGAACTCCTTCAGGGAACCAACTGGGTGCGTGCCGATGCAATAATGACCGGTATTGCCAACGCCGCCAAAGCGGGTGGCGACGGACTGGCTCCTCTTATCTCCGGAGGTGCCGGTAATCTTACTCCGGCCGCGGCTGCAACAGCCGGAATAATTACTACTGCACAGCGTGATGCTATTGTTAACGGACTGGTTTCACTCGGTGTTTCAAATGCTTCTTCTCTGACAATTTCGCAGTGCCAGACCGCATATTACGGTGCACAGGCCAAATACAACCTTACCGCAACACTTCTTGGCGACCAGGAAGCTGACGTGGAACAGACAGGATCTGGAATATCTCCTTTCTTCAGCGTGAATATATCGCCGTCTGAGAATCTCAACATTGCCGTTAAGTACGAGATGAAGACATCCATGCAGCTTACAAACAAGACAACGAAAGACTTTCTCGTAGGTTACACAGCCACCGCCACACCGATTACAATGTTCCCTGATGGTGAAGAAACTCCTGCCGATATGCCTGCCATGCTGAGCGTTGGAGTCGATTACAGGCTTTCCGATGCCTTTAAGGTGTCTGTCGGCGGAAATTATTTCTTCGACAAGGCTGCCGACTACGGCCGCAAACTTGACCTCGATAACAGTTCAGCCACGCCATCAACATTCGTAAAAAACAAGGATATCATCGATTTTAACGGATGGTCTGCAAACTGCGGACTGGAGTTAAACCTCTCCGAGAAACTGCTTGTCAGCGGAGGCTATATGCTTTCTAACAAGGGTGTAAACAGCAAGTACCAGAGCGACCTTACATTCGGCCTGGCTTCACATACATTCGGAGCCGGCGGTGCTTACAGGATTATGGACAATCTCACAATCAATGCAGGTGCAAGCTATACCCAGTACAATAAGGATGAAAAGGAAATTGACCATGTATTCTCGGCTACAGGTGTTTTGTACAAAGCAAAAGAGACTTATCTGAAGAATACTGTCCTTTTCGGCATAGGAGTGGATTACAGCTTCTGAAACTATACTAACCTATGACAGAATAAGCCGGTTCCTTCATCAGGACCGGCTTTTTTCTTTAAGGTAAATGGAAATAAAATGCTCCGTATAAGCACCCATGGAGAGGAGGGTGTGAGAGTGAGTGTGAGAGTGAGTGTGAGTGTGAGTGTGAGAGTGAGTGTGAGAGTGAGAGTGAGAGTGGGTTGAGGTGAAAAGGGGTCCGGCAGGGCAGAAAAATAAAAATCCCGCAGCTTAACAGTTGCGGGGGTAATTTCCGGGTGCGGAGAGAGGGGGATTCGAACCCCCGGTACAGTTACCCATACGGCAGTTTAGCAAACTACTGGTTTAAGCCACTCACCCATCTCTCCTCAATTCAAAACAAATTTGCGTCACAAAAGTAAAAAAACCTGCTGTAAGAGCAAAATAAATTTTCATTTAAAACCCTTAAGCAGCTCAACCAGGTACCGGAAATTCTCGTGCGTCTCCTCGTCAAAATCGCCAGGCTCTATCCGTCCCTGCCTTACATCGCCCAGCAGCCTGCTTAGGAGAAAACTTCTCGGCAGTTCCTTCTCTTCCATATAGACAGAATTGGGCACTGTAATTCCTTCCCTTGTTTTAAGCACATGATTCTTGAAATCGAGCGTCGACAACAAATCCTCCGCATTGAGGAACCTTGGATCGGTAACAATCAGATAATCACCCTCCTTATCCCCGGGCCTGAACATATTCTCCTTAAGATACTCCTCCAGCTTTCTTTCCCTTTCATTGCCGAACAGGAGAACGGCAAATTTTAAACCCCAGCCCATCATAATATTGCACATGAGCGGTATTGAAGAAACGTCGGTGGAGGGTATAATACTTATTTTCCCTTTAAAGCCTGTAACCTGGATAATACAGGAAATCAGATAAAATGTACCGGTGTCGTTTACAATCAGGTTAAGACGGTTTGCCGAAAAGCCTTCAGAGGGGAGCGGATTGCCCATTATATTCTGCAGTGGCGTAAGAGTGTCAGGCGAAGCCGATGCAAGTTTCAGGGGATCAAGAACCCTTGTTGTACTCTTCAGGTTGTCCAGATCGTCTCGCTGCACTGCGAGAATACGGTGCATCTTGTTAACATCAACGAGATGCGGCGAATGAGTTGTATAAATAATCTGTATCCTGTCCTTAATGTCTTCAAAAACTTTCAGCACATCTTCCTGCGCTCTTGCATGCAGACTAATTCCCGGCTCATCAACAAGAAGTACCATTGGCTTTGTACTCCGCATTGCCGATGCCTTCAGCTCCATGTAAAATGAAAGGAACCATCTCACTCCCCTGCTTCTCTGTTTGGGATACAGTCTCTCCCCCGAGTCTTTCACCCAGAATTCAAGGTAAGGCTTGCCGGCCTTGTCACTGTAATTAAGGCTGTAGTGGTCAAGCTCAAACTGAATCTTTATCTTGTTGTTGCGGCCGATCGACTGCTGCCAGAAATCCTGGAAATTAACGGTAAGTGTATTGTTCAGGTTTTCAATCTTTTGTTTCAGTATTCTGCTCGACGGCTGCTGAAAGAATGAATAATCAAGTTTTGCCAGTGTAAGAAAATTTCTTGCTGCCTTGTATCCTTCAACGTTTTCGTTCCCTGTAATAATATCTTCAAGGTCAATCCTGTTGGGCAGCAGGCTTCCGAAATCTTCAAACATTTCAATATCAGGACAATACTCAAAGTACTTCCTGCCGAGCATTTCGCTTGTGTACTGCGACTTGTACCTGCGCATCGCCTCAAGGGTAAGCATCTGCGATTCTTCGGGGCTTCTCCCTTCCATCAGATAGCCGCTGAAGGCAATGTGTGCTTCCATGTCTGATTTAAGCTTCTCCTTTGCCATCCTGTTATTCCGGAAATCTTCCAGCACTTTGGTCCATTCCGGATCTTCAGTCTTATCCATCGGCATCAGCAGAAGGGTCATTTTCTGGTGATACTCTTCAAGCTTCGATTCAAGGTCATCCAGCTTTCTGTCTGTCTCCTCAAGACCGGCGAGCAGGGCACCATACTTTAACCCTGCATCGGCAATCTCCTTTTTTCCGGCCAGGGTTTTTCTGACTGACTCCTCTTCCTTAACCAGGTCGTTGAATTTATGCTTCTGATCGGCCGGCAATCTTTCAACCAGACCTCCCTCCGACTTCCTGAACAGGCGCCCCACCATTCCTTTGCCTGCAGCGGGATTTGCCCTCATTATAATATCAGCCTTCAGGGACATTATTTCGTCAAGTCTTGATTTGAGCCGGTTAATTTCCTCAATCTCCTTTTCCAGTTTGGCTTTCACCTCATTAAGATAGAGTCCCCAGGCATTTTCGAGGGAATCGAGGTATTCACTTATCCTTCCGCTGACTTTTATTGTTGAGGAGAAATCGGGCAGCCAGTTTCTGGTCAGTTCCACGGTGGTGAGTTCCGACAGAAGTTCTTTCAGTTCCGAGCCGGGGTTTTCCGTCACATCCGAGAGCCATCCGTTGTTCACATTAAAACGGCAGGAAATTTCCGGCAGGGTGAGGTCGCTTCTCAGAACATCTTCTGAAATTGAGCCGGTATAGAATGATCTTAGCCCTTCAAGGATGGATGTTTTGCCTGACTCATTCTGTCCTATCAGGCAGGTGATATTGTCGGGCGACAGATTCTGCCAGCCGGTATCGGTTATCGATCTGAAATTTCTGATCCTGAAGGCGCAAAGTTTCATGTACATAACTCAAAGTTTAAATCCAAAAATAAGGACATCATCCACCTGTGGCATTTTGCCCCGCCATTCAAAGAAACTGTTTTCAAGAAATGCCTTCTGGTCCTTCATCATGGTTAAAGAGGATGCGGTTTCGAGAATTTTTCTGAAATTTTTGTTTTTCAGTTTTTTGTTTGATTCCTCCCCGAACTGGTCGGGGAATCCGTCGGAGAAAAGATAGAACATATCTCCGGGTCTGGTACCGATATAATTATTTTTAAAGGCACGTTCTTCTACCGGGGCAAGCCCTATTGTCATCAGGTCGGGCTTATATTCTGTCAGTTCACCATTTCTTATCATTACAAGCGGTCTGTTTGCTCCGGCATACTGCATCTCACCTGTTTTGAGGCTTACGATGCAAAGGGCTATGTCAATGCTGTCTTTTGTGCCCGATTTCTCTCCGGTCTGATGGAGCGCCTTCATTACCCTTTCTCTCATCATGTTCAGCACCCGGTTGGCTTTCATGCATTTCTCCGATTGCATTATTTCGTTAAGGAAACTGATGCCAAGAATACTGAGAAGTGCTCCAGGTACGCCGTGACCCGTGCAGTCGCCTGCCGCCACGCAAAGGTACTCGCGGTTGGAAAATGCATAATAAAAATCTCCGCTGACGATATCCCGCGGAAGGAAAAGAATAAAATAATCTTTAAGGATGCCTGAAAGTGTTTCCTCATCAGGCATGAGGGCATGCTGAATCATTCCTGCATAGCGGAGGCTCGACAGGTGTTCGTCAAAAGCCTGCAGGCCCGCCTTTGCAAGCATCTCCGACTGGTATGTACTTTCCCCGTGCATTTCCTTCCCGCAAACAAAGAAATAAAATTAATTTAAAAAACTGTAATTCCGTAATTTTTACAGAATCAGAACAGGTTACTTTCACCTGCGGGTGAGAAGAACTATATTTTCAATATGGGGGGTCTGGGGAAACATGTCGACAGGCCGGATATGTTTCACCTCATACTTTTCATGAAGGATATTGATATCCCTGGCCTGGGTTGAGGCGTTACAACTGACATAAACAATCCTTGAAGGTCCTGCAGCGAGTATTTCGCCGGTCACATCCGCATGCATTCCCGAACGGGGAGGATCGGTAATGATCACATCCGGGCTGCCTTCCTTCCTGAACATGCCCTCTCCAAGGAGTTGTTTTATGTCGCCGGTATGGAAACTTACATTCTCAATCCCGTTCGATTTTGCATTGGCAGTTGCATCCTCAACCGCTGCACCAACATATTCCAGCCCGATAACTCTCTTTGCCTTTGCCGCGATAAAACATGCTATGGTGCCTGTGCCCGTGTAAAGGTCATAAACGACCTCATTTCCGGAAAGAGAAGCAAGTGTCCTGATCGTTTCATAAAGTCTTGCCGCCTGTCGTGAGTTGGTCTGGTAGAATGAATTTGGACCTACTCTGAACCTGAAACCGTCTATTTCCGAGACAAGGTGTTCATTCCCGTACCAGAGCACCGGGGCAAGATCGGAAATTGAATCATTTTTCTTACCGTTTATCACGTAATAAAGGGATGTTACGGCCGGAAATCCGCTCTTTATAAAATCGAGTAAGCCGGCAGCCTGTTTCCTTTCATCAGAACTGAATACCACAATAACCATTGCCTGGCCGTCGGTTGTGTTCCTGACAATAAGGTTCCTCAGGTAGCCGGTATGGTTTTTAATATTGTAGAATGAAAGATTTTTTTTCAGTGCGTAATCTCTTACAGCATTCCTGATGGCATTTGTAGGCTCAGGCTGGAGGTGACACTCCTTTATGTCAATGACACGGTCGAAGAAACCCGGTTTATGAAAGCCAAGGGCATGAGTGCGATCCACCGGCAATCCGCTGTTTATCTCATCTTCAGAAAGCCAACGGTTTGAAGAAAAGGTGTATTCAAGCTTATTGCGGTAATAATACGGTTCGGGCGACTCAAGAATCGGGGAAACAGGTACATCGTCAATTTTTCCAATCCTTTTTATTACATCTCCGATGATCTCCTGCTTGCAAGCGAGCTGCCTCTCATATTTCATATACTGCCACGTGCAGCCTCCGCAGGTTCCGAAATGAGGGCATACCGGTTCAGTCCGGTCTTCGGAATAATGATGAAACCCGGCAATAACGCCCTCCAGGTAGTTTTTCCGCCTTGATGTTACTTTAAGATCAATTATGTCTCCGGGTGCCGCAAAAGGAATGAATATCACCATGTCGCCGTATCGTGCCACGGCCCTGCCGTCAGAGCTCATGCTTTCCACCACAATCTTCTCCAATAACTGGTATCTGGATATTTCACTCATCCCCTGATTCTTACATTTACTTCCCTGCACCCTTCATCAGATCGTTTATGAAAACCAAACCCTTAACGATGGCCGGTACTGCGGCATCACCATGATCAAGTCCGGGAAGTATCTCCTTCTTCACTGTGGAAGGTGAACTGCCTGCCTCAATGAGACGGTTGTAAAAATATTCCGTAACCTGCGGGTTCACCTGGGTATCGTTTCCGCCATGAATCAGGTACAATGGTTTGGTGGTGTGCCAGGGGGCAATGCTGTTTAAAACCATTGCATTTCTAACACTCTCGTAATGCGCATCTGTGCTGAAACCTGCCAGAAAGGATGAATTTACAAGGGCCTGAACCGAAGTTGTAAGCTGTGCATTGATCTGGCTGAAATCAAGCTTACCGTTATACAGGCCTGCAAGACTGGTGGCGTAAGGCTCATTCAGTATGTCAGTGACAGGATTGGTAAACTGTTTGTAATATGAATAGGCGTTGACAATATAGCCAATGTAAACCGGCATTGGATATACATCAGTGTTTATCATCGAACTGAAAAGGTAAGTGATATCGTAAGGACCTGCACCGCATACGCTTCCCGCCAGTTCAAATTCATTGCCGTATTCAGTTTCAAATGCCTTATGAAGAGCCATCGTTGCCCATCCTCCCTGTGAATAACCAATAAATGCCAGAAGGTTATCTGCCTCAATATCCTTTATCAGATTGCCGCCGGCTTCTTTCGCCGCCCTGATCATATCAGTCACTGCCCTTACGGTCGGCTCCCTGATCAGGTAAGGATGAGGCTTTCCGGCCGATGCCCCGAAACCGGGGTAATCAGGAATCAGAACCACATAGCCCATCGAGGCAATTATTTCGATCATCTGGTATTGTGTGTTCAGGGGAAAATTCGACGGAGCATAAGCATCCACAGTGTTTGTGCCGTTCTGAAAACATATCACGGGGAACTTTCCCGCCGCCTGGGGAACACACATCAACCCTGAAGCCTCGATGGCTTTTCCGTCAAGCATTGTTTTGTAGATGACAGTATAAACATCCACACCGTCCGAAATGAGAGGCTTTATCTGGTCAATCTCCGGGTAATAGGCCGCAGCGGCGTTAACAAGATTACCTATGTAAACGGGCGAATAACTTAACGCCTTTTCAGCCGAAATCAGATACTTATAGCCCTTCTCCTCTTCCCTGCTGCAGGAATGAAGCAGAATTACGGAAACCAAAAGCATCAGACCGGTTATCTGCCTTCGTGCCGGTAAAAATTTCCTGTTAGCCAATGCCCTGATTTTTAATTATATTACAATATGTCTCTGTAAAAACATTCCGTAAACAAAGTTACATAAACCATTTCATATCTTTGCCTCCTGTTTTATGCATCTATGGTTTCTGTTCAGAATATAACAGTTTCATTCGGAGGATTTGACCTGCTTGATGATATTTCCTTTCTTGTCAATAAAACCGACAGGATAGGACTTACCGGGAGGAACGGATCGGGCAAAACCACTCTCCTCAGGATCATTGCCGGATTACAGAATCCGACATCGGGAAGGGTAAGCACACCCAACGATTTCCGTATCGGTTACCTTCCCCAGCAGATGAAAACATCGGATACAACTACGGTTCTTGACGAGACTTTGAAAGCCTTTTCCGAGATTTTCAGGTTGTCGGCTCTGATTGATGAGTACACAAGGCAGGTGGCCGAGAGGGACGATCATCACTCGGCGGAATACCTGAAACTTTGCGAAAAACTTGCCGCCGCCGAGGAACAATTCCGTATCATGGGGGGAACCAATTACCTGGCCGATACCGAGAGGACCCTGACAGGACTGGGGTTTGAAAGGGATGAATTCGAAAGGCCAACATCCGAACTGAGTGAAGGCTGGAGAATGAGAATTGAACTTGCAAAAATTATTCTTACCCGGCCCGATCTCATGCTCCTCGATGAACCAACCAACCACCTCGACATTGAGTCAATACAGTGGCTCGAATCTTTCCTGGAGTCTTTTCCCGGTGCAGTGATTGTCGTATCGCACGACAAAGCATTCCTGAACAATGTAACCCGGAGAACTATCGAAATCTCACTCGGAAAAATTTACGATTATAATGATTCATGGTCAGGTTACGTCATAATGCGGCAGGAAAGACGCGAGTCACAGCTTGCCGCTTACCGCAACCAGCAGAAACTTATCGCCGATACCGAAAAATTCATTGAAAGATTCAGGTACAAGGCAACCAAAGCTGTACAGGTACAGGCCAGGATTAAGCAGCTCAACAAGCTTGAAAGGATTGAGATTGAGGAGGAAGACAATTCAGCAATTAATATAAAGTTTGCGCCCGCTCCACGCTCGGGAGATGTTGTTCTGAAAGCTGAAAACCTTTCGAAATCGTACGGAGAAAAAACAGTTCTTGAGAATATTTCGCTTACGGTCACCAGGGGAGAGAAAGTTGCCTTTGTCGGCCGCAACGGGGAAGGTAAAACCACTCTTTCGAGAATTATTGCCGGGGAACTCGATTATACCGGCTTCTTTAAAATCGGACATAATGTAAAAACGGGTTATTATGCCCAGAACCACGACCGCGCCCTGAATGACGATAAAACCGTGTTTCAGGCAATTGACGATGCCGCTACAGGCGATATAAGAACCCGGATAAGGGATATCCTCGGCGCATTTCTTTTCAGGGGCGGGGATGTTGACAAAAAGCTGAAGGTGCTCTCGGGGGGAGAACGCTCACGTCTCGCCCTGGTTCGACTTCTGCTTGAACCCTATAACCTTCTGGTTCTTGACGAACCGACAAACCATCTCGACATGAAAGCCCGGGAAATACTGAAACAGGCTCTTATAAAATACGATGGCACATTAATTGTTGTTTCGCACGACAGGGATTTTCTCGACGGACTGGTTGAAAAAGTGTATGAATTCAGAAACAAAAAAATAAAAGAACATATAGGAGGAATAGGCGATTTTATAAGAAAAAAGAAGATTGAGAGCCTTAAGGAACTGGAGAGAAAAGACAATAACCCCGACCGTGGCAACTTGCCTGAAATGGAGGAAGGCTCCGGGAACAAATTGAAATACAGGGAGAAAAAAGACTTTGAACGCACCCTGAGGAGGCTTAAACGACAGGTGGAAAGTATCGAAAAAGAAATTGATGATGCCGAAAGGGAATTGTCGGAAATGGACGCAAAACTGGCCGAAAGCGGAAGTAATTACGAAAAAACAGACGACTTCTTCAGGCGTTATTTAAAGCTCAGGGAAATACTGGAGACAAAAATGAGGCTGTGGGAACAATATCACAGGGAGCTTGATGACTTTTTAAACAATTCAGAAGAATGAGCAGCCATTTGTTAAGCATGGATTATAAGGTGCACGTTTACGAAACCGGTTTTGACGGGCTGCTCCAGCCTTTTGCACTGTTCAACTACCTTCAGGATATTGCAGCAATCCATGCAGAAAGGTTAGGCTTCGGCCGATCAGACCTTATGAAGATGAACAGGTTCTGGGTGCTTTCAAGAATGGAGGTCAGAATCGTTAAATGGCCATCATGGGAAGACCTGATAACAGTAAGTACATGGCCGCGGGGTACAGATAAGCTTTTCGCTGTGCGCGATTTCAGGGTTAATTATCCGGATGGCAGCGAAATTGCTGCAGCCTCCTCATCATGGCTGATCATAGATTCCTCTGCAAAAAAAATCAAAAGACCGCACGAAGATCTGACACATTTTAACAACGCACCTGATGTACCGGCCGCTATAGGGAAATATGCCGGGAAAATTGAGATACCATCCGTGGAACAGACTGTTTCGACGGTGAGTACCGTTAAAACCGGAGATATTGATATGAACATGCATACCAACAACACCTCCTATATCCGATGGATCTTTAACACCTATAGCCCTGATTTCCTTGCCGCTATGGTCCCGGCAGGAATTGAGGCAAATTTCCTGTCCGAATCAAGATACGGAGACAATTTCGTGATCAGTTCAGGTGCCGGGGAAAACAATATTCATTACCACACTGTTAAAGATGAAACAGGCAATAAAGAGTTTTGCAGGTTAAGGATAAAATGGGAAAACAGAAACCATTGAAAAGTTTATTATTTTTAGATCATGAAAATTCACCTTGAAAAATCCTTCTTATACGCTGTTCTGATTGCAGGCATCATAGTTTTAGCTGATTCCTGTTCAACCACAAGGACGGTATTTGATTCCAAGGATCTTTCATACCTGTATAATCCACTGAAAAACAATATCAATCCGCGATACGGCATATTTAATGAATCGGAATCGAGGTCGGTCCTTTCGGTCAAGCTTTTCACCAATGAACTCTTTTTCACAGAGGCGAATCCCGCCGGCGTGCCGATGGCCCAGATGTTTATCGCCGTAAAGCTCTACAATCTTTCCCTGGGCAGAACCATTGCCGATACAGCCTTTTACGATCTTGACATAGTGAAGGAACCGAATAAAGAGGAATATGTTTACCAGATACCTCTTAATGTTCGGAAAGGAAATGAATACATGGCAGAAGTTAAAACCGGCGACAAGATAAGGCAGGTTGTCATTCAGGCCTTCGTGCCTTTTAACACCCTCTCCGATTTTAACCGTTATAACTTTTTTGTACGGGGTCATGTCGCGAAGAACTCTCTTCTTAAACCTGTTGTGCGCAAGGATGAATTCTTCAACGTGGTTTACGGGAAAAGAAGGCCCGATTCAATTTTCATTTCGGTCTATCCTCCTTCGGAAGAGATACCTTACCCGCCTTCAATGGTACTGCCTGAAAGAAGTATCGTAACAAAGCCGGACACTGTTGTGGCCCTGCCTTATTCCGACACGCTGCCCGTGATGTTTCCCCGGAAAGGGATTTTCCTTTTCAGGGTTTCACGCGAAGTGAATGAAGGGTTTACGCTTTTTAATTTCGGCGATGACTTCCCTTCCATGACCACCCCGGAAGAGATGCTTAAGCCGCTGGCTTACATAATTCCCGCCTCAAGGGTCGACAGCATGGCT
>ERZ795052.649-NODE-649-length-52055-cov-21.908038_pt1 | contig 52055 bp, 43 predicted proteins | sample MGYA00375136_ERZ795052 | MGnify/ENA primary metagenome ERZ795052 (study PRJEB30181, sample SAMN05720156) | activated sludge metagenome | isolation source: Anaerobic digester | place: Japan | collected 2015-05-26 ... | reverse complement strand
TATCACCTTTTTCCTTTAACCGCTGAGCAGTTAAAATTTGTTCATCTTTTGGCTGGAGTAATTTCAAAGCCACAGAAAAATAAGCCATATTCCTTCTCGCTGCTTCTTTAATCAAAGGATCGTTTGTTTGCTTGTATAAATTTATTGATGATTCTAATAAATCTTTATCCATTTGCCACAAAGAATCAAAAAATATACTTCTTTCAAGTCTTAATAGCGTTGACGAAAACACTAAATGATAATAATGGAGAACACTGTCAGTAGTAATAAAAATAGGCACTGGCAAACCTTCTTTCTCTTGCCCTTCACTACAAATAAAATCTCTGCATATACCGAATGACTGTAGTTGCGAGTAAAAATATTCAAAGTTCTCATCAGAATAAATTTGGCCCTTAAATAAATCTTCCATTTTTGTCACCACAAAACCATTATTTTTCAATTTATCCAATAATTCGCCTGATAAATTTAAATACTCGGAAACCCTTTGAGTATTTTGAATTTTTGAAATATCTAAGGGCAAAGAATAAGGCGGAATACTTGGATTAACTTGTAAAGGTTTTAGTTCAAGGTTCTCTGAAGAAATTAATTGTTTAGCAGAGGCGGATTTTACCTTAAGAGAGAAAGGTAAAGTTGAAGTAGGCGAAATAACCGCTGGAGATTCAAAAGGAACATTAGAAATCATCTTTGAGCGCAAAAGAAATCCAGCGCTAATCGCAACTAAAATCGCTAAAATTCCTATAATAATTTTTGTTTTCTTCATATTTTTATTTAGTTAAACTTATTTTTATCATACCATTTTGGATCGAATCCTTCAATGAGGGACTGCTAATTTTAGACAGCCAAGTCAAAAAATTTGAAGTTTCTTCGCTATTCATAAGAGATAACTGACTTTTTTCACTTTTAATGGGAATTAAATAGAAATTTGCTTCTTTAGGATTAATCTCCAGCCCAACAGCAAGTTCTTGTTGTACTTCTTTGGAAAAATACATATCAAAAACAAAATTTCCCAAAGAATAAAAAATTGGTTTTTCTTTATATTCTTCTACTAATTGCACAACATGAGGATGGTGACCAATAACCGCATCAACTCCTTTATCTATAAATTTATGACCGGTATTTTCCTGAAATTTGGTGGGAAAGGGTGTATATTCTTCTCCCCAATGAGGGGTCACAATAATATATAGATTAGGGTTTTCTTGCTTAAGTTTTTCTATATTTTCTAAAATTTCTTCAACACAATCATAATTGCCATAAGTTAAGTTGGCGCCGATAAGAACGACATTATCTTTTTGAAAATAGTATTTAGAATCGCAACTCTGATAATCTCCTAAAGAATAAATATTATTTTCCTTAAGATATTTTCTCGTCTCTTCTAAACCTTGACTGCCTTTATCCTTTGTATGATTATTGGCGATATTTAAAACTGTAAAACCTAAATTTTTTAGCAGTTCTGCAATCTCTGGCGGATAGGCAAAATTTAAAGAATGGGAAGAAACTGGAGCCGCATTCGCCATAATTGGCCCTTCTAAATTTCCATAGACAATATCTATTCCTCTAAATATATTTTTAATTTTTTTATAAGGATAATCTAAACCATATTTATTTAATAGTTGAGCGACCCCTCGAGCCATCATTATATCGCCAACAAAAAGAATTGAATTTTGCGATATCTCTTGTTTTGCTCCTTCCTTAAAAATAACTGAATAATAAGAAACTCCGCCTTCTTTGTTCAATAAAGAATTTTCTGGTAAAGATTCAATAAAATCATAATTGGTTTTATGGCCAATCGTTTTAGATTCTTCAGTTTGCCTGAGTTTGGCAAAATATCTTATGGCGTAAAGCGCTTGCCAAGAATCAACATCTAAATTTTGAAACTCTGTTTCTTCGAAATTAATAAGAGTTCTTATAGATTTCACATCGTGCAAGAGAAGAAGAGGCAAAGGGAGATAATGAGAAAAGTCAACACTGGCTAAAAAAATAGTATTATTAGGAATAACCTGATTTAATTCTTCTACTAATGTTCTTACTTCTTCTTGTGTGGCTAAAGGAGAAATCAAAACAGGAATAATTTTAGCTTTTGGCAAATACTTTTTGAAAAATGGCATTAGATTTATTACTCCTTGATCTTGACTAACACTGAAATTATTAACTTTTACTGAAAGGTTTTGAGTCAAAATACTGATAATTTCTGACAGTTTAGTTTCTTGCTCAATGTCTGTTTTAGAAGAAACAGTAATAAAACGACCGCCAGTTAAAGCGGTTTGATTATAATGATCAGGAGAAAACAAAATAACTGTTTCAGGAGAAGAAAAATTGTTTAATTCTTTAAAAAAGTTGTTAATCAATTCTTCGGCTAGAAGATGATGAGGAACAACACCGGCGGAAATTTCTAACTTTTCTGCCTCTTCAATTGTTTGGGTTTCTTCTCTTGGAACAAAATTTTTATAATAATAAAAGAAATAGCCAGAAACCAATGTCAAACTAACAATAAGAAATAATAACCATCGTTTCTGCCTAAACATAAATAATTAGTCGCTAAGTTATTTTCAGATGTAATTCTTTAAGTTGCGCCTCATCAAGAGATGAAGGGGCGTTCATCATTAAATCTCTAGCATCGCCGGTTTTGGGAAAGGCGATTACTTCCCTAATTGAGGATTCATTTCTTAAAATCATTATTAATCTATCCAAGCCAATGGCAATTCCGCCATGAGGAGGAGCGCCAAAACTAAAAGCCTCTATTAAATGACCAAATTTTTGATTAACTGATTCTTTAAGATGACCTAAAATTTCAAAAACACTCTCTAATAATTCTGGTTCATTAATTCTTAAGGAACCTCCGCCAATTTCATAACCATTTAAAACAAGATCATATTGATGGGCTAAAATATTCTGGGGCTCTTTTTTCATTCTTTCAATCAACTCTTTTATTGTCTCTCCGTTTTTAAATTGGGGTCTGGTAAATGGATGGTGCACCGCATCCCAGCGATTTTCGGATTGCTTCCACTCAAAAAGAGGAAAATCAACTATAAAGACAAAAGCAAGTTCATTGGGGTCATTTTTATTTTTTCTTAAATCTGGTTTATCAGTTTGATATTTTTGAATAACTTCTTTATAAGTTAATCTTTCGAAAGGAAATTTTTGAATTTTTTTCTCAGGATAAATTTTTTCTACCAACTCTTTCAACATATTTTCTACCAGCGAAAGAACATCGTCTTGAGCGGGAAAATCCATTTCTAAATCCAATTGAGTAAACTCTGGCTGGCGGTCTCCTCTTGTATCTTCATCGCGAAAACAACGGGCTATTTGAAAATAACGTTCAAAACCGCTAACCATTAAAAGTTGTTTGTATTGCTGGGGGCTTTGAGGTAAGGCGTAAAATTTGCCCGGCTCCAGGCGCGAAGGCACAACATAGTCCCTTGCGCCCTCAGGAGTTGATTTTGTTAAATTTGGGGTTTCTATTTCAACAAAATCTTTCACTGATAAAAAATCTCGAATAAATTTAATTGTTTTAGCGCGCTCTAAAATATTTTCTTTTAGTCTTTTCCTTCTTAAATCTAAATAACGGTATTTTAATCTTAACTCTTCACTAATTTCTTTACCATTAGAAGAAATATCGAAAGGAAGAGTTTTTGCTTGAGAAAGAATTTCTAAATTATTGACTTCAATTTCAAATTCACCGGTTAGAATTTTTGGATTCATCATTTCTTTAGGCCTCAGATTCACTTTTCCGGAAACTTTTATTACCCATTCACTCCTTAATTTTTCCGCCTCTTGATATAATTCTTTGTTGTAGGAGGTAAAAACCAATTGAACAATGCCGGTTTTATCTCTTAAATCAATAAAAATAATTTTGCCGTGATCGCGCCTAGAGTCAACCCAGCCAAAAAGAGTAATTTCCTGATTTAGGTATTTTTGTGTTTCTTTAATCCAAATTCGTTCCATAAAAGTAATTTACTTACATTTTATCTTTTTTTGAATAATAAATCAAATTTTCGCCATTAAGGGTAAAAATTACTGAGCCATTTAAATCAGTTCGTAAAATTACAGCCCCAACTTCTTTCAACCGCTCTAAAACTTCTTGATGAGGATGACCATAACTATTTTGTCCGGTTTCAATGACAGCAAACTTTGGTTTAAGAGATTTTAAAAATTCTAAAGAAGAAGAATATTTTGAACCATGATGACTTACTTTTAAAACTTCTACTTTTGTCTTTAAATTTGTTAAAATTGGCACCAATTGATTCTCTACATATTGGTCAATATCGCCAGTAAAAAGAAAACCATTTTGGTAAAAATTATACATGGTAACTAAAGAATCTTGAGAAGAACTTTTGTGTTTTAAAGATTTAGTGGAAAAAACAGAGATTTTATTTGCTTCTTGCCAATAGATTTTTAAAGGTTTATTGGCTAAAATTACTGGAATTTTTCTTTCTTTTAATTCCTCTAAAAACTGAAGAAAAAGAGTTTGGGTTTCACTAATATCTTCTAATATCACTGTTTTTACTTTGTAATGGTTTAAAATATCAAAAATTCCTAAAAAATGGTCTTTATCTGGATGAGAGAGAATAAAAATATCAATCGTTTTGTCGGAAAACGGTAGAATTTGCGATAATTCCGTCAAAACCTTTTTTGAACCGGCGTCAATTAAAATATTGGCGGCCGAACTAATAATTATTTCACTGTCTCCCTGGCCAACATCAAGAAAAGCCACTTTTTCTTTAAAATGCAATCTCTCAAAAATTATTCCCCAACAAAAGCAATTTAAAATTACCAAAAATACTAAAAAATAAAAAGTTTTTTTATGCTTATTCATTTTTTTCTAAAAATAAAATTCCTTTTTTTAGTTTAATATAAAAGATAAACAAAAAGATGTAGCTTAAAAGAAAAATTGGTCTTATTTTGGGGTTAATCCAAAAAACAAAAATCTTTAAGGAACTAATGAAATTAACTACTTTTAAAATATAACTTAAGATTAAGTTTAAAAACCAACCCAAAACCAAAGACGACAAATAGGAAAAATGAAAAATAATTAAAAAAAGAGCAAAAATTAAAACGTAAGAAATAATCGGCACAACTAATAAATTGCTTAACATTACTAAACCAATAATTTGACCTGTCTTAAAAATTATCCAAGGATAAACCAGAACTAAAGAGGAAAGACTTGCTAAAAATGTATCTTCAAACGATTCCAGAAAATTGGGAAGTTTTAAATCTTTAAACAATTTTTGTTCTCTAAAAAGCGGGTTAAAACAAATAATGCCAAAAGTGGCTAAAAACGACAACTGAAAACCAAAATCATAAAATAGAGCCAGAGGATTTAAATAAGTTATTAAACATAAAGTAAAAAGGAAGGAATTAAAAGGTTCATAAATTCTAAAATTTAATTCAGCAAATATTACCAATAGGGCCATAATCAGGGCTCTTGAAACAGAAGGAGTAAAACCAGCCAAAAGACTGAAAAATAGTAAAAATAAAATCAAAATCAAAAATTTTATAATTTTTGTCAAGGGAAAAAATTTTAAGAATTCAGAAATGATTTTTATTAAAAGTACCAAGTGCAAACCAGAGACCGCCACTAAATGAGAAAGGCCTGCTAAATTTATTTTTTCTTCTATTTCTTTATTCAAATTTCCTTTACGGCCAAAAACTAAACTATTTAATAAACTGGCTTGGGGTTCTTTTAAATAATAATTAAAAATGCTTTTGATTTTTTCTCTGAGTAAAAACGCTTGGTTAAAGATTGATTTGGTGGCTATTTTTTCAACTGCTGGATTTTTAACTTCAAAATAAACCAATAGTCCATCGCTATAAAAAGGCTCATCTAAATTTACTATCTCTCCGCTTTGAATTTTTAAATAGTCACCCTTAAAATAATCTGGCTTTAAATCAAGATAAGCAACTCCTGCCTTAAATTGATTAAATTGAACTTTTGGTTGAATAATTAATTTTTGAGACTGCTCTAAGGGAAAACTAGAAATTACCTTAAAGGTAATGTTGGAAAACGAAGATAAGTCAGGTTTTCTTAAAAACGAATTTAAAACTATTTTGTATCTTAAAAAACCAAAGATAAAACTTAAAATAATAAAAATAATTAAAATAACAAAAGAAATACTTTTAAATTTTGTTTTGACAAATGAAAAATAAAAAATTCCTCCTATAAAGATAAAAGGAAGAATTTTAAAAGAAAAAAAATAACTTAAAACTATCCCTAATAAAAAAGCCACCCCACTTAAGCGAAAAATTTTCGCTTTTGAGCAGCCTTGGTTCATCTATCGAATTTTACAAATTGCAAAATTATTTTTTATTTTTTCTAAAACTTTCTGCGTTTTTTCTTCTGGCCAACAATGTACTTTCTGGTATTTATTATCTAAAGTTTTAAAATTTTTAAATTCTTGGAGATAATAGGCTTTTGCTCCTTTAATCAGTTCGCTAATCTCCAAAACATCCTCTTCGTTTAAATTTAAAGGGTCTAAAGTTGTACGAAACTCGTAATCAATATCTGAATTCATTAAAATTTCAATTGATTTTTTAATCTTAGAAATATAGTCAATACCTTTAGTAAATAAATAATATTTTTTAAGCGGAGATTTAATATCCATTGCTACATAATCAATTAATTGATTTACGATCAAATCTTTAAGAATTTGAGGATTAGAGCCATTAGTATCTAATTTTACCAAAAAATTAAGTTGTTTTACCTTAGAGATAAAACCCTCTAGCTGAGGATGAATAGTTGGTTCGCCGCCAGTAATCACTAATGCTTCTAAGAGTCCTTGCCTCTCTTTTAAAAAATCTAAAATCTGTTTTTCGGAAATTTTTGGCTGTTCTTTAGCTAAAACAGGATTTACTAATTCAGGGTTATGGCAAAAAGGACAATAAAAATTACAACCCAAAGTAAAAACTGTAGCTGCCACTTTGCCTGGGTAATCTAGTAAGGTTGTTTTCTGCAAACCGCCAAAAAACATAAAAATTACACTTTGAAGGTTTTTCTTAAACGAAATTCTTCTTGCTTGCCAAAGTGCCACTGAGAAACTGGCCGAAGATAACCAACAACTCGAGAATAAACTTCACAAGGTTGTTCAACTAAACACTTTGGGCAAGTGAAATGCTCACCATTAATATAACCATGAACAGGACAAACTGAAAAAGTAGGAGTGAGAGTAAAATAAGGCAATTTAAATCTCTCAAAAACAGTTTTTATCAAAGACTTAACCACTTCAGAGTCAGAAACCGCCTCACCCAGAAAGGCATGGAATACCGTTCCACCTGTATATTTTATTTGAAGTTCATCTTGAAGTTTTAAAGCCTCAAATAAATCATCAGTATAATTAACTGGCAGTTGGGTAGAATTAGTGTAAAAAGGTTCTTTTTCGCCATTGGTAATAATATCTGAATACTTTTTTTTATCAAGTAAGGCTAATCTGTAAGAAGTCCCTTCGGCCGGAGTGGCTTCTAAATTATACAAATTGCCAGTTTCTTCTTGGTATTTTACTAATTTTTCTCTCATAAAATCTAAAACCTCTATACTAAATTCCTTTCCTTTTTGTGAGGCGATATCAACATCCAAAAAATTTAGCAGCGCTTCATTCATTCCGATAATTCCAATGGTTGAAAAATGATTCCCCCAATAACTGTTTCGCATTCTTTTCACATTGTTAAGATAATAACGAGAATAAGGATATAGTCCTTTTTCTGTCCAGTCTTCTAAAACTTTTCTTTTAATTTCTAAACTGGTTTTAGCTAAATCCATTAAACGGGAAAGACGCTCAAAAAACTCCTTTTTAGTTTTTGAAAGATAACCAATTCTAGGTAAATTAATGGTTACGACGCCAATACTACCTGTGAGGGGATTCGCGCCGAATAACCCTCCTCCTCGTTTATATAATTCCCGGTTGTCGAGACGAAGTCGGCAACACATACTCCTCGCATCTTCTGGTTTCATATCAGAATTTATGAAATTCGAGAAATAAGGAATGCCGTATTTGGCTGTCATTCGCCAAATTCCATTATAGGTTTCATCTTTCCAATCAAAATCTTTAGTAATGTTATAAGTTGGAATGGGGAAAGTAAAAACCCTGCCACTTGCATCGCCTTCTAAATAAACTTCGGCTAATGCTTGATTAAAAATATCCATTTCCTTCTGAAATTCCTTGTAGGTTTCTTTTTGCGGTTCACCGCCAATGATAATCGGCATTTCTTTCAAATGTTCCGGCACTTTTAGATCCAAGGTGATGTTCTCAAATGGAGTATTACCAGTAATAAAAACTTTTCCATTTCGGCGAGCAATAACAGTTTCATTAGAAGTATGAACAGACCAAATAAACCCCTTGTATTGAACTTTCTCTATCTTATTAATATAGGTTTCTGGGTGTTTTATAATCCTTAAAACATAGATATCTTTCTTGCCAAGGGTAGGTTTTTTTTTAAGAACTGTAAACCCATAACCGGCATTAATACATATTCTTTCTAAGCCATTAAGAAGTTCTGTCTCGGTAGTAGAAATTTTACAGCCATCAAAACCGTCTCCCTTAAGATATGTTTCCAAAAACATTTTGGATTGCTTTTGGCTAAGATTAAATAAAATATTAGGGATAAAATGAACAGTTTCTTTAGTTTTAAACCACTTTTGAATTTTCCGAGAACTTGCTGCATCTAATCTTAATCTCGCTACTTCGTTTCCTAATGCTGTTACTCGATATTCCGAAAACTTTAGTTTAAAATGTTTTAATAATCTAATTATCTCATCATAATTTTTTCTATTTTTTATAGGTGACTGATAAATTGAAATACGATAGCAACTACGATATTTTCTAGGAAGTTCTACACTTCCTTCGCTAATAATCCAAGCCATTAATTTAATTTGTTCGTCACTCAAAAAGAAATCAGGATTTTTGTTTTCACCCGCCAAAGGAATTATAAATGGAGATTTAATTTTTAAAATATCCTCTATCGGTTCTAGTACATACTCATTGCTATAAAACTTACGCCGCACCACCCGATGACGAGGAGATATAAGTTGATCTTGAATTCTATTTCTCAAACGATACATTATTCCCTGATAATATTTCTTAAAAACATAATCTACTTTTTTGTTTTCTAAATTTTTATTTCTGACATTAAAAGTTAAAATTGTCTCTCCTTTTTCTATCTCTTTATAATTTTTCCAGCCGCTTATAGTTAAAATCTCCGTGTCTTCTGATAAACATTGAAAACCGACTCTTGTTGGCACATTGCAATTAAACAAAAATTCTTGCAAAGATTGTTTTATTTCCCGATAGGATAAATTATCATAATGGATAAAGGGGCTGAGTAAAGTATCAAAATTAGAAAAAGCCTGCGCGCCAGCAGCCTCTCCTTGCAGGGTATAAAAGAAATTAAAAACTTGACCTAACGCAGGTCGAAAATGTTTTGGAGGTTTTGATTGAATTTTGCCCGGCACTCCGCCAAAGCCTTTCAATAGAACATCATATAAATCCCAGCCACAGCAATAAGCACCTAAAATATCTAAATTATGAATGTGAAGATCGCCTTCTTCGTTTGCCTTTCTTATTTCCTGGGGATAAATTCTATTTAACCAATATTTTTTAGAAATATAGGCGGAAACATAATGGTTTAATCCTTGAAGGGAAAAAGCCATATTGCTGTTTTCTTTCACTTCCCAATTATTCTCCAAAAAATAATCGTCTACTAAACTAACTGCCTCTTGTAAATTGATTTTTGCCTCCCGGGAAAGTCGGCGTTGTTCCCGATACAAAATATAGGCTTTTGCTGTCTCAACTAACTCCTCTAAAACTAAAACTTCTTCAACAATATCTTGGATTTGTTCAACATTGGGAATCTCATCTTTTTTAAAACGTTTATTCAAAAGTTTGGTAACTTTGAGTGATAGCTCTTTTGCCAATTTTCTTCCTCCTTGATTAGACGCTGTAAGGGCTTTAAAAATCGCTTCTTCTATCTTGCTTCTGTCAAAAGGAACTATTTCTCCTTCTCTTTTTTCTATTTTAGTAATATGATTTTTAAATTTTTTTAAATTAATCATACTGAATTGAAAAAAATTATTTCTTCTTTTTTTGCCTTCTTAAAAAGGCTGGAATTTCAATTTCTTTATCCACTTTTGGGGATTCTTCTTCTGACTTTTCTTCGGTGATATCTTCAATGAGCACTTTTGTAGGAAGAGAAGGGGAAGGCTGATAAACTTCTTTAAATTCCTGATCCGATAAACCAGCTATTACCGTTACTTTAACTTCTGATTTTTTTAAATCTTTATCAAAACTTGTGCCAAAGACAACCTGAGCGTCTTTTGAAGCAGTTTGAGTGATCATTCTTGAAGCATCGTGAATCTCTACTAAAGACAAATCTTTACCACCACTAATGTTAAAAAGGATTTTTTTTGCCCCATCAATTGAAACATCAAAAAGAGGAGAAGAAATTGCGAGTTGAGCAGCCTTTCTTGCCCTATTTTCACCAGTAGCAGAGCCCATTCCCATTATAGTAACACCAGCATTAGTAAGAATAGTTTTTATATTAGCATAATCTAAATTTATTAAGCCGGGATAAAAAATAAGGTCGGCTATTCCCTTTATTCCCATTCTGAAAATGTCGTCAATTTTAGAAAAAGCATCTAAGATAGGAGTTTGTTCTTTGATTACATTGAACACCCTGTCGTTGGAAATAGTAATAATAGAATCTACTTCACTATAAAGTCTCTGCCAGGCTTCTTCTGCTACCTCCTGTCTTTTTTCCCCTTCAAAAGTAAAAGGCCTGGTAACAAAAGCAACGGTTAAAATATTTTTTTGTCTTAAAAGATTAGCAACAACTGGTGCTCCGCCAGAACCGGTTCCTCCGCCCAAACCACAAGCCAAAAAAGCCAGATCAGTATTACTTAGTATTTTATCTATTTCTTCTAAACTTTCCTGGGCAGCTTCACGGCCTTTATCTGGATCCATTCCTGCTCCTAATCCTCGACAGGCGTTTTTACCCAATTGAATTTTGACATCGGCTTTGGTTAGCCGCAGGGCTTGAACATCAGTATTGAGGGCAACAAATTCTACTCCTTCAATCTTTTTCTCTCTCATTCTTGTTAGAATATTGCCTCCTGCCCCTCCAATTCCAATTACTTTAATATTTATATTTTGATCTCCAACTTTAATTAAAACCTTTCGTTTTTCTTTTTTTCTGCTTTTTCTTTCTTTCTGAACACGAGAAGAAATCCGAATAGCTTCTTCTTTGTAAGGCTTTGACTTACTTTTAGATATTATTTTTCTTTTTTTCATTTTCCTCTTGAAATTAATAAAAAATAGTTTATTTTATCCTGTGCGACTTTTTAAATCATCCATTAAACCAAACCCATAATTCTTGATTCATAATTCATAGCCTTGTTTACCAGCTAAACAGATGCTTTATAAAATCCCAAGTACTACCTAAAGGACTAGTTCTTTCTAAAATAGGAACCTCCAGACTCTTCATTTTTAAATCCATTAATCCCAAGACGCCAACAAAAGTTGGATCTGGATTTTCTTTATACCATTCTATATCTGGTTGGGCTATTCTAACTGGCAATTTAAATCTTTCTTTTGCTAATTCTTTTACAAAATTCATTTTTGCTCCTCCGCCATAAAGAATTACTCCGCCGGCTAATTTTTGAAAGCGAGATATTTGTTTGAGTCTTTCCCCAACAGCATCAAAAATTTCAACCAATCTTGCTTCAATAATTTCTGCTAAAAATTTTTTGCTTATTTTTGTTCCCTTTTCGGCCTCACTAAAATAGTCGTCTAAGTTAAAACTTTCTCCTCGATTAACTTTTTTTACCAAAGCTATGCCCTCTTTCACTTTTATTTCTTCGGCTGAATCAATGGAAGTTTTAAGACCAATTGCTATATCGCTCGTAATATTGTTCCCCCCTCGAGGAAAAACCTTCAAATCCAGAAGTTCACCATTTTCATAAACTGCCATTGAAGTTGTAGAAGCCCCTAAATCCAAGGCTAGAGCTCCAACTTCTTTATCTTGGTCAGATAAAGCAAGTTCTGCTCCAGCATAGCTTAAAATTACTTTTGTCGCATTATTTAAACCAATTGCTTCTTTTAACAAATCAATATTTTTTACCACTGGTGAAAAAACATCAATAAGTAAAGCCTCTGCTTCTAATCTTAAACCGGTAAGGCCAACTGGGTTTTTGACTTTATTGGCGCCATCAATGAGATAATCTTTAAAAATTGTTTGTACTAGACTTCGATTAGTATTTAAAGCAAAAGCCTGAGCGGCTTTTTCTGCTCTTTTTTTATCATCTTCTGAAATAACACCATCTGCCCGAGAAACAACCGATGTTCCTTTTGATAAATGAATATCTATATTTGGACTGTTAATTCCAATGATAATTGATTTAAATCTCGCTCCTTTTATTAACCCTTCCATTTCTTTTAACAAACTATCCACCTCTTCTGTTGCCGCCTCAATGTCTTCAATTTCCCCAGTTTTAATTCCTCTTGATTTTCTTAAAATGGGCATTACAACTTGCCAGCCACTCACTTCTGGTGTCGCGACTAATGCCTTTATTGAGTGCGAACCTAAATCAATTGCTAAATGTTGACTAGTCATTAAAAGCAAATTTATTTTCTAAAAGAAGTCTTTCAAATTTTATCATTTTTTGAGAATCAATTTTAGTAGAATGGGAAAAACCATAAAGGTGTAAAAAGCCATGAGCCAATAGTTGAAGATATAAATCTTTTTCTTTAATACTGCTTCTTTTCGCCTCTTGTTTAATTTTTTTTGGACAAAAAATTATTTCCCCTAAATCTTTAATTGAAAAAATAGTTTTCTGCTGATCTTTATCTGCAAAATAATCACCGATAAAACTGGGAAAAGATAAAACAGTGGTAACTTCATTTTTATTTCGCCAATAGTAATTTAATTTTTTCATTTGAGAGGGGCTGACAAAAATTAAAGAAATTTCTACTAATTTATTTTCTTTTAAGGTACAAAGAAATTCACTTAGTTTGTTCAAAAAAAATTTTTTACTAGGAATACGTTCTTTGGTAAAATTATAAATTAAAACATCTAATTTAGCCTTCATCTTTTCATTTGAAAAAACTTAAACTATCCCCCACTTTCTTTTATGTTCTATTTCTTTTAAGACTTTAATTTTGTGAAGAGATGATAATTTTTTGGCTCTTTCGTTTGGTTTTTTTAGATAAAAACGTCTTTTTCTCGCCTCTAAAAGAATGCCACTTTTTTTAATAATCTGATTTGCGCGGTTGACAAACGCAGTAACAGATTCGCCAGATTTTCTTTTAATCACTATTGCCATAATTTATAAATGAAATTAAGTTTTATTCTCCAAATATTTTTTTAGAACTGCTATTATTTTATCTAAGGAAATAACTTCTTGCAAGCCAGAGGTCATATCTTTCAGAATAATTGTTTCATCTATTACCTCTTGCTGCCCCAAAATCAAAACATATTTTGCCTTTAAGCGGTTAGCGTAACGCAATTGGTTTTTTAAACTTTCTTTTCCCAAATTCTCTCCCACCAATATCCCTTCTTTTCTAAACTTCTCCAATAATGAAAAGGCAATATTTTTTGCTTTATCTCCCAACTGAATAAGAAAAATATCATAAGAGGGAGGGGAAAACTTTTTCCCCATTAGTTTTACTTCTTCTATTAATCTTTCCACTCCAAAGGCAACGCCAACACCTGCTTTCTTTGGTCCTTTTAATATTCTAACTAATTCATCATAACGCCCACCCCCACCCAAAGCCAAAGTTTTATTCCCATCTTCTTTAAATACTTCAAATACAGTTCGAGTGTAATAATCCAAACCCCTAGCTAAAGTTTTATCTAAAAGGTAAGAAATGCCTAAATTATCAAGACTTTCGAGCACGCTTTTAAAATGACCCCTGCATTCCTCACAAAGATAATCTAAAATATTAGGAGCAGATTCTTTAATTGATTGGCATCTTTCGTTTTTACAATCTAAAACTCTTAAGGGATTAGTCTTTATTCTTCTCTTACACTCTGAACAAATGCTTTTCTTTTTAGAATTGTAGTATTTTACTAAATTTCTAATATAATTGTGACGGCACGAAGAGCAACCGATACTGTTTATTTTAATAATTAATTTTTTTTTATTAAACCCTAATCCCTCTAAAAATAACAAGGAAAGAAGAATAATCTGAACATCAATGGCAGAGTCATCTGAACCAATCGCTTCTAACCCTACTTGATAAAATTGCCTTAATCTTTGAGCTTGCGGTTTTTCATGTCTAAAAAATGGAGAAAAATAATAAAACTTAACTGGTTGAGGTTCATTAAATAAAGCATTCTCGATGTAGGCTCTCGCTACCGCAGCCGTTCCTTCTGGTTTTAAGGTTAAAAGCTCGCCTTTTTCTTTAGTTTTAACAAAATACATCTCTTTATGAACAATATCTGTTTCCTTGCCAACTCCTCTTGTAAATAATTCTGCTTTTTCCAAAATTGGAGTTTCGATTCTTTGGTAATTATAATATTCAAAAATTTTTTTAGCGGTTTTCAAAACAAAATCATAATAAGGATACTCTGAAGGCAAAATATCTTTCATTCCTCTGGGTTTCTGAATAGTTTTATTATTGGCTTTTTTCTTTAAAATGTTTTTTTTCTTCTTCATTTTTTTAGTTTGAGGGGACGGGAGAAAAGGCCATTATTCGGTTATAAGGCCATAATCTTAACCAAACACGACCAATGATTAAATCTTTGTCAAGCGGGCCCCAATTTCTTGAATCATAAGAAGCAGAACGATTATCTCCTAATACAAAATATTGATTAGGGCCTAATTTTAAAGATAAGCTACCACTCGTATTTTCTCCTTCTAAATATTTTTCTTCGAGCTCGAAGGTTTCGCCATTCACCTTAGTAATAACTATTTTATTATCTTTAATGTCAATATTTTCATTTGGTAAACCGATTATTCGTTTAATATAGTAATGCGAGGGTTGATTTGGCGCCTTAAAAACAATTACTTCGTACCTTGAAGGAGAACGAAAATGATAAGAAAGTTCATCAATAATTAAATAATCACGCGAATAAAAATTCGGCTCCATAGAAGAACCATAAACTATAAAAGGCTGGATGACAAAAGCCCGAATAGGAATAACAATCAAAAGGGCAATAAGCATCATCTCTAAATTTTCCCAAATTATCTTTTTCCACATACTTTTTAAAATTTCTAGCCAATAATAGCACAAAAAAGTCTATAAATCAACCAATTTCAAGAAAAGGATTGCTTTAATCAAGTTTTTTTAGTTAAATAGTAGTGATGTCTAAATTTCTAAAACAGGGACTAAAAATAATATCAATTATTATTTTAGGAATAATAATCGGTTTTTATTTATGGGGATTAAAAGAATCACGGCAATATTTAATTTCTTTTTCAAGCGATAATCAACCTATCTTAATTAAGGGACAGCAGGCTTCCATGAAACCCGAAACTAATATTCTTTTTTTAGGGGTGCCTGGCGATGGTTCACGCGGCGCCCTTTTAACCGATACTATTTTTGTTGTTCATTTAGATTCTTTAACAAAAAAGATAGCAGTTATTTCTATTCCCCGTGACTTGTGGGTTAGAAATAACTTGACTAATACTGCTATAAAAATCAACGAACTTTATGTTCAAGAAAATCCTTCCAATCAATTTATTAAAGCAACAAAATATAATTTAATAAAAAATAAAGTTTCTGAAATTATTGGAAAAGAAATTGATTATGTGGTAGTTTTTGATCTGACTGGCTTTGGGAAATTAGTAGATATTTTAGGAGGAGTAACTATTTGGTTGGAAAAAGATATAATTGATCCAAATTTAGTAAATCCGTATAACCCATCGGAAATTTTTAAATTAGAAGCTGGTTGGCGAAATTTAGATGGAAAATTAGCGATTAAATTTGTCAGATCTCGGTATGATAAAGATGGTGATTTTTACCGAATGAAAAATCAACAGCAACTCTTAGCTAACCTTAAAGATAAAATTACAAAAATAAGTAGTTCGTGGAATTTATTAGATTGGTTAAAAATTTGGCAATCACTTGAAGGACACTTTATTACTAATCTAGATTTAGAAACTGCTTTAAACTTCTTCAAAGCTTTTAAAAACATAAAAAGCGAAGAAGTTGTTTATTTGAGTTTGACTACTCGTAAACCAGATGAACTTCTGATTTCTTCTTCTTATCTACAATTGAATCCCCAAACCGGCGAGACAAAAAATATTTATATTTTGGTCCCGAAAGCTGGTTTTGAAAACTACACAGAAATCCAAGAATATTTAAAAAACAAAATCAATGAATAGTAAAATACTAATTGTTGGCCTGGGTAATTATGGCGAGCAATACAAAAATACTCGTCATAATGCTGGTGTTCTATTTTTAGACTGGCTACAAAATCGCTTTAAAATCGAAGATTTTAAAGAAAATAAAATCTATTTAGCTAAAATCGCGAAAACTAAAATTAACAGTCACACAATAATTCTGGCAAAACCTTCAGTTTTTATGAATGAATCTGGTAAAATGGTCAAAAAACTAAAGACATTGTTTCAAGTAAAAAATCAAAACATCATCATCTGCCACGATGATAGCGATTTACCGATTGGAAGTTTCAAAATCCAAAAAGAAAGAGGAAGCGCTGGCCATAAAGGAGTTGATTCAGTAATCAATTATTTAAAAACTAAAAAATTTTGGCGAATAAGAATTGGCATTCGTCCTTCTTCTTTAAAAAATGTCAAAGCCGAAAAATTTATTTTACAAAATTTCTCTTTAAAAGAAAGAGAAATTTTAGACGGGGTGTTTGAAAAAATTTTATTCAACCTGAGGGAGAAAATAAAAATAGAGTGTAAGCCAGTAATTTATAAAAATTAATATCGCTAAATAGGGAAGAGAAAGGGTTAAATAATTTATTAACCAAAACACTTCTAGATTAAAAATAACAAGGATAAAATCATTTAAAACAAATTTCTTTTCCTCCATTACAAAATACATTAAAGAATAAATTATTACTCCTAAGGTAAAGAGCAAGAAACTCAAAGAAAAGTTTAAATTTAAATAATTATAACATCCTAGGCAACCCAATATCCAAAAGAAAAAAAGATAATAGAAAGAAAGAAGCCGCCATTTCTTATTTTCCTCTAGATTCCGACTAAATATTTTTTTAAACAACAGAAAAATTAAAATAATAGTAAATATCAAAAGCCACCCGAATTTAAAAAAGGTGGCTAAAAATTTAATTTGAAAAACCGAAATAAGGAAAAAAATAAAATTAAACCAGGATAAACCAAAAAAAATCTTCCAAAAAATAATTATTAAGAGAGGGAGAAATAACCACAAAAGAGTAGAAGGAAAATAGGTTAAGATGATCAGGCTAGAACTGTAGCAAAGAAAAAAAATTAAATTTTTAGTTAACTGTGGGATGGAAAATTTTTTAACTCCGGCTCTTACTTTTCTCATTTTTTCTTCCATAACTTTTTAGAAAAACCTTCTTTTGGGTTTCTTTTAAGATTAGTTGATTCTCTTCTAAATCAACTAAAACTCGTCTCCCTTCCTTTATCTGGCCGCTAATTAGTTTATCCGCTAAAAGATCCAAAACATTTTTTTCAATAAATCTTTTTAAAGGCCTGGCACCATATTCAGGATCATAGCCATTTTTCGCCATATATTCTTTTGCTTTATTAGTTATTTCCAAAATAATCCCTTTTTCTTCCAATCTTTTATTAATTTTAGCGAGCTGAAGGTCAACAATTTTTCTAATATCTTCTATAGTTAAGGGATTAAAAACAATAATTTCATCCAATCGATTAATAAATTCCGGCCGAAAATATTCTTTTAAAGATTGAAGAATTTTTTCTTTTAATTCTAAGTTTCTTGATTTATTTTTATTTTTATTTTGATTTTTATCTTCATTTTCAAATCCCAGGCTTATCATTTCTTTAACGTACTCTCCGCCTAAATTGGAAGTCATAATAATGATGGTATTTTTAAAATTCACAGTTCGGCCACGACCATCGGTCAATCTGCCATTGTCAAGAATTTGAAGTAAAATATTGAAAACTTCGGGATGGGCTTTTTCTATTTCATCAAATAAAATCAAACTATAAGGTCGGTGTTTAACTGCTTCGGTAAGTTGTCCTCCTTCTTCGTAACCAACGTAGCCGGGCGGAGAACCAATTAAGCGGCTCACCGTATGTTTCTCCATATACTCAGACATATCAAAACGAATCATTGATTTTTCGTCAGAAAACATAAATTCTGCCAAGGCTCTAGCTAATTCAGTTTTTCCAACACCAGTCGGGCCTAAAAACATAAAAGAACCCAACGGTCTATCTTCTTCAGAAATCCCTGCTCTTGCCCGACGAATCGCTTTTGAAACCGCTTTAATCGCCTCTTCTTGACCTATTACTCTTTTTTTGAGTTCCTCTTCCATTCTCAACAACTTCTGAGTTTCTTCCTCCATCATTTTTGAAACTGGAATTCCGGTCCAACGAGAAACAACCCTAGCGATATCTTCTGCCGTTACTTCGTTTTTTAGAAATCTTTTCTCTAAAGGAATACTATTTAATTTTTTCTCATTCTCTAAGAGCTCCTTTTCTTTTTGAGGAATTTTTCCATATTGAATTTCCGCCACTTTATCCAAATGCCCATTTCTTTCTTCTAACTCCGCTTCTTTTCTTAAATCTTCAATTTCCTTCTTTATATTACTGACAGCAAAAAAAAGTTTTTTTTCTTCTTTATATCTATCATTTATAATCTCATAATCTTTTTTTAATTTTTTTAGTTCAGAATTAATCTTTTTAAGGCGAACTTTACTAAAATTTGATTCTTGTCTTAAAGCTTCTTTTTCTAATTCTAACGATCTAATTTTTTTAGAGAGTTCTAAAATTGGCAAGGGAACGCTTCCTATTTCTAAACTAAGAGAAGAAGCGGCTTCATCTATTAAATCAATCGCCTTATCAGGAAGAAAACGAGAAGTAATATAACGGATTGACAAATAGACAGCTGCAGTAATTGCTTCATCAGTAATTTTCAAACCGTGATGAATTTCATATTTTTCTTTTAAGCCCCTTAAAATTGCAATCGCCTCCTCGGGTGTTGGTTCTTCCACTATTACCGGCTGAAATCTTCTCTCTAAGGCTGGATCTTTTTCTATATATTCTCTATAATCTTTGAAAGTAGCAGCCCCAATCGCCCTTAATTCTCCCCTAGCTAAAGCCGGCTTCAACAAATTAGAGGCATCAATTGCTCCCTCAGCCGCCCCAGCTCCAACCAAAGTGTGAATTTCATCAATGAAAATAATAATATTATTCTCTTTTTTAATACTTTTTAAAAGATTCTTTAATCTTTCTTCAAACTCGCCGCGAAAACGAGTGCCAGCGACGAGGGATCCTAAATCTAAAGAAATAATTCTTTTATCTTTTAAAATTTCAGGCACTTCACCTTTTGAAATCAATTGAGCTAACCCCTCAACAATTGCGGTTTTACCAACCCCAGCCTCACCCAATAAAATAGGATTATTTTTAGTTCTGCGGGAAATAATTTGCATCACTCGCCGCAGTTCATTTTCTCTTCCAATCACCGGATCAAGTTTGCCCTCTCTGGCTAATTTAGTCAGATCTTGAGTATATTTCTCTAGACTATTCTCTTTCAACTCCTGAAATTCATCAGTGATTTTTTCTCCCTCACCATATTTACTCAAAGACTCAAAGTAACTATCTTTTTTTATCTGGTATTTAGATAAAATTTCTTGGGCAGAATTCTTAGTATTCAAAATGCCGTAAAAAAGATACTCTGGAGAAATATATTCATTTTTATCTTCGTAAGATTTTTTTGCTGCACTTTCAATTACCGACATCATCTCCTGTGATAGAGGCATAGTGGTAAAAGCACTGCCGGTAATATAAATCCTCGGTAATTTAATAATTTCTTCTGATACATCTTTTATTAATTCATCAACCGGAATTTTCATTTCTTTTTCTAAAATTTCTCTAATATTAAAATCATCCTCTAGAAGAACAGCTAAAAGATGAAGGGCGCGCATCTCGCCTTGATTTCTTTCAAAAGCCATTTGCTGGGCTTTCTCTAAAGCCATTTGGGCTTGATTTGTGAACCGACCAATGGGCATATTAAATTAATTCAAAAGTTTAGTTTCAAATTATTCTATTGGTACTTCGCTTCTCTTTCTACAAGTTTCACTCTTACCTCAAAAACTTTATCTTCACGGGCCACTTTTAAAGCGACGGTATCGCCAACTTCGTAATCGCGAATTAGATTGGCTAGATTATTTTTTTCATCAATTTTTGTACCATCTATCTCTAAAATAATATCTCCTTCCTTTAAGCCAGCTTTTTCGGCGGGAGAACCTGGTTCAACTGCGTAATCGTTTGCCTGTTCTCCTTTTACAATCAAGGCGCCATAGTCATATTTCAAATTTTTCTCTTCTTTAATTTGGGAATTTACTAAAACATATCTTATTCCCAAAAAAGGAATTTTAATTTTTCCAGTTTCAATTGCTTGATTTAAAGAGCTTTTGATTTTATTGATTGGAATCGCAAAACCGATATTCTGGGCGCCAGACACCATGGCTACATTTATCCCTATTACTTCGCCTTTTAAATTTAAAAGCGGACCGCCGGAGTTCCCGCGATTAATAGCCGCGTCTGTCTGAATAACATCATTTAAAACTTGACTGTTTCCTGAAAAATCACTTGCTTCAATCGTTCGATATAGACCAGAAACAACTCCCACAGAGACAGTATTTTTAAATTCTCCTAATGCATTGCCTATAGCAATTACTGTCTCTCCAATTTCAATTTTTGAAGAATCACCTAATTTAAGAGGAATTAAATTATCTGCTTCAATTTTTAAAACCGCCAAATCCTCTACTGGATCAGTGGCAATAACAGAAGCCTTATATTTTTTTTCATCATTCGTTAGCACTGTATACTCTGCTTCCTCGTCAGCAACAACATGCTTATTAGTAACTATAAAGCCGCGGCTATCAACAATAAAACCAGAACCAGAACTAATCTCTTGTTTTTCAGTTCCTTTTTGGCGATATTGGGGAATCTGAAATTCAAAACCGAATGGGAAAAAATCTGGGAAAAATTCTTCAAAAGGATTCAGATAATATCTCTCTAAAACTGGTAAATCTTTAGTGGCAATAATACTTACAACAGAATTCTCGCTGGCTTTTACTGCTCTAATTATCTTATCTTCATAACTTAAACTTTGATATTCTGTCTCCTTCTTAGAACTGATTTCCTGCGGAAAACCAGTTTGAGGTTTTAGAATTTTAGAGGAGTAAACTCCGCCCAAAAAACCAGCAAGGAAGCCGCCTATAATAGAAACAGTCAAAAAACTAATTAAAATTTTTCTTAACTGCTGTTCAGACATAATAAAATTATTAAATTTAATGTTTAAAAGACATTATCTTTATATTATATCGCAAATTTTGAAAAAGTAAATTTATTTTCCAAATCTCCTCTCTCGCTTTTTAAATTCCTCTAAAGCCAAATCAAGCTGCTTTTTGTCAAAATCAGGCCAATAGATTTTTGGAAAATAAAGTTCGGCATAAGCCGCCTGTAAGGGCAGAAAATTTGAAAGTCTCATCTCTCCTGAAGTTCGAATAACAAAATCTACATCCGGCAAATCATTAGTATCTAAATTTTTCATTAAGACTTCCTCATTAATTTCTTCTGGTTTTAATTTTTTTCTAACGATTTTTTTTACCGCTCTCGTTACTTCATCTCTACCGCCGTAATCAATCGCCACATTCACCACCATCTGACTGTTTTTTTTGGTCGCTTTCTCTAATTCTTTTAAAAGTTCTACTAAGTGTTTTGGCAATCTATCTTTTCTTCCTATGTGCCTAAATTGAATATAATATTTTTTATCCTTTTTTTGTTCTTCTTTTAGGCCTTTTCTAACATACTTTTCAAAAAGATTCATTAGAAAATTTACTTCTTTTGAACTTCTTTTCCAATTCTCTGTTGAAAAACCATAGAGAGTCAAAATTTTAATGCCTTTATTATAAGCATATTTAATTATTTCTTCCACTCTTTGTATACCCTTTCTGTGTCCTTCAAAAGGCGGCAGCCCTCTTTTTCTTGCCCAACGCCTGTTTCCATCAATCATTATCCCAATATGCTGAGGCAAAGAATTATTTGATAATTCCATATTCATATTATATAACGATTCAACAGTTTAATTATTTTTTAAAACCAGTGCCAGCCGGAATTAAACGACCAATAATCACATTCTCTTTTAGTCCCCTCAGGTAATCAATTTTCCCTTCTATCGCTGCTTGAATTAAAACTCGAGAAGTCTCTTGAAAAGAAGCCGCTGATAAGAAACTTTCAGAAGTTAGAGCTACGGCTTTAATTCCTTTTATAACCTGGATCGCTTTTGGCGGTTCTTTTTTTGAGGCTCTTAATCTATCTATTTCGTTCAAATATTGATTTTTGGAAACGATCTCTCCTATAATAAAATCGCTGTCTCCGGATTCGGTAATCTTAACTCGAGAAAACATTTGCCTAATAATAATTTCAAAATGCTTATCGTTTATTTTAGAACCAGATATATTATAAACCTTTTTGACTTCTTTTAAAATATATTTTTGGCATGCTTCTTCCCCCAAAAGATTGAGAATCTTTTTTAAATCAAGGTTTCCTTCGCAAAGTTGAGTCCCTTTTTTTATCTTATCTCCTTTCTTCACATACAGAGAAGTTATCTCAGGAATAACATATTCTATAATCTCCTTTTTATTTTTTTTTCTTCCTTTTCCGCTCTTCAAATTATTTTCGCTTTTTTCTGGTTTTATTCTAATAAAATACTGATGATTTAAATGTTCGACTTCTATTACTTCACCGTCTACCTCGGAAAGCGGCGCTTCTCCTTTTGGCACACGAGCCTCCAAGAGTTCTTCTACCCTAGGCAAACCCTGAGTAATATCTACCGCTCGAGCAACGCCACCTAAATGGAAAGTTTTTAGAGTTAATTGGGTTCCTGGTTCTCCAATTGCTTGAGCAGCTACTACTCCTACTGCCTCACCTAATTCAATTGGCTTTTTCCAACCTAAATCTAAACCATAACATTTTTGACAGAGACCATAACGATTTAGACAATGTAAAGGCGAGCGAACTGTAATTTCCTCTACTTCACTTTTAGCAATTTTTTTTGCCAATTCGTAATCCAAGAGATTGTTAGCCTTTAGAATAACATTGCCTTTTTTGTCTTTAACATCTTCTAAAACATAACGGCCGTAAATCTTATCTTCAAAACTTTCTCCTTCATTTTCAACTTCTTTCCTTCTTATTAATAGACCCTTTTTTGTTCCGCAATCGTCACTGTTAATAATTATCTCGTGGCTAACGTCAACTAAACGGCGAGTTAAATAACCAGCAAAAGAAGTTTTTAAAGCAGTATCGGCTAAACCTTTTCTGCCAGCATGCGAAGCGGCAAAATACTCCAACACATTAAAACCCTCTTGGTGAGAAGAAAGAATTGGCATTTCTATTAATTCTCCTTTAGGATTAACGACCAATCCCTTCATTCCCATAATTTGAGAGGCTATCATCCAACTTGCCCTCGCCCCAGAATTAATCATTACAAAAACTGAATCATCCGGCTTTAAATTTTTTGGCACTAAATCAGCAATCAAATTAGTCGCCCGTTGCCATTCTGATTGAATTAAAACCTTCTTTTCATCTTCTGACAGAAGCCCTTCGTCGTATTGTTTATTAATTTCCTCAACTCTCTTTTGGGCCTCTTTAATAATCGTATATTTTTCCCCTGGAATCTTCAAATCGCTATAACTCCAAGAAATTCCAGATAAAGTAGCATATAAGAAGCCAAGTTCTTTCATCTTGTTTAAAATTTCGGCACTTTCTTTAAAATCTTTTACCCTCTCAACAATCTCTCTAGTTAGATTCTTTAAATCTTTTGAATTCAATTGATTATTAATAAAACCGATTTCTTTAGGTAAAACCTCATTAAAAATTATGCGACCAACAGTGGTCTCTATAGTTTCGCCATCAAGCTTATTGATTCTCACTTTTATTTTATCGTGGAGACTAATCTTTTTAAAATCATAAGCCAAAAGTGCCTCTTTTTCGTCAGCAAACATTTTAATTTGTTTCTCCTCTGGCATTGGTAAATCCATTGTCAGCCAATAAATTCCTAGAACCATATCCAAACGAGGAAACATTACTGGCTCGCCATCAGCTGGTTTTAGAATACCCAAAGAAGATAGCATTCTTGATTTCGCCTCAAATTGAGCCTCCTCAGTTAAGGGTAAATGAAGCGCCATTTGGTCGCCATCAAAATCCGCATTGAAAGGCAAGCAAACCAAGGCCGGTATTCTTAAAGCCAGCCCTTCGACTAATTTTGGTTTAAAAGCCTCAATACTTAATCGATGAAGAGTTGGTGCTCGATTTAAAAGGACTAATCTATCTTTCACAACGTTCTCTAAAATCTCCCAAACTATATCCGGCCCTTCCTCAATTAGACGATTGGCCATTTTAGGACTATGAACGATTTCTCTTTTTATTAGTTCATTAATCACAAATGGCTTAAAAATTTCCAGAGCCATTTTTTTTGGGACGCCGCATTCATCAATCTTTAATTCAGGACCAACTACAATCACTGAACGACCAGAATAATCTACTCTTTTTCCTAAAAGGTGTTGACGGAAACGACCTTGTTTTCCAGAAAGAAGATCAGCCAAAGAACGAAGTGGCCGATGCTGGGCTGCATGCATTGGGGTAGAACTGCTTACTTTTCTAATTGAATTATCCAGGAGTGCATCAACTGCTTCTTGTAGCATCCTCTTTTCATTCTTTACAATTACCTCAGGCGCTTTTAACTCTATTAGTTTCTTTAAACGATTATTGCGATTTATTACTCGACGATATAAATCATTTAAATCATAGGAAGCAAACTTGCCGCCTTCCAGTTGAACCATTGGTCGAAGGTCAGGAGGTAAAACTGGCAAAACTGTTAGAATCATCCATTCTGGTTTAATCTTGGATTTTAGAAATGCCCTAACTAAACGATATCTATTTATTAGCTTTGTTTCTATCTGCCCTCTTCTCTTTTGCTTTTCCAAAGTTTGAAGCAATTCCTTTTGAAGTTCTTCAAGATTAAGTTCTTCTAACAATTTTTTAACTGGAGCAGCGCCAGTGGAAGCGGTAAAAATATGGCCGTATTTTTTTGAAAGAACAAGATAATCAACTTCGGAAAAAACTGCTTTTGGTTTTATCATTAATAGCTCATTGATCAATTTCTCTTTTGTCTCAGATAACGCTTTTATTGCCTGTCTTTGACTTTCAGACAATCCTTTAGATTTTATTTTTGCTTCTTTTTTCTTTGTTTGTTTTTTATTTTCCTCTCCGCTTTCTTTCTCTATTTTTTCTATTTTACTTTGATATTCTTTTTCTAATTGAAGAAGAACTTTTTTCTTAGCATCTTCATCAACTTGACCAACAATATAACCATTATAATAAACCACTGATTCTAGAGCATTCTGAGGGATATCTAAAATCAATCCTATCCTTGAAGGAACGCTCCTTAAAAACCAAATATGAGTAACTGGTGCTGCTAATTCAATATGACCCATTCTTTCTCTTCTTGATAAAGAATGAATAATTTCTACACCGCAACGGTCACATTTTACTCCTTTATATCTCATCCCTTTATATTTACCACAGGCACATTCATAATCTTTAACTGGACCAAAAATTTGTTCAGAGAAAAGTCCTTCTTTTTCCGATTTCTGAGTTCGATAATTAATAGTTTCTGCTTTAGTTACTTCGCCAAAAGACCAGTCTAACATTTCTTGAGGAGAAGCAAGTTTAATCTGCAAAGCGTCAAAATCGCTGATTATTTTTTCAGTTTTAGCCGCTTCTTTTTGTTCTATCTCTTTTATTCTATAAGACATAAAATTAACTTACAACAAATAATTTTTAATTTCTTCATGCCCGCCTAAATTTAGACTTGTCCGCCCAAATTTTTGCGAAGCAAAAACTTGGGCAGGTGCACAATTTTGGGCGGGTTACTCATTCTCTGGATTAGAGAAAGAATTTTGGGAATGGATTAGATTAATTGACAAAGCCAATGATTGCAATTCTTTTAAAATGACATTAAAGGCAGCGGGAATATTTAAATTCTTAATTTTTTCTCCATTAATAATTGCTTCATAAGCAGAAGCCCTGCCTAAAACATCATCTGACTTTATAGTTAGCATTTCCTGTAAAGCATAGCTGGCGCCATAACCCTCTAAAGCCCAAACTTCCATTTCTCCAAATCTTTGTCCGCCAAAATGAGCTCGCCCACCTAAAGGTTGCTGAGTAATTAGAGAATAGGGGCCAACTGCTCTCATATGAATAATATCTTCAACCATATGGTCTAATTTCATCAAATACATTATTCCAACCCCCACTTTTTTGTCAAAAGGCTCGCCAGTTTTGCCGTTATATAAAACAACATGTCCGTCTTCTGGTAGACCTGCTTTAATTAATTCTTCTTTAATTTCTTCAGAGGTTGGACCATCTAAAGATGGAACAATTGCTCGATATTTTAATTTAGAAGCAGCCCAACCTAAATGCATTTCGAAAATTTGACCTAAATTCATTCGAGAAACAACCCCTAAAGGATTTAAAACAATATCAACTGGCGTTCCGTCTTCTAAATAAGGCATATCTTCTTCAGGAACAATCATTGAAATCACACCTTTATTTCCGTGCCTGCCAGATAATTTATCGCCAGTTCTAAGTTTTCTTAACTGAGCGACCTCAACGCTAATTTTTTTTATTACTCCTACATCTAATTTATCGCCAGCCTGTCTTGATAAAATTTTTGTTCTAATTACTCTTCCTTCTCTTGAAGGTTCCAAAAGCAAAGAAGTGTCTTTAACGTCTTTGGTTTCTTCTCCAAAAATAGCCTGGAGTAATCTTTCTTCAGGAGTTAAATCTGCTCTACCTTTTGGTGAAACTTTTCCGACTAAAATATCACCAGCTTTAACCTCTGCTCCGATTCTTATAATTCCTTCTTCGTCTAAATTTTTTAATTTCTCCTCCGAAACATTAGGTATATCATAAGTGGTGATTTCCGGTCCTAATTTTGTATCAACTACATCGCAATTAAATTCTTCAATATGGATAGAAGTAAAGAGATCATTTTTTAAAACTCTCTCAGAGATAACTATTGCATCTTCGTAGTTGGCGCCATAAAAAGGAATCAAGGCAACTAAAAGATTTTGACCTAACGCCGCCGCTCCGTTTTGAGTAGCCGCTCCATCGGCTAAAACCTGACCTTTTAAAATTTTCTCTCCCTTGTTTACTATCGGTTTCTGCAAAAGACAAGTATTTTCATTACTCCTTTCAAAAGAAACTAATTCATATTTCTTTCTTTCCCCATTTAAAGTTTTGATTACTATATGATTCGCATCAGACTCCTCCACTAATCCCTCTATCTCGGAAATCAAGCACTGTCCAGCATCGTGGGCCAATTTTTCTTCCAAGCCAGTTGAAACTAAGGGAGATACGGATTTAACACAAGGTACTGCCTGACGTTGCATATTGGCACCCATTAAGGCTCGATTAGACTCATCGTGTTCTAAAAAAGGAATAAGTCCAACAGCGGCAGAAATAATCTGTTGCGGAGAAACATCAATTAAGTCAATTTCTTCCCTTCTTAGAAGTGTTGGTTCTAAATTTATTCTGGCGCCGACCCACTCATCTTTTATTCTCCTTTTTTCGTCAAGTTCTATTCCCGCATGAGCAATCTTATATTTACTTTCCTCAAAGGCGTTAAGCCAAATAACCTCAAAAGTTATCACTCCTTTGTTTACCTTAAAATACGGGGTTTCAATGAAACCAAACTCGTTTAAACGAGCATAAAGGGAAAGGGTTAAAACTAAACCAATATTTTTTCCTTCAGGTGTTTGAATAGGACACAAACGGCCATAATGACTTTGGTGAATATCCCTTACATCGATTCCAGCCCTTTCTTGAACCAACCCGCCCGGACCCATAGGAGTAATTTTTCTTTTATGCTCTAATTCTGAAAGTAAATTGATTTGATTCATTAATTGACACAACTGCGAGACATTAAAAAATTCTCGAAAAGCACTAAGTAAAACTCGCGGATTAATAAGGGCGCCCGGAGCCAGAGTTAAAGGATCTAATTGGGCCATCCTATCTTTTATTGTTCTTGTCATTCTTGTCAAACCAACTCTAAATCTATCCTGTAAAATTTCTCCTACTGCCCTTAAACGTCGATTACCCAAATGATCAATATCGTCATCTTTAGCCTTTGGATCATTATTCAATCTAATAATCTCTTTAATAATAGCTATTAAATCATCTAATCCCAGATTTCTTTGACCAATATCTTTATTTAAATTTAATCTTTGGTTTATTTTATACCGACCAACTTTCGCTAAATCATAACGGTCTAAACGGAAAAACATATTATTAATTAAATCGCGTGCACTATCATAAGTTGGTAACTCTCCTGGTCTAAGTCGGCGATAAACCTCTATGTAAGCTTCTTCCTGAGAAGCAGAAAAAGTTTTCTTTAGAGTTGCTTCAATATAATTTGAATTTTCTTCTTTAAAAATGAGTTTAATATCTTCGTTAGTTTTTAGGCCAAAAATTTTTAATAACTCAGTTGCGGCTATTTTTCTCTTTCTATCTATTTTAACTTCAATGGCGCCGTCTGAATCGGTTTCAAACTCTAACCAAGCTCCTCGTGAAGGAATCACTTTGGCGCCAAAAAGTTTTTTTCCCCTAAAATTCACTGAATTAAAATACACGCCAGGAGAGCGAATAATCTGAGAAATAACAACTTTTTCAATGCCATTAATAATAAAAGTAGAACGGGGGGTCATTATCGGAATATCGCCAAAATATACCTCTTGTTCCTTGTTAATATTATTTTTGAGATTTGTGATTTTTAACTTAACTCTTAAAGAAGCCTCATAATTTAATTTTTTTTCTTTTGCTTGTTTTTCCGTTAACTTCGGCTCCTCTAAATGATAGTCAACAAATTCTAATTTTAGTTCCTTCTGGGTATAATCAAAAATAGGCGTTAATTCTTCAAACACCTCTTTTATTCCTTCTTTTATGAACCAATTGAAAGAAGTCAATTGGAAATCAATTAACCCTGGAATTTCTAAACCTTTAATTTTAGAACGGGAAAAATTCTTTATTTCTAAAGAACTATTCATTAAATAAATTATTAATATTTACTAATTCTACAAAAGACAAACCTATTTTAAAAGGATAGGTAAAAGTGTTTAATATAAATCTTCAATCTAAAAAACATCGGCTAAAATTTAACTGACCTTGTTTAAAAGCTTAATTGTTTTTACAATGGTTAAAACTATTCTTTTTGAAATAAGACTTTGTTCTAAAGAAAAATCTAACTTTAAGTCCTCAATCTCACTTTTATCTATTTTATTCTTTTTTAAAAATTTGTCAAGGGAAATTAAAAGATCTTCGCCTTTTTGGATTATAATCTCAAAATACTTGCCTTTAACTTTTAAAATGATTTTTGTCATTAATTCTTTTTCACTTTCTTTAAGTTTTCTTTTCGCCACTGAGAAATGTGCTTATGATTGCCGGATAATAACACTTTAGGCACCCGCCAGCAAACCTTTTTATCTTTGGTGGGATAAAATACTTCTGGCCTTGAGTATTGAGGGTATTCATAGTAAATATTTTTATCCCTTTTATTAAGGTTTTTATTAAATGATTCTTCTTTTAGCGATTCGTTTCTTATTACTCCTTTTATAAGACGGGTAATACCATCAACTAAAATCATGGCCGGCAACTCTCCGCCTGTCAAAATATAATCCCCGATTGAGAAACTTTCATCAGCAATATACTTTGCTACTCTTTCATCTACTCCTTCATAATGGGGGCAAATTAAAATTAAATGCTGATATTTTTTTAATCTTTCTAAATCCTTTTGATTCAACGTTTTTCCCCTTAAAGAAAATAAAATAACTCTTTTTTTAGAATTCTTATTTTCTTTCTTTATTTCTTTTATTGCCTTAAAAATTGGTTCAACTAAAAAGACCATCCCCGCTCCTCCCCCGTAAGGTTTATCATCAATTGATTGATGTTTATCTTTGCTCCATTTTCTTAAATTATGAATTTTAATTTGAACTAATCCCTGTTTCTGGGCTCGTTTTAAAATAGATAAATTAAAATAACTCTCAAACGCTTGAGGAAAAATAGTTAAAATATCAAAACGAAGAGCCATAAAAAAACTGCGGTTTGATTATTTTATCATACCGCAGTTTTAAAAGAAAAGCAACTTGGTCGCCTTTATTCTTTTTCCGATACCTAAATTATATTTTTAAGTCTTCTACAATTTCATCTGCAGTCTTTTCTGCTTTAGAAGAAGCAGATACTGGAGGTTCTTCTATTTTCAGATTAACCCGAGCCCGATTTTTAGCCCCTACTACCTTAAGAATAGTTCTAAGGGCTCTTGACATAGAACCTCCGCGACCAATTATTTGTCCCATATCTTCCGGGTGAACCTTTAAATTCAAAAGAACACCCATTTCATCCACTTTTCTGTCTATTTTTACCTCATCTGGATGATTAACGATACTTTTCACAATAAGCTCGAGAATCTGCTTATCCACTGCTTCCTGAACCATAATTCCTTTTTTAAATTTACTTTTAAACTCAACAGCTGTCGACCACACCAGCTGTTACATTTAAATTCTATCTCATTCTTTTAAAAAATGCAAATTATTCGGCTAAAATTTTTTCAGAATCTTCTAATTTGATGGAGAGGAGTTGGGAAACATTGTTTTTTAAAGTAACGCCATAAATAATCTGAGCAGCAGACATTGTTAAACGATTATGAGTGACAATTATAAACTGAGTATTTTTGCTTAATTCTTTTAAAATTTCCGAAAAACGCCGGCTGTTTTCTTCATCTAAAGCGGCATCAATTTCATCTACTATTACTAGGGGTGGATCGGATTGATTGACAATCGCAAAAAGCAAAGAAATTGCAGTTAAGGTTTTTTCTCCTCCAGAAAGAATTTCCAAATTTTTGATTTTTGTTTTCGGAATGTCAACTACAATTTCTACTCCCTCAACTGTTTCTTTTTCTTCAGTTTGATTTAAAGTTTCTTTCTCTGAATTTATTTCCTCAACCGTTTGTTTCTGAATTTTCTTAACTACTAATTTTGCTAAGCCACCTTTAAACATTAACCTGAAATAACGGCTGAAATCCTCGTTAATGGCATTTATTCCCGCAGAAAACTCTTCTTCTATCTGTTTAGTTAATCTTCTGGTTAAATTCTTTAAATCTTCAATTGCCTTGGTTAAATCATTAATTTGAGAACTTAAAAAATTATATCTTGCTTCTGTTTCTTCATATTCCTTCATTACATTTTCATCAACTACCCCTACTTCTGATATTTCTCTTTTCAGGCGCCAAATTTTTCTTTCAAAGGCAACACTGTCTAAAACTTCTTCTTCGGCCTCTTTTAAATATTCTTCCACTTCTTTTAAGGCTATTTCTTCTTCTTCCAATCTTCTGATAAAATCATCAAACTTTAATTTATATTTTTCAGTTTTGAGTTCTTCCTCCTTAAACGATATTAGGAGTTTTTCTTTTTTTTGTCTTTTTTGCTCTAAAAACTGAAATTTTTCTCTAAATTTTTGTGTTTGCTGATTTAATTCTTCTTGAAGACGAAAAAGCGTTTCTCTTGCTTTTTCTATCTCTTTTTCAAGCAAATCAAGTTGGTTTTTAAATTCCTCATTTTTTGTTTCTAGAGACTCATTTTTTTGAGGGATTTCCTTTATTTCTTTTAATATTTCTTCTATTCCTTTTTTAATCTCAATAATATCTTCAACTAATAACAGTTCTTCGAGTTTTTTCTCTAAAAAAGAAATTTTTTCCTCTGCTTTATAAATAGATGATGAAATTTTTGGATTTCTTTCTTCGGTTTTAATTTTTTCTAAAATTTTAAATTTCTCATTCTGCTTATCTAAAAGATTGTTAGTAATTTCTTTTATCTTAACCTCTAAATCTTTATCTGGTGATTCTTTCAAGAGCCCCATTTCTTTTTCCTCCTTTAATATTTCTGCTTCTAAATTTTTAATTTCTTCTTCAATTTTTTCACAGTTAATTTTCTGCGGTTCTTTCTCTTTTAAAAGTTCTTTATAAAAATTGGTGAAATAAATAAGTTGAAGGTTTCTTAATTCTTTCTCGTTTTGCTGCTTTTCATTGAATCTCTTTACCTGTCTTTTTAAAAACCTCAAATGAGGAGTAATTTCTTCTAATTGGGCTTTGACTTTATCCAAATTTACGAGTGAATTTGAAAGCTTTCTTTCCGCTTCTTCTTTTTTTATCTCTAAATTTTTGAGCCCCAAATTTTCCTCTAGCATCAATTTTCTTTCTAAAGAAGAAACTCTTAAAATATCTTCTACTGAACCTTGATTAATAATTGAAAAACCTTTTACTCCAATTTTTGCCTGAGCAGTAATCTCAGTAATATCTTTTAGCCTAGAGGCTTCTTTATTTAAAAAATATTTGCTTTCTCCTTGTCTATCTATTCGTCTGGCTATGCTCACTTCTAAAAAATCCAGAGGAAATAGTTTTTTGCTGTTATCGAAATTTAATTCAACTTCAGCAAAACCGGCTGCTATCTGGGGGCTGGTGAAAATTAAATCATCGCTTGATTCTACTCGCAAGTTTTTGTAACTCTGTTCGCCTAAAGCCCAACGAATAGCATCAACAATATTTGATTTGCCAGAACCATTAGGCCCAACAATAGCGGTAATTTTAGAAGGAAAATCTAAAACAGTGGTTTTGTAAAAGGATTTAAAATTTTTGATAATAACTCGTTTAAGAAACATATAAAAAATTCAAAAGTCAAAATGCAAAATGCAAAATTAAAATACAAAATACAAAATACTAGATACTTAATTACCAATCTTTTTTCTGAAGGGCATGCTGAGCAGCATTAGTTTCTGCTTCTTGCTTTGAATGCCCCTCACCAACAGCAACCATTTTCTCATTTAGAAAAACTCCTACTTTAAACATTTTATTATGGTCCGGCCCCCAAGCCTCCAATGTTTGATAGTGAGGTGTCACGCCATATTTTTCCTGGCTAATTTCTTGAAAAACACTCTTCGGATCTTTCAATGATTGAACTGAAGTAATTAATTGCAACTTGGATAAAATATGCTCTTTAATAAACTTTGCAGCTGCCTCGTACCCTTGATCTAAATAAATAGCGCCAATTATCGCCTCAAAAGTATTAGCTAAAATATTAGAATTCGAAGAAAGGTTTTTTGCTTCTCCCTTGGAAAGCAAAAGATAATCTTTAAGCTTCAATTTATTGGCACTTTCAAGTAGAGAAACGGTATTTGCTAAACTAGCCCTTAAAGTCGTCATTTCTCCTTCTTTCAAATCCGGATAATTTTTATATAAAAAATCAGAAACAACCAACTCTAAAACAGCATCGCCTAAAAATTCTAACCTTTCATTATTTCCATAAGGCCAATCATTGTTTTCATTTAAATAAGACCGATGAGTTAAAGCTTCTTTTAAATAATCTAAATTATCGAATTTAACTTTTAATTTTTTTTCTAATTCAGAAAAAGAATTTTTCATAAACAGTATTACTTTTTTTGTACTTCTTCTATTTGGTGATAAATTGTTCCTAAAACACCGTTCACAAATCGTTTTGAAGAGTCGCCACCAAACACCTTTGCTAACTCCACTGCCTCATCGATGGCAACTTTTGGGGGAACTTCTTTTTTATCGGCAAAAAGCAATTCATAAACCCCAATTCTTAAAACATTGCGGTCAATGATATTAATTTGCTTTAAGGGCCACTCTGGCGCCCCTTCGCTAATAAGTTGATTTATCTCGTCTAAATGATTTAATATCCCTTCAAGCAATTGTTTTGGATATTCAATATCAGACAAGCCACTGCCAATGGTTTCTAAATTCCGTTTAAAAATTTCTTTTATATCATTCCTTCTGTTTATTTTCCTACTCTGATAAAAATCCCACTCAAAAAGAGTTTGAAGAACTAAAGAACGTGATAAATGACGAGCGCTCATAAAAATTTTAAACCGGTTCCTCTTTTTTTAGTTCTTTTGCCTTTTTCTTTCTTTCTTTCTTATTTAAACCCTTAAATACATCAAGATATTCTTTTTCTTTATAATAGCCGCAATAAGGACAGACTCGGTGAGGCAAAATTTTCCTTCCGCAATGGGAACATTTAACAAATAAATTTTGCTTTAAGGCCAGATGAGATCTGCCTTTATCTCTTCTTGATTTTGAATGATGACGCGCTGGAAGACCCATATCAATTTTTTTAATACAAAGTAAGATTTTGTTTTTAAATCTGCCTCAATACTGCTGAAGCAAACCTCGCAAGCCTGACAGGCTTTCTCTTGAGCGAAGCGAAAGCCATTAGGTCGAGAGCATATTGGGGCAGACAAAATAATTTTTATCTTTAAATTGTATCAGGTTTTAATCAAAAAGTAAAATAAAAACAGAAAAAAGTCAAACTCAAAGTTCTTTTTTCTCCTCTTTCAAAATAATTTTTAGCCAAATTTCTTTATTTTCTCCAATCTCTATTTTTCGGTACTCTTTCTCTGTTGTTTCTTTTGCAACAATAATTATTTCTTTACTAGAAGTTTCTTCTTGGATTTTGATTTTATTCTTTAAAATAATTTTTTTTAATTCTTCATCTTTTCCGATAAAATTTAAAATAATTTTCTTTTTTGGAGTTAAGCCTAAAATTTTTCTTTGCTCCTGTATTTGTCTAATCAATTCCCTAACAATTCCCTCTTCTATTAACTCAAGAGTTAAAGTAGTGTCTAATTCTGCCTCTTCTTTAAGCTGGGAGTCAAAAATAATTTCTTTGACATTGATTTCATCTTTCAATAGTTCTAATAGTTCTGGATATTTTTTAATTTTAGAGGATGTATTTCTAATCTTTAATGATTTCAATGGTTGACGAACCTTAATTTGAAATTTTTTTCTTAAAGATAAACCTAAATTAGCAAAATATCTTACTTCTTCCATTAAACCTATAATCTTTTTATTGAAAGCTTTAGAATTATAAGAAGGATAACAAGATAAATGAACACTTTCTTTATCTTTTTTATTTTTAATTTTTTGCCAGATTTCTTCGGTTAAAAAGGGAGTAAAAGGAGCCATCATTAAAACTAATTCTTTTAGAACCTTTCTTAAAACTGTTGAACTTTGAATCCATTCTTTTTTAGGCTCTTGTTTTTGAAAAACTTTCCGCTCGCGTCTAATGTACCAGCGAGATAAATCATCAATGAAACTATCTATTTCTTTGGTTGCTTCAAAAATTAAATATCTGTCTAAATAACTGATCACTTTCTTTTTAGTTTCTTCCAACCTTGACAAAATCCACCAATTTAAAAGAGTTAAATTTGACAAATTGTCTTCCTTTTTACAAGCGTAATTTGAATAAAAAATAAAACTATTCTTTAAAGGTAAAAGGGTTCTTCTTTGATAAATACCAATATCTTCTTCATTAAATCTTTTTTCTTCACCGGCAGAGTTAATGGAGAAAAAATACCAACGCAAGGCGTCAGCACCATATTTTTCTAACACTTTCTCCGGCTCAACTATATTGCCTTTTGATTTAGACATCTTTTCTCCTTTTTTATCTAAAACCAAACCCAAAGAAATCACGTTTTTATACGCCGGTCCCAACCCTAATAAGGTAGAAATAACTAATAGGGTATAAAACCAGCCGCGCGTTTGGTCAACTCCTTCACAAATAAAATCAGCCGGAAAAGGAATTTTTGAAATGCACTTTTTGTAATCAATTTCTATAGGATCAACTTTTTTATTTTTTATTAAATTAAAAGGAAAATGAACCTGGGCGTACGGCATCGAGCCAGAGTCGAACCAACAATCTATTACTTCTTTTCTTCTTTTCATTAAACCGCCACATTTTGGACATTTAAAAGTAATTCTATCAATATAATCTCGGTGTAAATCCAACTCATCCTTTTCATTTAAAGGTTTTGTTCCTAGTTCTTTAATTGAACCAATTACCTTAAAATAACTGCATTTCTCACATTCCCACACTGGCAACGGTGTTCCCCAGTAGCGATTTCTTGATAAAGCCCAATCTTTTGCTTCTTTTAGCCACTGGCCGAATCTTCCTTCTTTAATATGAGATGGAACCCAGTTTATTTCTTTATTGTTTTTAATTAAATCTTTTTTGATTTTGGAAACTTTTATATACCAAGCTTCAAAAGCATAATAAATTAAGGGAGTTTGACAACGCCAACAAAAAGGATATTCATGAAGAACGCCCTTTAAATCTCCTTTATAAAGTAAATTTCTTTTTATCAAATTATTGAAAATCAAAAAATCGGCTTCTTTAAAAAATTTATCTTTTATTCCTGGAAGTTCATTGGGAAAATTGACAAAATAACCTTTATCATCAATATTTTTAATCATTAGCAAATTCTTTTTACGGGACAACTCCATATCTTCCTGACCAAAGGCTGGAGCAATATGAACTAACCCTGTTCCTTCTTCTAGGGAGATAAAATTGCCATCAACAACCTCATAAACTTTTTTGGTTTCTGTTTCTAAAGAATAACAGTAGAGAGGTTGATATTTTAAACCAATTAATTTATGGCCTTCAATTTCTTGAATTAACTCTAAATTTTTATCAGGAATATTATAACTAATAAAATATTGTTGTTTTTCTTTATCCAATAAAATTTTATATTGTAATTTAGGATTTATGGCAATGGCAGTATTAGCTGGTAATGTCCAAGGAGTAGTGGTCCAAACAAGCAAAAACAAATTATTGTTAAAATTTAAATTAAGTTTCAATCTTGAAGGATTTAAAACTAAAAATTTGATATAAACTGAAGGGTCTTGGACTGTCTTATATCCTTGAGACACTTCATGACTTGACAGGGGCGTCGAACAACGCGGACAAAAAGGAAGAACTTTATAATCTTTATAAAGTAACCCTCTTTTATCTATCTGTTTTATAATCCAAAAAACCGTTTCCATATACCGAGGATCAAGGGTAATGTAGGGATTTTCTAGATCAATGAAATAACCCATCTTTTCTGTACTTTTTTCCCATTCTTTCTTATAACGCCAAACTGATTCCTTAGCCCTCTCGTTAAATCTATTAATCCCATATTCTTCTATTTGAGTCTTATTTGTAAAACCCAATTCTTTTTCAACTTCAATCTCAACTGGCAAACCATGGGTATCCCAACCAGCTTTTCTTTCAACATAGAATCCACACATTGTTTTATAACGGCAAACTAAATCTTTAAAAGAGCGACTTAAAATATGATGAATACCAGGCAAGCCGTTGGCTGTTGGCGGTCCTTCATAAAAAACAAATGGCCTTTTTTTGTTATAACTCTTTAAGGTTTTCTTGAAAATTTTGTTTTTCTTCCAAAAATTTAAAATTGTTTCTTCGTTTTCAGCAATATTTTCTCTCATAATAATAAATGCCTTAAATAATACTACATTTTAGTTAAAATATCCAAACCCAAAATTTTAAAAACTATTTTAAGGATTTGGCTAGTAGCCTGAGTTAATTTTAAACGAAAAAGCATCTCTTCCTTGCTTTCTGCTTTTAAAATTTGGTACTTTTGATAAAAAAGATTGTACAAAGACGCAAGTTTATAGGCGTAATCGGTTAAGAGGTTAAGAGAATTCTTTTCCTGGACTAAATCAAGAGTCGATTTAAAGATAGCAATCTGGCGGCAAATCAAATATTCCAGATGATTCGGGTTAAAAGATAAAGATTCCTTCAACTTTAAATGTTCCGCCTTATCTAAAATACTTAAACACCTTACCAAGGTATATTGAAGATAGGGGCCAGAATTGCCTTCTAAATTCAAAATTTTCTCCCAATCAAAAATGATATCGCTTTTATAATGATAAGATAAGATATTATATTTTACCGCACTAATCCCTATCTTTCTGGCTGCTGATTCTTTTTCTTTTTCTGATAAATTTCTTTTTGTCTCTGATTTATCAATAATCCCCTTGGCTTTTGAAATCGCAAGATTTAATACTTCTTCTAAATGAATAGTTTCGCCTTTACGAGTGGAAAATTTACCCCACGGCCAGCGAATTAAACCATGACCAATATGAACTAATCTAACACCCTTTGTCCAGTTTAACATTTCCGCTGCTTCAAAAAGTTGCTCAAAATAAAGGGTTTGATCTATCCCCACTTCGTATATTATCAGTGACGGTCGCCATTTTTCCAAACGGTATTTTAAGGTGGCTAAATCTCTTAAAAAATAAGTCGTAGCTTTATCACTTTTCAGCACTAAAACCGGTGGCAACTTTCCTTTAAAATTGATAATTAAAGCATTTTGACTTTCTTCTATTAAATTCTTCTCTTTCAATTCTTCCAAAACTTTCTTCATTTTGTCTTCATAAAAACTCTCTCCTAAACTAACATCAAATTTGACATCTAAAAGTTTATAAATTCTATTAAACTCTTTTAGACTGACATTCACACAGGTTTTCCATATTCTTAATGCTTCTCTGTCTTTTTCTTCTAATTTTTTAAACCATTTTCTCGCCTCTTCTTCTAGTTGTGGATTATCTTTAACCAAGCTGTGAAAATCAACATATAAGGATTCTAATTTGTCAATTGTCAAACTTTCTAAAATTTCCTTCTTTTCTTTTTGATTTTTTCCTTTTAAAAGTTCATTTTCAATCTGATAAATTAATTTACCAAATTGCGTTCCCCAATCGCCCAGATGATTGTCTCCAATTACTTTCCAGCCTAAAAATCTATAAAGATTATATAAAGATTGACCAATAATTGTTGAACGCAAATGACCGATACCAAAAGATTTGGCTATATTGGGAGAAGAATAATCAATAACTACGGTTTTTCTGGGAAAAATTTTCCTCTGGCCGTATTTTGAACCGCTTTTTAAAACATCTGAAATTTCTTCTTCTAAAACTTTAAAAGAAAGAAAAAAATTAACAAAACCATTTGTTGCTTCTACTTTCTGAAAATAATAGTTTGTTTCGGGAAAACTGTTGATTAAAAGGGTGATCTCCTCGGCTATCTTTAAAGGATTATTGAGTATTTTTTTAGCCAATCCAAAACTAATATTGGAGGTATAATCCCCTAACTTGTCGTCTCCGGTTAAAAAAACTTCAATCTCATTCTTTTCGAATTCAAATTGGTATTTTGACTGAATTCTTGTAATTGCTTTATTGATTAACTCCTTTATTACTTCTTCCATAGTATTTTAAGTTTACCAAATTTTCTGCTAAAATTAAAGAATGGAAATTTTAGCAGAAAACAAAAGGGTTTTTTATGATTATGAAATCCTTCAAAGATTTGAAGGAGGATTAGTGTTAAAAGGAAATGAAGTCAAGGCAATCAAAAACAAGAAAATGAATCTTACTGGCTCTTATGTAATTCTTAGAAACAACGATGTGTATCTTTTAAATTCCGAGGTTTCTCCATATCAACCGAAAAATATTTCTTTGAATTACCAGCCAAAAAGGAGCCGAAAAATTCTTCTCAAAAAAAACGAAATCAATTCTCTTTCATCAAAAATAAAACAAAAAGGTGCGGGGTTGACTTTAATCCCCTTAAAGGTGTATAATAAGAATGGTTTAATTAAATTAGAATTTGCCTTGGCAAAAGGCAAACATCGTTTTGACAAAAGAGAAAAAATCAAAAAAAGAGAAGCATTAAAAAGAATAGAAAGAGCTAAAAAAAATCTCGGGGATGTCGGGCTTCGATAGAAAGAATTCTTTTTTATATGCAAGCAGAGGAAGCTTTGTTACCTCTTAAAATAACCAAAGCGGCTTTAAATGCCACAAGAAATTACAGCTTTGCCTATGCCTAACGGGTAGGCAAAGTTTCTCTATTTTAGAGAAGTCTTTTGGCTCATTCTCGGTAAACCAAAAGGCTTAAACAGCCGAGATTAGTCAGAAAGAAATCTGCCTTGTTCTTTCTAACGAAACCTTTAAGGCAGTCTTATAAAAAAGGTTTGTTCAATTCTTCCTTTTATAAGAACTATAAAAATTGAACCAAGCTTGTCGAGTTATAAAAAAGAACTTTCTAGACGCGAGTTCAACTCTCGCCATCTCCACCCCGCACTTATAAAAGATTGGTTTTGCCAAAACTCTTTAAAATAAAAAATAGAATTTGCTCTAAAATTCTAAGATAATTTTACCTTTTTTTATCCCGCCCTTTTAGGAGATAAAGGCTAAAGACATATTCGATACAATCAATTTTCTAAAGGTGCGGGATAAAATTTATCTTTTATAAATGCGGGGTTAATAGTTTATTCCTAAATCAAAATGTCTTTATCGGAAAATTCTGAAATTAGATTAATTGATGAAAATGGTAAATTTGTTGGCCTTCTTTCTTTTAAGGAGGCTCTTGAATTGGCGAGAGAGAAAAATCTAGATTTAGTCATAAAAACTAAAAAAACTATCCCTCCAGTTTACCAACTAGGAGATAGAAATAAATTAAAATATCTTCAAGAAAAAAAAATAAAAAAGTTAAAATTAAAAGAAAAACAAAACCTGCCAAAAATCATTAGGTTGGGTTTTAATGAAGGAATTCATGATATTCAAACAAAAGCCAAAAAAGTTGATGAATTTCTAGAGGAAAATAGGCCAGTAACAATAGAGATGAGGCTCAGAGGAAGAGAAAAAGCTCATCCTGATCTAGCAGAAAAAAAAATGAAAGATTTCATAAATTGTCTTAAAACACCAATAAGTTTCACCCAGCCTCTGAAAAAAATTCCAATGGGATTTATAATGTCTATTAGAAAAATTTAGTTTTTTATGAAAAAAATGGGCAAAAATTTAATAGAAGCAAGAGTAAAAATAACAAAAAAAGGAAAGATGCTAAGAAGGCAATCACATCTTGGCCACAATCAAGCAAAAAAGAAAAGTAAAGTAAAAAGGGCTAAACGAAGTTTAGTCTCGGCTTCAAATCTTAAAAAAGATATTCTTAAAATTTATCACTAAATTTTATGACTAGAGTAAAAGGTGGGGTAATGTCTAAAAAAAGGAAAAAAAAGGTAATAAAATATACCAAAGGTTTTAAATATGGAAGAAAATCTAAATATCGCCAAGCAAATGAAGCATTAGTTCATTCGTGGAGCCATGCTTTTAAGGACCGCAAAAGAAAAAAAAGAGAAAAAAGAAATCTTTGGACAGTAAAAATTAACGCTGCCTCACGAGAAACCGGCTTAACTTATAATCAATTTATTTCTAAACTTAAACAACAAAACATCATCTTAGACAGAAAAATTTTGGCAGAATTAGCAGAAAAACATCCTCATATATTCAAAGAAATTACAACAGCAATAATAAAATAAGGCAATTTATTTAACAGCCGCCAAAAACGATTCCGCTTCTTCAATCAATTGGCGGCTATTTTTAAATTTTACTAATTTCTTTGCCTTATCTGGATTTAGCCATTGGAAACCTAAGTGTTCTGAAGAAATTTTTACTTTTTTATCCTCGGTTTCAGCTAAAAAATAATAAACTATTTTAAAAATTATCTGATTATCTTTTCTAAAAAAATATTTAATTTTCTTTTTAAAACCAGGGATTAATTTTTTAATTTTTAAGCCAGTTTCTTCTTCCAATTCTCTTATCGCCGCTTCTTCCGGCTTTTCTTTGCCTTCAAGATGACCCTTGGGAAATTCCCAATAATCTTTGCCCTCCTTTAGTGAGGGATAATGAAGAAGAAGATACTCCCTTCCTTTATCTGTTTTTCTAAAAATTAAAATTCCGGCTGAAATTTCTGGTTTCATATACTATGATTTCAAGGTAACAAAATAATCAATTGCTTCCTTTTTCTTACCAATAAAGTGATGCCTTATCAAAACTAGCAAAATTAAACCAATTAGTTGGCAAAGAAACACAACAAAGAAGACAATGGGGAAACCAAAAAGAGTAGCTAGAGATGAACCAGCTAGAATAGCAAAAGCAGAGCCCAAATTAAAACCAGTGGAATTCAGGGCCCATTCAAAACTGATTCTTTTTTGATTAATATGCCGAGTAAATAAAGAATTCCAAGAAGGAACAGCCATTGCGTCTCCAATGCCATAAATAATAAAAATAATGTAAACTTCCAAAACATTATGAGCAAACATTAGAAGAATCGGTACTAAAGTATTTAAAAATTGACCAACTAGCAAGGCAAAAAAATCATCGGCTTCCCCTTTTACTCTGTCTAAATAATCAGAAATAAAAAGTTGAAGAATTGCCTTAATTATCCAATAAAGAAAATATAGCATTCCAACAGTTTTAATCGTTGCTGCTTCTATGCGATTCAAAACAAAAATTGCAAAAATAGGATTAACGAGAGCCCAGCCGCTAATATTTAAAATATTGAGAATCAATAGGTTCCTTGTGACTGGATTTAATTTTTCCCGAAAAAGATTTCTTATTATTGTCATAGTTATTAAAATAATTAGTTTTATTCTGTAGAAATTTTAATCTTGTTATTTTCTAAAATAAAATTTATTTTATCACCCTCTTTAACTTTATCCTGAAGAATAATTTGAGCCAGCGGCTCTTTAATGTAATGCCTAATGACAGAATTGAGCGGTCTGGCGCCAAAAAAAGGATTATAGCCTAACTGAGCGATTTTTTGAATCACTTCCTGAGAAAAATTAATTTCTATCTTTTTAGAAAAATTTAAAGAGCTTTCTAATTCAGTTAATTTTAATTTAACAATTTCTTTTAAGTAACTTGGAGATAATGGTTTAAAAACCACCACTTCGTCAAAGCGGTTTAAAAGTTCTGGTTTAAAAAAAGCAACTAATTTCTTTTTTAATCTTTTGGTTATTTCTTTAAAATTAGTTTTTTTATCTAATTCTTCAATGATAAACTCCGATAAGGCATTAGAAGTGGCAATAATAATGGTGTGAGTAAAATCGATAACTTGACCGATATTATCTGTTAATCTTCCCTCATCAAAGAGAGAAAGAAAAAGATTTAAAACCTCTGGGTGCGCTTTTTCAAATTCGTCCAAAAGAATTAAAGAAAAGGGGTTATTTTTAACTGCCTCGGTTAGCTCGCCGCTCATTTTTCCTTCAGGGTCGCCAATGAAATAATAAACGCTTTTTCTATCCTGATATTGAGCCATATCAAAACGAACCATATTTTTTTCACTGCCAAAATAAACTTTGGCTAAAGTTTTCGCTAATTCAGTTTTTCCAACTCCGGTTGGTCCAACAAAAAGAAAAACCGCGATTGGTTTTTTTTCGCTTGCTAAGCCCGCCCGATACTGTCGCAGGGCGCTGGCTACTAATTTAACTGCTTCCTCCTGATTAATCAAATAGCGGTGGATAATATTTTCTAAATCAAGCAGTTTTTCTTTTTCCTTTTGCTCTGAAATTTCTAAGGGAATACCAGTTTTGACACTGACTAACTCAACAACATTTTGTTCTAATAAAATTTTCTCATTTTTTCTTTTAGCGCCCTCAAAGGCTTCGGCTAAAATATTTTGAGCAGAAGTTGGAAGAGGTATATTAGGATAGAACCTTGTCGCCAAATTAACCGCTCTTTTGATGGCTTTATAACTGATTTTAATTTTAGATTTCTTTTCCCATTCTAATGTCCGAAAAGATAAAACTTTAATTGCCTGCAGGGGGGTAATTTCTTTCACCCTTAAAACTGAAAAATTTTCTAAAATTGAAGAATCATTTTCTAAATATTTATAATAATTATCAGGAGTTGTTGCCGCAATCACTGGAATAGTTGAAGAAAGAATAATCGGTTTTATAATGTCTAAGGCCGACAGTCCCGCTGTCTCCTGCGTGGTCATCTTAAAAGTTTCAAAATCAGGTAGATATAAAATAATATCTTGGTTAAGTTCTATTTCCTTACTAATAAGGGATAAGGTATTAAAAATTTCTTCTGGCCTATCTGCTTCTCTAAACAAAGAAACTAATGACAAAGAATAAAGACGGGAGTCCCTTAAGGCAGGCGGAACATTATCTCTTACTAAATTATATGCAAAATAAGAAACAATCGTTTCTTTTCCAACCCCTGAAGGTCCCACCATTAAAACATTTTTTTTATCAGGCCGGCTCAATAAATTGATTAAACTTTCATATTCTTCTTCATGGCCAATCATTATTCCGATTTTTAAATCTTTGGCCAATTGGGTGAAATCAACTACATACTTGTCCAGAGTTGGGGTGGGTCGAGAGGTGAGAGCTTTATTAACCTTTACTTTTTGAACCCGAAATGGTTCTCTTTTAAGATCGCTCAAACCGCTTATCACCTGGATTCCCTTCTTTTTTGACAAACTATTTAAAACAAAAGCAACCGATAAATCGTTTTTTTCTAAATGGCCGTAATTAAAAATTTTTTCTATCAAGGGGTCGTTTAAAGAGAAAAGGGCTAAAAATAAACTTTCTTTAGATATAGATTCTGCCTTTAATTCTATAGCCTCATAAAAAGCACCATGAAGAATTTTTCTTAAAAATTCCAAAAAATCGCCTAAATTTGAATTTGTCTTATTTTCCAAAATTTTTTCCAATAATTCCCTTAAATTGTCTTGGGTAATGTCTATTCGGTACAAACACTCACCAATATCTCTATCTGAAAGAAGTAAATAAAGAAGAGACAAAGGATAAGAAATTTTATTTTTAAAAGCAAAATCTTTAGTTTGAAGCAAAAAGTCTTTTAGTGATAAAGATAGATAATTGCCAAGGTTAATTACTTTTGTTCTTTTTGAGATTTTTCTCAATGAATAATCAGAAAGGTTTTTCTTAAAAGAAACAAAAATAAAAAAAAGGAAAAGAAGAATCCCTAAATATAGCCAACGACCACCAATCAAAAAAATCAAAGCTAAAGAAAAAATCAAGCCTAGAATAAGAAAAACAGTAAAAAGTATCTTGAATAAATAACGATTTAAAGCAGATAAAAAGAAATAATCATCTTTTAAAATTATTTCTTTCTCGGAGGCGGTAGAAATTTTAAGAATTTTAGCCATCAAATTATAGAAAGAATTAAGGGGAAATGGTTTTTAAAACTAAATAAACCGGGAAAATCGCCCAGCCGCAACATATTAAACAGAATACAACAGAAAGAAAAATTAAGATGAAACCGCTAATTAAAACTTTAAAAATTCTAACCGGAATACTTATGATATAAGCGGGCAGTGAATAGATGGACCATAAAGGAGTAGTTAAATTTTTTAGATGGACAAAAAAGCCCAACTTTTTTTCTATTTGGTAAATAAAATTTTGGTATAAATCAAAGAAAAAATGAAAACCGCCAAGATAATAAGTGTCTAAAAAGTTGAAAAGGTAAAAAACAATCCTTTTTAAAAAATAAAACAAGAACATATCCTTGGGTACATTCTACCAAAATTTTTCGTTTTTTGAAATAGTTTGAATCTATCTACCCCAATACTGCTTAAATATTCTTGCAATTAGAAGAGTGCTTTTGGTTCAGGTTTTTTGAGAGTTTGTTCTTTTTCTTCCTCGTTAAATATTTTTATCTTGCCGAACTCGCCATCGTAACCAGGTTCAATATCTATTTTTCTCTCTCTCACTCTTTTAATTCCTTCCATAATCTCGGGGGTTGTAATTTCCGCAATTTCTTCCAACGAAACATTGAGCAAAATATTGAATTCATTATCAAAAACATTAATTAAACGCTCATAACTTTCTTCAACGGCTTTAGTAGTTACCCCTAAACCTAAAACATCGGCAATTATTTCTTTTAAAGGAACCAAGCTTTTATAAGGAATAACATTTTGAGGAATATCTCCTTCAACCCTGTCTGCCAATTCTTCAACCCGATACAAAACTCCTAAAGTTAAAGGCCGGTTGCATTTTGGACAGATTCCGTTTAACTTTTTTGTTTCAGAGGGAGAAGTTTTTATGCCACAAAGACGATGACCATCCCAATGATATTTACCCTCTTCCGGGAAAAACTCAATCGTAAATAAAAACTTTTGAGGGTCTTTGTTTAAAATCGCTTGCCTAATTGTAAAATAGCTTAAATCAGATTCAAAAACATTCGCCTCTCTGCCTAATTTATCCAAAGAATGAGCATCTGAATTTGAAACTAAACTAAATTTATCTAAACTAGATAACCGCCAATTCATTTTAGGGTCGCTGCTTAAACCAGTCTCAAGCGCTGATAAATACTTTTTATTTTCACCAAATGCTTCTTCTAAAGAATCAAAACCAGACATTGAGCCAAAAACCGAAAACCATGGGGTCCAGATATGGGCTGGAATAAACATTGCCATTGGCTCGGCCTCAAAAACAATTTTTAACAATTCTTCTGAATCCATACCTAGAATCGGCCGGCCATCTGATTTAAGATTTCCCTGCCAAGATAAAACTTTATTAATTTTTTCTGCTGATTCCAGAGAGGGTAAAACTATAAGATTGTGAACCCTCCTTGTTTTACCATGCCGTTGGTAAATGTTGGAAATCTCCCCAGAAATGACAAATCTTGTCCTGATATTTTGCAACTGAGGAGTTACAAACTGAGGTTTTATTTTATACAATCCTTCTTCTGCTGGCTCTAATTTATTTTTTAATTCTTCAAACCATTCGGGATGAGTAAAATCGCCAGTACCAATTACATTTATGCCTTTTTTTTGAGCCTTAAAAGCGAGATTTGCAATCTCCATTTCTCTGGAAGTGGCCCTTGAATATTTTGAATGAATATGGAAATCAGCAATAATTCTCATAAGAATTTGTCCTCCTGCGAGGAATCGAACCTCGATTTTAGGCTCCGGAGGCCTATGTTTTATCCGTTAAACTACAGGAGGGAAAATAAATAAAAGATAATAAATAAAAGATAAAAGATAAAAGATAATAGATAATAGATAAAAGATAAAATATCCAATTTCTAATATCTAATGTCTAACAGAAATGTCCAGTATCAAATAAACTAATAAAACTAAAAGTATTTTGACATTTATTATTTAAAATTTGAGCTCTATTTGTCATTAGACATCAGAATTTTGTCATTTTACTAAATCTTTAATCTGTGTTTTTAATTTTTTATTTTTTATCTTTGATTTTTATTAATACACCAAAAATGTTTGGCAGATTGCTCCAATTATTAAAGCTGTAATTAAAATTCCTGTTATAACTTTATTTAAAGGAATTTCGTACGGCGGAGTAAGTTCTTTTTTCTCTTTTGCTTTTTTTAAGATTAAAATAATCATTACTCCTTCAAGTCCTCCGACCATTCCTCCAATAAAAGAAGTCAATTTGATTACATTTTGAAGCCCTAAAAGATAAAAAACCATTGGCCCTAAAATTACTACCAAATAACTGATAAAAGGAGTCCAACCAAAATCATTCATAAAACTATTTTTAATATAAGTGGCAAAAATTAAATAGGAAGTGGCAACAGCCAGAAAACCAACTAAAGCGCCGATAAAAGCGACAGATTTCCCCAAAACTGGAATTAAACTAATAATTGTTTCTTTCGAGACATTAGAGCCCGCTACCCCTAAAACTGCTATAATAAAAATAAAATAAATAAAAACCGGAATTAAAGAACCAATTTTAATAATTTGTTTTGTTTTTTCTTTTAGATTGTGTTTCTTCAGGATAGCGATTGTTTCTGGCACTGCTACCGCCCCGTTTAAAGCGTAAAAAAACACCCCATAAGGAATAAGCCAGCCAAATTTATTAGTTGAGTTGAAAAGATTGATTTTAGCAAAATCTAAATGCGGCAAAGCAAAAAAAGCAATCAGTAAAAACAAAAATATTAAAATAAAAGAAAGATAGAAATTTATCTTTGCGGCTAAAGTGTTTGATTTATCCAAGATTGAAAGATTAAAAATCAACCATAAAAAAAGCAAAATTAAATTCGGTTCTAAATTAACAATTTTGAAATTTTTTAAAATTAATTCAAAAAATTGTGTCCCTAAAATTAAATAAATTAAAAGGGAGATAGAAAAAGTTAAAAAAGTAGTAATTAAAATAAATTTTTTCGCCGGTGTCCCCAAATAATGGCCAGTGTATCCTGGAAGTCGATAATCATTGGGAGTTCTTAAAACTATTTCTCCAAATGCCAAGTGAAGAAAAAGAATTATTAAACTAACCAAAACGAGCCAAAAAATACTCACTACTACTCCGCTTAAATTCGCGACATAAGGCAGCGTAAAAACACCAGCCCCAATAATCGTTCCAACCAAAGCCGCAATTGCTTCGGCTAAAGCTATCTTATTCATTAATCTTAAGAATTTATTCTAAAATTAAATAAACCTCGTCACCCTCTTTAACCTTGTCTTTTACTTTCAAACCAATTATTTCTCCTTTTTTTGCTGAATCAACATTCTCATGCTCAACCTGAATAGAATCTACCTCCTGTTCGAAATCAGTTGAATGTCCTTTTAAATGAATTTTGTCTCCAACTTTAAGATTACCGGAAAGTTCTACAATCCCAACTCCAATTTTTCCGTAATAATGAGTAACTTTGCCAATTAATTTCTCTTCCATAATATAAAAAGATTAATTTATTCGACCTTTGATTATTTTATCACAAATTTAAATTTTTTTCTATCTGTTACTCCCCTTTTATCACTGCCAAAGGCACTAATTTAGCGACTTTTTTTGAAAGACCAGCATTATGAACAACTTCTACCACCTCATCAATATCTTTGTAAGCCTCCGGCGCTTCTTCTACTAAACCTCTATAAGAAGAACATTTTATGATGATTCCTTTAGTTTCCAAGTTTTTAATAAGTTCTTGGGGAGAAATAGAGCGAGTCGCCTGATGCCTTGACATTCTTCTTCCGCTACCATGACAGGTTGAGTAATATGATTCTTCTGCTTTTTGAGTGCCGACTAAAACATAAGAGGCGGTTCCCATTGAACCGGGAATTAACACTGGTTGACCAACTTCTTGGTATTTTTCCGGAATTTCCTCGTGACCAAAAGGAAAAGCCCGAGTTGCTCCTTTCCTGTGAATCGCTAATTCTGTTTCTTCGCCATCAATTACGTACTTTTCTTTTTTTATAATATTATGAGCGACATCGTATAAAACTTGTAGGGATTTAGAACCAACAGTATTCTGCCAAGCCTTTCTTATATAATAAGCAATCATCCCCCGATTAGCCCAAGCATAATTAGCAGCTGCTGCCATTGCCCTAAAATATCTTTGGCCTTCTAATGAGTTAAAGGGAACGCAGGCGAATTCCCTATCTGGAACCTCAATTTGATATTTAGTCATTAATCCCATAAATTCTTTTATATAATCAGTGGCAACTTGATGCCCCAGCCCCCGACTGCCGGTATGAATCATTATCACTACTTGATTTTTAAACAAACCGAAAACTTCCGCCACTTTTTCATCATAAATCTCTTTTACTTTCTGAACTTCTACAAAATGATTTCCAGAACCCAGAGTCCCTACTTGGTCTTCACCCCTTTTCTTCGCTAAATAAGAAACTGCTTTTGAATTCGCCCATTTTAGTGAGCCCTCATTTTCGCAATTTATAATATCCTCTTTATCTAAATAGTTTAATTCTAATAATCTCTCTGCTCCTTTTTCTAAAATTTTATCTAAGTCTGGAATAGATAATTTAACATGCCTCCCTTTTCCCAAGCCCGAAGGCACTTGTTTTTGAATTTCTATCGCTAATTTTTCCAAATAGGGTTTGATTTTATCTTCGGTTAAATCAGAAACCATTAATTTCATGCCACAATTAATGTCATAGCCACACATTCCTGGCGAAATAATACCTTCTCTTATATTTATTCCTGCTACGCCGCCAATAGGTGAAGCGTAGCCCTCATGGCAGTCAGGCATTGATAACCCATAACGAGTTATTCCTTTTAAACAAGACAGATTTACTAATTGCTCGAGTGAATTATCTTTTAAAATTTCTTCTAGCATTTTTTCCGAGGCATAGACTCTGGCTGGTACTAACATATTATTCCGGTACTCTTTTGGTATTTCCCATAAATAATCATTAATCTTTTTTAAATCTTTTTTAGCAATCATATTTTTCAAATAATTTTAGATATCAAATAGGACTACTGCTTCCCACTGACCATCTTTATTTTGCTCGACTCTGCTTTGATGATAAGTCACTGCTTTTATTTCTTCTTTAAGTTTTTTGAATTTAAAACCACTAATTTTTGCTTCAATCTTATTATTTTTTAAATCATTAATTTTGACCTCATTAAAAACACAATCCTCAATATCCGAGAAAGTTAAAATTTCACTCAAGAAATCTACCAAGAGAGAAGAAAGATCTAGGGAAGAAACTTTGATATTTTTTTCAATCTTTTCTTCGGTTAAATCTTCCTTTAAAACTAAAATATCTGCCATTCCTTGCAAGGCCCCTTCAAATAAATCGTTAAGATTATCGGCAGTAATTTTAAACTTAATATCTGCTTTGTGCTCTAAGATTTCATAATGATAACCCATAATTTCTCTCTTTTAATTTTAATCCACTTTTCTTTAAATTACAAACCCCCTCCTTTCAAAGAAAGGAGGGGGTGTCATCTATTTCTTTTTGTTCGTTTTCTTTGCCAAGCGCGATTTTAATCTTTTAGCCTTATTTTTCTTAATCAATTCTGTTTTTGCCGCTTTATCTAATAACTTATACAAGCGGGGAAGAATTTTTTTCGCTTCTTCTATTTGATTTCCCTCAATCAATTTCAAAAACTCCTTTTTTGCTTTTTTAAGGGTTTCTTTTTTCTCCTGATTGATTTTTTGCTTCTTTAAACTTTTCTTATGCGCTCTTTTTGCTGATTTAGTAATCGCCATATCTTTAAAATATTTTCTTCATTAATTCTAACGATTAAACAATCCTCTTAAAAATCCTGGCAAAAACGGAATAATTTCTCGCCAAAAAGGAGAAAGAAGAACTTTTACTGTGGCTTGAGCTTTAGGAGGGGTACTAAGGGTGCCATCTTCCTTAAAGCACTCGATCTGATAAGTATAATCGCCTGTTTTGGTTGGTTTAACTGAAGTATTATGAGTCTCATTTAGGTTAAAGGTTGGCGGAGTTGTTGTGCTTATCCATATTTCCGTATTCCAACCATCAATATAATCAGGATCATCCGAAGGAATAAAGTTCCCATTATAAAGAGTAGTCGTTTTACAAGAATAACAATTTGTAGGTGTCCATCTTAAGGTAGCACTCCTTCCTAAAAGAATACTTTTTGGTTGAGCAGAAATAGTAATAGTACAGGGAAGAAGGGACTGACACTCCTCATTACCTTTACACCAAGCGCCTGTACCTGAAGGAGAACAGGTACCTTTATTAGTACCAGAAGTAATACACTTTTTACAATCAGAATTAGACATACATTCAGGATTAGAAGTATCAGTATTATAACCCCCGCAATAATTAGCACGAGTACATCTTTTCTTACACTTTTGTTCGCAATTTTCTCGAGAATCATAATCTCCTGTCAGGCCAGCAATACAACCCTGATAAGGACTGCACGAAAACTTTGCCGGACAGTCAGAATTACCATTAGGGCATTCTTTATAATAGGAAGAATCATTATAAGAGCATTTATCAGGCCCTACACATCGTGGCTTGCATTGTTGTTGACAAGCACTTAAACTTGAATAATAACCACAAGGATCTAATTTGCATCCAGTGTCCGAAAAACAAGAATAAGTATTTGCCGGAGAAATGGTTACTGTTTGTTCGGCTGAATTACTGCCATAACCAGTAGCAGTACAGGTAATTTTAAAGGTAGTTTGTTTCGTAAGATTAGTAATTGTCTTTTGAGCACTATAATACCCGCCGGATCCTTTAGGAACAGTAAGAACAGTTCCTTGCCATTTTGTATTAGCAGGGCTGGCAGAAGCAGTACAAGTAGTTTGTACTGGGTAATCATAGACATCTACTCCATAATCTAGAGTAGTCGAACCGTTGGAAAAAATACAATCTGGATTAGCATAGATTTGAGGAACAGGAGGAGGGATAACATAGACATTAACATAATCGCGTGCCCAGGTTTGATATCCATAATAGCCGCAATCATAACCTGGATGATAGCC
>ERZ795052.641-NODE-641-length-52519-cov-6.038808_pt1 | contig 52519 bp, 34 predicted proteins | sample MGYA00375136_ERZ795052 | MGnify/ENA primary metagenome ERZ795052 (study PRJEB30181, sample SAMN05720156) | activated sludge metagenome | isolation source: Anaerobic digester | place: Japan | collected 2015-05-26 ... | reverse complement strand
ACCCCCGAAATCAGAGCCCATTTCAGCCGGCCCGGAGGCGGTCCAGGTCAGACGTGCGTTCCGCCCTCCTCTTGGCCGTCGCCCGCAATCCATTCCGGACCAGGAGGTTACGAAAGCAGCCTCCCTCTGTTTTAGTCAGTTGGGTGGCATGTCTGGTACGTAGAGGTTAGGTCAGACCAACACCTCAAAAAGGGGCGTCTTAAGGCTCGGATTCAGGCTTTTGACCCGGGGCATGCGCCGCCAAGTTGTCGTTTGGCTGACGGCGCACGCCTGGAGTTTCCGGTTGTTGTCAGCCCTCTTGAAGCAGTGGGCGGCGGCGCCAGCCACCGGAATCCTCCTGGCTGCCAAAACGGGTGAGCCCCCCTTTCCCCTCCAGAGTCCCCGGATAAGGATAGCTCTGCTTATCGGGCCAACGGACGATGCGGCATTAGCGACTTGGCCTTGCCCAGCGAGAACGTTGCCGTGACCGCCTTATGGTCGGACGGCCACAGGGGCGGCTGGGTCGCATGGATCCTCGGATCCAAAACCTCAACGGATGTCGGCGTGAACTCATCGCCCCGATAGAAGATATAGTCGAGGCGGTAAACAAATGGCTCTGTCGGATCGGAGAGCGCAGGATCATGGCCCCACGTGAGACCTCCTTCCAGATCGTCTGGATGCAACGTGACCCAGGTATCTTGGAAACCCGCCGCCGGGAACAATGCATAACTGTCGGTCCCGTTGCGGTTGAACGGGTCCGAGTTCATGTCCCCGATGAGAAGCACGGGCATCGCCACGTTGGCGACATAACTGACCAGCTCGAGAACCTCCTCTCGTTGTATCTCAGGAGCCGATTCGTCATGCGGATGCGCACAAATGACGCGGAAGCGCTCTCCCCGGATGAAAACATCCACCGAGCACCAGCCGCGGTAGATGGCAATGACTTGGTCGCCGACGGGAACCTGAAGGTATGCGGCAAATCTGCCAGTCTGGGGGTTGGATATCTGGAGATGTCCGGGTGGCAAATCGGCCCGCACCAGGATCGCTTCGTGATCGGTAATCCTGCCCCAGGCAAGCCGAACGGGATCCAGGCTCGCAATCATGGGCATTGCGATGTCCGACTCTGTGGATAGGACCGCAACAGCGTAGTGCGCGCCCCTCGCGGCGAGCGCATTCGTCAGGAACTCCAAATAATCATAAACGACGCCGAAGTCGCCCGGTTGTCCAGCCACGTCGGCAGCGACCCTGATGGTGTAAAGTTCCTCGAGCCCGGCTATATCCGGCCGCTGCGCGGCAATCTCCTCCGCCAAAGCAGCCATGCGCGCCGGCGGGTCCGATGCCACAATCTGCGTATAGACCTGCGTCACGGAGAGCAGCAGATTCAATACGTAATTGGAATCGCTGGGATCCAAAACCAGGGGGGGGCTTCAATCAGGGCCCCCACATAGGCATTCGCGGTATATATCTTGACGTCTTCCTTGCCCCCGACGTTACGGGGACCAGCCTGTGCCCCCCAGAAAGTGAGCGCCATCAAGCCGATCAGGCACAGCAAGGCCGTGCGCCGGGGCCAGGCGGCAGACGGTTCAGCAATTGAGGCTTTGATTTCTAACTTCTTTCTCGAATCAGGTTTCATGGGTGTTCAGTGATGACAAGGAGTTGCCTTGGGGGGATGGTCCTGTAGTGAGCGCTCCGCAGGTGAGGAATAAGTGGTTTTCGGGCTCACCAATCATGCCATCATCATGCCGCGATTTGGACGCGGGTGCCAAGCGGTAAGACCTGGCAGGGTGCCACGTTTTGTGAACTCGTGTGCGGGTTCGCGGGGCGCACCGGAGCGGAGCTCGCCTCCAGTCCGAAAAGCCCCCCGGCACAGCAAACGCGCTGCTCCGGATCCCGGAACTCTGCCTCCCTGTGCGCCTCCGTGGTCGGCTCCGCAATGCGCAATCCCACCTTGCCGGTAGGGGCCAATCAAGGACCCGTGGTTCCACCCTCCTTTGCGCCGGGGCGTCCTTTGCATGAAATTGTTCCCCGACGGGATGCCCCACGCCAAGGACCCGAAGCTCGCCAGGAAACTTCCGCGTCCTTCTACCTTTTCTGCGGCCCCCCCAAAAAAAATTCAAAGTTGGACAGCACTTGTCCGGCCTCGGACACGCTTTGTCCAACTATATAGAGTGAACAGTTATGATTACGTCCTATGTATAACAACGACCTCAAAAACCAATTCGTCCAACTCCGCGCCCGCGGTTGGAGCCTCGCCAAAATCGCCGCCCAACTCCACGTCTCCCAACGCACCCTCGTGGACTGGAACCGCCAGCTCCAATCCGAAATCCGCACCCTCGCACTCCTCCAGCTCGAAGCCCTCCACGAAAAACACCTCGGCTCCCTGGAAGAACATTTCGCCCGCTGGTCCCTATTCCTCCACCGCGTCGAATCCGAACTCTTCTCCCGCTACCGCGATCTGGACATCCTCACCACCCCCGTCCTCGCCCGCCTCGCCTCCCTGGCCTTCGCCCGCCTCCAACACCTCAAACCCGACTTCTCCGAACTGGACTCCCCCCAACCGCCACCCACCAGTCCCCAGCCACCCGAGGCCCCCGCCCCCGTCCAGCCCAACGACTCCGAACCTCCCCCGCCAACCCCTCACTCCCCAACGCTCCCGGAGCCCCCTCCAGCGCCCGCCACCTCCGAACCGCCCGCCCCGCTTCCCACCCAAATCCCCCTACTGCCCGAAACCCCGGCCCCATGAAAATTGCACCATTTCTGCACCATTCCTTCACCATTTTTCAAAAATTTCTCAAGCCCCTCCTCAACGCCAGCAGGGCTCCTTCTTTTTTTCATATCTGAGATTTGCACCGCCCAACCCCGACAGCCCGCAGGCCGGCGCGCCGGTGCCAGGCAAACGCGGTTCAGGGGCTGTGGGAATGGCCGGTTACACCTCCAGCCCCGTGGTCAAGTTGACCGATCCCGCGACCCCACCCCCCGCTCACGTTTTACCGTGCGGTGACACCCTCATCCACCTGGCATTACTTTGCTGCACAGGAATCCCCCCCGCCGGGTTTTCCTGTCGGCCGCCGAAGATGGACGATCGTGGCGCCCCACCCGCCGTACTGGGGGTGGTCCAAGGTATAAGAGACCACCTCCGGATGTTTGGCCAGCAGGGCATGCACGGTGCGCTGGAGTACTCCGATGCCTTTGCCGTGGATGATGCGAACCTCAAAAATGCCCTTCTCCATACACGCTGCCAAATAGTCCGGCACCAGGTCTTTAACCTCGCGCGGATTAAAGGTATGCAAGTCCAACACCCCATCAATCGGCATTTCCACCGGCTCGTCTGCAACCATGCCCCAAAAGTAACCACGGCAGGCATCAGGGGGAAGGGCTTTCCAAGGCTTTCACCCGCCTTGCCCGGTCGCCCACGCCAACCAAGGCCTCGCAAGACCGCGGTTGTGGACCGTGCCCCCGGCCGCAGCGGTAAATTTTTTCGCTTGGAAAGGGGTTAAACGTTTGACACCCATGCCCCGCGCGCGTATAAGAGTGCTGTATGCATTAACACCACCAGCTTCCCCCCTACCGCGACCGGGTTCTGTCGCTGCGCCGGGAATTGCTGTCGGCTTTAGTGCTCCGATGTGACGAACCAATCGGGCCCATCAGCTTATGGACGTAAGGTCAGATTCCGCCGCTGGCGCTGGTTACAGCCGGCTGCCGCTTCCGGTTTACTGACTCCAGGCTTCATCCCCAAAACCCTCCACCAAACACTCGTGCATCCAATGAAAATGAAACCCGAAAACTCCGTCAATCTGACTCCTCAGCCCGGCTTCCGCGGCTGGCGGCAGAGAACCGTTGCGGCAACTGCCTCCCTGGCTGCGGCCTTGCTCCTCCTGCCGGCGGGCGCCTTGGCCCAGAATGCCTGGACAGGGGGCAGCCTTACTACCGACAATTGGTCAGATCCCGCAAACTGGCAGTTTGGGGTCGTGCCCGACTCGACCATGTCGGTGCTGTTTGATTACGGCAGTATATGGCCGGGCGTGGCCAACGGTGTGGTGGATAACATCGTGGATCAGAACTTCACCATCGGCGGCTTCCGCTATCAGACCGTCAGCACCAACGTCTATCACACGACGCTGATTGACGCTCCGCAATCGCTCAACATTACCGGCACCGGGGGTGACGCCATTTACGTGGGGACAGGCCTGTCGCAGGGGTCAGGCCAGAACGTTTACAGCCGAATCGTCGGCTCCGGCACGTTGACTGTTAGTAACACCACGGGGGCAATCCGGGTGATGCAGTTTGGCGATAACACCGACCACCGTGCCACGCTGGACCTTTCCGGTCTCTCGAATTTCGTGGCTGACGTGGGCCAGGTGCTGATTTCGACGACCACCACCACCGGTGAGCAATACATGATGGGCACCTTGACCCTGGCCCAAACCAACTTTGTTCGCGTGGCTCCGGGCACCACCAAGCCCGGTATTCTGGTGGGTTCCATGAATAATGCCAGCACGGGGAAACGCGGGACCCAGCAAATTCTCCTGGGACCGGATAATACCATCCAGGCAGACACCATTTCGATTGGCGGCACGAAGATGGACGGTGCGGTCCAGTTTCGCTCGGGGCTCAGTGCTGGCGCAAAGGTGACCCTTCGCGGCAGCGCTGGGGGGACCGATCCGGTGAAGGTTTTGGCGGTGGGCGACCATCGCGCTGCTCCGGCAAGCTACCTGGCCGGCGGTACCAGTGCCGGCGTAAATGGGACTCTCGATGCGACCGGCGGATGGTTGGATGCCTTGGTCAATGACCTCTATGTAGCTCGTGGGCAGACCAATAACACCGGAAACACCGTCGGCACTCTGACTTACGATCAGGGCGCCATCGTGGCCAACAACATGTATGTGGGATTCCACCTGGACGGTTTGCCTCCCTCGGGGCAAGCGGCTAATGCCACGGGAACGGTTAACGTAAACGGCAATGCCACCCTGACGGTGAACAACGACTTGTTGCTCGCGCGCAAACTGGGTTCCAGCACCCCTGCGGCAACGGTGAACGTCGCGTCCAACGCCACCGTCAACGTCAAAGGCAACATCGTGACCGGCGGCGGCAACAGCACGCTCAACGTGAATGGATTGGTGGATCTTCAGCCGGCGGGTGACGCCACCCCGGGATTCGTGAGTGTCTCCACCTTGACTGGCAGTGGGGTTTTGACTAATGCCTCCAGCATCACCAATTCCAGCGCCCTCAACCCCGGCGGCACCCTCGCTCCCGCCACCCTGGCCATGAGTGGCAACCTCACCCTGGCCAGCGGCGCCGCCGTCAGTTTGAACCTCAGCAATTCGCCCTCAGGCTCGAAGGACTTGGTGAAGGTTGCGGGGGACCTCAACCTCAACGACAATCCGCTGACGATTGTCCCGCTCAGCGCGACCTTCGCGGTGGGGAGTTATCCGCTAATTGAATATAGCGGCAGCCGCAGCGGCACGCTGGCGTTCACCAACCCGACCCGTTACAACCTGGCCCTGAATTACCCGGCCAATCAGGTGACACTGGACGTGCTGGGTGGCGCGCCGGCGAACCTGCGCTGGAACTCGCCGGCCAGCGCGGTTTGGGACCTTGCCACCTCAAACTGGTTCAACACCGGCACGGCGGCCACCGACAAGTTCCAAGCGTTGGACACCGTGTTCCTGGATGATTCGGGCACTTCCACAAACCTGCTGCTCCTGTCCACCGCGCTGTATCCGGGCCAGGTCACGGTCAATTCCTCCACACGCAACTATCTGCTGGGCGGCAGCGGCCGGATTAGCGGGGGCGCCTCCATTGTGAAGAGTGGGACCAGCACCCTCGCCATCAGCAACGCCAATGACTTTACCGGGCCGGTGACGGTTAACGGTGGGACGCTGCGGCTGGCCAACAATTCCGCGCTGGGGACCTCTGCGGGCGGTCTGACGGTTAGTTCCGGCGCAACGCTTGACGTCGGTGGCTATAGCGCTGGCCTCGACCTCGTCACCATCGCCGGCACGGGCTTGAACAATACCGGCGCGGTCATCAACAGCGGCGCGCGCTCGGACAACGCCATCCGCCTGCTGGTTTTGGCGGGGGATGCCACCGTCGGGACTTACGGGGTGGGCCGGTGGGACGTCCGCGGCGCCGGCAGCAGCGGCTCATTCTCCGGCCTGGTTGACTTGGGAGGGTACACGTTGACTTCGATCGGCGCCACGCAGTTCTCGATCGTGGATTCCCTCTGCACCAACCCGGGCAGCCTGGTGGTGGCCGGCGGCACGCTCTCCTTGACGCGCTCGAAGGTCGAAGGCCCTGGCACGATTAACGTGCGCAGCAACAATCTCTTCATCGAAAACTACGCGACGGGCTATGTCACCAAACCGATTATTGTGGATGGCGGCCTGATCAAGATGTCGGGCGCGACCTTCACCTTGGGTTCGCCGATTACCAACGGGGCGGGCGGTGTGAGGATTGACGTGGCCAATCCGCTGACGCTGGCCGATGTCCTCTCGGGTCCCGGAGCGGTCACCAAGCTGGGAGCCTCCAGCCTGACTTACGAAACCGTCAACCCCTACAGCGGCCCGACAACCGTCTCGGCAGGGCAGTTGATTCTTGGCACCAACGCCGGCCTGCCGAACACGCCGGAAATCGCCCTGGCCAACAACACCCTCTTCAATGTGGCCGCCCTGCCCGCCGGCTTCTCCCTGGCCTCGGGCCAGACGTTGAGCGGAAACGGCAGCGTGGTCGGCAACGTCACTGCGGGCTCCGGTACATTCATCACCCCCGGCGTCAGCGCCGGCACGCTGAATTTCAGCAACAACCTCACGCTGAACAATGCCTCGCTGACCATGGAACTCGGCTCCGACCCCTTCACCATCGGCGGGAATGTGAACGACCTGGTTGCGGTGGGCGGGGATCTGACCTTGGGCGGTGTGACTGCCATCAAAGTCGCTCCCTTGGCCACATTGAACACCTCCAGCCCCTACACCCTCTTTACCTATGGTGGCAACCTGAGCGGCGGCGCGGCAAATCTCTCGGTTTCCAGCGACTCCCGCTACTCGTTCACGCTCGTGGACCCGGCCACCACCTTCGGCTCGATCCAGGTGCAAGTCTCCGGCTCCGGGGCCTCCGCCAACCTGGTGTGGCGCGGCAATCACCCGGTCAATCCCACCTTCTGGGACACCAAAGTGACCGCCAACTGGCTCAATGGCGCGGTGGCCGATCTTTTCTACTTGGGCGACAACGTGGCGTTTGATGACACCGCCGCAACCACGACGGTGGACTTGATTGGCACCATCCAGGCCGCCACCGTCGGGGTGACCAACAGTTCAAAGAACTACACCATCGGCGGCGCCGGCAACCTGCTGGCCGGCAGCCTCACCAAGGAAGGCACCGGATCGCTGGTGGTGACCGGCACCGGCGAGAACACCATTTCGGCGGTGGCGCTCTTCAACGACGGCACCACCACCTTCTCCAACAGCGGCGGAAACACCTTCGCCTCGGGCGTCACCGTGAATTATGGCACGCTGACCTTCGCCAACCCGGTGCCGAACACCTTCCTGGGGCCGCTTGCCATCAATGGCGGCTCGGTGGTCTTCAACCAGCCGGTGGACATTCTCCTCAGCGCCCAACTGACCGACGGTGGCTCTGGCGGAACCTTGGAAAAGAAAAACAACAATGTGCTGACCGTTTCGGGCAACAACAACACCTTCAACGGCCCCATCGTGGTGACCGCCGGCACCTTGCGCGCGCAGAACAACAATGCCTTGGGAACCACGGCCATGGGCACAACGGTTGCCAGTGGAGCGACCCTCGACATCAACGGTTACTCGCTCTATAACCCTGGCGAAGTCATCACCATTTCCGGCAACGGCGTGGGCGGCCGCGGCGCCATCCTGAACGACAGCGCCACCGCCCAGAACAACGCGATCCGTGCGGTCGAACTGGCTGGCAATGCCGCCATCGGCGCGCCCAACGTCCGCTGGGACATTCGCGGCAATCTGGGCAGCGGCACTTTTTCGGGCTTGGTCAACCTGAACAACTTTACGCTCACCAAGGTTGGTCCGGGCCGCATCTCGATTGTGGATTGCGACGTGACCAGCGGCGGCTCCATGGACATCCTGCAGGGAACCCTGGCCTTGACACGCAACAACGTGGACGGCTTGGGCACGATCAACATCCGCTCGAACATTCTGATGTTGGAAAACTACAGCTCGGGTTACATCAACAAGCCCATCCTTTCCAGCGGCGGCACGCTGCAACTGATCGGCAATACCTTCAGCCTGGGCGCGCCGATCACCAACCTGGGCGGTTTCACGGCGGATATCGCCAGCGGCCTGACCTTGACCGCGACCGCGATCATCACTGGCCCCGGCGCGTTGATTAAAGCCAACAGCGGCACGCTGGCGCTCGGCGCGTTTGACAACGATTGGACGGGCGGCACGATCATCAACGGCGGCACGCTGCAAGTCGGCTCCGGCTATGCTAACTATGATGGCAGCCTGCCGAACCGGCCCGTCCAGAACCATGGTTCCCTCTGGTTCATGGGCTTGAACGACTTCACTCACAGCGCGGGCATCAGCGGCACGGGCACGCTGACCAAGCGCGGTGACGGCACGCTCACCCTCACCGCCAGCAACAGCTTCACCGGCAACGTCATCACCGGCACCGGCGACAACAGCGTGGGCTCCGGTGGCAAGCTCATCATCCGCAACAGCTACGCCCTGGGCAACACCAACAAGACGGTCTCGATCGTCCGCGCCGAACTGATTCTGGAAGGTCCGCTCACCATCCCCCAGGAACTCGCCTTCCTGACCAGCGCCAACAGCGATGTCGCTACCGCCGGCGCGGGCCTGGTCGCCTTCCGCAACGCCAGCGGCAACAACGTCATCCAGGGCCCCATCACGCTCACCTCAGGCGCCGGCTCGAGCGAATACGTGGTGGACGCCGGGCAGTTGACCCTCAACGGCGACATCAGCCCCGACACCACGGCCCGCGTATTGATCCTCAGTGGCGCCGGGCCGGGCATCATCAACGGCGCCGTGACCAATCGGGACGCCAACATTCCGGCAGTGGAAAAACGCGGCGATGGCACGTGGACGTTGAACGCGGTGAACACTTACTCCGGTCGCACGACCGTCCGCGGCGGCACCCTCGCCCTCGGCCCTAGTGCCTCGATTGCGGCCAGCACCCCGATTGAGGTGCAGACCAACGCCACCCTCAACGTCGCGGCGGTCACCGGCGGCTTCGTGCTGCAAAGTGGCCAAACCCTCATGGGCGAAGGCACCGTGGTCGGCAACGTGACCGCCAATGGCACGGTTTCGCCCGGCGCTTCGATTGGCAAATTGACCTTCGCCAACAACCTCGTGCTGGCGGGCACGACCCTCATGGAGATTGACCGGACCAACCTCCCGAATGCCGACTTGCTGGTTTCGGCTTCAACCACCTTCGGCGGCGCCCTGGTTGTCACCAACATCGGCGAGGAACTCCAGTTGGGGGACACCTTCAACCTGTTCGACGGCCCATTCACGGGCACCTTCGCCCAAATTGTGCTCCCGCCTTTGCCGACAGGACGGGGCTGGGATGTCTCCAAGCTCTATGTGGACGGCACGATCAAGGTCGTCGTGGGCGTCTCGACTGATCCAACCTCGCTGAGCTACTTCATCAGCGGAAACGCCCTCGACATCTCCTGGCCCAGCACCCACATCGGCTGGACGCTGCTCTCGCAGACCAACACCCTCAATGTTGGCCTCAGCAGCAACTGGGTCCCGGTGCCTGGCTCCGCAGCCACCAACCGCGTCATCCTGCCGATCAACCCGGCCAACGGCTCGGTCTTCCTGCGCCTGGTCTATACCAACGCGCCGTAACCCGGACCGCCAGGCGTTTTAGCGTCATAGCCGGCGGCGGCGCCTCGTGAGCCGCCGCCGGAGCGCAGGCCGCGCGGCAACGGGGCCCGGCTTTTTCGAGACAGGCAATGACCAGGCCACGCTGGGGGGGATCGGCGGGAGGCGGCACACCAATCGGGGTCCGGTTGCGCCCGCTGGCAGGCGCGACGCAAAAACCATCGGACTACTCCCTCTTGGCGGTTGCTTGACCCTGAGGCGGGGGTGCGTCATGCTGCGGGGGCGATTTTATGGCGCTGGCCTCTACACTGATCTCGGAATTGCAGCGGCTCCTGGGCGCGGGCGAGGTGTTGACCTGCAAGGAGGACCTCATTCCCTATTCCTTCGATGGCACAGCCGCGCTGCGGCAGATGCCCGGCGCCGTGGTCTTTCCGAAAACCACGGACCAGGTGGTCTCAGTCCTGAGACTGGCCAACCAAACCAAAACTCCGGTGGTGACACGGGGCTCGGGTACGGGCCTGAGCGGCGGCAGCCTGCCCTCGCCGGACTGCCTGGTGCTGTGCCTGGTGAAGATGGACCGTGTGCTGGAGGTGGACCGTGCCAACCTGACGCTCCTGGCGGAAGCCGGCGCCACCACCCAGGCCATTGCGGACGCCGCAGGCGCCGCCGGGCTGTTTTACCCGCCGGACCCGGGCTCGATGAAGATTTCAACCATTGGCGGCAACGTGGCGGAGAACTCCGGGGGGCTGCGGGGGCTGAAGTACGGCGTGACGCGGAACTACGTAATGGGGCTGGAGGTGGTTTTAGCCAGCGGCGAGGTGCTCTGGACGGGCAACAAATGCGTCAAGGATGTGGCCGGCTATTCCATGCGGGACCTTTTCATCGGGTCCGAGGGCACCCTGGGCGTCATCACCCGCGTGCTGCTCAAGTTGATTCCGCTGCCGCCGGCAAAGAAGACCTTGCTGGCCACCTTCAACCGAATGGACCAGGCCGCTCAAACCGTCTCGGACATCATTGCCGCCCGGATTATTCCTTGTACGCTCGAGTTTCTCGACCGCACCACCATCCGCTGCGTCGAGGACTTTGCCCACGTCGGCTTGCCCTTGGACTGCGAGGCGTTGTTGCTGATGGAAACCGACGGCCATCCCGCCGCGGTGGCCGAGGAGGCCGCCCGCATGGCCGAGATCGCCCGGGCCAACGGCGCCCGCGAGCTGCGGGTGGCCCGGGACGAGGCCGAGGCCGCCCGCCTGGCCACCGCGCGGCGCAGCGCTTTTTCCGCCCTGGCGCGCGTGTCCCCGACCACGATTCTGGAGGATGCGACGGTGCCGCGGAGCGAGCTGGCCGGCATGATCCGGTTTGTGGAGGCGGTCGCCCAAAAGTACCAGCTTCGCATCGGCACCTTCGGCCACATGGGAGACGGCAACCTTCACCCCACCTTCCTGACCGATGAGCGCAACGCGCAGGAAATGCACCGGGTCGAAGAGGCCTTCAAGGAAATCTTTGAAGAGGCCATCCGGCGGGGCGGCACCATCACCGGCGAGCATGGCATTGGGGTTTCAAAAAAACGGTTCCTGCCCCGCTTCGCCGGCGACGCGCAGATGCGCGTGATGCGCGAGTTGCGGCGGGTGCTGGACCCGAACGGGATTCTGAATCCCGGCAAGCTCTTCGACTAGAGTCCGCGCCATGGCCGACGCCTCTCGTTCCCCCTCTTGGTCTGCCGCTGCTCGGGATCCGCAATCGGCCGGCGGCCGGCAGCCTTCCGCTCCCCCCGCTTACCTCAAGGGTCTGGATTACTCCGTGGTCCAGCAATGCATGCACTGCGGCCTGTGCCTGCCCACCTGCCCCACCTACGACGCCACCAAAATCGAGCGGCACAGCCCCCGCGGGCGCATTTCCTTAATGCGCGCCGTGGCGGATGATCAGCTCGAGATGACCCGGGTGTTTGCCGAGGAGATGTATTTCTGCCTGGGATGCCTGGCGTGCATGACCGCCTGTCCCGCCGGAGTCAACTATGCGGAGTTGTTCGAGCGGGCGCGGGCCGAGGCCGAGGCCAGCGGGGTGCTGCGCTCGCCCAAACGCAACCTCATTCGCGCCTTTGCCATCCGCTGGCTGTTCATGGATTTGAACCGGCTCCAACTTGTGGGCAGGGCCTTGCGCTTGTACCAGCAACTCGGGTTTCAGTCCCTCCTCCGGCGCAGCGGCCTGCTGCGACTCCTGCCGCGCCGGCTCCGGGAGCTCGAGGCGATGACCCCCACCATCCAGCCCTCCTTTTCCGCGGATTTGATTCCGCCCGTGACGCCCGCGGTGGGCCGGCCAAAATATCGCGTGGCGATGCTCACGGGCTGCGCGCAGGACCTGATCTTCAGCGACATCAATCGCGACACGGTCGAGGTGCTGGCCCGCAACGGCTGCGAAGTCATCACCCCGCCCGAACAGCTCTGCTGCGGTTCGCTGCACGCCCACAACGGAGAATGGGAGCTCGCCCGGCAGTTGGCCCGCAAGCAGATTGACCAGTTCCCGCCCGAGCGTTTCGATGCGATTATCACCAACGCCGGCGGCTGCGGCTCCCATCTGAAACATTATGCCAGCCTGCTCGAGAACGACCCGGCTTACCGGCAGCGCGCCCGCCTTTGGGACCGGAAGGTCAAGGACATCCATGAGTGGCTTGTAACGACCGGCATTGAACTCCCGAAATCCGCTCCGCCGCAGGTGGTCACCTACCACGAATCGTGCCATTTGGCGCACGGCCAGAAGATCACGCTTCAACCGCGCCAGTTGCTCCGCGCGATTCCGAATCTGGTGCTGGTGGAACTGACCGAAAGTGCCTGGTGCTGCGGCAGCGCCGGCGTTTACAACCTGGTTCAGCCGGAAATGGCCGGTCAGTTGCTCGACCGCAAGCTTCGGCACATCCAACGCACGGGGGCGACGACCGTGGCGACTGGAAACCCGGGATGCCTGTTGCAGTTGATTAACGGCGCCCGGCAACAGGGTTTGAATCTGCGGGTCGTTCACCCCGTGACGCTGCTGGCCGAGGCCTACCGGTGGGAATGATCGTCGCCGCGGGTTTTTGACTTTGTCGCGTCGTGGGTTACGGTAAGGGGCATGAGCCCCGCTTCACGAATGCTGCCGAGCTCCGTTGGCATCCTGCTCGCCTGGACCGCCGGTGCGGCCGGTGCGCTGGCACTGGAACGTTTGCCCAACAACACCCTGCAACTGCCGCCTTCGCCCCCGGTTTACGGCTTTGCCTGCACCAATGCCTTTGGCAGCCTCACCTTTACCAACCCCGTGGTCATTGCCTCGCCCCCGGGTGAAACCAACCGGTTGTTTGTGGTCGAACAACGGGGACGCATCCTGGTCCTGACCAATCTCGCCAGTCCCAACTTGACCGTGTTCCTGAACCTCTTCAACCGCATCAGCGGCGGCGTGCCCCCCAACGAGCGCGGCCTGCTTGGCCTCGCGTTCCATCCTGGCTATGCCACCAACCGCTATTTCTACGTTTTCTACACCGGAACCGCCACCACCCCGGTGCCGGGCGGAACCAACGCGCTGCATGACATCGTGTCCCGGTTCGAAACCTCGGCGGTCAACCCGAACCAGGCCGACCCCAATTCGGAACTGCGTCTGCTGGTTCAGTATGATCAGCAGGACAATCACAATGCCGGTGACCTGCATTTTGGCGCGGACGGCTATCTCTATGTGGCGCTGGGCGACGAGGGCGGCGCCAACGACACCTGGAACAACAGCCAGACCATTACCAAGGATTTCTTCTCGGGCATCCTCAGAATTGACGTGGACAAACGCCCGGGGGGCCTCCTTCCGAATCCGCACCCGGCGGCGAGCGCCAATTATGCCGTTCCCCCTGACAATCCCTTTGTTGGCGCCACCAGCTTCAACGGCCTGCCTGTCAATCCGGCCAGCGTGCGCACCGAGTTTTGGGCGGTGGGCCTCCGGAATCCCTGGCGGTTCAGTTTCGACCGCGAGACGGGACGACTCTATTGTGCCGACGTGGGGCAGAACACGTGGGAGGAGATTAACCTCATCACCAAGGGGGGGAACTACGGCTGGGCCTATCGCGAGGGGTTCATGCCCGGCCCGAAGACGCCGCCGGCGGGATTCACTTCGACCGACCCGATTCTCGTTTATGCCCACGGGTCCGGAACCAACCAGGGTTTTTCAGTTACCGGCGGCCTGGTTTATCGGGGGACCCGGCTGTCCCAACTGGCCGGTGCCTACGTCTTTGCCGATTACGTCAGCGGCAACATCTGGGCGTTGCGCTACGACGGGAGCTTGGTCGTCGAGTGGCAGCGTCTGACTGGCGAAACCGGCATCGCGGCTTTTGGCGTGGACCCGTCCAACGGGGACATTCTCATGGCCAACCAGAATCTCGACACCATCCGGCGCCTCGTTTATTCCAGCACGGTCACCGGCGCGCCGCTGCCCCCGACCTTGGCCGACACGGGCGCGTTCACCAACCTGACGGCCTTGATTCCTCAGGCGGGCGTCGTTCCTTACGATCTGAACGTGCCATTCTGGTCCGACCACGCAATCAAATCGCGCTGGTTTTCCATACCCAATACCAATCTGACCCTTGGGTTCAACCCGGATGGCAACTGGTCGTTGCCCACCGGCGCGGTCTGGATCAAACATTTCGAGTTGGAATTGACCAATGGCGTGGCGGGGTCGCGCCGCCGGCTCGAGACCCGGTTCCTCGTGAAGAATGCCGCGGGCGCTTACGGCATCACCTACCGCTGGGGGGATTCCATTACCAATGCAACGCTCGTGCCGGAGGACGGCATGGAGGAGACCTTCGTTGTGGACGCGGGGGGCGGGGTGCTGCGCACCCAGGTCTGGCATTACCCCAGCCGCCAGGAATGCCTCCTATGCCACACCGCGCAAGGTGGCCATGCCCTGGGGTTCAACACCGCCCAGCTTAATCGCGATTTCGATTACGGCGCGGGTCCGACCAACCAGCTTCTGGCCCTCAGTGCCGCGGGCTACTTTGATGCGCCCGTTGTCGGCGCGCACACGATGCGGCGCTTGGCGCATCCGACCAACCAGGCCGTGAGTCTCGAATTCCGCGTTCGGTCCTATCTCGAGGCCAACTGCGTTTATTGCCATCAGCCGGCGGGAACACCCCAGTCCTTGTGGGACGCGCGTATCACGACGCCCACCGCGCTGGCCGGCCTCATCCACGGCCCGTTGGTGGACCCCGCTGGCGACCCGGAAAACCGGGTGATCCGGCCCGGCTCACTGGTCCATTCGATGATCCTGACGCGCCTTGCCACGCGCGGAGCGGGACGCATGCCCCCGCTGGCTTCCTCCGAGCTGGACGGGGAGGCTATTCTGCTCCTGAGCCGCTGGATTACCAACGACTTGCCCGCGTATCAGACCTATCAGGACTGGCAGTTGGTCCATTTCGGCGCCACCAACGCCCCCAACTCCGGACCTGGCGACAACCCGGATGGGGATCGGGCAGTCAATGAACTCGAGTATCTGACCGGCACCGACCCGCTGCAAAGCACCAGCTTTTGGGATTTCTCCGTTTCGCGTGTCGGCAACACAGCCACCCTCACGTTTCCCGAAATCGCCAACCGCGCGTTCCGGTTCGAGTGGGCGCCCCAGCTTCCCTCCGCCACCTGGACGCCGCTGGACGTGCCGGACAATGCCCCCTTCTTCTCCGCCACGAACCAGCCGGGTGTGATCAGGGATCCCTTGACGAGCAGCAACCGCTTCTACCGCGTGCGCGTTGCCGCACCCTGAAGAGGGTCCCTGGGACAACCTATCTTGTGCCGGCAGGGGACCGGTTTTCCGAATTGGCTTGCAGGATGCGCCGGGCGGCCTCGGCCACGGCCTGACGCAAGGGCCGTGGCTCAATGACCCGCGCGTCGCCGCCCCAGCCCAGCACCCACCGCTCGACTTCGGCCAGGCCGGACAGTCTCAAGCGCAGTTCCAGCTCCCCCCCTTTGAGTTCCTTCAACTCTTGGGAGCTGTGCCATTTCTTTTCCCGCACATAATCCGCCACGCGGGCGCTGAAACGAATCCGGACGGTATATTCTCCGTGGCCCGAGTGAACGCCGAAACTGTCGCGCAGATGCCGCTCGAGGGAGAATTTGCGGGACCGCTGAAAGCTCCGGCCGGTTGGTTCGAGCGATTGGATGCGGGCCGGGACGAAGGTGCGGATATCCTGCCGGAGATGGTCAAAAGCGAAGAGAAACCATTCGCCGTTGATGTTGGCGAGGTGATAAGGGTCCACAATTCTTTCCTCGGCGGCCTGCTGGCCGGGTTTGCGGTACCTTAGCCGCAACTGCTGCCGGGCGGTGGTGGCTTTGGCCAGGGCGTCGAAAATGCCCAGGTCAAGAATCGGCTCGACCCGGGTCTGAAAGGAAATGGACTGCTCGACCTCCGCCAGGTTCAGGGAAATGGTGTCCGGAAGGGATTGCTCCATTTTGCGAATGGCGCTGAGCAGGGGCTTTTCGAAGCTGGTGCCGCGGTATTGCTGCAAGGCCTTCTCCGCGACCAGGAGGGCGAACAACTCCCCTTCGGTAACCTGCACGGTGGGGAAGGCGCTGACCTCCTCCGTGTAATGGTAGCCGCCGCGGCGGGCATCGAACTCCAGCGGCAGCAGCAGCCGGTCCCGCATGAACTCCAAATCCCGATAGACGGATTTGGTGCTGACTTCGAGCTCGCGGGCGAGGGTTGAAGCGGTGGGAAAAGTGCGGGACTGAATGGCCTGGTGAATCCGCAGCATCCGTTCCAGAGGCGGACGCGACAGCGGCGGCCTGACAGACCTGCTCACGATTTAGACCAGCTTGGCCAGCAGCTCGTCGTTGGTCTTGTGCTTCTTCAGCGCGGCAATCAGGGTTTCCATGGCCTCGACGGGGTTCAAGTCCACCATGGTCCGCCGCAGCTTGCGCACCGCTTCAATCTGATGCTTGGGGAACAGCTTCTCCTCTTTGCGCGTCCCGCTCTTCGGAATGTCAATGGCCGGGAACAGGCGGCGGTCCGACAGTTTCCGGTCGAGGATCAGCTCCATATTGCCCGTGCCTTTGAATTCCTGGAAGATGAGTTCGTCCATGCGCGAGCCGGTGTCCACCAGCGCCGTGGCGAGAATGGTCAGGGAGCCCCCCTCTTCAATCTTTCGCGCCGAGGCGAACATTTTGCGGGGGATTTCGAGCGCGCGAGCGTCCACGCCGCCCGTCATGGTGCGGCCGCTGCCGCCATGCACGCTGTTATAGGCGCGGGCGACGCGCGTGATGGAGTCAAGCAGCACGAAGACATCCTTGCCGGCCTCGACCATGCGGCGGCACCGCTCGATCATAAACCGGGAGAGCCGCACGTGGGTTTCGAGGTCCTGGTCGTTTGACGAGGCAACCACCTCGGCTTTGACCGAACGCTGGAAATCGGTGACTTCCTCCGGCCGCTCGTCAATGAGCAGCACCAGGACGTGAACTTCGGGATGGTTCGCGGTGATCGCGTTGGCGATCTGCTTGAGAATCGTGGTTTTGCCGGTGCGCGGGGGCGCGACAATCAAACCGCGCGTTCCCTTGCCCAGCGGCGTGACCATGTCAATCACGCGGGTCTCGATCAGGTCGGGACTGGTCTCGAGCCGGAACTTTTCGATCGGGTCAATCGTGGTCAAATTCTCGAAGCGCACCGAGCGGGTGTACTCTTCGAAGGTCATCCCATTGACCCGGTCCACCGACTTCAATTGGGGGCTGTTGCCGCGGTGGGGCGGCTGCGTGGGGCCTTCCACCAGGCTTCCCTCCCGCAGAAAGTTGCGTTTGATGGTGTCGGGTGTGACGAAGATGTCGCTGGGTTTCGGATGAAAGTGATTTTCGGCGGTGCGCAGGAACCCGAAACCTTTCTCGGAAATCTCGAGGTAGCCGGATCCGATCTGGGTGGCCGCCGCGTTGTTGTTATCTTGCTTGGTTGCTGTACTCATACTTTGTGATCACGAAGGCGTCTCAGAAACAATCCCCGAAAACCATTTAGAACATTGAATTTTGGGAAGCTGCCACGCTTGGCCTCCACTCAACCCTGCATGCCCGCGCGGCAAACGAACCTTCGATACGCCTATTAAATAGTCTCTATTTCCCCCGAGCGCAACTGTTTTTTTTCACTTCGGCGGGCGGGCCGGAGCAGGACCGCTGTGGGTGCCCTCCGGGGGTCACAGCCATTGGCGGATTTTTTCCTGGAAGCGGCTGTAGATGAACCCCAGAACCAGCAGCACAACCCCCAAGGCAAAGAAGCTCAGCATCCGGTAGAGAGTGTCCAGTTTCCAGACATCGAACAGGATGACCCGGCCCAGAGCGCACGCCAGCACGCCCAATCCGAGCCAACGGTAAACCCGGTCCCGGAGGCCCATCCCCGCTCCAAAGAAAGCCAGGGCCAGCCCCGACCAGCTCGCCGTGAGGTAGAAGCCACTGGCGCCCTCCATTACCCAGCGCGAAAGCAGCAGCCAAAGCGTGAGCCCGCCAGCCACCCCCATGACCCGGCGCACAAGCTCGCGGATCGGATAGCGGTCCGGCATCCTTCGGGCGGCCTCAACCTGGGCCAATAACGCCAGTACGCCCAGGCAGTTCGGCCAGTAAACCTTCGGGGCGCCGTGCAGCGGAAGCCAAAACACCATCAGGAATGCCAAACTGAACGCTGCGCTGAACCACAAACCCTCCGCCCATCGAAACCAGCCGGCTGCGGCGAAGGCAACAAGCCCGAGGCTGGCCAGCACCCACACCTGTTCGCGGGGCGGGATATGGACCCAGACCCACGCCAGCCCCAACACCAAGGCCAGCCACCGATACCCCTGCGCCAGCCCGAGTAACACTTTTTTCAAACGCGCGTGCGTGTCCGGGTGCCTGGCAAACCAACGCACAGTCGCCAGTGACAAGATTGCCAGCGCCACGATGGGCGCGAGCGACCAGACCCACAAGGGTTTCGTGTGGACCAGTTGGGTCACGAAGCCAAGGGCGGCCGCCAGCGTGAACAGTTGACCTGCCGCCGCCATCAGCCAGGCCCGGGTCAGGGCGCCATAAGCTGTAAATGCCAGCGCCAGCACGCTCAACATGCCGAGCCACGGGGCGGGCTCGAATTCCCGTTCCAGATACGTGTAAACAATTCCAGCCGCCAAAATCGAGAAAGCCCCCTGCCACTTCAACCGGCTTTTCGGGGGGGTCCCGAGGGCATCCTGTTTCTGCCACCAATGCAGCATTCCGAGAGCCGGTCCCAGCAGAAGCGCCGGCTGCCACCACGGCAAGTGGCTCCCGGTGGACCAGTTCGCAAGCCAGGCAAGGCCACCCAGGAAAATGCAGAGCTGCCCAAGCACGACCATCTCGCGCACTTGCAGTGCATAGAACGAGAGGGTGAACAGCACGGTTTCAAATGCCAGCACATAGGGCAACTCTGTCCGCTCGCAATGGTTCCACGTCGCGACCACCCAGCAAGTGAGGGACAAGAGCGTGAAAAAGGCCGGTTGCGCCCGCAGTTGGACGGGATTGGCAGGGGTGTGCCGATGAGCGATGAGCAGATTGGCCAGCATCAGCGCACCCAGGCCAGCCCCCAGATACAGGCCCGGGCGGTCAAAGGGCCGCATGCCATCAATGGCCCAGCCGACGGACAGCAGGGCTGCCACGTAGCTGCCCCACCGCAGCACGCCGTTGGACCGGTAAAGGCCCAATACCAGGAGGATGACGCTTTCAGCTCCCAGAATCAGCGCCAGATTCAATCCCGAAAACCGCGCAATGAATCCCACCGTCACCAGCAACAGACCCTGGGTGAGATAGAAATTCTTGGCCTGGGGCTCGCTTCCCAGCAGCCGCCGGCTCGCCTCCGCGAGCGCCAGCAACACGCCGCCATAGACCAAGGAGACCTTCCAGAACCCCCCCGTCTTAACTTGGAGCAAAGTCAGGACAAACAGCGTGAAGAACGCGCCGTTATTGACGGTCAGAAAGGTCGCGCGGTTTTGGCCGGCAAATTGCTCGTCTCGCGAGAGGAAAACCGCCGCGGTGAAGACCGCCCAATAGGCCGCCAGGAAGCAAATCCCGCTCCAGAGGCCGGCCTCGGGGGAAGCCCAATGCCAGCCCCCTCCGTCAAAAAATCTCCAGAACACGTAACCGAGGTAGGTTGCAGCCAGGCTGCCAAAGGACAGAACCGCCCAACGGTTGCGCACGAGGAAAAACACGGCTGCCGCGGTGAGCACCAGGTTCGAGTACAGAGTGAACATTCCGACCCGCGTCATGATGGCGCTGTAATAGCCCAGCCCCACGGCAAACCATGCCAGGACTTCCGAGCGCCAACGGTCCGCAATCCAAACCATGAAGCCCGCCCAGGCCAGCAGCAACGCGCCGTCGAGCGCGGCGCTGTGAATGACCCGCAGATTCTCGAGGTGATGGGCCGCGTAAGTGGTGAAATACACCGCGGCCAGGCCGCCAGCGAACAACACCTGGGCATAGTTCTTGAGCGACTCGCGGGCCGCCCTTCGCTGCCACCAGGCGCCGGCGGCGAGCAACAACCCGCTGCCAAGATACATGAGCGAAATTTTTCCGGCAGGACCGAGCCTGCCGATAAAGTTTTGGTAGGCGTAGTTGCCGAAGAACACCAGGGCGGTCAACAGCATCACGACCCCTATGCGGGCGAACCAGTAGGTTCCCAGTCGCATTTCCAGCGAGGGACCCACGGCGGGTGCGGCCGGTGGAGGCATCGTCGGGGGTGGAAGGGGCTGGACCGAAGCCCCGCCGGGGGGCGGCGCCGCGGCTGCAGCCGGAGTGGCGCCAACCGGCGGCTGGCGAGGCGGAAGTGCACTTGATGCAGCGGCTACTGGTGGAATCGGAGGCGGTCGAACCCCGCCGACGGGTCTGGCGGGGACCGGGCCGGCAACAGCCGATTCCGTGCGGGCGCCCGACGCGGCAGGCACCGTCGTGGGGACGGGCGAATGGCCGGCGGTGAGTTGAAGACGTGATTCCAGCGACGAAAGTTGCTTTGCCACCGCAGCCAACTCGTGCTCCAACCGGGCCTGCCGCTGTTTTAGCTGCTCAAGCTCGAGCCGGTCCTGCGCATTCATAAGGTCAAATTCAAGGAAAACCAACCCTGGTGTGACTCTGCCCGTTAATTACAAGAACAATGCGGCGCATGGTTTTCATTGCAGCCGTGGGGGGGCAATGGGTTTGCCTTCGCGTTGGGCAAGTTGTTCGGCGGGGTCGTAGGTGCCGTAGAACGGCACGTTGGCGTCCAGCCACAGGTAAAGGCGGCGGCGGTCGGCCTCGGTCCAGGTCAGTTGCCCCTGGTGGTTTGGATCCTCGAGTATTTGCGTGAGGGGACTGGCGTCCGCTCCGATACGGCCGGGGTGGGTGGCGATCTGGCTGAGGCTTTCCTTGCCCCATTCGTACCAGCGCAAATAAGGTCTAAGGTTCTGGTAGGCTTTGGTGAACGTTTTTTCCGGCAGGCCCGTCAGCGCCAGCCTGCTCTTGCCCTGCCCGGGCTCACCGTCATGGCAGCGGACGCAGTGACGGTCCAGGACGGGTTGAACCAGCAAGGGAAAGCTAAACGGTTGTGACCCTTCGGGCCCCGGTTGGAGGCGCGAGGGCGGCCGCTGCATCGCTTGCGCGGGCCGGCTGGAGGCAGCGCTGTGCGGCGGTTCGTGGCAACCGATGCAGGCCCGTCGCTCACCGGGCTGAAGATAGACGACACTCCGCATGCTTTGCACGGCACGGCCGGTGCCGTCCACTGCCTGAAAATAAAGGGGTTTTCCAGCGGGAGCCCGGAAGTAAGCCGAACCATCCTCTTCAACAGGCACGGTCCCGAGAAGCATTCGCGCATTCTCGGCGTTGGCGTGGCCAATCCGCGGCTGGTTGGCGGTGTGCCCTCCGTGCTTGGGCAAGAGTTGAAAGACGCGCAATTCGCGGATGGGCCGGTTGTCGGGGAAGGGGAAGTGGCTGCGCCGGACATCCGCCAGGAGGAATTCCCCCTCGGGCCCCAGTTCGGGATCGAGTGTTGAGGGAACCGCTGGCGGCCGCGGCCGTTCGCGGAGGGGAACAGGGTACATGCAGGAAATGGCCGGGTCCCGGTAAAGCAGCTCGAGGTTGCCGAACCGGTCGAAGTAATACAGTCCCGTGGGCGTATCCCTGCTTTCGCCGGAGCTCATGCCCGGCAGCGGATCAAAACTGAACGACACCAACATGCAGGTTTCGGACAAGGGCCAGGGGCTGTGGAAATAACTCTTCGGCCAGCCGGCGGCCTCGGGGAAGCAGATTTCGGGTGTAAGCGGCTCGATGGCATGCAGAAGGTCTTCGCCGGTTTGCGGATCATAGGCGGTGCGTTTAGGGTCGAGCATGACCAGCGAGCCGCCGACGTCCGCGTGATGCGCTCCGGCCACAAAGAGGAGCTTGTCCGAGCCCGGAATGGCGTGAGGCTGGTAGCAGGCATTGATGCGCATGGTGTAATTGCCGAAGAGGCTGGCCACGGCCGAGCCGTCCGGGTTGCACACCCAGAGGCCGTGAAAATTGGCCGCCGACCGGTCCACGTAATCCCAGCGGATATAAACCAGCCGCCCGTCATTCAGGACGGACGGATGCCACTCGCTGGTCTCATGGACCGACAGAATGCGGGGGTTGCTCCCATCGGCATCCATGCGGTGGAGGGTATAACTCGCGCAGGGTTCCCAGGGATTATTGCAGCGGGCAAAACCGCCGCGCCGCGAGGACATGAACGCCAGGCCCCCATCGGGGAGCGGGCAGGGATCGAAATCGTCCTCCACTCCGCGGGTCAACTGCTCGAGCCCGGAACCGTCGGCCGCCATGCGAAAGATGTGAAAGGACTTTCGATTCGGGGAATTGAACTCGGGTTTGACCTCGGAACGCTCGGCGAACGCGAAATAAATCGTGCGCGCATCGTAGGAGAGCGAAAGCGTTGTATAATTTCCGCGCGGCAACCGGCCCTGGATGAGCTCTCGCGTCTTTAGCGAGAAACCCGGCCGTTCCAAAACGTGAACCCCTCCGCCCGCCACGTCGCCGTAATCGCAAAAGTAACCCATGTACTCATGCAGCATCTGGCAGATGAAACGGTTTCGCGTCATGAACACCAGCGGCTGGGCCGAGATGGCCGGGTCGCTCAGCGCCAGGTTCCGCGCCAACCACCGCGCCCGGTGGTATAATGCCCGCCGCTCGGAAGGGGCGAGCGCGGCTGGTTCCGCCGCCCGGCGTTCCAGTTCGCGCAGTTCCGCTTCCGGCTGGCTCCACTGGCCGGCCGGCAGCCGGTCCCGCCAAAACTCGAGCAATTTCCCAGCGCGCGACAGCGCGGCGGCAAGCGATTCAACCGATTCCGGCGTCCGCCCCCAGCGCTGCTCCTGCCGGGTCCAATCCTCCTCAACCGCCTGGCGGAGGCCGGCATCCAGGGTTGCTTCCGCCGGGGTGGACGAAAGCGCCACGCCCAGCAGCAGCCAGCCGGCCACCGCGCCGACGCCTTGCATTGCGCTTCTTGTATAATCCATGAGCTGTACCAAATCAGCAGGCCAACCCGCCACCGATCCGGGTGGGCCACGCCTTCCGCTCAAAGCGTTTAACCACTCCAGAACACCTGATATCCGGGCCGTGACAAGACACATTAAGCCTAAAAGGCGGTTGAACACCACCCAAATCGGCGGCTGAGACGCGGCGCTGAACCGCCCGGCGCTGCCTCGAACCACGGTCCTTTTCGGTTCCGCAAGACACGCTCCCGTACGCGATTTTGTAACCGTTCCATTTTCGCGGGAGGCTGCTCAATGTCGTCAGGGTCGCGGGTGGGACGGTTCTTTTGCTTTTCATTCCGCGTTGATGGGATAAGGTGAGGCATGATGTGTCACAAGCGGATGCTTATACCTGGCCTGGTTTTGATGGGACTGCTCTTGCCGGCGCGGGGGGTGGCGCAAATGCCCTCCTTGGAGTCGCCGACGGGAGTGAACGCCAGCTTCATCAAGCTGTTTGGAAATCACAAGACCTTCGCCTCGATGGTGGACGTCCAGGTGTTCGATGCGTCGGGGAAGGAATGGGTGAGTTTGGAATTGGAGATGAAGGCGCTGGACGAAAAGGTGCGGCTGGACATTGACCTGGAGCGGATCAAGAGCCGGGATTTGCCCGAATTCGCGGTGGCGAGCTTGAAACAGGCCGGTTTAGGCCGGGTCATCAGCTTGATTCTTCCGGAGAAGAAAGCCACATACGTGATTTATCCTGCGGCGGAGGCGATATTGGACCTGCCGTTGGCGCAAAAGGACGCCGAGGCACTGGCGGCCGGTTACCAGGTGGAGAAGACGGAATTGGGCCAGGAGGCGGTGGAGAGCGAGCCCTGCGTGAAAAACAAAGTGGTGGTGAGCAACAAGGGTGCAGTGGCCTTGGAGGCGACCACGTGGGAGGCCGCGTCGTTGAAAGGCTTTCCCATCAAGATCGAAACGAAGGAGAAGTCCCGGACGATGGTGATGCGATTCCGGCAGGTGCAGTTCGCACGTCCCGAAGCCGCCTTGTTTGAACTGCCGAAGGGCTACACGCGGTACAAGGATCCGCAAGCCATGATGGTTGGGCTGATGAAGAAGATCGCGTCCGGCGCGGCGGGAGATTCGGAGAAGTAAGCCGCCCTTGGGGCGCCGCTTTCCTCGCGCGCACCCCGGGAGGTGGGGCGTGGTGGCGCGGGGCTTTGGGCGAGGGCCGCAATGATGAACATCACCAATCTGAATCCGGATTTTGACATTGGCGCCACCTCGTGGCTGGTGGAATTGGAGGGGCATCGTTTGTTGCTGGATGCGGGCACGCACCCGAAGCGGGAGGGCCGCGCCGGGCTGCCGCTTTACGGGGAGGTTGGGAATCAGAAGGTGGATGCGATTGCGATCACGCACTGTCATCACGACCACGTCGGGTCGTTGCCGATTGCGCTGCGGCATTTTCCGCGGGCGGAGGTATTGATGACCGAGCTGAGTTATTTTCTGGTGGAGCGGGTGCTGCACAACTCGGTGAACGTGATGACCCGGCAGCGGGACGAGCTGGGGATTGGGGAGTATCCGCTGTACACGCACGACGAGGTGGACGAGGTCGCCGCGGTATTTCAAGGGTTCAAGTACAACCGGGAGGTGGACTGGGTGGCGCCGCCCCGGGCCAAGGCGGGTTTTTTGTCGCCGACGCTCGAGTTTCTGGACGCGGGACACGTGTTGGGGTCGGCGGGGATCATGGTGCGGGGCCGGCAGGAAAGCCTCTTCTTCACCGGCGATGTCAGCTTTCACGACCAGACGCTGTTGCGGCGTGCGTGCTTCGAGGATGTCAAAGCCGACGTCCTGATACTCGAAACCACGCGGGGCAACCGGAATCTGCCGGCGGATTTCAGCCGCGAGGCCGAGGTGGACCGGCTGGCCGAGTCCATCCGCCGCGTGCTCGCGCGCAAGGGCTCGGTATTGATTCCGAGTTTTGCCCTCGGCCGAACCCAGGAAATCCTCGCGTTGCTGGCCGTTCTGGTGGGGCAGGGGAAACTCAAACCCCAGCCGATCTTCATCGGGGGCCTGGCCCGGGTGTTCACCGAAATCTACGACCTCGAAGCCCACCGCACCCACCGGCAGTATCCCAACCTCGAGCTGCACAAGGCTTTGAATCTCGTGGTGTTGGATCCGGGCCAGATCGAAAAGATCAGCCTGCAGGGGGGACGCCTTTTCGTGGTCACCGCCGGCATGATGAATGAAAACACCGCCGCCCACGACCTGGCCCTGCGCCTGATGAGCGATGAACGCCATGCGATTTTCTTCGTGGGTTACACCGACCCGGACACCCCCGGCGGGCATCTGAAGGCCAGCCAGCCCGGCCAGCCGTTCCATTTCAGCGCTCGCGCCGGCGAGGTGGTCCGCCAATGCGAAGTTCAGGAATTTGATCTCACCGCGCATGCCAATCGCGACGACCTCCTCGACTTTGTGGGCCAGGTGGAGCCCCGGGTGGTGTTGCTCAGCCACGGCGAGGCCGATTCGCGGAACTGGTTTGAAACGCAGATCAACACGCGGTATCCGGCGGTGCGGGTGATCCAGCCCGCCCCCGGCCAGACCGTATCCGTCTAACCTGCGGTTGAAGCGGGCGGTCATAAAGGGCTTTTCGTTTTCAGGCCTTTGAGGAAAACTGGGCGCCGTGCAGATTCGTTTCTTGGTGGGGCCGGCGGGAAGCGGCAAGACGCATCGCTGCCTGGAAGAAATCCGGCGGCGGCTGCTGAATCCCGCCGATTCGGCCGACCTGATTCTGCTGGCGCCGAGGCAATCCACCTTTCAACTGGAACGACAGATTCTTGAGGCGGCCGGAATCCCGGGCTACACGCGCCTCCAGATTCTATCCTTCGAGCGGCTGGCACACGCCACCTTCCAATGGCGCGGTCTGTCCCGGCCTGCGCTCCTTGAAGAGGAAGGCCGGGTGATGGTATTGCGAAGTCTGCTGGCGCGGCACCGCCAGCAACTGCAACTGTTTCGCGCGAGCGCACGGCTGACGGGTTTTGCGCAGCAGCTCAGCCTGGTGCTGCGCGAATTGCAGCGGGCCCAGATGCCGCCGGCGCTCCTGCGGTCGCTGGCGGCCAAAGTCGAGCCCGAGGGCGGCCTGCGACACAAACTGGAGGACCTGGCGGTTCTGGCCGAATTGTATGATCAATGGCTGGCGAGGCATCAACTGCAGGATGCCGACTCGCTGCTGGACACGGCCGCGAAAGCCCTGCGCGAACCAGCCGTCACGGCCACGAAAGAGCCCCCACCGCCCGCTGGCGGGCGTTGTCTTTGGGTGGATGGCTTCGCGGAGTTTTCGCTGCAGGAGGTGAATTTCCTGGCGGCCGTGGCCCCCCATTGCGACGAGGTTACCCTCACATTTTGTCTCGAAGATCAGCCCGGGCAAAAGGTGTCGTGGCTCTCGAGCTGGTCCCTGGCGTTGGAGAACCATCGGCGCTGTCAACAGATGCTGTCGGCGGTGCCCGGAGCCCGGCTCACCCGCCTGTGTCTGCCGCGTCAGGGGGGACAAACCCGCTTTAAGGCCAGCCCGGTGCTGCGGCATTTGGAGGAGTTTTGGGACGCGCCCGAGCCGTGGGTTGAATCCCGGGCGGATGGGTTGGCGAGACCGCTCGCGATGGCGGAGGAGGGAGAGGCGGCGCGGAAGCGGTCCTTGCGCGTGGTGGCCTGCGGCGATTTGGAAGGGGAGGTGGTCGAGGCGGCGCGGGAAATTCTTCGGTTTGTCCGGGCGGGAGGGCGGTATCGCGAAACCGCGGTGCTCATGCGGGACCTCGAGCGCTATCAGGGGTTGATCCGGCGCGTCTTTGCGCACTACGAGATTCCCTGTTTTCTGGATCGGCGTGAGGCTGTGGCGCACCATCCGCTGGCGGAATTGACTCGGAATGCCCTGAGAACGGTGGCGTATGACTGGCAAAACGAGGACTGGTTTGCGGCGTTAAAAACGGGATTACTGGCGGCGGAGCGCGAGGCGATTGACTGGCTGGAGAATGAGGCGCTGGCGCGGGGGTGGCAGGGCAAAGCCTGGCTCAAACCCATCGAGGTGGCGGGAGACATCGCTTTGGCGGAAAAGGCGGAGGGTCTCCGGCTGGCGCTGGTGAAGCCGTTCCAACGGCTGGGGCTGAGCCTGGCGGCGGCGGGAAACCGCCCCAGCGGGGTCCAACTGGCCGCCGCACTCCGGCAACTCTGGGGCGACCTGCAAGTGGAACAGACGCTGGCCGAATGGGCGCTCCGGGAGGACCTGGCCCCAGGCCAAAGTCTGCCCAAGGCCGTCCATGCCACGGTGTGGGAGCAGATGAACAACTGGCTGGAAAATCTGGAGCTGGCGTTCTCCGCCGAATCGCTGCCTCTGCGGGACTGGCTGCCGATTGTGGACGCGGGCCTCGCGACTCTTACCGTCGGCGTCATTCCGCCCGTCCTGGACCAGGTCTTGGTTGGGACGCTGGACCGGCTGCGCAACCCGGACGTCCGCCTCGGGATATTGCTGGGCCTCAACGAGGGGGTTTTCCCGGCCGCGCCAGCCGCGCCGGCGCTGTTGACGGAGAGCGATCGGCAGGAATTGGCGAAGTGGCATGCGGGACTGGGCGGCACGGTGCGCCATCACCAGGCGCGGGAGAGGTATTTGGCGTACATCGCTTGCACCCGGCCGCGCGAGCGGTTGGTATTGACCCATGCACAGAGCGATTCGGAGGGTGCGCCCTTGAATCCGTCGGCGGTGCTGAGCCACCTCCGGCGGCTGTTTCCGGATCTGGAGATCGAACGCGGCGCAGACGTCTTGAGCTGGGAGAAGTTCGAGCATGCAGTCGAGTTGCTGGTGCCGCTCCTGAGGCTTTCGCGCCGCACAGCCGGCGCGCAGGCCGCTCCTGAACCTGCCTCGTCTCCCGGCGCCGCCGGCCCGCCGGCACCGCTGGCATGGCGCGCGCTGGCGGAGTCACCTGCGATGGCCGGCCTCTTAAGCCCGCTGGAGCGTCTGCATGAAACCGGAACGGAATGCCGCCTGTCGCCCGGGATGGCAGAGCGGCTCTATGGGCCGGTGCTCCGCACCTCCGTCAGCCGCATGGAGCAGTTCGCCGCCTGCCCGTTCAAATTCTTCGTCCATTCCGGGCTGCGGGCGGAGGAGCGATTGCGCTTCGAGCTGGATGTTCGGGAAAAAGGCTCGTTCCTGCATGACTTGCTGGCCTTGTTCCACAACCAGCTTCGCGCGGAGAACCGGCGCTGGCGCGACCTGACGCCAGCCGAGGCGCGGGCGCGCCTTGGCGCCCTGGCCGAAAGCCTCTTTCAAACCTACCGCGAAGGGTTGTTGCAGGTGGATGGCGAGACACAGTTTGCGGCCCGGCTGCTGACCGAGTCGCTGCAGGATTTTATCGAAGTGCTGGTCGGATGGATGCGCGCCCAATATCAATTCGACCCGGTGGCAGTCGAATTGCCTTTTGGGCAGGGCGGGGAGGCGCCGCCGTGGCGGTTGGAGCTGGGAAACGGACGCTGCGTGGATTTGTATGGGCGGATTGACCGGGTGGACCTGGCGGGGGAAGGGGACGGGCCGGGCGCCTATTGCGTGGTGGTTGACTACAAGTCCGGACAAAAGAAACTGGACCCCGTGCTACTCGAGCACGGGTTGCAATTGCAGTTGCTGGCCTATCTGGGGGTGTTGCGTCATTGGTCCAACCCGCAAGCCACTTTCGGGGTCGAGAAGCTGATTCCGGCGGGCGTTTTTTATGTGAATCTGCGCGGGCGATATCCCGCCCGGAAAAGCCGGGTTGAATCGCTGTCCGATCCCGACCAGGCGCGGCGCGAGGCCTATCGTCATACGGGCCGCTTCGACCTGCGGGTTTTGCGCTTGCTGGACTCGCGGGCGGACGCCACCCGCGGGGACCAGTTTAATTACCGGCTGACAAAGTCGGGGGCTGTGCATCGAGGTTGCCGGGAGCCCATGGAGGCGGCTGCCTTTGCGAGGCTGTTGGATTCCATTGAGGACCACCTCCGCAGCATGGGGCAGAGCATCTTTGCGGGGGTGGTGGACGTGGCGCCATTCCGGAAAGGCTCGGTCACCGCCTGCGACCAGTGTCAGTACCAGGGCATTTGCCGGATTGACCCCTGGACCCATCCGTTTCGAGTGTTGCGCCAAAGCGACCCGCGGGACGGTGGGGCGGAGGAGGCGGCGAATTGACTCAGGACTCGATGGTAAAATGCCGGACCCAGTTGCCGGGATCGGCTTTGGCCACCCAGAAAGATTCGGCAACCCCGATCAAAGGTTCGCCCGCCGTCCATTGACCGTTCTCGAACGGGTAGAGAACGTACTTTTGCTGGTCGCGGTCAAAAACATGGACGACATCGCCATTCGCGATGGGAAAGTCCATGTCGCTGACCAGATTGCCCGGCAGTGGGACAATCGAGCTGCGGATGGAGAAGCCTGAGGGGATCGGGACCGACAGGTTGCCCTGCATGACCTCGCCGCAAAAACTCAACGATTTATAGTCCGACGTGGGGTTGTAGAAGATCGCGCCTTCTCCGGGCGGCAGCCTTTCCCCCGGGTTGGTCCACTTTCCGTGTTTGACGGCATTCTCTCCCAGGCGAAAGAGACGGGTGTCGAAGCGATTCAACGTGGTTCCGTCGGGCCAGCCTTTGAGAGCTTCCCCCACCGGCGCCGAGTTGTCGAAGGGATTGGCGATCATGGCGAAGCCGGGAGGCACGGTGGTGGAAACATAGCCCAGGACGTTAAGCGACCGCGATTCGCCGCACTTGAGCCGGTAGAACCGGTAGCTGTACTTGGCCGCTTCGGTATCCAGGAATTCGAAGGAGTCGCCTTGGACGGTTCCCTCGGTCAGCAGTGTCCACGTCCGCAGGTCCGTGCACACCTCGACGGCAAAGCGCGCGCCCCTGGCCAGGTTCGCCTTGAACCGGAAGGGGCCATAGGGGAAGCGGACCGCCTCGCTCAAAAGCAGGCTGCCGGGCGCGGCTCCATGCTCGCTCTTCAACAACGGCGAATGCGCGCCCAGCCGGCCCAAAATGGACGTCAGTTTACTCAAGTCTTTCCAAGTCCTTCCCTTGAACTCCGCCTTTTGCCCGGCAAGCGGAATTCGGATTCCGCCGTTACTATTTCCCTTCCCGGGGATTTTAGCAAGGGTTTTGGCGCGTGGTTTTGCACGTCAACACCTTAATCAGTATTCGGTTCTTTCTCGTCCAGACACTGCCTGACGGCGTGGGCGAGGTCGGGAGCGGAAGCCGGCTTGCGCAAGAAACTGACGCCGGACTGGCGAAAAAAAGCGGTGTCCTGGCCGAGCGTGTCAGGCCCGTAGCCACTGGTGAGCAGAATCTTCAGACCGGCTTTTGCCGTGCGAAATTTCCTGGCCAGGTCCCGCCCCGTCAGCCCGTCGGGCAGCACCATGTCGGACAGCAGCAGGGTGATTTCACCTTTCCGCTGCTCCCAAGTCTCGAGTGCTTCCCGCCCGCTGGCCGCCTCATGGACCCGGTAACCAAGGCTCGTCAGCACCTGTCGCGTGATCATGCGGACGGCCTCCTCGTCTTCAACCAGCAGAATGCTCTCACTCCCGCGGGGCAGCGCCGTCCCCACGTCCGCCGTGGACGGGCCACCTGTTGCCGAAGCAATGGCGGGCAGATAAACCCGAAACTCGCTCCCTTCGCCAACGCGGCTCGACACCTCCACCCACCCCCGATGTTGCCGGGCAATCGAATCCACCGTCGCCAGTCCAAGCCCCGTGCCCTGACCCGCTTCCTTGGTGGTGTAGAAAGGCTCGAAAATGCGGGAAAGCTGGTCGGGAAGGATGCCGATGCCCGTGTCGCTCACGCGGAGGCACACGAATCTTCCTGGAGGGGCGTCGGGATTTCCGTGGGCCGGGATGGCATCCAGCTCGAGGGACTCGGTGGCAATGCGCAAATGGCCGCCGTGGGGCATGGCATCCCGGGCATTGACGACCAGGTTCATGAGGACTTGCTCGAGCATCGCTGGATCGGCGAAAACGAAGGGCAGGCCGTCCGCCTGAACGCATTCCATCTGGATGTCCTCGCGAATGACCCGTCTGAGCATTTTGGCCAGCCCTTTGACCACCTCGTTGAGATTCACCGCTTGAGGCTGGAGCGCCTGCCGGCGGCTGAAAATCAGCAACTGGCGCGTGAGCTTTGCCGCGCTGTCGGAGGCGTTCAAGATGTTGTGGAGCAAATCCACCCCCTCGCGCGGAAGCAGATCCGAGCTCATGAGCAGCAGTTCGGCATTGCCGCGCATCACGGTCAGGAGGTTGTTGAAATCGTGGGCCACTCCGCCGGACAACCTGCCGAGCGCCTCCAGGCGTTGAGCGCGCCGGAAGCTGGCTTCCAGCTCGCGTTGCTGAGTCACGTCTTTGTGGAGACTGATGAAGCCGATCACGGCGCCTTGCTCGTCTCGAATCGGGTGCGCTCGCAATTCAACCCGCAGCGAGCGGCCTTGAGCCCCCCGCATTTCGGGTTCCCCCTCCCAAGCCTGGTGCCGGGCGAGCCGGTCGCAAACGGCGCGGCCGACCGCGGCGTCGGCGAACAGCGAGAGGGTGGGCCAAGGGCCTGGCAGGCCTTCGAGGCCGCGCCCAAAGAGCCGGCTGAAGGCGCGGTTGACATAGGTCACGCAGCCTTCGACATCATGGATTGCAATCGCCTCGCTGGCGCCTTCGATTGCGGCGCGGATGCGCGACAGATTGGCCTCGGTCCACTTCCGGATGTTGATGTCGTCAACGACCGCGACCAGATGCCGGGGCCGGCCTTCCAGATCGCGCGCCACCGACACGGTGAAGCTGGCCCAGAGGTCCGATCCGTCCTTGCGCCGGCAGGGCAGCTCGGTGGCTACGCTTTCGCTCTGGCCGCAAAGAAGGCGGCGTTGGAGTTCAATCCAGGACTGCCGGTTTTCCGGTGCGAGCATGTCGGCGCAGTGACGGCCCAGCACCTCTTGTTGGGAATACCCAAAGATCTGGCACAGACGGCTGTTGGCCCACGTCCACGCTCCCTCGAGACTGAGGTGGCCCAGGCCGATGGCCGCCTGCTCGACCGTGGCGTGCCAACGCGCCTCGGCGTCGCGAAGACGGCATTCTGCTTCGCGGGTCCGCAGGAAGGCTCGGATGGTTGCCTCGAGAACGGCGTCGGGGACTGGCCATGCCAGGCAGGCATCGGCACCGCTGTGGGGCTCCGTGGGCGGGGAGCCCTCCTCGGGGCGCGGGGCGGAGATGAGGATAATGGGCAAATGGGTGGCGCCGGCAGCGCGCCGGATGCTGTCGAGAACTGCGGCGGGATTGCCGTCCGCCCGGTTGTCATTCAACAGGACCAGGTCGGGCGGTTCGCGGCGGATTTCAAGCAGGGCGGCGGCGCTGGTCTCCGCCTCAGACACGGCGAAGCCTTGGCGCACCAGCATGCGCGTGAGGGAATGGCGCAGTGCGGTGTCGCCATTCACGTTAAGAATGCGACGTCCGCCGGGTGCGGGGGGAACCGGGCCGTTTTGCGCGAGAAGGATTGGGTTCACCGGGAGGGGGTGGAATGGCGTTGACTTTGCATGGCGCTCAGAACCTGGGGGACGCGCTCGAACTCGGTGGCCTTGTCGAGGAAGTAATCCGCCCCGGCCGCCAGGCATCGGCGCCGAAACTCCTTGAAGGCATAGGTGGTCAAGACCATCACCACGCACGCCGGATGCGCCGTTTTGAACCGGACGAGCAATTCCATGCCGTTGATGCCCGGCAATTGGATATCGAGTATGACCGAATCGGGCCGGAGCTGGTCGAAGAGTTCCGCCGCTTTCAACCCTTCCTCGGCTTGTCCCACAATGGCAACGTTGGGCACCTCTCCAATCAGGGAGATCAGGCGCTCACGCACGATGGGCGAATCTTCAACCACCAGTACGGTGACCGGTCTGCCCACGGGGGTTCCCGGTTGCCCTGAGGAGGGCGGCAAAGACGCCGGGTTCGTCCTGACAGAAGCGGGCGGCTGGCCGCCTGACGCCCCATCGCCTGACATAACTGAACCAAACATGTCAACAAGGTGGAGCGGCGGGGGAGAATGGGCCAGTCGGCAGGATGAACCTTTTGGTCGTCAGGCGGGACGGAATTCGCCTGTCGGTGTTTTCACCGACAGAATGAATTGGGGTGGGGGCGCGAGCTAATCCACCAAGCCGTGTTTCAGCGCATAGCGGGCGATTTCCACGCTGGTCTTGAGCCCGGTCTTCTCTGAAATGCGCGCACGGTAGGTGGCCACGGTTTTTTCGCTCAAGCCCAGTTCGGCGGCGATTTCTTTGACGCTCTTGCCCAGGGCCGTCAATCGCAGGACATGGAGTTCCCGGTTGGAAAGCACTTCGTGAGGGGTGTCGCCGCCAGGTGTTCCGAGGCTGTTGGCCAATCGTTCCGCAAGGGAAAGGGTGAGGTATTTGCCGCCCTCGAGGACCCGCCGGACCGCGCTGAGCAACTCGTCGGTGGCGCTCTGTTTGGTGAGGTAGGCGGCCGCGCCCAGCTTGAACGCGCGCACGGCGAACTGTTCCTCCGGATAGGAAGTCAGCACGAGCACCGGGGTGTGGGGCCGAAGGCGGCGGGCTTCTTCGAGCACCTCGAGGCCGCTGCGCCCGGGCAGGTTGATATCTAGCAGTAGCAGGTCCCAATCCCGTTCCATCAACAGGTTGATGGCCTCGGCCGCGGTGGCGGCTTCGCCGAAGGCCGCTCCCGGGAAATGCGAGGCCAGGATGTCGCGCAAGCCGTGGCGGACGATCTGGTGGTCATCGGCAATGAGGATGCGAGTCATGGGCCTTCCTCCGGTGTGGTGACAGCCGGAATGCGCACGACGACGGTGGTGCCGCCGCCCGGCCCGGCCGCAAAGGAGACGCACCCGTTCAGCGCGCGCGCGCGCTCCTGCATGCCGAGCAGGCCGAGGGACTTGGGGTTGGCGAGGTCCGTGCCACTCATGCCTTTGCCATTGTCCTTAATCTCCAGGCAGCCGTCTTGGTCCTCCAGCCGAAATTCGATTTCCACAAGATTGGCCCCGGCGTGGCGGGCCACGTTGGTCAGGGCTTCCTGGAAGATGCGGAAAAAGGCGGTCGCGGCCTCGGGGCGCAGGGGCGGGTCGGTGGGGGGCAGCTTGACCTGGCAGTGGATTCCGGTGCGGCCTTGAAACTCGGATGCCTCGTACTGAAGAGCCATCGGCAGACCGAGTTTGTCCAGGATGCCCGGCCGCAACTCCGCGGCGATCCGCTGGACCCGCTTGACCGTGGCATCCACCAGCTCCGCCGTTCCCATCAACCTTTCGAGGATGGGATTCACTCGCCGGTCGTCTCCCAGGTCGTCGAGGCGGCGCTCGATCCAGCGCAAGTCCATTTTGATGCCAGTCAGCATTTGCCCCAGTTCGTCGTGGATTTCCCGGGAGATGCGCGTGCGTTCCTCTTCCCGGAGCTTCTCGAGCCGGGCGGTCAGGGCGCGCAACTGCTGTTCAGACCGGGCCAGGGCGGCCTCCGCCTGCCGGCGCTGGCGCTGTTGTTCGGCCTCCTTGAGCGCGCGCCGGACGACAGGGCCGAGGCGGTCCAGGCGTTGCTTGAGAACATAATCGGTGGCTCCGGCGCGCAGACTTTCAACGACGGTCTCCTCACCCAGCGCGCCGGAAACGAGAATGAAAGGGGTGTCCGGGCAGACTTGGCGCGCCACGGCAAGCGCCGTGAGCCCGTCGAAGGAGGGCAGGCTGTAATCGGAGAGGATGAGGCTGAAAGCCTGGCGCTGGAGCGCGGCTTTGAAGCCCTCGAGGGTGTCCACGCGTTCATACCGCGCCTCCAGCCCGTCGGCGGCCAGCAGGTCCGCCATCAGCCCGGCATCCCTCGCGTTGTCTTCGACCACCAGAATGGCCAGCGGACCATGGATGCCCGCCCCAGGCGCCGGGACCTCTCCGCCAGGGCTTTCAGTCATTCCAATCTTCTCCAGCGAGTTCATGCAGCCTCCAGGCTCCTCGGCAAACTAAAGTAAAAAGTGGCTCCCCGCCCCACCTCCCCTTCGGCCCACGTCCGGCCTCCGTGCCGGTTGATGATGCGCCGCACATTGGCCAGCCCGATGCCGTTGCCCTCAAATTCCGCCGCGCTGTGCAGCCGCTGAAACACCCCAAACAGCCGGTCCGCATATCGCATATCGAAACCCACCCCGTTGTCGCGCACGAAAAACACCGTCTCGCGCCCATTCGGATGGCACCCGATTTCCACCACTGCCGGCCGCCGCGAGCGCGTGTACTTGATCGCGTTGGACAGCAGATTGGCCATCACCAACCGCAGCAAGTCCCGGTCCGCCTCCACCTCCCCCAGGGCCTCAATGCGCCAGGTGATTTCGCGGCCCCCCGCCTCGCGTTCCGCAACCCCCACCGCCTCGCGCACGAATTCGTCCATGTTGATTCTGACGGGCCGAAGCGCCTGCCGCCCCAACCGCGCAAAGTCCAGCAAGTCGTCAATCAGGTTTCCCATCTCGACGGCTGAATGGGTGATAATGTCGAGGAAACGCCGCGCGTTCTCGCCGAGGGCCGGCTCGATCTCGTTGCGGAGCAGGTCCACGTAACCGCACACGTGCCGGAGGGGGGCTCGCAAGTCATGGGAGACCGAGTAACTGAAGGACTCGAGTTCCTTGTTGGCGGCTTCGAGCTGCCGCGTCCGCTCGCGGACCCGTTGCTCCAATTCTTCGTTGAGCCGGCGCACCTGCAGCTCCGCTGCTTTCTGGTCTTCTACCACGCTCAGCAGGGCCCGCCGCGAGGCTTCCAGCGCCTCCCGGGCCGCCTCGCGCGCAGTGACGTCGTGAGCCAGCACGACGCGGGCGGGCCGGCCGGCCCAGGACAACGCGTGCGAAAGGATTTCGACCAAAATGATCTCCCCGTTCTTCTTGCGATGCCGCCACAAGCCGGAGTTTTGCACCACCTCCGTGGAAGTGGCGACGTTTTCCAGCAGGCGGGTGACCTCCTCGGGCGGGCGGATGTCCTTGATGGTCATGGCGAGGAATTCCTCCCGGGTGTAGCCATAGCGGTGGATGGCCATGTCATTCACGGCCAGGAAGCGGAGCGTTTCGAGGTCGTAAACCCACATGCAATGGGGGTTGGCCTCGAACAGGGTGCGATAACGTTCCTCGGACTCGTGCAGGCGCTGCTCCGCTCGCTTGCGGTCGGTGATGTCCTGGAAGGCGCCCTGCACGTGGGTGATCCGGCCCGACCGGTCCCGAACGGCTTCGCCGATCGTTCGCACCCAGATGCGATGGCCGCGCGCCGTGAGAATCTCCATTTCCTCGTCATAGGGTGTGCCGTTCCGCGCGCAAGCCTCAAGGACCTGAGTGATCTTGCCCCGCCACTCGGGTGCATAGAAATTTATGGCCTCCGCAACGGTCGGCGAGTAGCCGAGGCGTGTCTCATGGATGTTCGCCACCTCGTCGGACCAGGTGACTCGTTGCTGGGCCAGGTCCACCACCCACCCGCCGAAGCGGGCCATGCGCCCGGCGATTCGGAGCAGGGCGGTGCTTTCCTGGAGGGCCTCGCTGGCCTCGTAAAGGGCGCGGTAATGCCTTTTTTCGTGGCGCTGCCACCAGACAAACACCATGGCCGCCCCCAGGCCAATGGTCAACAGGGCCGCCACGAGCACCAGGGTGGCGTACGAGCGCGATCGGGACAGAACCTCTGCCGCCTCCACCTCGACCGCCAGCCACCAAGGCGAGTCGGGCACCGGCCGGATGAACGAGAAGACCTCGGTGCCGCAATGGTTGGGACCGCGCATGAATCCTTCCTGGCGGTTCAGCGCCCGCACCACCGGCGCCCCGGGTTGGGCCAGCGTCAGCCGCTGGCTCATCGCCGCCCCCGGCGTCGCACGGGGACTCTTGAGCAGCAGCGCCTCGTCGCCCTCGCGGCGGAAGAGCAAGGCTTCCATCGTGCGGTAAGGCGTGGGCAGGGTGTCCAGCACGGGGAACAAATCTTTTTCCGCATTTGCCTCAAGAATTAGAACGCCGGCGCTGCGGTCAGTCTCCTGTGGAGGCAGGCCGGCGGCCGGCACGTTGTCCCGGTCGCCTTCGCGGCGGACGACCAAGGGCACAACCAGGCCGAGGTGAACGGCCTGCCCCGGCGCGGCGCGGTAAAGGTCGGCTACCACCACCTCGCGGGTGGCGAGGGCTTGTTCAGCGGCGCGCAGCAGGGTGCTGCAGGGCGGGGGAACGTTTGTCCTCGGATAAGCAAGGCGAAGTTGCAGGTGTTCGTTAAGGAGCAAAGCGCGGGTGTACCACCTCCCGGCCATCAGCCCGTCGAGCCAGCCGGTAAACATGACCCGGGTGCGGGCGTCCTCCGGTTTGGCCAGCGCATCCACCGCTCGGCGGGCGGCATAGGGGGTGTTGCGGATCAGAGAAGCGTCAGCAAGCCGCTCACCGCGCCAATACTCAACTTGCTGCACCTTGAGGTCGGCGATGGCCCTCAGATTCTGCTCGATTCCCTCCTCCCCACGCCGCAATTCAGCGCGGTAAAACCATGCCGCCCCAAGCAGGACCATGGCGGCGCCTGCGCAAAGCACGCCCAGGGGGCCCGCCAGCCATGACCGCGGAGCGCCGGCACCAGCATGGCCTGACGACTCGCCGGACGGCGTGGTCGGGCTGCCGTTTGTGGGCACAGTGGGGGGCGCGGTGATCATGGCGGAGAGGGCGCGGCGCCGGTTGGGCGATCCTCTGCCGTGGCCTTCGCAGCCTCGAGTTCGGCGCTGGGGTAGCGGATGGGCCGGCCAGCCTCTTCGAGCAACTCGTTGACCTGCCGTTTTAGCTCAAGGATGCGGATTTCGCGTCCGAGCGTGGCGTCGTGCCAGCGCTGGAGCTCCCGAACTTGCTCGGCGAGGCGGGCTTCCGCCTGCTTGCGGTCCGTGATGTCGGTGTGGGTGCCCAGCATGCGCACTGGCCTGCCTTCGGCATCGCGTGCCACCACCTTGCCCACTGAAAGAACCCACCGGTATTGGCCGGACTTGGTCCGGAGGCGGAACTCGACGCGGTAGTGGCTTCGCCGGCCGGCGAGGTATTCTTCATAAGCCCGGCATGCCTGCTCGCGGTCTTCGGGATGCAGCCGCTGTCGCCACGCTGCCTCCGTCTCGTGGAATTCCTCCGGCTCGAATCCAAGCATGCGCGCGTATTCGGGGCTGACGACGACCTCGCCGGTCCGGACATCCACGTCATAGAATCCCTGGTTGGCGGCCGAAAGGGCTAGGCGCAACCGCTCCTCGTTTTCGCGCAGCGCCGTCTCGGCACTGATGCGTTCGGTGATGTCAGTAAAGGAAACCACCACCGAGCCTGCCCGTCCCGCCAAGGGGTCGAAAACCGGCTCGGCGTTCACGAGCAACCATCGCACCTCGCCATCGGGGCGCCGGTGGCCGAAGATGACGCCGCGCTGGGATTGGCTGGTGGCCAAGGCGCGGGCCAGCGGCAGTTGGTCCTTGGGAAGGGGGGAGAGGTCCTCGTGAAGGACGTTCCAGTCAGCCAGGCTTCGTTTCTCGCGCTGGATTTGGTCGAGCGTCAGGCCCAAAATGCGTTCGGCGGAGGGGTTGCAGGTGAGCGCGCGACCTTGGGAATCGAACACGATCACACCCTCGATCAAAGCGGAAACGGTGGAACGGTAATGCTGCTCGCTGCGTTGGAGGGACTCTTCCATCCGTTTGCGGTCGGTGATGTCCGTGATAAATCCCTCGAGGGCAATCACTTTGCCGGCGGCATCCCTTACTCCGCAGCCGCGTTCCCACACCCAGCGCTCCGTCCCCGAGGCGTCGCGGATGCGATAGTCCAGCACGAAGGGGCGGTCTTGGGCCACCGCGCTTTGCACCTCCTCCCAAATGCGTTCGCGGTCGTCGGGATGGACCAACTCGGCGTAGGAAACTCGCGCGTTGCCAACCAGGTCCTCGGCGGCATAACCCGTGAGGGCGCGCGCGCCGGCGGATACAAACTTCATGGTCCAATTGCGGTAGTTGGCGCAACGGTAAGCCATGCCTGGCAGGTTGCTCATCAGGGTGGCCAACTCCCTCTCGCGCTCTCGTAACGCCTCCAACGCTGCTTGCTCCCGGGCCTGCACCTCCTCCCCGGCCCCCGACTGGAGCGCCTCAACGGGGGAGTGTGTCATTTGCCCGCACGGCGGCGCCTTTGGCTGCTCCGCACGAGGGGGGTGGCGCGAACCGAAGAGGCGAAGGAATGCGCGGCCCCATGCCCGCAGTCTGCCTTTGCCGGTCCGGGAGGAGACACACCCCTCCTCCGGCCCGGATTGAGTGCCGGGTCGTGGCTGTTCCAGACCTGTCTCATTCTGTGACATTAGCACGACCAAGATACAAGTCCGCCCGGGGCCGTGGCCGAGTTATTGGCGGAGTTCAATCGCGTTACAGTCCGGCGGGTCACGACCCCGCAGGGCCCGGTTGGATACTATGGCAAGCATGATTTATGCCGGTTGACCCGCGTTGCGCGCGGCTCACACCGCCGCCCTGCCCAATCTTTACGCCCGGTGAGCGAAACCGAGCCAAGGATTGTCTTTCGTTCCGTTGGTGGCAAGTATTTCGATAGGTCGTATTTCAAGCGGAAAGCCAAAGACTATGAGCTTTCCCCGCGCGTCGCCGAGCTTTCCTGGCACCCTCAAACTGGCTGAACACTTTCCGCCGGGACAGCGTCTGAATGCTTATGCACGTTGGATCCGGCAGCGCATGGACGGCGGAGGCGATTTTGGAGCTGGCGCGGGCTTATCAGGCGCCGGCGGTTTTGACCGCGGCGGCGGAGTTGGATGTGTTCAGCAAGCTGGCCGAACGTCCGCGAACCGGCGCCGAGCTGGCGGCAATCCTGAACTGTGATGCGCGCGGGCTGGGCGTTTTGCTCGACGCTCTGGCAGCTCTGCGATTGCTCGAAAAGCAAGGGGCGGCTTATGCGCCGGCCCCGGGTGTGGCGTCGTTGCTCAGTGAGAGCGGCAACCTCAGCGTGGCGGCCATGGTGCGGCATCAGGGCAATTGCTTGAGGCGGTGGGCCCAACTGGGCCGCACAGTCAAAGACGGCCGACCCGCGCAGCGCCTCCCCAGTGTCCGGGGCGAGACAGGCGACCTCGAGTCGTTTATCAAGGCGATGCACAACATATCGGCGCCGGTCGCCGACGAGGTCATCCAGGCCATCCAACCGTCCGAGTTCCATTGTCTGCTGGATGTGGGGGGCGGGCCGGGGACGTGGACGGCGGCGTTTTTGCGCGGCTGTCCGACAGGCCGGGCAGTGCTGTTTGATCTGCCGGAAGTCCTCCCGATTGCCCGTGAACAACTGCGGGCTTGCGGCTTGAGCGAACGAGTGGAATTCGTCGCCGGCGACTACAACACGGATGCCTTGCCCGCGGGCGCGGACCTGGCGTGGGTCAGCGCGATTGTGCATCAGAACTCGCGCGCGCAGAATCGGGCCTTGTTCGCCAAGGTGTTTCAGGCGCTGGTGCCAAACGGGCGGATGGCCATTCGCGACATTCTGATGGAGGCCGGCCGGACGGCCCCGGTGGCCGGAGCCCTGTTTGCGGTCAACATGCTGGTGGGCACGGAGGGCGGCGGCACGTTTACTCTCGAGGAGTTGCGCGAGGACCTTGAATCGGCGGGCTTCGAGGGCGTGACGGTGGCGCGTCAGGACGCGGGAATGAATTCGGTGGTGACGGCGCGGCGCGCAGGGCAGGGGGGCGGGGGGAACCTTTGAGGCAATGGCAAATCGGTCTCTTGACGCCCGGTCGGGCGTACGTAAAATATCTAACGTACATTATTAATATGCCTGACAACCAGACCTCCGCCGGCATTGAGTCGGTGTTGCAAGAGAACCGGGTGTTCCCGCCGCCGAAAGCCTTCGCCCAAGCGGCCCATATCAAATCGCTCGCCCAGTACAAGAAGCTCTACCAGGAGTCGGTGAAGGCGCCCGACAAGTTTTGGGCGAAACAAGCCAAAGCCGAGCTGGTCTGGTTCAAGCCTTGGAAAAAGGTGCTCCAATGGCGGGAACCGTTTGCGCAGTGGTTTGTCGGCGGCCAGTTGAACGTGAGTTACAACTGCCTGGACCGGCATCTGGGCACGCCGACGGCGAACCAGGCGGCGTTGATTTGGGAAGGGGAGCCTGCCGCTCCGGGAAAGCCGGGCGAGGAGCGGACCCTCACCTACAAGCAACTGCACCACGAAGTCTGCCGGTTTGCCAATGTGCTCAAGCGCAACGGGGTCAAGAAAGGGGATCGGGTGCTGATTTACCTGCCGATGGTGCCGGAAGCGGCGATGGCCATGCTGGCCTGCGCGCGGATTGGGGCGGTGCATTCGGTGGTCTTTGGCGGGTTCAGCGCGCAATCGGTGGCCGACCGCATTCAGGACTGCCAGGCGCGGCTGGTGGTGACGGCGGATGGCGGTTTCCGGCGCGGGGCCATTGTGCCCTTGAAACAGAACGTGGACGAGGCACTCACGCTCAAGGGGCCGGACGGGCAACTGCTGGCCCGGAGCATCGAGAAGGTCATTGTGGTGCGGCGGGCGCAAAACGAAGTGTCCATGCAGGCCGGGCGGGATGTCTGGTGGCATGAGGAAATGGCGCAGGTGAGCGCGGATTGCCCGGCGGAGAAAATGGACAGCGAGGCCCCCTTGTTCATCCTGTACACCAGCGGTTCGACCGGGAAACCCAAGGGCATCCTCCACACCACGGCGGGTTATTTACTTTACGTTCGAATGACCAGCCGGCTGGTGTTCGATCTCCGCCCCGAAGACATCTACTGGTGCACCGCCGACGTGGGCTGGGTCACCGGCCACAGCTATGTCGTGTACGGCCCCCTTGCCAACGGCGCCACCAGCCTCATGTACGAGGGCGCGCCCAATTATCCGGAACCGGACCGGTTCTGGCGGATCATCGCCAAGTACGGTGTGACGATTCTTTACACGGCGCCGACCGCGATTCGAGCGTTCATGAAGTGGGGGGTGGAGTGGCCGCGGAAACATGACCTCAGTTCGCTCCGGCTCCTGGGCACGGTGGGCGAGCCCATCAACCCCGAGGCCTGGATGTGGTACCACAAACACATCGGGGGCAAACGCTGTCCCATCGTGGACACCTGGTGGCAGACTGAAACCGGCGGCATCATGATCACCCCCCTGCCGGGCGCCACGCCGACCAAGCCGGGGTCCGCCACGCTGCCGTTTTTCGGGATTGTGCCCGAGGTGGTGGACGACCAGGGGCGGGTGGTGCCGCGCAATTCAGGGGGCAAGCTCGTGGTGCGCAAGCCCTGGCCGTCCATGCTCCGCGGCCTTTGGGGCGACCCGGAACGCTACAAGGCGGTTTATTGGACCGAGGTTCCGCACAGTTATTTCACGGGGGATGGCTGCCGGCAGGACAAAGACGGCTGTTTCTGGATCGTCGGCCGCATTGATGACGTGCTCAATGTCGCCGGCCATCGCATTGGTACCGCCGAGGTCGAAAGCGCGCTCGTAAGCCACCAACAGGTGGCCGAGGCGGCGGTGGTGGGCCGGCCGGACGATTTGAAAGGCCAGGCATTGGTGGCGTTCGTAACGCTCAAGAGTGGCGTGAACGCCGACGGCGCCCTGCGCGACGCGCTGCGCCAGCACGTGGCCAGGGAAATCGGGCCGGTGGCCAAGCCCGACGACATCCGGTTCGCCGAAGCCCTGCCCAAAACGCGCTCGGGCAAAATCATGCGGCGGCTGCTCAAGCAGATTGCCGCCGGCACCGAGATCAAGGGGGACACCACCACCCTCGAAGACTTGAACGTCCTGGCCAGACTCGCCGGGACCGAGGAGTGACCCCTCGCCTCGCCGCCGCCCTGGCGCGGCTGGTGGAAGCCGTCACCCTTCATTTGTGACTGGCAGGCATGCCTTCCACCGCGCCCTCCCCCCGGTTTTTCCCCCTTGGCTGAGGGGGTTCTTCCAGCCTGTGTTTGGACTTGACGGCAAGGCCGCGAGGGGTGAAGGTAGCATTGACCTCGTGGGGGCGTACTGGTTTCGACCTGAGAGACGCGCCAGAGGCGGCATGTCGAGGATGGTCCGTTGGCCTCGTAAAAAATCGGACCAAACAAATAACTGCTAACGAAGAATTAGCTCTCGCGGCCTAAGTTGCCGTGACGTTCGCCGGTGGACACCTGCTACGCCGGACGAACGCAACAGCAGGTTAGGCCAGGCGCGGCGTCCGCGCGCGACTGGCTGAAGCTCTTATCCTGCGGGCTAGGCCGGGCGACTCGGTGTCAGGCCGCCATCGCCCGGAAGAAAACTCTCTCCTGACTAAACATGTAGTCGCGGCTGGCAAGTTTGTCAGGGACGCGGGTTCAACTCCCGCCGCCTCCACCATCTTCCGCTCCCCCTGGCGGAGCGGGTCCTCAACCCATTTCGCAGGCGCGCAGCAGCCACCGCTGGACCCGGAGTTCTTCTTCCAACGTTACGGCAAGGGCGCGTTCCCGGCTGATGGCTGCAGCCAGGGCGTCCATGTCGGCCACATAGCGCTCATAAGGGGGCAGGGGAACCTTCTGATGTCCGGCTTGGTAGGGACCGGCGGGTCGTCCGAGGTCCAGCTCCAGGGTGGGCGGTTCAATGGGGCGGAGCGTGGCGGTTCCATCGGCACCCAGCACCTCGAAAAACCGATGCGCCCCCGCGTTGGGCTGCAAAGTGTTGTTGCCAATGACTGCCAGGGCACGGGGAAACTCGAACACAGCCACGTTGTTGTCCCGCAGGTTGTCGTCGGCCTTCCCATGCGTGCGGAGCGTGGCTCGCACCTGCAGGGGTTCCCCAAGCAGCCGGATCGCCGCGTCAATCAGGTGGGAGCCGAGTTCGAATAACCCGCCTCCCCGGAACCTGCCCCACTCGGCCCGGCGCTCGCGGGGGACTTGGCTGGAGATGCTGCCGTGCACCAGGAAGACCTCGCCAAGCCACCCTTTCCGGACCGCCTCAAAAATGACCGCGAAACCCGGGTGATGACGCCACATGTAGCCGACTTGCATCACGAGGTTCTTCTCCCGCGCAAGCTTCACCATCTGTTCAAGGTCCGCAAGGTTGTCGGCGGGCGGTTTCTCCACGTGGACATGTTTGCCAGCGTTCAAGGCGAGCAGCGCATCCCGGGCGTGGTCAGCCACATCCGATTCCACAAACACGACCTCCGACGCCGCCACCAGTTCCGGTGGCGACAGGAACCGGACCCCCTCAGCCGCGTAGCGGGCTCGCACTTCTTCGGACGCCTCGGCCATGCCGACCAGTTCGAAGCGGCTGGAAGCGCGAACCAGCCGCCACTTGGCCGCGGCGTGAGAGTGACTGCCGCCCAGAAAGCCCGCACGGATCGGCCCCCGAGGCGGGGCGCCGGCCGAGGGCAGTCTTGTGGCGGCTGTCGCCAGGGTCACGGCAGAAACCGAAAGGCGAAGGAAATGCCGGCGATTCATACGGCTGGTGCAGGTTGGCTTTTGCTCAGGGTTGCTCCAGGGCAGGCGCAGAGTCAAGAGTTTCCAGCCAGTCTTCCACCCAGTCCGGCCGGCGCCGGACTGCAGCAAAGGTTCGTGCGGGGAATTTCCCGCCGATGGCGCATGAAGGGATGATGGATGAAACCGTGCGTGAACCGCTAACCCATTTCCCCCTTGCGCCGGCGGTGTGTTCTGATTCCATCCACCCATGGCGAAACCACTTTTAACCGACGTGGCGCGTTACTGCGACCGCCTGCTCCGAATTGCAGAGATACAAGACTACGAGCGGGCGGCAAATGGCCTGCAGGTTGAGAACCGGCGCCCCATCTCCCGCATTGCCGCGGCGGTGGACGCCAGCCTCGCCACGGTGCGGCTTGCCATCGAGGCGCGCGCGGATCTGCTGCTGGTGCATCACGGTTTGTTCTGGGGGGCGGCCCATCCCTGGACCGGCAAGCGCTACGAGTTGTTGCGGCTTCTCCTGGACCATGACCTGGCGGTTTACAGCGCTCACCTGCCGTTGGACCTGCACCCCAAATTAGGCAATAATGCGCGGCTTTGCGAAATGCTGGGTCTCCAGCGCCGGAAACCGTTTTTTGTCAGCCACGGCCAGCCGATCGGGTTCCAGGGGCGAACGGTGGTTTCAAGGGAGGAACTGGCGACGCGGCTTGAGCGCGCGGTGGGAAGCAAACCCCTGGTAATCCCCGCCGGGCCGGACCTCTGCCGGAAAATCGGCGTGGTCACCGGTGGCGCGGGGGCGGAGTTGAAGCAGGCGGCAAGCGAAGGGGTGGATACGTTTATTACCGGGGAGGGGCCTCACTGGACCTACGCGCTGGCTGAGGAGCTGGGAATCAATGTGCTCTACGGCGGCCATTACGCGACCGAAACCTTTGGCGTAAAGGCCCTCGCGGCGCACCTGTCGCGGCGCTACCGCATTCCGTGGGTCTTCCTTGATCACCCTACGGGATTATAGCGGCTGGCCGGGTGCCCCCACCAGAATCCTGCTCGGTGAACACAAACAGGGTTCTCCCGGCCCGGATGCAGTCGCTATGACGCAGCGCCGCCGCCCGCACCGGTTGCCCATCCACGAACGTCCCGTTTGCAGAGTTCAGGTCCTTGATGACGCAGCGTCCGCCCTCCCGCATCACTACAAAATGACGGCGGGAGAGCGAATCATCGGCCACCACGATGTCGGCGGCTTCGCCGCGGCCCACTGCCAGCGGTTCATTGGAAATCTCCCACCGGCCGGCTGTCCCGCCGTCTTCATCCAACAAACACAAGCTTGCCATAACGTTCAGGTCATCATGCCCCGGCGCCAGAGGCCAGCCGGGGTGCTTTATTATATAGACGTAACAACCAGGGAGTTTGTTACAGAATAACTGACACAATCATTTCATCCGGAGAGCAGGGGAGGGGCGGTTGGCGGGCAGACGGCGCCGGCGGTTTTGCAGCCCTGGCGGGCGGCGCCCCTGCCTTTGCAGTCCACACCGCCCAGCCCGGCTTGGCTGCGAAATTGGCAAAAAAAGCTCAACAACCGGCACCCGAGCCCGTAAGCTCCAGCCCCTACCCCCTTTGGGGCCGGAAGAGCACATGAACAAGTTTGCGACAATTACAGTAATTGGCCGGGACAAAACCGGCGTGGTGGCTCGGATTACCAGCTTCCTCTTTGAGCAAAAAGCCAATATCGAGGCGCTGGAAGAGCAGGTGACCCGGGGTCAGTTCAGCATGACGCTCCAGGTTTCCTGGCCCAATGGGCAATTGGACCGTGCCCGGGTCGAGACAGGCTTGGACGAGCTGGCGCGCAGCCTCGATATGGAAATCAAGGTCCGGTTCACCGAGCCGCGACGGCGGCAGCGCATGGCCGTGATGGTCACCAAAGAACCGCATTGCCTCCAAAAAATCATCGAGGCCGTCAAGGCCCGGTCGCTTTCCAAGGCCGAGGCGGCCCTGGTGGTTTCCAACCGCCGGGACCTCGAACCGCTGGCCAGGCGCGCCGGCCTCTCCTTCAGCTTCGTGCCGTGGGACGACCGGGCGCGGGCGGAGGAGAACGTGCTGCGGTTGCTGGAGGAGTATGAAATAGATTTCGTGGTGCTGGCGCGGTTCATGAAGATTCTATCCCCAAACTTCGTCTGGCGTTACAAGAACAAGATCATCAACATCCATCCCTCGTTGCTTCCCAGTTTCCCGGGACCCCAAGCCTACCGGCAGGCTTACGAGCGCGGCGTCAAGATCATTGGCGTCTCGGCTCATTTTGTGACCATGCACCTGGATGAGGGACCCATCATCGCGCAGGATTGCTTCCGGGTCCGGCCCGAAATGACGCTCAAGGAGATTGTCGCGGCGGGCCAGAAACTGGAGGCCACAACCTTGCTGCGGGCCATTAAACTGTATTTGGAGAAGCGGTTGGACGTGTATTGGGGGATCGTCAAGGAAGTGTAGGCGATGCCTGGCGAGTGGGATTTGGCGACGGTGCTGATCGCCGCCCTCGGCGTGCTGTTCATCGGCCTGGCCAAGGCCGGCTTTGGCGGAGCCTTGGGCATGCTGACCACCCCCTTGTGCGTGGTGGCCTTCGGCGCGCAAGGCCGGGAGCCTTCCTTTGCCTTGGGCGTGCTGCTTCCCTTGCTCTGCGCCGGCGACCTCTTTTCGATGTACCATTACTGGGGAAAGTGGGACAAACGAAACCTGGCGTGGTTGCTGCCCGGCGTCGTGGTGGGCGTGTGCATTGGGGTCCTGCTCATTGGGCGGTTCACGCCCCGGCAGCTCAATTTCTGCATCGGCCTCATTGCCGTGCTCTTTGTCGCCTTCCAATTCCTCCGCGACCGCATTTTTGCCTGGGAGGGCCGCTTCCAGCCCTCGAAGGCGATCGGCCTGCCCTTCGGCATTGCGGCCGGCGTGACCTCCTCCTTCGCCCATGGCGCCGGGCCGGTGGTGGCCATGTTCCTGGTGGCGCAGCGGCTGCCCAAAGAGGTTTTTGTGGGCACGAACGTGCTTCTGTTTACATGGATTAACTGGATCAAGCTGCCTTTCTTTGTCGGCAACGGGATCATCACCTGGGACACGGTGCGGACGGGGCTTTTCTTCCTGCCTTTGATCCCGGTCGGGGTGTGGCTTGGGGTTTGGCTGAACCGACAGATGTCCGAGGCTCTCTTCCTGAAAGTTGCCTACGTCGTGATCCTGTTGGCGGGGCTTTCGCTCCTTTTCGACGTCAATGCCGTCACCTGGCTGAAGCCGTGAGCGAGAGCTAGGGTTTGAGGCCGAGCAGGACGCCCGGCACCGGGCCTCTGGGGTAGCAATCTGCCAGCAGGGCCAGGGTCTCCGCGTCCACCCGGTAGTCTGTCCCGCCGACGTCCGCAAAAGCCGGCTCGAGCGCCCGGCTCTTCGTGTCAATTCGCAGGTCCGCCTGAAATGTCCCCAGGTCGGCATAGCTTTTGTGACGACTCCAGCTCGGGCCCCATTTGAACCATCCCTGGCCGGGGGCGGCGAAATAAACGTTGGCTTCGAAGTGAAGTCGGAGTTGTTCCAGCGTCAGCCCTTTTGGCTGGCCGGCCGCCCCGACAATAGCCTCTGCAATGGTGGCAGCCGGCGGGACACTTGCCCGCCCATCGGCAGGCCAGTGGCGGTTGTCCTTCACATCAAACCAACCCCACACCTGGGCGTCGCGATTGCGCACAATGAGGTTATGGCGGATTACTTCGTCGTGGTTCCATACCGGGCGCTCCACCGGGTCCTCAAGGGTTGGGGTGGTGCGAAGCTGTTCCCGAAAATTGAAGCCCTCGCGATTGCCGAAGATCAGGTTTCGTTCGATAACGCATCCTGGACTGCTGGAAATTGAAATGCCTGCCTGCGCGCCCCAGGCGCCTGCCGTTTGGGCAAAGCCGTTTCCCACCAGGACGTTGTCATGGGCATGCAGGCGAAAAGAGATTTCATAAAAGAGTCCCGCATCCTCATTCTCCGCAATCAGGCAGTGGCGCACGGTGGCGTTGGTGTTGCCGATGTCGAACCAGATGCCGCTCCCGCGGTTGCGCAGGAACCGGCTTCGCTCCAGCACCGCGTCGCGGCACAACACGAGTTTGTTGCCGCCCGCCTCCCAGCCGCGGTCGAATCCTTTGATATTGTTGTTTTCAACAACGGATTCCGTAATCAGCAGACGATGGGCGCGGCGGGCTCCGAAGCCCAATTGCCCGTTGTCCCGGAACACACAACGCCGAATGCTTGCGTCTTCGCCGAGGAAGGACGCCCCGCACGCGTTCATGGATTCGATCACGCAGTCCTCGAGGGTGCCGTGATGTCCCGCGAGAACCACCGCTCCGTGCTGGGCCATGTTGGCTGCATGACGAAAGCGCAAACCCCGGACGTGAACGTAGGCGCCTTCCACCCGCAGAACCTCCTGGCGCGCCGAAGCCTCGACATGAACCTTGTTGAGGTCCCGATTCCCGCCATCCCAAACCAGCAGAATCTTGTTGGTGACATCCACGAAAAAGGACCCGGGAGCAAGGTGGGAACGATCAATAACCTGGCGGAGAAGGTAGCCGTCAACCACGACCTGTTCGCAGCGGCCGATGACCCGGTGATACTCATCCGCCGGGTGGGTCATCTGCGGGTTCCAGCCGATGAACCGATGGGGCCACGCCGCGGCGTACACCGGCTGTTGCGGATCGGCTTGACGCCAGTTCGTCAGACGGTCTGCCCCGGTGAGGACCACGTGCTCGCCGGCGGCGGCCTCAAAACGAATTGGCACTCCGGCGGTGCCGCTGGCCTTCACGACCACCCGCTCGCGGTACATGCCGCTGTGGATGATGACCACGTCGCCCGCCAAAGCAGTCCTGGCCGCCCGGGCAATCGTTCTCCAGGGCGTTTCTGCCGAGCCGGGCCCGTCGTCGCTGGCTTGCGGATGGTGTTGCGCGACCTCGTAAGCGGCCGCCACGAGCGGGGAGCTCGGCGCCAGCATGAGAGCGATGAGTGTTGCGGAAGACCAGCAGCGCATTGCCTCACCATGCAACCTGAATTTTCGGAGCTTGTCAGGACAAATCCAAAGTCTGCCACGCGCCCTCACCGCCCGGCTTCCCTCGTCGGCCACAGGGCTTCCTGCCTCCCTGGCCGACTTCATCTCCGCCCCAAGACCAGCCAGTCCCCGGCTTCATCACTGGGAGGGCCTCCCCCGGCGACTTGTGACCCACCCGTCACGGATGCCACCGAGCCTTCGAGCAAGGGGCCCGCATGCCACAAAGTCGGGCAGGAAGCCGGGCGCCAGGCCAGCCGGGTTTTGCTTTGGATTTGTTTTTAGTGGCGGCTTTGCTTTACTGGACCGAAACCGATGAAACGGCAGGCCAAAATAACGCGGGTGACGAAAGAAACGCGAATCCGGCTTTTCCTGGACCTGGACGGTTCCGGCAAGGCCGCCGTCCACACGGGCATCCCCTTTTTCGACCACATGCTGACGCTGGTGGCGAAGCACGGAGTCCTGGACTTGCGATTGCGCTGCGATGGGGATTTGGAGGTGGATGCCCACCATACGGTGGAGGACTGTGGCATCGCATTGGGCCAGGCGTTTCTGGCCGCGTTGGGGGATAAGTGCGGTATCCGGCGCTATGGGACGGGATTCGATCCGCGCAACCCGCTGTTCGGAGAGTCGTATGTCCCCATGGATGAATGTCTGGCGCGATGTGTGGTGGATTTCAGCGGCCGGCCCTACCTGGTTTGGCGCGGCCTCAACAACCTCGCCTACAAACGCTTGACTCGTCCGGAAAAGCAGCAGGACATGTCCAGTGCCTTTCGGTTCGGGCTCGCCCGGGAGTTCTTTCAGGGCTTCGCCAACGAGGCCCGGTGCAACCTTCATCTGGAGCTGCTCTACGGGGAGGAACCGCACCACATCGTGGAAGCCCTGTTCAAGGCGTTTGCCAAAGCGGTGGATTTCGCCTGCCAGCGCGACCCCCGCATCGCGGGAAAGCTCCCTTCCACCAAGGGCAAACTCTGACCCGGGGTTGAATAGGCGGTCCGCCGGACACGTCCAACCGATGACTGATAAGAATCATTCCTCAGCCGATGATGCCGCGCTGGTGCGAGCGGCCCAGCGGGGCGACATGACGGCCTTTGAGGAACTGGTGGCCAGGCATCGGGACAAAATCTACGCCCGGGCCTACACCATGATGAGGAATGAGGAAGAAGCGATTGATCTTTCTCAGGAAGCCTGGGTGAAAGGCTGGCAGCGGCTCAAGCAGTTCCAGGGCGAGTCCAGCTTCGGCACCTGGATGACGCGGATTGTCATCAACCTGTGCCTCGACGCGCTGCGCAAGCAAAAGCGCCAACGGACCGAGTCCATTGAGGAAATCAATGAGGAATCCGGCGGGGTCGAACGGCAGATGCCAATCGTCACCGTCAACCCCACCGCGGGGTTGGAACGGAGCGAACTGCGGCAGCGGATTGACCGTGCCCTGAGCCAACTGTCGTACGAGCACCGCACGGTGTTGGTGCTGCACGAATTTGAAGAGATGGAATACAAGCAGATCGCCAAAACGATGAACTGCTCGATTGGGACGGTGATGTCCCGGCTCTTTTATGCGCGCCGCAAACTGGCGGCGTTGCTGGCGGATTTGAAAAAACAAGACAAGTAATGATGGAGTACAACCAACAGCTCAAGCTCCAGGCTTACCTCGACGGAGAGCTCCCCGAGGCGGAAGCGCGCGAAGTGGCCAACTGGCTGGCGCGCGACCGGGAAGCGGTGGCGCTGTTAACCGAGTTGCGCAATACCCGCCAGGCTTTGGCCGGGTTTGAAGCCGGCTTCCGAGTTCCCGAATCGGAAGACTTCTACTGGTCAAAAATTCGCCGGGAGATCGAACGGCTGGAGCCGGTCGAGGCGCCGGTTCGCCCCGCCATTCCCTGGTTCAAGCGCCTGCGCGGGTTGCTCATTCCCGCGGCCGCCGCCGCCGTGCTCGCCATTGCCGGGTTGGTGGTCATGCAGGAACTCGGGCTGCGCCAGCGCGGCACCCCGGGCGAAGCCGAAACCGCCCTGGCGGATGCGGGGACCTTCACTTACCGCGATTTTTCGGCGCGCGCGACCTTGGTCTGGCTCACTTACCCGGCCGAGAACGAAGTTGCGGGTGAGGACCCAATCGGTACAATGGACTAGTCCATGAGACGATACGTGATTTCGGCAACCTGCCTGGCGTGGCTGGCCATCATCGCTTTGCTGTTTGGGCCGGCCCGAGTTCTCGCGCAACCCGCCGCTTCCAAGTTCGAAGCCCAGTTGATTTGGGGAACCAATGACAGCAAGTCCCCCGACCCCCGCCACAAACCCGTCACGCCGGAAATCCTCGAGCGGCTCAAGGAACTCCCCCTCAAGTGGTCGCATTACTTCGAAGTGAACCGCAGGCAATTCGCTCTGGCCACCAATGAGGGCAAACGCATCGAAATGAGCGACAAGTGCGACATTGAGGTCAGGAACCTCGGGAATTCCAATGTTGAAGTCGCCCTTTTTGGCAAAGGCGAGAAGGTGGTCAAACGCACCCAGCCGCTTCCCAGCGGTGAAATCCTGGTTTTGGGCGGCAATGCCCCCAACGCCACTGCGTGGCTGGTCATCCTTAAACGAATCAAGTAGGCCCTCCTCCGGTGGTTTCCTTTGAGCGGGGGTTCGGCTTGGTTCCGCCCGGGCCCGCCCTCGGGGGGCAGTGGATTCCATAAACGCTATCTGTGCCCGAACTCCCGGAAGTAGAGGTCCTTGCCCGGCATCTGCGGTGCCGGCTGCGTGGAAAGGTGATCCAGAAGGTGGTGGTCTGCCGGAACAAGGTTCTGGCCGGCATCTCTGAAAGCACTTTCAAACGCTGGCTGGGGGGCAGCCAGTTCGTCGGCTTGAGCCGCCGCGGCAAGT